>OBEQ012631764.1_pt1 | contig 29213 bp, 28 predicted proteins | sample 1670901 | NCBI WGS metagenome assembly OBEQ01 (sample SAMEA104232315, study PRJEB22302) | groundwater metagenome | biome: forest; feature: aquifer; material: groundwater | place: USA | collected 2011-08-07 | depth 5.4 m
CAGCCCATCAGGAAGGCGTTGCGGAACTGCGCTTCGCACGCATCGGGATCGGAGAAATCGCCGAACGGGCCATAGAACGCCTTGATGCCCGCCGCCTGACAGGCATCGACCATCTTGGCCAGGGTGTAATGCCACAAATCCTGCTGAAACAAAGTGCGGTTGGCGCCGCCGGCAACGGCATCCGCCAGCACCCCGTAATTGGGGTGCCCACCACCGACACGGGTGGTTTTCATGCCGCGCGAGGCGGCCAGATCAGCGGGCCCCAGGCACATGCCGTGCATGCGCGGGCTGGCGGTCGCAATCGCCTGCACATTATTGACGCCCTGCGCAGTTTCCAGAATCGCATGGATCAGGATCGGCTTGCGCACATTATGCCTGGCTTCAAGCTGCGCCAGTATCTGATCCAGATAATGAATATCCCATGGCCCCTCGGCCTTGGGCAGCATCACCACATCCAGCTTGTTGCCCACCGCCGCAACGATCTGGGTAAGATCATCCAGCACCCAGGGGCTGTTCAGGCAATTGATGCGCGTCCACAGGCCGGTACTGCCGAAATCCAGTTTCTGCGCCACTTCGATGAACCCGGCGCGCGCGGCTTCCTTGGCGTCAATCGGAATAGCGTCTTCCAGATTGCCGAGAACAACGTCTGCCTGGGTGATCAGTTCCGGCACCTTGGACCGCAGTTTTTCATTATGCGGCGGGAAAAAATGCACCACGCGCTCCGGCTTAACTGGAAGCGAACGCAGCGGCATGGGCGCGCCAACGGCAAGCGGGCGGTAAAAATCGGCAGGCAGCTTCATGGATACTCCAATCAACTAAAATGTGTGGCTATCAAGCTACTGAAAAAATCAGGATGACCATATAACAGATCACTGCTTGCATTGCGAGGCAGAGCGTAAATACGCGATGATCGCGCGGGTGTCCTTGTCGCCTTCGGGAAAGGCTCCGCCAAAGGCCACCATGCGGGTGCCTTCAACTCCTTCACTGATCACCTTGAAAATATCATCGTCAGTGGAGCCGTGCTTCCATTCACAATCGAAGAGGAACAGCGCGTCCGTATTGCTGGGGGTTCTCTTGTGGCAATAGGCCCCACAGGTGCCGGTAAATAAAGCTTCGCCACGCGCGATTGCCGCCGGGTCTGGCGCAGCAGCCTCTTGCGCTTTCTTGCCGCATCCGCCTAAAAGCGCAGCAGCGGCAATGACCACTGCCACTAAATTCCGTGTACGCATGATTTACCTGTGTAATTGAAGTTTGAGTAATGAGACCTGGTCGAAAACGCTGTCGAATGGCGCGTGTGGTGGAATACCGTACGCGTTCATCAGTTTGGTGATCTCGCCCGACGCCAGCATTTCGCCCAGCGCGTTATCTGCCGCCTGACCAAGTTCCGCATCAGATGCGCGGGTGGCAACATGCTCGTTCCAGCGCAGCACTTCGGCAGGGCTGGCGCCCGGTTGGGGCGTCCGCTTGAGCGGACCAAGGGCCGGCCCCCAGACCAGCGCCGCATCCGCCTTGCCCGCCTGTAATTCTGCCATCTGCCCCTCGGGTGACGTTGCGCCAATCCAGGTAAGGCCCGCAGCCTGCGCCGCCAAATGACCAACCGTCATATATTGAATGACGATACGCTTGCCTTTCATCTGTGAAAAATCTTTTGGCCCGCCGGGGGCTGCAACAAATTCAAACCCCGCCCCATAATAGGGTTTGCTGAGGGTCAGCGCGCCCTTCACGCCACGCAGAGCATCCTTACCCGGCACAGAGGCAACAGCATCGCACTGGCCTTTGGATAATTGCGGCAGCGGCAAATCGGACCGCTCCGCTTCGGTCATTTTATCCTCCTGCTCCACCCATACCGGTTGCAGGGTGCGGCCAATGCGTGCCGCCACTGCGCTCATGACATCCATATCAAAACCCTTGCCGCTCGCTTTATCCGCACGCGGCGCATCAAATTCACCAAAACACACGCGCAGGATTTTTTCCTGCGCGTGTGCCGGGGCGGCAAGACTTAAGCCGGTAACAATAAAAATACCGGCAAGCAGAGGTTTCATCATTCACCCAATGTGAAGACGAATAACTGACCGCCTTCTGGAATATTGGTCGGCCCGCCACTCAGCGCGGTAATGGCCGACCAGCCGCCAGAAGGAATGGCGACATAGGTCTTGCCATCCAGTTCATAGGCAACCGGCTGGCCCCGCCCGGCGCCCCCCATGCGGAAACGCCACAGTTCCTTGCCTGTTTTGGCGTCCAGCGCCAGTGCATGGCCGTTAAGGGTGGAACTGAAGATGACGCCGCCCGCGGTGCTCATCGCGCCGCCCATCATCGGATCGGGATCTTCATAGCGCCATTTGATTTCGCCGGTGGCGACGTCAATGGCCGAAAGCACGCCATGATCCTTGCCCTCAATCACGTCGACAGGGTTGGGCATGCCGCCCAGAAGCGGGATGCCTTTCACATTGACGACGATGCCTTTGGCATAGTTCTGGCAGCCCTCAACCGAAGGCACATAGGCAAGCTTGGTCAACGGGCTATAGGCCGCAGTCCATGCGCCGTTCAGACCACCAAGGTTTCCGGGACAAACCCGCATGGTGGGTTTGTCCTGCGGCATTGCAGCGGGGTCCACAATTGGCCGCCCGGCTTCATCAAAACCCTTCGCCCAGTTCAGCTCTTGTACATAGGGTTTGGCGAACAGGAATTTGCCAGTTGTGCGGTCCAGCGCATAGAAAAAGCCATTACGATTAGGCTGCACCACCGCTTTGACCTGCTTGCCAGCGATATCTACGTCAACCAGGAAAATGTGGCTGTTGCCGTCATAATCCCACACATCATGCGGGGTAAACTGATAATACCACTTGCGTGCGCCGGTGTTGGGATCAACCGCGATGATCGAGTTTGAATAGAGATTGTCGCCTGCCCGCAAATCGCCATTCCAGTCGGGGGATGGATTACCCGTGGTCCAGAACAATGTGTCGGTTTCCACGTCATAGGCGCCCGTGGTCCAGGTTGGCGAACCGCCGGTTTTGTAGCTATCGCCCGCCCAGGTTTCCGCGCCCGGTTCACCGGCTGCGGGAACCGTATAATGCCGCCACAGCCGCTTGCCGGTTTTGATATCATAGGCGTCAAAGAAACTGCGCACCCCATATTCGCCGCCTGCAACACCGGTAATCGCCTTATCGCCAACAATCAGCGGAGCCGAGGTGGCGGCAAACCCATCCTGGTACGGAGTAATTTCAGTATTCCATTTCACAATTCCGGTGCGCCGTTCAAGCGCCAGCATATGCGCATCAAGCGTGACCATCAGCACCAGATCGCCGGAAATCGCCACACCCCGGTTTACCGGGCCACAGCATACCTTCAGGCCTTCCGGCAGGGCATAATCATAACGCCACAATAATTCACCGGTTTTCGCGTCCAGCGCCAGCAGGCGATTATACGAGGTGGTGACATACATGACGCCGCCATAGATAACCGGCGAAGTTTCAAATTGTCCCGCCGTGCCGGTCGGAAATGACCAGGCCACTTTCAGCTTTTTAACAGCGGCGGGCGTCAGACCCTTGATCGGGCTATGGCGGTAATTGGTATAACCGCCGCCATACATCAGCCAGTTTTCCGGATTTGACGTTCCGGCCTTCAGCATATCGTCCGTCACGCCTGCTTCCGGGCCAACCGGCTGCTTGGCGGGACTTTGAATGGTTGCCGGCGAAGAGAGTATGTCAGCGGACTGACCCGCTGTTTGCGCCGCCTGTACGCCTGAAACATGGCTAAGTGCCAATAAACCCACAGCTAATCCAGTAAGCCACTTCCCTGCCTGCCGCATTTCCACCCTCATCTGTTTTGTTTGTAATCCGTTACTGTCAAACTACACAAGAAACGCCCGCCCGCAAAGCGGCGATTTATTTCCACCATAATCTATGTTTAAGAGGCATACTCTGGCTTGTTCATTGAAACTTGTTCATTGAAAAAGGAATAGTTGATGCGTCCCCGGATTCTTGTTGCCCTGCTGATCATGGCCGTTGCTATCGCTGGCTCTGCCAGGGCAGACGAGGCGGCACAGGATCTGGTGCAGAGGTTTCTGGCCACCATCACCCCGCCAGGTGCGCAAATCATCTTTGCTTCGGCTGAGGCATCCGGAGACGCCATCACCGTGCGTGACGTAGTGGCCCACGCAGAATCAGCGGGTGGCGAGGAAACCGTGCAACGCATTGGCCAGATGCGGTTGCAGGGCTTGCAGGCGCTTCCATCCGGCCTGTTCCGGCTGGATACATTACGCGCCGAAAATATCCGTATCGACGGCGCGTCAGATTTGCAATTTTCCGGACCGGGCAGTGTGCGTATTGCCACAGTCACCGCGTCGGGTATTGATGGCGCGCGCATCGGCGCGCTGGCCCTTTCTGATATAGACCTCAGCGCTTCGGCTGCCGGCAGCGCTTATTCTATCCGCATTACCAATGCCAGCATGAACAATATGGATACACAATCCATTACACGCGCCGCCGTGCGTGCGCATGGCGATCCACAGGCCGCACGGGGTGAGGATGCACTGTTGAACAGTCTGCTGAATACCAATTCATACGGCGCGCTGCATTTGCGCGGCGTGAGCGTGCGCAAGGGCAAAGCAGAACTGCTTTCCATCGCGGAACTGAACAGCGAACCAGACGGAAACTATGCCCCCTTTCCGGCATCCGGAAATTTTTCCATCCGCAACGCCAGCCTGGATTTGCGTGACCCAATGGCGGCATCCCTGCGCCAATGGCTGGGGCAGGACAAACTGCAATTCAATCTGGACTCCCGGCATCATTTCAGCGCACCTGCATCGCATAAGTGGGACACAGTCCTGAAACTTTCCCCCGATGCGAAGCTGGCCGGGACATGCAATGCGCAAAATCTGAATGGTTTCTCGCCCACCCCCACCCGTCGGGCCCGGGCTGCCGCGAGCCACCCCGCCACGTTGCGCAAGTGTAATCTGAATTTTACCGGCGCCGAATTTGTCAATCGCTGGCTGGCGCAGGATGGGGCCAAACAGGGCCTGAGCGCTGAGGAGGCGCGCGCCAAATATCTGGCGGGTTCCTTACTGGTATCGCTTGATCCGCAAACCGCCAATGATCCGATGGCCATGCAACTGGTCAGCGCAGGGCAGATATTTCTGACCCAGCCGTCCCGCCTGAACATTCAGCTTGCGCCACCAGGCGGCCTGAAATTCCCCGATAGTATCGCCACCTTTGTCATGCTGTTTCAGGGCGGCCCGGAACAAAAACAGCAGGCGATGCAGAAGCTGGGGCTTAGCATAGAGGCCGTGCCGCTGAATTAAGGCGTCAAACACGGGATTATCTTTACATCACCATGTATTTCCGGTAATATTTCCGGAAATACATGGCAGGAAAGCATCATGCCACACACCCGCAAGAACCCTAAGACCCCGCTTGCCCTGCATCGTAACCGCATGAAGCGGCAAGGAATTGTGCGAGTGGAGGTACGGGTGCACAAGGAGGATGCGGCGCTGGTGCGTGACGTTGCCCATGCCCTCAACACACCCCACCAGGCCGACGCAGCGCGCGCATTGCTGCGCTCCCGCTTTTCAGCCAGCAAGGCGCAAGGCCTAAAGGCGCTACTGGCTGCTGCGCCACTGGATGGCATCGATATTACGCGCCTGCGCGACATGGGCCGCAGCATCGATTTGTGATGTTTCTGATCGACACCAATATCATTTCAGAAGTGCGCAAGGCCGAACGGTGCGACCCAAATGTCGCCACCTGGTACGCGGGCGTCAATGATGATGATCTGTATTTAAGTGTGTTGGTAACCGGTGAAATTCGCAAAGGCATCGAACTTTCACGTTCCCGCGACCTTCAAAAATCAGAAAGCCTGCAACGCTGGCTACATACGCTTGAGCAAGGCTTTGGCGATCGCATTCTGCCCGTAAACTTTGCAGTTGCGAATGAATGGGGAAGGCTGGCCGCGCTGCGGGCCGTGCCTGTGATTGATGGCCTGCTTGCGGCAACGGCCAATATTTTTGATCTTACCCTCGTCACGCGCAATATAAATGATGTCACGGGACTTGACGTAAAAATCCTGAACCCGTTCGCGCTCTCCCCGCGCGCCTAACCCCTCACGGCCATTTCACCATGGGCGGCATCGAAGACAGGATCGCTTCCACATTGCCGCCGGTTTTCAGGCCGAATGTGGTGCCGCGATCATACAGCAGATTGAATTCGACATAACGCCCGCGCCGGATCAGTTGATGTTCGCGCTGTTCCGGCATCCATGCCTTGTTCATATGTATACGGACGATTTTTGGATAGATGTCCAGAAACGCTTCGCCGACATCGCGGGTGAAGGCGAAATCTGCGTCCCAGTTTCCGGTGTCGTGATGATCATAAAATATGCCGCCAACGCCGCGCGGCTCGGCGCGGTGCGGCAGATAAAAATATTCATCGCACCATTGTTTGAAACGCGGATAATATTCCGGGTCATGCGCGTCACAGGCTTTCTGCATGGCGTCGTGAAAAATGCGCGTGTCCTGGCTGTCTGGAAACATCGGCGTCAGATCTGCGCCGCCGCCGAACCAGGCCTTCGCATTTTCACCGCCGCCACTGATAATGTGCCGCGTATTCATATGCACTGCGGGAACCAGGGGCGATTGCATATGCGCGATCAATGAAATGCCGGCCGCCCAGAAGCGCGGATCGCTGCGCTCCCCTGGCATCTGCGCCAGCATCTCTGGGGAAAATTCTCCGTGTACAACGGAAATATGCACGCCGGCTTTTTCAAACACCCGCCCGCGCAGCATCGACATTTCGCCGCCGCCACCGGCATCGCGCCGCCAGGGTGTGCGCACAAAACGTCCTGCCGGGCGGTTTGAAAAACTGCCGGTCAGTTCGTCTTCCAGCCGTTCAAACTCTGCGCAAATACGATCCCGCAAGGCGGCAAACCACGCCGCCGCCTGATCTTTATGTTGCTCAACTAAATCGCTCATACTGCACCTTTTGTATTCACCGGAAATCCATTTAACTGCCGTAAAGCCTCGCCCAGCACCATCGAAGCCGCAAGCGCTATATTGAGCGAACGCCGGCCCGCCAGCATCGGTATGATCAGCCGTGCATCGGCACGGTCATGCACCTCAGCCGGCGCCCCGGCACTTTCACGGCCCAGTAATAGCGTATCACCTGGTTGAAAGCGAAAAGCGGTGTAGGCGTTGGCGCCTTTTGTCGTTAACAAAATCAAACGCCCCTGACGTTGATCCAGATCAATGCAAAACGCCGGCCACGAATCGTGGCGCTGCATCGCCGCCATGTCCAGATAATCCATGCCCGCGCGCTGCAAACCCCGGTCTGTTATCACAAAACCACATGGCTCGATAATATCTACAGGCACACCCAGACACGCGCCCAGACGCAACAAAGCGCCCGTGTTCTGTGGAATATCCGGCTGATACAGTGCGATCCGCAGCATTCTCCTACTAAATCCCTTGGGTAAGATGGGTGAACCCGGACTCTTTCCGCGTACTATCTCTAGACAAGCCGTTTTTCTAATGCGAAAAGTGCGCGTTCATCACGTTTGCGCCGGGGGGGTGCGAATGCCTGTATACACCGCAGGCCCCGCAACGCCCATAGCGCGAAAGCAAGAGGGAAGCGATCAGTGACTGCTGGCCATGCGGAAGAACCCACCAGACGGGATTTCCTTTATATAGCAACAGGCGCCGTAGGCGCCGTAGGCGCAGGCGCGCTAGCCTGGCCATTTGTTGATCAACTGAACCCCGACGCGTCGGTCAAGGCGCTGGCCTCAATTGAGGTGGACATATCCGCCATTCCAGCGGGGGCGGCGATCACTGTCACCTGGCGTGGCAAGCCGGTATTCATCCGTCACCGTACGGCCAAGGAAATTAGCGCAGCCGCCGGGGTTAACATCGCAGAACTGCGCGATCCGCAGGCCGACACGGCCCGGGTGCAAAAGCCGGAATGGCTGATCATGGTTGGCGTGTGCACCCATCTGGGCTGTGTGCCGCTGGGCCAAAAGGGCGATTTCGGCGGCTGGTTCTGCCCCTGCCATGGCTCGCATTACGATACTTCAGGCCGCGTCCGCAAAGGTCCGGCGCCAAAGAATCTGGCCATACCGGAATATGTCTTTCTCGACGATAACCGGGTCAAAATAGGCTAAGGGGCGCAAAAATGAGCGGACATACAGAATTCCAACCCACCAGCGCGCCCGCAAAATGGCTGGAGCGGCGCCTGCCGATCCTGAGCCTGATGCATGGCGCCGCCGTCACCTTTCCGACACCAAAAAACCTGAATTATTGGTGGACCTTTGGCGGTATTTTGATGTTCTGCCTGATGACGCAGATTATAACCGGCGTCATTCTGGTGATGCATTTCACCCCGCATGTGGACATGGCGTTTTCGAGTGTTGAGCACATCATGCGCGATGTGAATTATGGCTGGCTGATCCGCTATATTCACTCCAACGGCGCGTCGATGTTCTTTCTCGCCGTGTATATCCATATGTTTCGCGGCCTGTATTACGGTTCCTACAAAGAGCCGCGCGAGCTGATCTGGATTCTGGGCATGGTGATTTACCTGCTGATGACAGCCGCCGCCTTCTTTGGCTATGTGCTGGTCTGGGGGCAGATGAGCTTCTGGGGCGCCACCGTGATCACCAATCTGTTTGGCGCGATCCCGGTTGTGGGCGATACGCTGTTGTCCATGCTCTGGGGCGGTTTTTCGGTTGATAATCCGACGCTAAACCGTCTGTTCAGCCTGCATTATCTGGTGCCGTTCCTGATCGCGGGCGTTGTGGTGCTGCATATCTGGGCGCTGCATGTGCCGGGCAACAATAATCCGCTGGGCATTGATGTAAAGGGCCCGCAGGATACGGTGACGTTCCATCCCTATTACACGATGAAGGATACGTTTGCCGTCGTCATGTTCATGCTGTTCTTTGCGCTGTTCGTGTTCTACATGCCGAACGCGCTGGGTGAACCGGACAATTATATTGAGGCAAACCGGCTTTCGACCCCGGCGCATATCGTGCCGGAATGGTATCTGCTGCCGTTCTACGCCATCCTGCGTTCAATCCCGGACAAGCTGCTGGGCGTTATCGCCATGGGCGTCGCGATCTTTGTGCTGTTCCTGGTGCCCTGGCTGGATACGTCCAAGGTGCGTTCGGCGCGCTTCCGTCCGCTGTACAAGCAGTTCTTCTGGATATTCCTCGTCGATGCGCTCATCCTTGGGTATATCGGGGCGAAACCGGCGGAAGGTATGTATCTCGTGATCGGGCGCATTGCGACCGCATACTACTTCACTCACTTCTTCATCATTATGCCCATTCTGGGGCTGGTGGAAACGCCCAAGCCGCTGCCTGAAAGCATCTCCAAATCTGTGCTGGGCAACGCTGCATCCGGCAAAGCGGCCTAAGGGGTGATGAACATGAAAAACAAAATGCAGATCACACTTCGTTCGATTTTGCTGACCACCGGCCTTGTCATGCTGCCTGTTGGCGCATCGCAGGCCAGCGAAGGCGTCGGACTCAAACATGTGGATTGGAGCTTTGACGGCCCGTTTGGCACATTTGATCGCGCCCAGCTAAAGCGCGGCTTCCAGGTGTACAAGGAAGTCTGCGCCGCGTGTCATTCGGTGAAATTTGTATCCTACCGCAATCTGAGCGAGGCGGGCGGACCGGAATTTACAGAAGCCGAAGTCAAGACCATCGCCGCCGCCAGCAATGTAACCGACGGCCCCAATGCGGATGGCGACATGTTCGAACGTCCCGCCGAACCCAAGGACCGGATCGTCAAGCCGTTCCCCAACGACAATGCCGCCCGCGCCGCCAATAATGGCGCTCTGCCGCCCGATCTGTCGCTGATGACCAAGGCGCGCAAGAATGGCCCGAATTATGTCTATTCGGTCCTGACCGGCTATGCCGATGCGCCCGAGGATGTGGTCATGGCGGATGGCATGAATTATAATCATTATTTCCCCGGGCAGCAGATCGCCATGCCCGCCCCCCTGTCCGATGATCAGGTCACCTATGAGGATGGCACACCCGCCACCCTTGATCAGATGGCGCAGGACGTGACGGCCTTTCTGACCTGGACGGCGGAACCCAAACTGGAGGACCGCCATAAACTCGGCCTGAAAGTAATGATCTTCCTGACCGTTCTGGCCGGACTGCTGTTCGCAACCTACAAACGCATCTGGAAAAACCAGCACTAGACCGTTTTTTGAACTCATTTACCCATCCCACCTTCATCGTCATCGCGCGCCGCGCAGCGGCGTGGCGATCCAGGAGTCACAAATGAAGGCCCTAGGTGTGACTCCTGGATTGCTTCACTTCGTTCGCAATGATGAAGCGGGGGCGCGCGTCAATCTGATCAGAAAACGATCTAAAACAGCACGTGTGTGATCGGGATCACACCGTAAGGCGGTTATGCGCGGGCGGTTTTGATTAGCCGATATCTTCCCAGACGATGCGTTTGCGCATCAGGTCTGCATGGCGTTTTTCGAGATAGGCGTCGGAGCGGCCGATAAATTCTTCCATCTCCTTGCGCGCGCGTTCCGCGTCGCGTGAGACAATGGCCTGATACAGGCTTTCATAGGTTTCGATCTGATAGCGCTGCTCGCGCTCGGAATAATTCAATTTGATGCCGGAGCTGTTGGTCATCATATGCACCGAAGACACCAGCAGACCAATGGCCGGATTGCCCGACGCCCAGGCGATAAGATCATGAAATTTTCGATTTTCGTCCTGATAGGCGTCAATATCGCCAACGCAGCTACGCAATTTGGCGATGCATTCTTTCAGCCGTTCCAGATCATCATGGCGCGCATTGCGCGCCGCCATCGCCGCCAGGCCGGGGCTGATCACCTGACGTAATTCAATCAGCGAGCGAAACGGCGCATCCAGAAATTGCAGCAGCAAGGCCAGCGTACTGGCCAGATTGCGGGTATGCGGTTCGCCCACCACCGGCCCGCCGCCGGGCCCCGGCTTGATCGACAGCACCCCCTGCAATTCCAGAAACCGCAGCGCCTCGCGCAGGGTGGCGCGCGCCACCCCATAGCGTTCCACCATCTCATGCTCGGGCGGCAGTTTCGCGCCGGGCAGCAGATGCTTGTCCGCAATTTCGCGCACAATCCCCTGCGCCACCCGGATCGCCATTTTTGCGCCACGTCCGTGGGAGCCGTTGCCGTCCTTGCCGGGAAACCCGATCAGGTTTTCCTCAGCCTCTACTGATTTATCTGTCATGTCCTACACATAGCAGCTTTGCCGCCCCCGGTCAGCCTAAAAGCTTGTTAAGGCTGCGGAACGTTGCCTCACACTCCCGCATCATGCTGTCGATAATTTCCGCCGCCGGGCGAATATCGTGAATGCCGCCGATGCCCTGGCCGGCGGGGAGGCAGGCGCGGTCGGGGGCGACTTTCTGATCCGGGCCCTGGGTGACACCCATCACACCCGCCTTCAGGCTGGTGACCATCTGTTTGGGGAAAGGCTGCAACTCGTCCTTGCGCTTTTCCCAGTCATCGACATAGGCGTTGCGGATGACGCGCATGGTCTTGCCGGAAAAGCATTTGGTGACGAGGGTGTCGGCGCTGCCATGGGACAGAATTTGTTCCTGATAGACGCGGCCCGCGCGCGCCTCGGTGGCGGCGATGAAGCGGGTGCCGACCCATACGCCCTGCGCGCCCAGCGCCAGGGCGGCGGCCATGGTGCGGCCATCGACAATGGCGCCCGCCGCCAGCACCGGAATTTTAACGGCTGCGGCAATTTGCGGGATCACCGCCATGCCCGCCACTTGGCCGGTATGGCCACCAGCTTCTGTGCCCTGGGCCACCACCATGTCACAGCCCGCCTGCTCGGCTTTTTGCGCATGGGCAACCTGGCCGCACATCACCACGACCTTCAGCCCGCCTTTGTGGCATTTCTCGATTACGGCATGCGGTACGCCCAGCCCGGCGATAAACGAAGACGCGCCTTCATCGATGATAATATCAATGGCGCGGTCGATGGTTTCGGGCTGCGCCGCCAGCAGATCGACGCCGAACGGCTTTTTGGTCAGCGCCCGCACCGCGCGCATCTCTGTGCGGATTTCTTCGGGCGTCGCCGCCGCCATGCCCAGCGTGCCGTAACCGCCCGCTTGCGACACCGCCGCGCAAATCTGCGCATAGGCGACGCCGCCCATACCCGCAAGAAAAATAGGCTTTTCGATTCCGAACATAGTGCAGACCGGGGTTTTGATGGACATGGGACGCTTCTCCTTATTTGTGCGGGCGTGTCGTTTTTTTGCTGCCAGCGGATTATAGTTGATTATAATAGATTGAACGAGCGGCGCCATAGCCTGGCGTCGCAAAAGCAGGGAGAAAAACGCGATATGGGTGAAACTCTTAATTTCAGCGAAAAAGCGTCTATCGTCGGCATTGGCGAAACCGATTATGTAAAGGGCGCCAAGGTTACCGCCGTCGAAATGATGCTGGAGGCGGGCCGCAAGGCCATCGCCGATGCGGGGCTTAGCCCGCATGATATTGACGGGTTGGTGCCGGCGCCCGCCTATACAACGGGCGAAGAACTGGCCGCCAATCTCGGCATCGAGAATTTGCGCTATTGTTCGACCGTGCATATGGGCGGCGCCAGCCCGACCACCGCCATTCAGAACGCCGCCGCCATGGTGTCGCTGGGCGTGTGTAACAATGTGCTGATCACGCTGGGCTGGAACGGCTATTCGGCGCTGCGTCCGAAACCCGGCATTCCGCCGACGCGGCCCATGGGCATGAATGTGCTCGACACCACCATCAAAGATTTTTACATGCCCTATGGCATCACCTCGCCGGTGCAGATGTATAGCTGGTTCGCGATGCGCCATAAAAAGCTGTACAATGTGCCTGACGAAGCCACCGGCCATATCGCCGTTGCCGCCCGCAAGCATGCCCAGCTCAATGACCGCGCCTTTATGAAGGGCCAGGAATTGACCATGGAGCAATATCTGAAGGCGCGCTGGATTTCCGAACCCATGCGGCTGAATGATTGCTGCCTGGAAACCGATGGCGCCTGCGCCGTGGTTATTTCCAGAACCGAAGAAGCCAAGGATATGCGCAAGCGCCCGATCGTCATCATGGGCTGCGCCGAAGGCCATCCCTATCCGGCCGACGACATTGCCTCGCGCCCCGACCTGTTCAAGTTCGGCCTTACCTATGCCGCGCCCATCGCGCTCAAAATGGCCGGCATCAAGGTGCACGACGTGGACTTCCTGCAAATCTATGACTGCTTTTCCTATGTCGTGATGTTGCAGATGGAAGCCCTGGGCCTGTGCGAACGCGGCGGCGCCTATGATTTCGTCAAGGACGGCAATATCGAACTGGGCGGGCGCTATCCGCTCAACACCCATGGCGGCCTGATGAGCCAGGCCCATGTGTGGGGGCTGAACCATGTCGTCGAAGCGGTCAAACAGTTGCGCCATGAAGGCGGCAAGGCCCAGGTCAAGGATTGCGAGCTTGGTCTCGTCACCGGCTGGGGCGATCTGGGTGACGGCAGTCTGGTAATTTTGCGGAGGTAATGGAATTATGAGCGAAACTAAAGTCAAAAATAAGCCTACCCGCCCGATCCCGAACCCGATTGAACCGGTTAACAAAGGTTTCTGGGACGCATGCCAGGGCGGCGTACTGCATTTCCAGCAATGCACGGGCTGTGACAGGTTCCGGCATCTGCCGCGCAATATGTGCGCCTATTGCGGTTCGCCGGAATGGAAATGGTCCCCTTCCACAGGCAAGGGCAAGCTGTTCTCCTGGACCATCGCCCATATGCCGATGCATCCGGCCTTTGTCGCGGATGTTCCCTATGTGGCGGCCATCATTGAAATGGAAGAAGGCATCCGCATGGTAAGCTGGCTGCGCAGCGTCGTACTGGAAGATATCTGCCTCGATATGCCGGTCAAGCTGATGTACGAACGCATTACGGATGAGTTCCAGCTTCCCTGTTTCGTACCGGCGTAAACGCTACCTGGGGGGGCGGAATTCCGCCCCCTTTTCTCCGCCAGTAAAATCAAGCTTTCATCCATAAAAAAAATATGGATAATGGTGGCAAGCTGCATTGTTTAAGCGGTAATTGGGAGGACACGGCATGGTCAAAGGCAACGGACACGCAATCGATTATGACGCGCTGGTAAAACCGGACGCCGTGCATGGGGATTGCTATATCGACCCCGATATTTTCGCCGACGAATTAAAAAAAATATATGGGCGCGGCTGGGTCTTTATCGGCCATCAGAGCGAAATTCCCAAAGCCGGAGATTATGTGCGCAAATGGATCGGCTTGCAGCCGGTTATTTTTTCGCGCGACAAGGCCGGAAAATATCATGTGCTGTTTAACCGTTGCACCCATCGGGGCGCGTCGATCTGCCAGCACGACAAGGGCAATGTCGGCGGTTTCCGCTGTGAATATCATGGCTGGTTCTTCCGCATGGATGGGGCGCTGCAGGCGATTCCTTATCAGGAAGGATACGGCGATAATTTCGACAAGACCCAGTACAATCTGCGCAAACCGCCCCGCATGGATGAGTATCGCGGCTTTGTATTCGCCAGCCTGTCCCCAAGCGGCATTCCGCTCAGGGAACATATCAGCGGGCCGGCCCAGCAACAGATCGACTACGCTTGTGATCTGTCGCCAGAAGGCGAGCTTGTGGTGCAAAGCGGGGCGACCAAGCTGGCCTATAATGGCAATTGGAAGCTGCAGATGGAAAATTCCATCGACGGCTATCACCCGAATTTCACCCATCAATCTTTCATCAACACACTCGAACGCCTGACCGGCTCCAAGGTGGAAATCTTTAACGGCGACGCCAAGACGCAATCACGCGATCTCGGCATGGGCTGCAGTAATATCGATTCGCGCCGGGCAAACATAGAGCATCCGCATGCCCAGGCGCGGCTAAAGATGATGCAGGGCACCAGTTGGGGCAAAAAATATTATGATGATCTGGTCGCGGCGCATGGCAAGGAGCGCGCCGAGGAAGTGCTGATCGTCAATGGCACGCATATGAATGTATTTCCCAACCTGGTCGTGCTGGCAGGCCAGGTCCGCACGATCCAGCCCATCAGCACGGAACGCACCGAAGTTTATTTGCGGCCCAGCCTTCTCAAGGGCGTGCCCGATGAGGTCAACACCCAGCGCATCCGGCAGTATGAATCCTTCTATACCACGGTGGGCGGCGGCATTCATGATGATGTGGAAATGTTCAACCGGGTGCATGAAGGGCTGCGCTGCAACCAAGACCCGTGGCTGGTTTTCCGGCGCGGCCTGCACCGTGAACAGACCGATAATGACGGATCCATATTTGCCCAGGGCACGGATGAAACCGCCCAGCGCGGCATGTGGCGGCACTGGAAATCCGTCATGCAACAGGATGTAAACTGATGAGTTCCTTGCGCGAAAAGGTGGAGAATTTTCTCTATAAGGAAGCCCGGCTGATGGACGAAAACCGCTATATGGAGTGGTTTGAGCTGTTCGCCGATCCGTGTCTGTACTGGATTCCCGCCAATGAGGAAGACTATGATCCCAACAAGCACGCCTCGCTGTTTTATGGCGGCCATAATATTGTGAATAACCATGTGATACGCTTGACGGAAGGCAAGGCGTTCGCGCAGGAGCCGCGCTCGCGTATGCGCCGGGTGGTGTCGAACATCGAAATCGAAGATGGCGGAGAAGAAATTTCGGTGCATGCGAACTTCATCATCAATGAAATCCGCAAGCATGAGCAGCGCTACCACACCGGCCGGACGCATTATAAACTTGCGCCAGCCGATGGATCATTCAAGATCAAATACAAAAAGGCCGTCCTGGTCAGCCTGGATGAAATGCAGGACAATCTGACATTTCTGGTGTAAGCGGGCGCAGCGCGGGTTGCGCCGCCATCTCATTCATAAATGTCGTTCAGCACACACAGAACCGGAGGATCAACATGCCCACGATTGAAGAACTGAACGAACTATATGAGCGCAATCCGCTGGAGAGCATTTTGCCTAGCGGCAGCACCGCCCAGAAAAAGAAACGGCCCGAACCGAAGCCGCAAGCCTATTACGATGAAATCAAGAAGAAATTCGCCGAGGAGCGGAACATAAGGGTGAATTACCGTCCGAAGGGAAGCGCGCAATACACCTCCGATTTCGAAGGCTCGCTGTCAAAATATCTGACCGATCCCTATGGCGGCGAAATCAAACCGCGCGCGCCCCTCAATGACACGGTTGAAGTTCTGTTCATTGGCGGCGGGTTTTCCGCGCTGCTGACCTCGGCCAGGTTGCGCGAGCATGGCGTTGACAGCATTCGTATCGTGGAGAAGGGCGCCGATGTGGGCGGCACCTGGTACTGGAACCGCTACCCGGGCGTGGCCTGTGACGTGCCGTCCTATGATTATCTGCCGCTGCTCGATGAAATGGACTATGTGCCCAAGCATCGTTACGCCAGGGGCGACGAAATTTATGAGCATTGCCAGGCCATCGCCAAAAAATACAATCTGTACGAACTGGCCGTGTTCCAGACCACCATCACCGAAACCCGGTGGGACGCTGAAGAAAGAATGTGGAACCTCAAAACCGATCGCGGCGACCATATGAAGGCGCGCTTTGTGATCTGCGCCAATGGCACATTGTCCAAGCCAAAGCTGGCGCGCATCAAGGGCATGGAAACTTTCAAGGGGCATTCTTTCCACACCTCGCGCTGGGATTATGATTATACCGGCAACGATCTTTCCAAACTCCAGGACAAGGTGGTCGGCATTATCGGCACCGGCGCGACCGCCGTGCAGGCGATTCCCGGCCTCGGCGCCAACGCCAAAGAACTCTATGTGTTTCAGCGCACCCCGTCCTCGATCGATGTCCGCGATGACTGGGCGACCGACCCGAACTGGGCGCGCGCCCTGAAGCCCGGCTGGCAGGCCAAACGCCGCGCCGCCTATATGGCTCCGCCGGCCATGACCGAAGAACAGCGCGCCGCTTACGCCGCAACGACGCGCGAAGAAAAAATCCGCAGGCAGGAAAATTCCAATATCGATCACATGATGCGCATTCATGCCCGCATCGATGAAGTGGTGCGCGACAAGGCAACGGCCGACGCGCTGAAGCCCTGGTACATGTTCATGTGCAAGCGCCCCTGCTTCCACGACGAATATCTGCCAACCTATAATCGCAAAAATGTGCATCTGATAGACACGCACGGCAAGGGCATTACCGAGATCACTGAAAAAGGCCCTGTGTTCGAGGGCAAGCAGTATGAGCTTGACCTGCTGATCTACGCCACTGGGTTCGAGGTGCAGAAGACCGGCATCTACAACAAGATCATGGGAGAGGGCGGCCTCGATCTGAATGATTATTACGGCGACGGCATCCGCACCCTGGTCGGCATTCATTCGCATGGCTATCCCAACATGTTCATCATGGGCGGCTATCAGGCGTCGTTCCAGTTCAACCTGACCGACATATTGAATACCCAGGGCGAACATATTGCCGCCTGCATCGATTACTGCCGCAAGAATGGCTATCACGCCATGGATGTGACCAAGGACGCCGAGGAATGGTGGGTGCAGGAAGTCATCTCGCATCGCGGCAAAACCACCCGCAACCAGGATTGTACGCCCGGCTATTACAATTTCGAAGGCGAGTTCAACCGCCGCCAGGACGGCACCTATAATGGCGGCTTCGCCAAATATATCGCCAAAATGGCCGAAGCGCGGGAGAAGATGGACAAATATTTCAGCTTTACACGGAAGAATTAAGGGGCTTGGGCGGCTAATCTCATAGCCGCCCGCAAATACACTGTCCGCGCTCCGCACCCTATGCTAGGTTCCGGCATTGATAATTTGTCGGGAGTTTGGACATGAAATTCACCTGGTTTAACCTGATGCCCTGGCCCCATTTGCCGGACGATTTCCGCCAGAAGAATCGTTCGGTCTGGGTGGATATCGATTCCAAATTATATGATCCAGTGCGCGGTCACGATGTCTATAATGACTATCTTGATCTGCTGGAATATGCCGATCAGCTGGGTTTTGACGGGGTTGGCGTCAACGAACATCACCAGAACGCCTATGGCATGATGCCGTCCCCCAATATCATGGCGGCGGCGCTGACCCGGCGCACCAGGAATGCGGCGATCGTCGTGCTGGGCAATTCCATCGCGCTATACAATCCGCCGGTGCGCGTAGCCGAAGAATTCGCCATGCTGGATGTGATGTGCGGCGGGCGTCTGGTGGCGGGCTTTCCTGTCGGCACGTCGATGGACACCAATTATTGCTATGGCCAGATTCCGGCTTTGACGCGCGAGAAATATCTGGAAGCCCATGATCTGATCATGCGGGCCTGGAAGGAAGACAAGCCGTTCGCCTTCAACGGCCGCTACAACAAATTGCGCCACGTCAATATCTGGCCAAAGCCCATTCAAAATCCGCCCCCCATTCATATTCCCGGCGGCGGTTCGGTCGAGACCTATGATTTCTGTCTCGACAACACCTATTCCTATTCGTATCTCAGCTTCACCGGCTATATCCGCGCCAAGGCGCTGATGCAGGGTTATTGGGACCGGCTGACGGAACGCAACGAACCCGACGAATCTCCTTACCGCGCCGGATTTGCCCAGACCATTGTTGTGGGCGAAACCGACAAGGAAGCTGAAGATCTGTACAAGGAACATGTGAACTATTTCTATAATCGCTGTCTGCATGTGCATGCAGGCTTTGCCGATGCGCCGGGCTACCGCACCATCAAAACCATCCAGTCTGGCGCGCTGTCGCAATATGCGCCAAACATGGGCGATCTTTCCAATCTGAGCTGGAAGCAGTTGCTGGACGATGGCTATGTAGTGGCCGGAAGTCCGGATACAGTGCGCGAAAAGCTGGAACATCTGGCGAAATCTTTGCGTGTCGGCAATTTGTTCTGCCTGATGCATGTGGGCGATATGCCCGCCGACAAGTGCAAACATTCCAGCAAGCTGTTTGCCGAAAAAGTAATGCCGAAAATGCGCAATATTTTCCCGGAATATGACAATGACACCCGCTTCTGGTGCCAGCCTCTGGCCAACCGGGCAACGCCTGCGCCGGTAGATGCGGCGTTGAAAGCGCGTCAAACAGTGGCGGGAGAATAGACAATGAACTTGCGTAAAATCAAAACCCGTCACACGGAAACCCATGTGCTTGAGGGCGGCACAGGCCCTGATCTTCTGTTCCTGCATGGGGCGGGCGGCATTACCGCCGAAGATCCGTTTGTGAATGCATTGGCGGCGAAATATCATGTCTATGCGCCATTGCTGCCTGGATATGGGGCGTCGGATGAATGTCCTGAAATCCGCGATATGCTGGACGTCACCCTGCATACCTGGGATGTGGCGGAAGCGCTTGGCCTGAAAAAGCCGATCCTGGCGGGACATTCCATGGGGGGCATGATTGCCGCCGAAATGGCGGCGATTGCGCCCAACGATGTGGAAAAACTGTGTCTGATCTGTCCGGCGGGGCTATGGCTGGAGGATCATCAGATCCCGGATCTGTTTGCCATGCTGCCTTATGAACTGCCGGCCTATCTGTTTCATGATGCGGCCGCGGGTGGCAAAATGATGACGGCGGGAATGGATTTTTCCAATCTCGATTTCCTCAAGGCGTTTCTGATTCAGAATGCACGGCAAATGGGCATGGCTGGGAAACTTCTTTTTCCAATCCCCGAGCGCGGCCTGCGCGAGAGGCTTTATCGCATCAAGGCCCGTACCCTGTTGATCTGGGGCGATAGCGATAAACTGATCGTCCCGCGTTACGCGCAGGAATTCAAAAAGCTGATTGCCAATTGCGAATTGGTCAGCATTGCCGAGGCGGGCCATCTGGTGCCGGTTGAACAAACCGCGCAAACAGTAGCGGCGATCGGGAAACTGGCGTAAAACCCTAAAAAATGGTGGCAGGCCTCCGCATCTGTCCCCGTTTTGTTCGCAAAATTGTGTGATCAATTTACGCATAAGTAAACTTTCGTGGCTAAGCTCCGTTAAAGGATGGAGCCATGATCGAAAGATTAATAGAACTTGCCAAGGACAAAAGGCCCGCTGCGAGGCGCGCCTTGTCGTTGGGTATTGTTGAGCTTTGTTATGGTCCCGGCCTGGAGATGGATCCGCAAGATAAAGAAATTGCGGGTCAGATTATCATTCGCCTGATCGCCGAATTTGAGACTGATCTGCGTTCCCAAATCTCGCACAGGCTGGCGGCATCAGCGCAAGCGCCCAAAGCGCTCATTCGCGCCCTCGCCGAGGATGAAATCATTGTTGCCGGTGCGGTTATTGCGCATAATCCGTTGCTTGAAAACGATGACCTTATAGCAATCATAAATACCAAAACGCGCGAACACCGCCTGCTTATTGCTGCGCGCCCGCATATCTCCGCCGAAGTAGGGGATGCGTTACTAAAGCCTGGTGAGCCGGAAGTGCTGGCAACCCTTCTCAATAATCAGACGGCTGAGATTTCACTGGCGGCGATGGAATATGCTGTGGAAGAAAGCAGGTCACGGGTAACTCTGCAGGGGCCGCTGGTTATCCGTGCAGACCTGCCGCCACATCTAGCCGCGATTATGATTTCATTTGTGTCCAGAGAGTTGAAGCGGAAACTCGCTGCAAAATTTCCGCATGATCAGGAAATAGTCAGTCAGGCCATGCATGAAATTGCCGCGGGTAAAGCGGCTCTCCCGGCAGGACCTGAACAGGGTTTGAGTGCAAAAGCGGCAATCCTGATTGAGCGGCTACAGAAAAATGGCGAACTGAACATTACCCGTGTGATTTCATTTTTGCGTGAAAAACGCTTGCCCCTGTTCTTTGCCGGGATGTCTGCGCTTACCAGACTCACTACGCAGAGCCTGGTTCATTTTGCATTTGAAAGCGAAGCGCAAGGGCTGGCGGTCATATGCCGTGCGGCTGGCGCGGATCGTGGGCAGTTTGTGGCGGTCGTTCTGCTGCTGGAACAGGCGCGTAATGGCCGCGTTATCCCACCCGGTAAACTTCAGGCCATCTGCCGTCTGTTTGATTCGCTTTCCGAGACGCGTGCCCTTGAGGTGCTGGAAGACTGGCGTACCGGATTGCATGATCCGGAACGAAAAGTAGCCGCAGGTTAGCAGCTAATCTGATTTCAGAATTTTATCATTGACCAGTTGGTGTGGCCAGGCTGGCGCCGCTATAGGGCGCCTTAACTACGGCCACAATCAGATCTATAATATTGCAGACAAAACTTTCTGGTGGCGCCGAGATGGCGGCATAATCGTCTTCGGTCAAACGCACTTCACCGCGCGTCATCTGATGCCAGTTGGCCAGCCAGTGAAACACACTTGTCGCAACCAGCCCGACCCGCTGCACCGCCGCCTCGCGTGGCATTTGCGGCATCTGTTTCATGGCCATCGTTGCAAGGCGCCGGGCCGATGATGTGTGTTCGCGCCAAACCTCGTCGCTGACCCGGACTTTCGGATCGCTGTATAGCAGTGCAAAAAACCGGATAAAATCCGTACCGCCCGCTTTATCCTGCATATGCTCAAAAAATGGCAGTACCGCTGCCCGCGCCAGGGCGGGAATATCCGCTTCGCTCATTGGCTGTGAAATGGCATCCAGCATGGCATGGCGGCGTGCATTTATGCCTGCAAACCGGTCTATGAAAATGGCTTCGACCAGGCCTTCCTTTGATCCAAAATGATACAGCAGGGACGATGTGTTGCGCTGGCCTGCGGTGCGATTGATCTGGCGCACGGTAACGGCGTCCAGTCCATGACGGGAGAATAGTTGCTCGCCAGCATCCATCAGGCGCGCTTTTGTATCGCGCCGTGCCGACATATCCCCCTTCGCCTGACGAGGCATGCTGCCCTCTATCTGTTACTGAAAAATCGCCTGACACCGGAATTGGCGAGGCGATGCTGCATCTGACCTGCTTTTAAGCGATTTTGCCCTAATTTCCAATGCATCGGCAGTATTAATTTGCACAGGATCGCTTGGATTGCGCGCAGCTTCGCGCTAATGAAGTGAACCCGCTATTTTTTAGGAATGTCAGATGAGCGCAGATACACAATATGACGCGGAAGACCCGCAAATTACCCAGATTCGTCAATCTGTTAGTGCCCTGTGTGGTAATTTCCCCGGTGAATATTGGCGTGAAATGGACGCTAAGCGCGAATATCCGACGGCCTTCGTCAAGGCCCTGACCGAGGCCGGGTTCCTGGCGGTGCTGATCCCCGAAGAATTTGGCGGCAGTGGGCTGGAGCTGACGGCAGCCGCTGCGGTGCTGGAGGAAATTCAGCGTTCCGGCTGCAATGGCGCGGCGTGTCATGCCCAGATGTACATTATGGGCACGATCCTGCGGCACGGCAGCCAGGCGCAAAAGACGCAATGGCTGCCGCGCATTGCATCGGGTGAACTGCGCTTGCAGGCGTTTGGCGTGTCGGAACCTTCCAACGGCACGGATACGCTCAGCCTGAAAACCCGCGCTGTGCGCCAGGGCGATCATTATATCGTCAATGGGCAAAAAATCTGGACTTCGCGCGCGGAACATTCCGACCTGATGCTGCTGCTGGCGCGCACAACGCCGCAGGAAGAAGCCAAATCCCGCAGTCATGGCCTGTCGGTGTTTGTTGTGGATATGCAAAAGGCGGTAGGCAATGGCATGACCATCAAACCGATCCGCACCATGATCAATCATTCCACCACACAGGTGTTCTTTGACGATATGAAAGTGCCTGCGGAAAATCTTCTGGGCGAAGAAGGCCAGGGCTTCAAATATATTCTGACCGGCATGAACGCCGAACGGGTGCTGATCGGAGCGGAAACCATTGGCGATGCGCGCTGGTTTATAAAAAAGGCGGTTGATTACGCCAATGGGCGCAATGTTTTTGGCCGCCCCATCTCGATGAACCAGGGCATCCAGTTTCCCATCGCCAAAGCCTATGCACAGACCGAAGCCGCCAATCTGATGGTGCAAAAAGCCGCCCGGCTTTACGAACAGGGCAAGGATATCGGGGCCGAGGCCAATATGGCGAAGATGCTGGCGGCGGAAGCCTCCTGGGCTGCGGCGGATATGTGCCTGCAAACCCATGGCGGGTATGGCTTTGCCGAAGAATATGATGTCGAGCGTAAATTCCGGGAAACCCGGCTCTATCAAGTTGCGCCGATCTCGACCAATCTGATCCTGTCCTATCTGGCCGAACATGTGCTGGGCATGCCGCGTTCTTATTGATGTGGATACATGCTATCGGGCGCAATGAGAAACGTGCCAGACCGGAATGACATTGAGTTAGATCGCAACACCCGCTCCGTCATTGCGAACGAAGTGAAGCAATCCAGAGGCCGCGCGCAAAGGCCATCGTCGGCGATTCCTGGATTGCCGCGCTGCTTCGCTCCTCGCAAAGACGAATTCGCAAGCAGGCCTAAAGAAGCTGGACTGAATTCATATGCAATATCTTATCATTCTTGAAAAGGGCTCCACGTCATTTGGCGCGCATGTTCCAGATCTTCCCGGATGCATTGCCGTGGGGAAATCAAAGGAGGAAGTTTTGACACTCACCCGAGAGGCGATTGAGTTCCATCTCGAAGGCCTTAAGCAAGAAGGGCAACCAATTCCCGTGCCTGCTTCTACCAGCGAACTGGTGGAAGTTGAGACCGCATAACAAGGCATATAATGCGCCGTGCACTTGAAGATATTCTGGTTGTTTCACTAGGGCAGGCGGTGGCCGCGCCCTATGCGACCCAGCGTTTGGCCGATGGCGGCGCGCGGGTCATCAAGGTGGAGCGCGCCGAAGGTGATTTCGCGCGGCACTATGATACAGTGGCGAAAGGCGAATGCAGTTTTTTTGTCTGGCTTAATCGCGGCGCGGAATCCGTTGTGCTGGATTTGAAAGAGTCTGGTGACGTTGCTCTGCTCAGACGCATGCTGGCAAAGGCGGATGTTTTTATCCAGAATTTTGCGCCCGGTGCGCTGGATCGTCTGGGACTTGCATCGCCCATGCTGCGTGCAGAATTTCCCAGGCTCATCACCTGCGATATCAGCGGCTATGGCTATGAAGGCACATACCAGAACATGAAAGCCTATGATCTTCTGATCCAGGCGGAAAGTGGTTTGGCGTCACTGACCGGCAGCCCGTCAGAAGCCGGCCGTGTGGGCGTTTCGATCTGCGATCTGACGGCGGGCATGAACGCCCATGCAGCCATTCTGGAAGCCCTGATACTGCGTGGCCGCACAGGGCAGGGCAGCGCCATTCATGTGTCGCTGTTCGATGGTCTGGCGGATATGATGAATACGGCATTGATGCAGCAGCGTTATACAGGCAAGGCTCCTGCGCGTATCGGCTTTGGCCACTCTCAGGTCGTGCCGTATGGATTGTTCAAAACAGCAGATGGTGAAATCGTCATCGCCATTCAGAACGCGCGTGAATGGGAAAATTTCTGCGTCACCGTGTTGCTGCGCCCGGAAATCGCCGCTCATCCGGATTATGCCAGCAATGAGGCGCGCGCCCATAACCGTGCTGCGCTGTACCGTATCATTGACGAAGTTTTCAGCGGGTTAAGGCTTGTGGCGCTTTCCGCGCGGCTTGAAGCGGCGAATATCGCGTTCGGTCGGTTGAACGGGGTTGCCGATTTGCTTGTACATCCGCAATTACGCACCATGCTGCAAGCAACACCATCAGGCGAGGTGGAAGTAATAGCGCCAGCAATACGCATTGCCGGGCCATCAACGCCGCCGCGCCCCACTCCCGCCCTTGGCCAGCACACGGATGCAATCCGGGCCGAGTTCAGCTAAATCCGTTCCGACAGTTTAATGGCGATACGGCAACCGGCTTTGATGATTTCTCTCATGGGATGATAGGCCGGGGCTTGCGCTGCGCCACTTGCCAGCGCTGTTTCGCGATGGGCCATTTCATCGGCGCGAAATTTCGTGATCAATTCAGACAATTCAGGATCGTCCGTCCCAAGATCATTAATCTGCTTCTGATAATGTTCGCAAATAACCTCTTCCACCGCAACAGTGCAAGCCATGGCGGCACGCTCCCCCAGCATAGCAGTAGCGGCCCCAAGGCCATAGCTTGCGACATCCCAAAGAGGACCTAGCAGGGTTGGCCGTACACGGCGTTCCACTATCAGGCGGTTAAAGGCAACAAGATGGGTGTCTTCTTTTGCCGCCATTTCCTCGATCAATTCCGAGGTGGCGCGAGCCTGCGGCTGTTGTTTTAACACGGAAAGCTGGCCCTGATAGATGCGCTTTGCCGCAACCTCTCCTGCATGATCTACGCGCAACATCCGTGCAGCACGCGTTTTCATCGCCTCTCCGGGTAACGGTAAATCAGTATCAGCGGCCATGGTCTTGATCCTTTTTCCCACGCAGAAAAGCATATGCCGACAGCGCCAGCAGGCCAACTGAGATCAGCACATTGTAACCGGCAAGAGAAATGCCAAACAGGGACCAGGGAATTTCATCGCAACGCACCACCGGCGCCGCCAATATCCGCGCCATGAGTTCATCGACTGTGCCAGCCGATCCGCCGCCTGCACTGCAGCTTGCGGGTCCCGCCCACCAATGCCATTCAACGCCCGCGTGATAGGCCCCCAGCCCGGCGCCAATTATATAATTGATTACTAAAATTGCGGATATAGCCCGCGCCAGTCCCGGTCTGCACCAGGCAGCTCCGCACAGAATGATCGCTGCAAAATATGGGATGCGCTGATAATAACATAGCCGGCAGGGCGCCAGCCCGCCGATGATTTCAAAACCATAGGCCCCAAGCAACACTGCAATATTTGCAAAAAGTATTACGGCAATGAGTTGCCGCAACTCAGTGGACCTGATGGCGCCCATCACGCGCTCAATATCTCCCGCAATTTGGCAGCAAGCACGGCTTTACGCACTGGCTTTTGCAGGGTAGTGGTTTTGTGCGCCATGTCTGAAATGTTTTGAGTGCTGCCTTCGTAACCGGTGCAAAACAGCACCTTAATTTCTGGGTTCAGCGCACGAATGTGCTCCGCCAGGGCCGGTCCATTCATTCCATTTGGCATGATCAGGTCAGAATAAACCAGACTGATACCCGGGTTTGCCATGAACAGTGCTAATGCGCTTGGCCCATCCTCTGCAGACAGAACTTTATATCCAAGCTCTTTTATCTGAGCCACTGAGCTCTGCCGCACACCGGGATCATCTTCCACAACAAGAATGCAAATATGTTCCGGGGTAATGATTGAAGGCGCAGACATGCCGTTCAGCGGCGGCTCTTCACGTTCGTAAATTTTTGCTTCGGACGCCGCCACGCGTGGCAGATAAAGTGTAACATCAGTTCCACATCCCGATGCACTCTCCAGATGGATATAGCCGTTGGATTGTTCGACAAAGCCGAACACCATGCTAAGGCCAAGACCGGTGCCATGACCGACATCCTTGGTGGTAAAAAATGGTTCAAAAACCTTGTCCAGAATGTCCGGAGGAATACCGGCCCCCGTGTCGCGCACACTTAGTTTTAGGTAATCCCCTTCTGGAAGCTGTAAGCGCGGAAGATGCAGCGGCGCATCAAAGCTGATATTCGTTATTTCAATTGTCAGCATGCCATTTCCCGCCATAGCGTCCCGGGCATTTATTGAAAGGTTCAGCAGCGCATTTTCAAATTGCGAAGGATCAATAATAACCTCCCAAAGCGGGGTTGCCATGTTAATATTGATAGTAATTCCATCGCCCAGCGTACTGTGCAAGATTTCGCTCATCCCGGTTACCATCTCGCCTGGATCGATGATTTGCGGTCTTAACATTTTCTTGCGCGAAAAAGTCAACAGGCGCTGAGTCAGGGCGCTGGCGCGTTCGGCTGCATGCAGGGCCGCATTCGTACGTTTTTGAACAGCAGCGTTAAGCGATGCTGAATCTTCATCAGCGATTGAAGCCAGCAGGTCGAGATTGCCAACAATGATGGCCAGCAGATTATTAAAGTCATGTGCAATACCGCCAGTAAGCTGTCCAATTGCCTCCATCTTTTGTGATTGGCGTAATTGTTCTTCGGCCATGCGCCGTTGTGTGATGTCAAGAAATGCAACCACCGCACCTACTACCTGTCCATCACGCATGATGGATCCCGCAGAATATTCAACTGGAAACATGCCGCCGTTGCGGTGCATAAATTTCTGATCATCCGCCTGAACGTGCGCTTCTATGCGATGCACTGCGCAAACGGCGCAATTTTCATCAGATGCGTCAGTTAACTGCGTATGGGTAAGCAAATGCATGCCGGCGCCGAGTAATTCGGCAGCTTCCTCAAACCCCAGCAGACGCGCACAGGCGGAATTTGCGAAAGTACATCGCCCATTGTGATCTACACCGTAAATGGCTTCCGCTGTTGAATCGAGAATTAGCCTTAGCTGCGCTTCGCTATTGCGCCAGGCCCGCTCAGCCTGCCGGCGTTCGGATACTTCTAGCTGCAATGAGGTGTTTATTTCAGCCAAATCACGGGTTGCTTCTGTCACCCGCTGTTGCAGTTGGGCTTGTACTTCTAGCTGTGTCCGTTCGGCTTCTTTGCGTAGGCCTATATCGCGGAAGACCCCGTTGATGCGTGTGAGCTTGCCATTTTCAAACACTGGGTTGGCATTGGCTTCCACCCAAACCGGCCGCCCATCCTTGGCCCTGAAGACAAATTCCGTTGTGTCGGATAATTTTGTTATCGCAATCCTCCTGGTTACCTCCAGGACCGTTGCTTTGTAATTATCATCAGTAATATCGAGAAATTTCAGGGAGGCGAGATCAGTGTCAGTATAACCCAATGTCGCTCGCCAGGAACGATTTGCGAACAGGAAATTTCCCTTCGCATCTGTATTGGCAATCATATCGCCGATAGTTTCCACCACGTCGCTATAGCGCTCCTCGCTATGCAGCAGGGTTTCGGCTGCGGCCTTCCGCTCGTCGCGGATCTGATCAAGCAGTGCGGAATTTTCCCGGCGGTTTTGCGATGCTTCGAGAAAAATGCCATAGACGGTGCGTGTCGAAGATAGCAGCGCCAGCGCAAATATCACCGCCATGACCCCAAGCGCGGAGTAGACAAACGTGCCTTGCAGAAAGAAATAAATTACTGCGGGGACCAGATCGGCAAGAATGAAACCCGCCGCCGCCAATGGCGCCGCCGCCAGCGTCGAGGATGCGCCGCTGGCCATGCTGGCCATTACGATAAGCACGGCAAGCTGTTCAGCGGGGGAAAGTTCCGGCAGGAAGAACGTAGCGGAGCCCCACACGGCGCCGGACAATGTAGTCCAGCCCACAGCTAACGGCAGGAAGCGTTTGCGGCTTTTTTCCCGCGCCTCGGCGCTTCTCGGCGCGGTCCAGCGTTTTTTTGACAGGCTTCGCCACCAGCGTACATAAGCTATGCTAGTCATGACCAGGTGGGCCATTATCCAGGCCAATAGCCATAAGTCTGGCACTGAATTCCATAAAATAGCCGAGGTGAATAGTCCAACACCGCCAGTTACGGCGGTATTTGATGGCGTTTGCCGCGCCATGAAAGCGACCTGTTCGCGGTAAATATCGTGATTGGCGGGCACGGCTTGCGCCTTATGCTGATTGTTTAGAGCACAAACCTTACCACAACAAAGCCGCCAACCAGTAATCCCAAAAAGCCATATCCCAAAAGGGTCAGCCTTTTGTCAATGAATTCACGGATAGGGGCGCCATATTTCCACAACAGTGCGGAAACCGCGAAAAACCGGACGCCGCGGGTGGCGAGGGAGGCCGCCATAAAGACAAGAAAATCAAAATTGAAAACCCCCGAAGCAATTGTAATCAGCTTATAGGGTATGGGTGTCAGGCCCTTGACCAGAATGATCCACAAACCATATTCGGCAAACATTTCCCGATAGGCGTCAAAGCCTGCTTGCATATGGTAGAAATCAATAATCATCTGGCCAATTGTGGAAAAGAGAAAATAGCCGATGGCGTAACCCAATACGCCACCAAGTACTGAAGACGCCGTGCAAACAATAGCGATCAGCCAGGCGCGTTCTGGCCGGGCCAGAACCATGGGGATCAGCATTACATCGGGCGGGATCGGGAAAAACGAGCTTTCCGCGAACGAAACCACTGCCAGCGCCGGCAAGGCATGTTTGCCAGCCGCCTGTTTCATGGTCCAATCGTACAGATTTCTAAACATATTTAACCCATAGAGGCTAAAGGGATTCTTGTCCAATCAGCTATAATGCAATACGTGGTTTCCATATAATCTTATATAACCGTTCATAATTGA
>OBEQ010409478.1_pt1 | contig 29137 bp, 22 predicted proteins | sample 1670901 | NCBI WGS metagenome assembly OBEQ01 (sample SAMEA104232315, study PRJEB22302) | groundwater metagenome | biome: forest; feature: aquifer; material: groundwater | place: USA | collected 2011-08-07 | depth 5.4 m
CCACTCTCAGCGTGGAAGGATGTATTGTGACGAACAATACTATCGGTATTATTGGTTCAGGAGGTAACTTCGATTTTTCCTCCGGTTTTTACTCTCTTACCATTGATAATACAGAAGTGAGTAACAATGGTGTTGGAATAGAGTTTGACGACGGATTCCTGACAGGAGGAACACTTTTAGATGCTGTTATACGTAACAGCACGGTCACTGGGAATCAGAGCGGTATGTGGATTTATCAACAAGAGGGGGAGAGTTCAGTTTCAATTGAGGATTCTACCATTGATTCTAATGGAATACCTGCCATAGAGACCTTTGGAGGGGGAGGGGTGGGGCCATCCTCGTCGATAATAATTTCTGGCGGATCGATTAGTAATAATAGTTATCTTTATGGAGATATTTCTGATGGTGCAAGTGCTATAGCTTTGACCCCATGGAATGGCACTCTCACCATTACGGATGGTACGTTAATCTCCGGGAATGAATCGGATCATGAGGGCCTTTTTCAGATGATCGGAGATAGTGATTTCTCATCTCACATGACCATAGAAAATGCAACTATTTCTGACAACGTTTCCGCTAATGGCGATGAAATCGTACATTTAGAAACTTTGGACGGTGATGATTTCTTTGAAAGTGATGTGGGTGCCGTTTGGAGCGGTAATTCGCCTAATACGATTTATTTTCAAGGGTTTGGAATCTATTATTATGACATTGCCTCATTTGGGGCCAGCTTTGTTTGTTCTTCTACAGGCTGTGAATAATGAGTAAATGAATTTATGAAACGAGAACTTAAAAAATTAATATTTCTTTTTAGGGGGCTAACTCTTCTAGTTTGTCTTTTCATCACAGCCTGCAGCGGCGGTGGTGGGGGAAGTTCAACCAAGCAGGATACCACCGTTAATCCCTCCACCAATGCGGATGGAGCTGGCACCACCACTGATCTCGCCAGCCAAGTGGTCAACACCTTTTCCGACAACGGTATCGATCTCGCAGCCGATCCCACTTACCTCGATTTTGGAACAACAGCCCAATATTCAAAAGTCGAAAAAACAGTGACCATCACCAACAGCAGTAGTCAAAGCCTGACTTTAACGCTTAGTTTTTATGGAACCTCCGGCGGTTTTAGAATGATCGATACTGGTTCATTTATTGCCTACAAGCCAGACTTTACAATTGCCACTGGAGAGACTCAGTCTTTCACCATTCAGTACGATGCTAGTATTTTAGGTTATAGCCACGGGTATATCGAGGTCATTGATTCGGCAAGTTCGTATACTCTCCACATTCCTTTTCAGGGAACGGTTTCTTCGGCCAGCGATTTTACAGTTATTTCGGCCAGTGACATGTGTTCCAATTCGGATGCGGCTCAACTTTCCAAACTCGATTTCATGAAGGTGGCGTCGGGTCGATACAAAGATAAATCTTTTAAAATTTGTAATACAGGAAGCGCCGACCTCACCATCAATGCCATTAGTTTTTCGGCCAGTACCAACGGGGCGACGTCGGCTTCTATTTCAGACGTGATTGATGATACTAATATGAGTGTCACCGAAACTTTAAACAGCGCCATCACTAGCTATTACAATCCTTCGCAAACCATCTCTTTTAGCGCCCCAACCACCATTGCTTATACCGGAACTAGCCCCAACGCTTCTTCCGCCTTTGGTATTACGGAAGATTCCACCAAAAAAAATCCGAAGGGAATTATTATTCCGGCCGGATCGTACGCTCTTTTCAATGTGCGATTCATGCCCAATTTAAATATCGAAGCGCCGGCAGGGGAATTGTACGAACCGGTCTCGATCGCTACCGACATGACCATCGATACCGGTTTGGGGGATCTTCAAGTGGATGTGGTTGGCGCGACTGCTGGAAAAGAGCCGATCTTGCAAATCAGTGCCGCGCCAGAAGGCTCGACCACGGCTACCGTTTTGGACGATTCGGCAGGGGCCGCTATTCAGTTTGGAACCGCTTCGATTTTTGAGGATTGGATTGCGGAAGATACTAAGGACGTGACGCTCACATTCAAAAATATTGGGAGCGGTTCACAAAATCTTCAAGTTTGGGCCGAGGAACTGAAGTCGGGCTATTTCACTTTTGTTCAAGAAAGTCCTGAGAAAACATTTCCCATAGAATTATCTCAGGACGAATCGGCCACCCTCAGACTTCGTTACGCCCCAACGCCAACAGACGGGTTGGCTACTAGCAATTATGACATGGGACAATTGGTTCTCGATCAAACCGGTGGTAATGGCCCCCAAAATAAAATCAGTCTTTATGGAGAAGAAACTTCAGCTGCAGCGGTGGTGGTTTATCAGGACGCCAGCAAACTGAAAAACAGCACCGCCAATAGCGATGGTTCCAATCCTTATTCTTCCACAAAACCAAAAAGTTTTTGCGCGGTGAAAATTGGGGGCTCGGTTTCCAAAAAATTTACCATTACTAATAATTCTTCACGGTACAAATTAACCAGCTCTCTCTCTGTCACATCACTTACCGACAGCACGGGAGCCACGGTCAACGCTTCTGCTAAATTGTCCAAGAGTACACTGACCATCAACTCAGGCACCGCTTCCACCTTCAACATGACTCTGACGGCCGGAACCAACGTGGTGGTAGGGACGACTGTCTACGGAGAATTACGTATCACCAATGATTATGATACCAGCGCAGAAGCGACTTATGGAAAAAAGCCGAGCTCATACGATATTTATTTTTCGGCAACGGCGTCAGCAACGGGGGAATGCACCGGTGGAAGCGGGCAACCGCTGGATGGGGATGCCACACTGGTTGTTGATCGCATTACCATGATCTTGAATGGGATCAGTGAGCCTGCTCGTAACCCCCCTGCTTTCAAAATGCATATTCCCATCAAACTTTATAAGAGCCACGGTTATGCGACCATTGGGGAACTTCCTTTTGACCCGATCAACAGCGATCCGAATTCGTCTGATGTTTTTAAGCCTTATAACCATCAAATGACCAACGAGAATCTCTGTTTCGCCCTTCCCAATGTTTATCGGCAAGAAAGTCAAGAAGGAAGTTACATGGCTCCCGCTAACTGTGGTACCTATACGAGTACGACCGATTCCTCAATCACAGTTAATGGAACCGAAGCCTGCATGGCGGCTAACAAGCCAACTTTAGAAACGGATGCGGCTACTGGAAAACAATATTATGTTTTTTATCACGAATTTTTGAAGCGTAATCCTGATACTTGTGCCGTCGAAATAGAGGGAAAAATTGCCACCTTTTATCTCCAGCAAAATTCGGATGGCACTTGGCAATCAATCAAAGAAGTTTTTACTGACATGGCCGATCAGGTAGGGGAGGATGGAAGTGCTTCGCAGTATCAATCCTTTCTTCATACTTTCCAGTTTGGATCGTTTATCAAGTTTGATGCCAATTACAGTAAGGGAGACTGTACCCATGCCGCTGGTGATAATTTGGATGGGGCCGCGCAATCTGATTCTATTGCCAAATGTTGGGATGCCTTCGGGGCTGATACTAACATGCGTCGTGTCCACGAATTTTATGACGAATGTAGCTATTTCTTTTTTGATGTGAAACCGGGGTGTGTGCCGCCGGATGTTCCCTGGAAAAGTGACGTGCCAGCCGATCAATTTTGTTCGGCTGATAAAGGAAGTACCTATTCTGATCCTGACACCTGGATCGGTTTTGGAGAATATGAACCACACACCGATTTGGGCACCGGTGAACAGGATGATACCAAATGGGATTTTACTTTTCGGAACGTACATCTGGAGGGGTCGTTTGTTGTCAACTCCCTTGGTGCTTTTTTTAGTAATTATGCCAAAATTCTTTTTGCTGATCTGTATTCCACCATAACCACCAAGGCGATTGGCTATGACGATTCCAACTGGGACGATCTTATTGCTGTCAACGACAGGGCCTCTTTAACCAAAGCAGATGTTCAACTCTCTATTAATGATAACGAAACCACATCTAAATGGACAGCGGATGGAATCAATTCGGAATTTACGACAGGGGAGCACGATGGAACAGGGGATGACAGGCCTTGTTTTCAAAGCGATGGAATAACTCCAAGCCCTGATGTTCAACCAGGTTCTTCCTGCCGGGGGAATTTTGTGGTTAACGGTAGTAAAATTAATCCGGCAGGGGAACCGGCTGATTTTGTCAACAACAACCGGTTTTTGATTGTTGGGTTGGGGGTTTTTCAAGGACCATTGAGTCGCGGGCAACTGGCCCCCAGCTTTGCCCAGGAAGTCAATGGTATAGGAAAAGCCCTTGTCTTTACGCTTCATGGTTGCATGGTGGACAGTGCAGGGGTAACCGATGACACCGGTTGTTATGCTGGGCATATTGATGATGTAGATCAGGATGGAAATGAAATTCCGAATTTACTTCAGAGGTATCAAAGTGCTGGAGTCCCTGGGATTCTTTCGGCAGAAGATGTGTCCAATGCCCAAAGCGATGATCCAGAGGTCCAAGCCTTAAGCAAAGCTTGGATCAATTTTAGAATTTTTAATCAAGACCGTGACCGGTTGACGGATTATTATGATACGAGTAATTTTTATTTTGAAAAGGACTGGTATACAAGTACTCCTTGTGGATACGGCATGTAAATTTTTTTGAAAGTGCTCGGAGGGGTGGAAACCCCCGTCAGTGAAAGCTGGCGGGGGTTTTGTATTTATAACGCCTTCATTATAATTTAGATACTTCTGACCAATCTTTTTCTTGCCCTTGAAGTATCATGCCGCATTTTCAACGGAATAATTGAGAAACATCCAAGGGTGGCGGGAAAGGGGTGTGGTTTATCGGTATGCATTTAGTATTGAAAAGAGCATCAGTTTATGTCAGGATATGCATATGAGGACAACGATCACCATATCCGAAGACCTTCTCAAAAAAACAGTTAAAACCAGCGGCAAAAAGTTTGTGAGTGAAGCCATTGTGAGTTCTCTTACCGAATATCATGCCTTGAGGGAGCGAATGAATTTTCTCGAAAAACTTTTTCAACACAAACTCCCCCATTCATTCTCTCAGATCAAACGACAACGGAAAAAAAGACAATGGTACTCGTAGATACCAATATTTGGATTTCCCTCTACCGCGGAAGGGAGACTTCTGTCGGCGAGATGGTAAGTTTTCTTGTTTCCAAGAATGAGGCGGCCATTTGCGGGCAGGTATTTGTCGAATTCATTGGTGGTTTTCGCCAGAGGGAAAAAAGAAAAGAATTTGGAGAATCGTTCAAACAGTTTCCTTTTTTAGAAGCAACTGAAAAGATCTTTCATTTGGCAGCGGAACTTTTGGGAGAATATCCTCGTTTAGGGGCTGGAGACGCTGTTATCGCCGCAACGGCCTTAAGTTATGAGCTGCCTCTTTTAACCTTCGATAAGGATTTTTCAATTTTGAAGGCGGCCGGCCTAAGACTGGTGAAGGTGTAGAGGTTAAGGTCTAAGAGGGGGTATCCCCGTACAGACCAGAATAGGGGCCATATTTCGGATTGTTTTTTCATCCTAAATATCCTCATAATTTATCTCAATGACCGCCCCCGCTCTCGAAGGACATTGTCCTACGGGCGCGGGGGATTTTTTATTCTGATATTGGAGTGACGATGTTAAGGCGTGGTGCGTCATCAAAAAACTCTTTTCACTCAATAGCATGACATAAAACTACGCCGCATTTTTAAGAGAGTGGCGAAAATGGCTAGATTTACGTTGCCGAAACGGAGTAAAATCGGGGCTTGTGGAATCCTTCTTTTTCTTATACATTATAATTACTATGTATGCGATAAAAGGTTATTTTGATGGCAAAGAGATTAAACCGCTGGAACCTTTTCCTATTAAGGGAAAGGCGGAGGTGATTATTACCATTTTAGAACCTGATGGGGAGTTTCGTGATTTAGTCAAACTATCAGAATCGAGTCTCGATTTTTGGGATAACGTTATTGACGACAACACTTGGAATCATGCCTGACCAAAGAGATATTGTTCTCATTCCTATTCCTTTTACCGATTTAAAATCTTCGAAAAAGCGCCCTGTTATTGTCTTGTCCAAGACCACCTATAATAGGGAATCCCAGGATGTTCTTGTTGCCGCCATCACTTCCCATGTCCAACCCAATAGAAAATTTTCACAAGAAATTACTAGCCACGATTTAGAGGAAGGGCATCTCCCTCTCACGAGCCAAATTAGAGTTGATAAGATCTATTGTCTTCATCAACGGCTTATTCTCAAAAAATATGGGACTTTAAAAAAGGAATCTTTTGACAATCTGATCAAAATGCTGATCGATCTGGTGCAATCAGATTCCAAAGGTCATGCGCAGGCATGAAGTTCTTATGAAGAGTTGGTGGTCTGTTTTTATTGCATTTGGGATTTGCCTATTAGCCTCACAGGTATCTGCCGCCGACTGGACCCGGCTCGACAACGGACTTTCCTACCGTAAAATAGAAGTCCATAAACGTTTTTCAAAAGTTCCCTACGTTCTTCACGCTTTTAAAATCAATCCTAAATATTTTGACCTTCGTCCTATCAACGCCAGTCCTGATAAATATGCTTCCCTTCGTCGAATGGTTGAAAACAATGGCGCTGTATTGGGAGTCAACGCGAATTTTTTTGATCCCAATGGAAATCCACTGGGACTTATCATTTCAAACGGTCAACAAATAAATCCTTATCGCCCGATTTCTTGGTGGGGAGTTTTCAGTGTCGAAAAAGGAATTCCCCATATTGTGGCGGGACCGCAATGGCAAAAATCAAGTTGGGTTACCACCGCCATTCAGGCAGGCCCCAGGCTGGTGGCTCACGGAATAACACTTCATCTCAAACCAGAAACCAGCCCCAAAACGGTGATTGGTATTACTAAAAATGGCGACATTATTTTAGTGGCCACTCTTTTTCCATTCGACATTAACGAAGTGGCTCGCTTGATGGTGGGCTCAGCTAAAAAAGGGGGACTCGAATGTGTGGATGCGCTCAATTTTGATGGAGGGAGTTCCACTCAAATGTATGCCAAAGTGGGAACGTTTGAGCTTCGCCTGCCAAGTTATTTAGGAGTGCCTGTTGGGTTAGGAGTATTTAGGAAATAATCATTTATTCATCGATTCCAAAAAGTCGCGGTTGTCATCGGTCCCTTTCATCTTATCAACTAAAAATTCCACGGTATCGATGACGTTGAGCGGATGAAGAAGTTTTCGCAAAACCCAGACGCGGCTTAAAATTTCGTCCGGCAATAAAAGTTCTTCTTTGCGGGTTCCTGAAGCATTGACATCCATGCAGGGGAAAACCCGTTTTTCCATCAGCTTGCGGTCGAGATGAACTTCGGAGTTGCCGGTTCCTTTGAATTCTTCAAAAATAACTTCGTCCATGCGGGAGCCAGTATCAATCAACGCGGTTGCGATAATGGTGAGCGAACCCCCTTCTTCGATATTTCGCGCCGCCCCAAAAAACCGTTTGGGTTTGTGAAGCGCGTTCGAGTCGACACCCCCTGAGAGAATTTTGCCGGAAGGAGGAACCACCGTGTTGTAAGCGCGTGCGAGACGAGTGATACTATCCAACAAAATAACGACATCTTTTTTGTGCTCGACCAAACGCTTTGCTTTTTCGATGACCATCTCGGCCACTTGAACGTGACGGGTGGCTGGTTCGTCAAAGGTGGAGCTGATGACTTCCCCTTTCACCGAGCGTTCCATATCCGTCACTTCTTCAGGACGTTCGTCGATCAACAAAACAATGAGAAAAACTTCGGGGTGATTGGCCGTGATGGCGTTTGCAATATTTTGCAGCATCATCGTTTTACCCGTTCGAGGAGGCGCTACAATCAGACAGCGCTGTCCCTTGCCAATTGGGGCCACCAGGTCGATGATGCGCGTGGTGTAATTTTTTGCGTCGTGCTCGAGATTGAATTTTTGGTTGGGATAGAGCGGAGTCAAGTTATCGAACAAAACTTTGTCGCGCGTGACTTCCGGGTTTTCGAAATTAACCTCTTCTACTTTCAGAAGTGCAAAATAACGTTCGGAATCTTTCGGTGGACGGATTTGTCCCGAGACCGTATCGCCGGTTCGCAAATTAAATCGGCGGATTTGCGACGGAGAAACATAAATATCATCGGGCCCTGGCAAATAACTGTAATCGCCCGCGCGCAAAAAACCAAAACCATCGGGGAGTGTTTCCAAAACACCGTCGCCATAAATGGCCCCTTGCGAATCGGTCTGGGCTTTCAACAACGCAAAAATAAGTTCCTGGCGCGTAAATCCGGCGGCTCCTTCAATGTTCAATTCCTTGGCAATATGAATCAGTTCAGTAATTTTTACTTCTTTCAAATCCCTCAAATACATAATTCCCCCTTTGAAGAAAGGGGCGAGAGTGGGATGGTCTTTTCCCGATTGTGGGGGATCGTTTGAAGCGGGTGCTGCAGTAGGAGTGCCAGCGGAAGCTAAACCATTTGTTTCTTCAACATCGGCTTGGGGCAAAATGCGTTGGGGGGGGGGAGGGGGTGGAACATTGCGTTGAGGTCTATCTCCCATCTCCGAAGTGGAAGGGCCGCCGCTGTGATAGCGTGGGGGGCTTTGACTGCCGCCGCCACTGCCGTAAGAATCGTCATTTCGTCCGCCGCCCGAGCCGCCTGAAGAGCGTCCCCCTCCGCGTGAAGATCCGCCACTGCCGCCACTACGCCGTCTGGGGGGTTCGTACTCCCGAATGCCGCCTGCTCGAGAACTGGGTTTGCCGATGTCTGACATATTTTTGAAGGATTAAAGGATTGTGTCCATAAGGACTACTTGACGACGAGAGATTGATAAGTTGGGTTGGAATACTTTTTGGTAAAAACCTCGAATCGTTAAGTGTGCCGGGATTAATTAGATGAAACGAATGACTACTTAAGTTGAATTATTCCGTATTTTTGCCAAATGGTCAAGGATTTTTTCCTGTATTTTCCTGTAATTTTTTTTCGGATCATCTTTATGTTATTCAAAGTTATTCAAACCAATCGACAATTTTTAAACCCGCAACCCTTTTGAATTCATGGGTATTGTGTGTGACCAAGGTTAAATGGTGCGCCAAGGCACTTCCGGCAATGAGAGTATCTAGCGGGCCGATAGGTTCCCCTTTTTTTTCAAGACGGTTTCTGATTTGTGCGGCGGCTACAGATTCTTTTCTGTCAAAAGGGATGAACCCCGACGCATCGAGCAACTGCTCCAGCTGTTTCTTTTTTTGTGCGGGATTTCCGGTTTTTTGAATGCCGACTTCCAATTCGTAAGCAACAATGGCCGGAATGAAAATATCTTTGGGGGAACAAGACCATATATGGCTAGCCACTTGGCCCATTCCTTTAAAAAAATAAATCACCGTATTTGTATCTAGAGCATACATCAGAACAATTCCCTGGGCGCTTCTTTTCCGGTTTTGCTTCTTATTTCTTCCAGTGTTGGAAAATCGCTCCAGGCTCCCACCAGATTGCGGACTTCGGAAGGCCAATTGTTGTCACATTCTTTTCTAATTAAATTAGAGAGCCAACGGCTCTTGGAAATCCCTGCTTTTTTGATGGTGTGACTCATTTTTTTCTCAAGTTTTGGTTCGATATAAATGGTGATTTGGGACATAGGGATCTCCTTTCAAAACACTTATATAGTATAAGTTAAATTATATATTAAAAACAAGTAAAAAATAGGGGTTTAACCGATACACACGCCCTGTCTGCCACCAGTCCCGCTATTAATGCTGGTGACCCTGTGCTTGGCTGCACGGACGGCACGTCAACGCTTAGAACAGACCAGCGTGGTCCTGGTTACCGAAGAAAAGTTGGTGTCAGATGCGACATTGGGGCTTATGAGTATTAAAAGCCGGCATCGGTCATAAAAATATTTGGACATTACTTCAAATATATCGTATATATTTGAAGTGTACTATTCGCAGAGCTAATAGTATCTGGGGCACCGGAGGTGCTGATCCATGTTTCAAAGATTACTCAAGCCCCTTTCTCACCACAGTTTTTTTCTGTTTGGAGCCAGGGGGACGGGTAAAAGCACTTTTTTAAGAAATTATCTTGCAGATGAAAAAAAGCTTCTCTGGATTGATCTGCTCGATTTCGAACAAGAACAACATTACCAGCGTTATCCACAAGATTTAAAAAAACAAATTCTTGCCGACCCAAAAGCTTATAAATGGGTGGTCATCGATGAAATTCAAAGGGCGCCGAAGTTGTTGGATGTCGTTCATCAATTGGTGGAATCAAGTAAAATCTGTTTTGCTTTAACCGGATCAAGCGCCCGCAAGCTCAAAAGAGGCTCGGCCAATATGCTGGCAGGACGGGCTTTTTTAAACACCTTATATCCATTTACCTTTGTGGAGCTGGGTGAAAAATTCAACCTGCAAAAAACCTTGTCGTGGGGAACTCTTCCCAAAGTTTTAAGCTTGGCCAGCGATGAGGCAAAAACAGAGTTTCTAAAAAGTTACACACATACTTTCTTAAAAGAAGAAATTAAGGCCGAACAGATTGTCAGAAACTTGGAGCCCTTTGGCGCCTTTCTTGAAATTGCCGCTCAGGCCAATGGTGAAATTGTCAATTGCTACAATATAGCCAAAGACGTTGGAGTGAGCTCGCACACCATTCAAAGTTATTTTCAAATTTTGGAAGATACTCTCATGGGATACTTTTTGCCCGCCCATCATCAATCGGTCAGGAAACAACAAAGGCAGAGCCCCAAATTTTATTTTTTTGATCTGGGTATAGTCCGTGCCTTACAGGGGGTGTTAGACCAGAAAGTAAAGCCGAAAACTTATGGTTTTGGCCGTTATTTTGAAAGTCTGGTACTTTTGGAATTAATACGCCTGAATTCTTATTATCGCAAAGACTTTCGTTTTTCTTACTTACGTACAAAAGACAACGCAGAAATTGATTTGATCGTTCATAAACCAGGACGCCCGATTACTCTCATCGAAATTAAATCGTCCGAACACGTAGACGAAAGAGATGTCCACACTCTTGAAAATTTCAGGGAAGATTTCGGTCCAAAAACAAAGACCTATGTATTGTCGTTGGATCCTACCGCCAAAAAAATTGGTTCTACACGCGCTTTATTTTGGCAAGAAGGTATTCAGGAAATACTCAAATAGATTTTTAGTCACGTGCTTAAGGGGGTACTTACGACCGTTTGCCCCCATTTATTGACAAAGCGAAATCAACTTGATACTTTCCCTAAACCTATGATTCGACATCAGAAAAAAGAGAAAAAAGCTTGGAGTGGACGGTTTTCGAAGAATGCAAATCCCTTAATGGAAACGTTTAATGCCTCCCTTTCATTCGACAAAAGACTCTATCGGGAAGATATTGAAGGTTCGATGGCCCACGCCAAAATGCTTAATAAAATTGGTATTTTAGACTCAACAGAACTTCAAAAAATCGAAACAGGACTTTTGGAAATCAAGACCGAAATCGAGAAGGGAAGTTTTCCCTGGTCGGAGGATCAGGAAGATATTCACATGGCGATCGAAACTCGGCTGACCGCAAAAATTGGTGTGGCGGGGGGGAAACTGCACACGGCAAGGAGCCGAAACGATCAGGTGGCGTTGGATCTTCGGCTTTATTGCAAGCGGCAGATTCAGGAACTTATCACCGCGGTTGGCGCGTATCAAAAGGCGTTATTGACGCTGGCGGAAGAAAAAGGTTTTGTGCCTATGCCCGGCTACACTCATTTGCAACGGGCTCAGCCGATTTATTGGGCGCATCATTTACTGGCTTATTTTGAAATGGCCGAGCGGGACAAGTCGCGGCTGGCTGACACCCTCAAGCGATGCGATGTTTCTCCGCTTGGCTCGGGCGCCCTTGCTGGTAGCACAATTCCCATCGATCGAGAATTTACAGCCAAGCAGCTTGGGTTTTCAAAAATTACCGCCAACAGTTTGGATGCGGTGAGCGATCGCGATTTTGCAGCCGAACTTTTGTTTAACATCAGTTTGATGATGATGCATCTGTCGCGATTTTCGGAAGAGCTGGTTTTGTGGAGTAGCCAGGAATTTAATTTTGTAAAATTGCCGCAGGAATTTTGCACCGGTTCGTCGATGATGCCGCAAAAAGTCAACCCCGATGCGCCGGAACTGATCCGGGGAAAAACCGGGCGGGTTTATGGAAATTTGTTTGCGTTGCTTACTGTTCTGAAAGGACTTCCCCTTTCTTACAATAAAGATTTGCAGGAGGACAAAGAACCGTTGTTCGATTCGCTCGACACCATTTTTATTTGCTTGTCGGTGTTGACCGAAATGATTCCGTCGATTGAAGTGAACGCCAAAGCCATGAAGGAAGCGACGCGGAAAGGATTTTTGTTGGCCACCGATCTGGCGGAATATCTGGTGACCAAAGGGGTAGAGTTTAGGCGGGCGCACGAGATTATCGGAAAAATGGTAAAAAATTGTTTGGACAACGATCAAGTTCTCGAAGAATTATCGGTTGCCGAAATGAAAAAATTTGCTCCTGAATTTTCGGAGGATGTTAAGAAATGGCTCGACATTGAAGGCTCGATCGCTCGCAGAAATTCGGTAGGAGGCACGGCAAAGGGGCGAGTGAAAGAAGAATTGGCGAAGGCCAAGAAAAGTTTATGATTTTTTTTTCTTACAAACAAAATAATCTTTATGGTGAAGAAGTTTTATTGTCCAACTTAGTCGAAAAATTTGGAACTCCTCTTTACGTTTACACCTACACGGGGCTTCGCGAACAGTTTACCCGCTTCGATCAATCTTTTGCGGGGGTCGATCACCTTATTTGTTATTCGATGAAGGCCAATTCCAACCGCGCGCTTCTTCGTACTTTTGTGAAAGAAGGAAGTGGGATCGATGTTGTCTCCGGCGGAGAATTAACGCGGGCGCTGCTTGCCGGGTGTCCCGCAAATCGTATTGTTTTCTCCGGGGTGGGAAAAAGTTCTCAAGAAATCGAGCAGGCGATTCGTGCTGGCATTTTGCAATTTAATGTCGAATCGATCGAAGAGCTTGGTGTCATCGACCAGCTCGGACAAAAACTAAACAAAAAAGCACCGGTCGCCATTCGTGTAAATCCCGATGTCGATCCTAAAACCCACGCCTATATTTCCACCGGGCTCAAAAAAAGTAAGTTTGGAATTAGTCACGAAAAAGCGCGCGGGCTTTATCAAAAAGCGGCGCAGATGAAGGGGATAACGGTGACGGGAGTCGATTGTCACATTGGTTCTCAGCTGACAACGGTCGAGCCTTTTGTCGAAGCGTTAAGAAAAATAAAAGGGCTTGTTGCCGACATCCTATCAGATGGAATTCCGTTGAAAAATTTGGATATCGGCGGTGGGTTGGGAATTATTTACAAAGATGAAACTCCCCCCACTCCCGAAGATTACGCATCGGCCATAAAAAAAGAATTGGCGGGGTTGAAAATCCGACTTCTGCTCGAGCCGGGGCGATTTTTGGTGGGGAATGGTGGTGTTCTTCTCACCAAAGTTCTGTATAATAAAGAGCGCGATGCGAAAAAATTTATGGTGGTCGATGCCGCCAGCAACGATTTGATGCGCCCTTCTCTTTACGGCGCCTATCATCACATTCAGCCATTAATTTCTCACGATGATCGCGAAGAAATCGAAGTGGATATTGTAGGCCCCATTTGCGAAACGGGAGATTTTTTGGCGCAGGGACGAAAAATCAAACGGGTGCTTCCCGGAGAAGCCTTGGCCATCATGAGTGCCGGGGCTTATGGGTATTCGATGTCATCCAATTATAATTCCCGTCCTCGGCCTATGGAAGTGATGGTGAAAGGGAAAGAATTTTTTGTGGTGAACGAACGGGAAAAATTGGAAGAATTAATTAAAGGAGAAAAGATCCCGGATTTTTTGGAGTGAGGTTTTTTATGCAATTCACAGGATCCATGGTGGCGTTAGTCACCCCATTTAAAAACGGAAAAATCGACGAGGTCTCTCTGCGGGCTCTCATCGAACGTCAAATCGAAAATGGCACTGACGTCATTTCTCCTTGCGGCACAACGGGGGAGGCGGCCACGTTGTCGCACGACGAACATATTCGCGTGGTCGAAATCACTGTCGATCAAGCCAAAAAGCGCGCCAAAGTTTTGGCCGGTGCGGGATCGAACGCCACGCACGAGGCGATTCGTCTCCACCAAGGAGCTTACAAGGCAGGGGCCGATGGGGCGTTGCACATTACTCCTTATTACAATCGTCCGCCGCAAGAAGGACTGTTTCAACACTTTCGGGCGATTGCCGAATCGAATTCTTTGCCGATTATTCTCTACAATGTTCCCGCGCGCACCGGTGTTAATATGTTGCCCGAAACTGTTGCGCGCTTGGCCGAAATCAAACCGATTGTCGGAATTAAAGAAGCGGCCGGTTTGTTAGAACAAGTGTCACAAATAATTTCTCTTTGTCCGAAAAATTTTGTCGTGTTGTCGGGAGAAGATGCACTCACACTCGAAATTTTAAAAAGAGGAGGACAGGGATCCATTTCGGTGACCGCTAATGTTTCTCCAAAAAATTGTTCGGACCAATGGAAGGCTTTTCAGTCGGGAAAAATGGAGGAGGCGACCAGTCTTCACCAAAAACTTTTGCCGCTTCACGACGCGATGTTTTTTGAAACGAACCCTATTCCCGTCAAGGCAGCGCTCGCCATGATGGGATTGATTGGTGAAGAATACCGTTTACCGTTGGTTAAAATATCGGAGGCCAATCGGGCCAAATTAAAAAGTGTAATGCAAAATGTCGGATTGTTAAAATAAAAAAATATGATTCCAATTATTATTACCGGTGCCGGAGGAAGAATGGGAAAAACTCTTGTCGCGGCTGTGACAACCTCCAAAGAATTTCGTCTGGTTGGCGCTACCGAAAGAAGCGACTCCCCTCTTGTTGGTAAAGATGCGGGTGTTGTGGCGGGGCTCGACCCTCTGGAGGTTCTTATTTCAAAGGACCTCGCGCAAGTTTTTGCACAAATCAAACTCTCCCTCAAAAAAATCCGTCCGGTGGTGATCGACTTTACTCATCCCGATGCCACACTAGGGCACCTCTCACAAACGGTTTCTCACAAAACGCCTATGGTGATTGGTACAACCGGTTTTACCTCGGCCCAGTTAAAAGAATTGGGACGTTTGTCCTCCAAAATACCTTTGGTCGTTTCTCCGAATATGAGCATCGGCGTGAATATGCTTTTCAAACTGGTGACCGAGGCCGCCCACGTTTTAGGGCAAGAATATGATATGGAAATTTTCGAGGCGCATCATCGCTTGAAAAAAGATGCTCCGTCTGGAACGGCCGTTCGCTTGGCCGAAATTTTGGCGGACAAGTCGGGAAGAAATTATCCCAAAGATTTTGTTTTTCATCGTCAGGGGATGATCGGCGAGCGACACTCCAAAGAAATTGGTATTCAGGTCCTACGCGGTGGTGATATTGTAGGGGAACATACGGTTTTTTTCTGTGGCAATGGCGAGCGTCTCGAAATCAAACATGTGGCTACAAGCCGACAAACCTTTGCTGATGGGGCTCTCAGAGCGGCTTCGTGGATTTCCGGAAAAAAGCCGGGGCTCTATGACATGAGCCATGTTCTACAATATTAAATGAGGGCATCCACCAAATTTTTAAATCTTCTCCTTATTCTCTTCATCGGGTCTGCGTGCGCTTCCGTTCCAAAAAAAGTTTCTTCCTCTCATGTGATTAATGATCAAGGAAACAGTATTTACGATTTTATGGCGTCTTCACTGCAAGGGTTCGAGGGGAATAGCGAGCAATCCTTATTTTACCTCGACAGCGCCTTAAAGAAAAATGCCACCTCCGCTTATTTGTCTACCGAAAAGGCTTACGAGCTGGCTCGCGAAAATAAATTGGAGGAAGCGAGTAAGTTGGCCACCAAAGCCTCCGCATTGCATCCCACTGACGTCGATCTCAATATTCTTTTGGGAAAAATCCATTCTTCTAAAAAAGAAGAAAGTCAGGCGATTAGTTCTTATAAAAAAGCGATTGACGCCGATCCTTCCAACGAAGAAGCTACCACTCTTCTCTCGAGAGAATACTCTACGACCGGACAGGTTCAAGAGGCGATCCGTGTTCTCAAAGAACTAATCGAAGCCAATCCCAATGCTATTTCGGCTTATTTTTATTTGGGAAGTATTTATGCCACCCAGCTCAAAGATTATCCGCGGGCGTTGGCGGCTTATGAGCAGGTGCTTGATTTCGATTCGGACAATACCAAGGCGATGGAAATTATTGCCGAGATTTATCTCGCTCAAAAAAATTACAGCAAAGCGCTGGAAAATTTTCTAAAACTCAAAGAAATGGTTCCCGACGATCTTACGTTACGCGTTCGTGTGGCTCTGCTCTATTATCAAATGAAAGATCTTCCAAAAGCGTTGCACGAGTTCGAACAAATTCTATTGGAAAACCCAAAAGCCGACCGTGTCTTATATTATTTGGGGCTTCTCGAAACGGAAAAAGGGGACAACAATTCGGCCCTTCGTTATTTTGGACAAATGCCCAATAATTCCGAATTTTATCAAGAGGCGGTTATTCGCCAAATTGTTTTGCTTCGTAATTATAATAAACTAGATGCCGCCATTAGAGTGGTTGAAGAAGCCATTGCCCAAAAGCCGTTGTTACCTGATTTTTACGATATTCTTTCTTCGCTTTATTCGCTGAAAAAAGAATATCCCCAGGCCATCTCGGCCTTGAAGCAAGGGCTTAGTCGGCTTCCTAAAAATGAAAGTCTTCTTTTTGAAATGGCGGTGGTGACTGAAAAAAGTGGTGATTGGAAAAAGAGCCTTGAGGTGATGAAACAAGTTTTAGAAATTGACGCCCAAAACGCCTCGGCTCTTAACTTTGTAGGATATACGTATGCCGAGCATGGAGAAAATCTCGCTGAGGCAGAAAAACTAATTGAGCAAGCGGTGAATCTCAAACCCAACGACGGATATATTCTCGATAGCCTTGGTTGGGTGGCGTGTCAGAAGGGGGATCTCGATCATGCCAATATGCTTTTGCAAAAAGCCCTGCGCATGGTCCCGCGCGAGCCGACTATTTTGGAACATCTGGGCGATGTCGCGTTGAAAAAACAAAATAAAAAGTTGGCGCGCAATTATTACGAGAAGGCTCTTTCCGAGTTGAATCATAAGAAAAATAAAGAAGACGAGGATGAAATCCAAACCAAACAAATTCAAAATAAGTTGGGGACTCTGTAAGTTCTTTGGTCTTGTTTTTTTAATCTTGGCGCTCACACCCTTGTCTTTTGTTCAAGCCAGGGGCCCAGATTCAATTCGGGCAATCGGCGCCGCCGCTCTTTATTATAAGAAGAAACATTTTCATTTTCGTGAGGTTTTGATCATTCCTAGTCCGGCAACCAGTGCCACCATCATGGGGTACGACGATTTCGGCAATAATTTTTTGAGAATGGATTTTAAATTAACAAACGAAAATTCGGTGCATTTGAAAATGGGGAATTCTTCTTTACCTCTCTCTGAAAAACGTTTTCAGAAATTGCTGGCGATCTCGATTAGCCCAAAAGATTTGATCGATATTTTGCTCTATCGTCTGCCTCAACATACCCATGACTTGTCAGTTTCTTACGACAGTTTGGGAAGAATGACAGCTATCGATAAAGTCGGTGTACGCGAAAAAGATTCTTATCATGTAAATTACGCCCGTTTTGTGAAGCAGGGCAAAATTGACTATCCTAAATCAATGATGGTTTCTTCATTAAAAACGACATTAAAAATTTCATGGCAGCAAATTCAATTAAAGTGAGAAATTTCATTTTTTGCGCGGCTTTTATTTTTTTAAACGCTTGCAGCGATCAAGCGTTGTTCGAGCCCGATACTTTACGAATTGCCATGGGGGCCGAACCCGATACGCTCAATCCCATTTTAGCCAGTGACGCTTATGCCTCCAATATTTTGGATTATGTCAACGATACGCTGATCGACAGAAATCGCGATACGCTCGACTTTCAACCGAAGCTGGCCGAGCGTTGGGAAATTACTTCCGATCATCTCCAATATATTTTTCATCTCCGCCACGGAGTGCATTGGCAAGATGGAGTTGAATTTACGGCAGACGATGTTGTCTACTCGTTCCAAAAAATCAACGATCCAAAAGTCGAAGCTCCTTTTTTGCGAGCTAATTATATCGATATCGATCGTGTCGAAAAAATAGATTCTTATACTGTTAAGTTTATTTACAAACGCCCCTATTTTTTGGGTTTGAGTGTTTGTGGTGCTATTCCCCTTATTCCGAAACATCTTTTTGAGGATGGAAACGATTTTAATTCTCACCCTCTTAATCGTAAACCCATTGGTCTGGGGCCGTATCGTTTTGAAGAATGGCAAACCAATAAAAAAATTGTTCTGGTGCGCAACGAAGATTATTGGGGAGAAAAGCCAGCCATCAAAAAAATTATTTTTAGGATTATTACTGACGATGCTGTTGCTTTTCAGATTTTGAAAAAAGGAGAACTCGATTTTTCGAACCTGCGTCCCATTCAGTGGATGCGTCAAACCGACTCGACCCGTTTCAATCAGATTTTTTCCAAATACAAATATCTTTTGCCGGGGTTTAATTATATCGGCTGGAATAATCAAAGCCCTTTTTTCAACGATAAAAAAGTGCGCCGAGCGATGACAATGATGGTCGATCGACAACGACTTTTGGAAAAAATAGAATTTGGATTGGGTCAAGTTATCGAAAGCCCTTTTTTCGTGGAAGCTCCTCAGTACGATACTTCTTTAAAAAATATTGCTTATGATCCCGAAAAAGCAAAAGCGCTTCTCAAAGAGGCGGGATGGGCCGATACGGATGGCGACGGCATTTTGGACAAAGATGGCAAAAAATTTTCGTTTGTTTTTCTTTATCCGGCCGCGTCCAAATTTTCGGAAAGGCTGGCGCCTATTCTGAAAGAAGATTTGGCCAAGGTAGGGATTGAAATGACCATCGACCGGATGGAATGGGCTGTTTTTTTGGAACGGATCGAAAAAAAGAATTTTGATGCAACGGCTTTGGGATGGTCGACCGGATACGAGGACGACCCGTATCAAGTTTGGCATTCTTCTCAAGCCAAGATGGAGAGAGGGTCCAATTTTATTTCGTTCGAAAATTCCGAGGCGGATCATTTCATCGAATCGGCCCGGACGGAATTCGATCCCACTCTTCGCAACAAATTGTATGATCGTTTCCAAGAAATTATTTTTGACGAACAACCTTACACTTTTTTATTTTCGACCGACTCGTTGGTGGTGGTGAGCAAACGGTTTAAAAATGTAATTGTCCATAAAACAGGGTTGAACACGTTGGAGTGGAAAATCGAATGATACATTATATTATAAAACGTTTGCTCCTCATGATCCCGACTCTTTTCGGCATTACGTTGATTACTTTTTTTATCATCAAACTCGCCCCGGGCGATCCTGTTTCGTTAAAACTCATGTTTGCGGGGCAGGGGATTTCCGTTAAGGCACTGGCCGCCGAGCTTGCCAAACAACAAAGTCCGTTGGAACTTCCCCCGTGGTATCAGCGCCTTGTTGATTCGGCCGAAAAACATCCACGATTAGCCAAATCCATTCGTTGGAGCGGCGAGAATACTATTTTTTATTTCAAGTGGGTGAAAAATATTTCACATCTCGATTTTGGACTTTCGAGCAAGGACAAAAGACCGGTGCTCGATCGTATTAAAGAGGCATTGCCGATTACCCTCACGCTTAATATTATTTCGATCTTCATTGTTTATTTTATTTCCATCCCTTTGGGCATCTGGTCGGCGGTGCGACAATCCAGCATTTTGGATAAAATATTAATGATTCAGCTTTTTATTCTTTATTCACTTCCCGAATTTTGGGTGGCCACTCTTTTACTCGTTTTTTTCTGTGGCGGAGAATATCTCAATCTCTTTCCGTTGATGGGCTATGTTTCGGATGGGGCCGAGCATCTTCCTTTTTGGTCGTGGATGGGAAATGTGGCGTGGCATCTTTTTTTGCCGATCGTAGTTTATGTGTACGGTGGTTTTGCTTTTCTCTCCCGTTTTGCGCGAAGTAATTTTTTGGAAGTTGTTCGTCAAGACTACATTCGCACCGCACGGGCCAAAGGACTGCCTGAGCGAAAAGTTTTGTGGAAACATGCTTTCAGAAATTCTCTGATTCCGTTGGTCACGTTAACGGGAACTCTTTTGCCGGCGTTGATGGGAGGGTCGGTGATTGTTGAACAAATTTTTTCCATTCCGGGAATGGGAATGCTTTCGTTTGAAGCGGTTTTGGGACGTGATTATAATGTCATTATGGGAATTGCGACTATCTCCGCATTTTTAACGCTGATCAGTTTGCTTATTTCGGATCTGCTTTATGTGGCTGTCGATCCACGAATTACATTTGAAGCGAGGGAGGGGTGATTCACCCAATATGACGACAAATAAATCTTATTTTAGAATGGCCGTTGCTCGTTACCAAAAATCGCGGCTCAACCAAGTTGCTTTTATTTTGCTGGTTCTTTTATTTGGTGTCGCTTTGTTTGCGCCACTCTTGGCCCCTTATTCCCCCACTCAATACAATCTCGACAGCGTTCTTGTGGCACCCCAATCGGCTCATTGGCTTGGTACGGATGAACAAGGGCGTGACGTTCTCTCGCGGCTTATCTATGGCTCGCGAGTTTCTTTGTCGGTGGGATTTGTGGCGGTGGGGATTTCAATTTTTTTGGGAATTTTTTTTGGAGCGCTAGCCGGTTATTATGGAGGTTGGGTGGACATTCTTATTTCGCGGGCAATCGAAGTGGTGATGTGCTTTCCCACTTTTTTTCTCATCTTGGCGGTGATTGCATCCATAGGCCCTGGCCTTATTAATGTGATGATTGTCATTGGAGCTACCGGTTGGACGGGGGTCGCCCGTTTGGTCCGTGGCGAATTTCTTAAATTACGAAATCAGGAATTTGTAGTGGGGATTCAATCGGCAGGTGCCAAAACCTCTCGGGTCATTATCCGACATCTTTTGCCCAACTCGTTGGCGCCGGTGATGGTGTCGGCTACTTTTGGTGTGGCGTCGGCTATCTTAATTGAATCTTCGTTGTCATACTTGGGTTTTGGTGTGCGTCCTCCGACTCCTAGTTGGGGAGATATTCTTTCTCAGTCGCGTGATTTTATGGACATTGCTTGGTGGTTGACTTTGTTTCCGGGGGTTTTGCTTTTTATTACGGTGACGTTGTTTAACTTGGTGGGAGAGGGTTTGCGGGATGCGATTGATCCGCGGTTGAAATCATAACATGGATACTCTTTTGGAAATAAAAAATCTTTGTACCGAATTTAAAACTTCGGAAGGAGTTTTGCGGGCGGCTGATCGTGTTAGTCTTTCGGTTCCGCGCGGAGGTATTGTTGCATTGGTCGGAGAATCGGGATGTGGTAAAAGTGTGACGGCGCTCTCAGTGCTCCGGTTGATTGCCGATCCGCCAGGTAAAATTGTTTCGGGGGAAATTTGGCTTCATTCCCGTCATACCCCATCCGTTGATCTTCTAAAAGTTTCGGAAAAAGAAATGTGTCATCTTCGTGGAAATCGGATCGCGATGATTTTTCAGGAACCGATGACCAGTCTTAATCCCGTTTTTACCATCGGCAATCAAATTGAAGAAGCGATTTTGCTCCACCAGAAAGTTCCTAAAAAAGAAGCGCGGCTTCGCACGATTGAAATGCTCAAAAAAGTGGGTATTCCAAATGCCGATCAACGCATCGACGATTACCCTCATCAAATGAGCGGCGGGATGCGGCAACGGGTGATGATTGCCATGGCTCTTTCGTGCAACCCGGAACTTCTCATTGCCGACGAGCCAACCACCGCGCTGGATGTCACCATTCAAGCGCAAATTTTGGAACTGGTTTGCGGGTTGGTGAAAGAAATGGGAATGTCACTTTTGTTGATTACCCACGATTTAGGAATTGTCGCCGAGTACGCCCAGCAGGTGGCGGTGATGTATGCCGGTCATATTGTGGAACAGGCGGAGGTGCACGAACTTTTTGCACATCCCGCGCACCCTTACACCAAAGGGTTGTTGGACTCGATCCCGAGTTTGCAAAAAAAAGGGACGGGACCCCTGCGCGCCATTCCCGGCTCGGTCCCGCGATTAATTAATTTGCCATTGGGATGTCGTTTTCAGGACCGATGTGAAAAGGTGCAAAAAGATTGTCGGCAAAGAGATCCAGATTTAGAAGAAAAAACAAAGGAACATTGGGCGAGGTGTTTGTATCCGTATTAATAACAAGTCGTCATGCCGGACCCCGTATCAAGTACGGGGCAAGCTTTGATCCGGCATCCAAAAATTGAAATACATGGACCCCGTATCAAGTACGGGGTGACGATTTTAATTTTATGACAGATTTTCTCTTAGAAGTTCGAAATTTAAGTAAATCGTTTTCCGCCAAGAAAAATTTTTGGGGAAAAACCGTGGCCAAGGTGCGGGCGGTCAATGATGTTTCCCTCACTTTAAAACAGGGAGAAATTTTGGGATTGGTCGGCGAGAGCGGTTGTGGCAAGTCGACCTTGGGGAGGGCGATTCTTAAACTCATCCAACCTGACGCCGGACGAATACTTTTTGAAGGGGAAGATATTACCTCTTACAAAGCGCGGCAAATGCGTCCGTTGCGTCGAAAAATGCAAATTATTTTCCAAGATCCTTATGCGTCGCTTAATCCGCGGATGAGCGTGGGGAGTGCCATCAGCGAGCCGCTGATCATTCACAATCTTTTTCCCAAAAGTCGGCTAAGAGACCGGGCGGTGGAGTTGTTGGAAATGGTGGGGCTTGCCGCCGATGATTACGACAAATATCCGCACGAATTTTCCGGCGGACAGCGTCAGCGGGTGGGGATTGCACGGGCGTTATCGGTCGAGCCCAAATTAATTATCGCCGACGAACCGGTGTCGGCGCTGGACGTTTCTATTCAAGCGCAAATCATCAACCTGTTGGCTGACCTTCAAAAAAAGTTGGGGCTGTCGATGATTTTTATCGCGCACGATCTCAAAGTGGTGGAGCACATCAGCGACAGAATACTGGTCATGTATTTAGGTGCGGTGATGGAAACTTTCGACGCCGCAAAATTGATGGAGGCCAAACATCCCTACACGCAATCTCTTTTGTCGGCTATCCCGGTTCCCGACCCCAATTTCAAACGACAACGAACTCTTCTTAAAGGAGACCCTCCATCACCGATCAATCCCCCATCGGGATGTGTTTTTCATACCCGTTGTCCGTTAGCGATCGAACGTTGTGTCACCGAAATCCCTCTGCTTCGCGAACTTTCCCCCCAAAATTCCTCTAGCCTTGGGGCCTGTCATTTAATTTAACGCAGCAGGTCAAAAAGTTGCAATGCTTTGATAGTTTTGAGATAAATTCGTTCACTTTTGTGAACTTTTTTCTAGCGGATTCAACTATTTACTCTTGTTTTTTAATAGCTTATATGTGAAACACCCCGTTCATTTAAAATGACGCTCGGCGCAACTTTTTTGAAAAAGTGGCGATAATACTTCAAGATATGGCACCTATTACCCCTATTTCAGCTCCTTTTATTCCCCTCTCTTTTGACGAGAGTCAGGATGGAATTGCCGATAATCCTCCCGAGGATGCTCCGGCAAAATCTTCTCCTTCTAATACCCCCAATCCCAAAGACGAAAAAGTACGTGCGGCTCGTGCCAGTTACATTCAGCATTATGAAGAAATGAAGCAGTTTGCAAACAAAGCTAATTGGCCTGCGGCTGAGAAGTCTTACCAAAAGCTTCTGCAAGACGACACAAATTATGGATCTGTTCTTCCCTTAAAGGACTTGCAAGATGGGAGCGCAACCGCATTTGATATTTACAAGTTGGGCGCCCAATTGGCCAAACAGTTGGGCAATGCTCTTGAATGGTATGACAGATCAAAATTGGCACAACAGATTAATCCGAACGACCAAGTAATAAAGACGGAGTTGCAAGACATTACAAAAAGTTTTAGTTTTGTTGATATTCTCCTTCCCCCAAATTCTTCCTACACTTTAGTTCCCAACAATCCCCCTTTTAGTCCGGAAGCGAGAGCCGCCATTGATTTTGCCAATGTTCAATTAGAGACAAAGGGATTTCACGGATTGTTGCCTCTTATTGATATGGGCGTTGCGATTGCCTACGCCCTTACTCCAGCATCAGAAAATGATCCGCAGGGTTCTTTCGATCTAGAGCCGATAGTCAAAAATTCGAGCTATAAGAAAATCAATTTTTTGGAATACACCCACTCTTATTATGAAATGATTGATCGCTTGAAAAGAAAGCAGTTTGTCGCCGCTGAAGAGGATTATCAGGGTATTCTTCGATCGGGCATTAAAATCGATGGAAATGGGTATTATCTAGGATTTCAAATTGCGATGGAGAATGGAAATACTCTTGAGGCCTACAAAAGAGCTGGGCAAGCACTAGAGAATAATCCAAGCGATGCTCTCAAAACCCAGGTAGAACAAGAGATCGGTTTAATTGAAGGAAATTATGGCCTTGTTCAAATGACAGGGGGACGAAATGTCTCGCTCACCTACTCTCCTGATTTTGTCGGTACTACCGATGACCAGGAGTGGGCAAAAAAGAGCATCGATTTTGCAAAAGCCCAACTTGCACAAAAAGGAAGTTTTACAGGGCTTATCCCTGTAGATAATTACCTGAACTTGGCGGCAGGGCTCATCCAGTACACTTTTACTCGAAGGGGAATTCCTGTGAGGGACAAAAGCTTCACCTTTCAATCGATAACCCAAAGAGAAGCCAATAAAGATTACCAACAAATTGATCTTTCTCCATCGGGGCCTCAAGTTAAAGAGCCGCTGAAGGCTGGTCCTTTTGTTGCTTTCGGTATTTCTGGCGGATATGCTCAATTACAGACAAGTTCCGGTCCTCCACAAACTTACTCGGGAGGTTCCATCGGAGCTACAGCCAAAGGAATGTGGTTTGCCCCTCTGGGAAAATCTGGTTTCATGTTGGCCCCTCAAGCTTCTTTGACATTGATGGGAGATTTTTATGATCCTTTTTCTGTTGCCAATTTTAATGGTTTTGTAGGATTGAGCGCAGGTTACGGAAGAAAAGATTTTCTCTTAGGTGGCGGAGTTCTTCTCGCCGGCGGTTTTCAAGCACCATCAGCAAATGGAACCGTCACCGTTGGAACGCTGGCTCCGTCGATCAAAGTCGATCGGGTTATTCAAACACCGATTGGTGGGCTTTTTGTTTACGTCAATCCGGGGAAATTCTTTTTTGAAGTAGAATGGCAACATGCTACTCCCGGTTTAGAAGGGGAGATGAGCCAATATGCTGGTACTCGTTCAGGGGGTGCTTTTGATAATGATCGTTTTATTTTCACGGCCGCAATAAAAATTAAATAGGGAATACTATGGATCTATTATTACTTCTTGCTTCTTGTGCTTGGAACTACAAACCAAATGACGGCGATGGGGATGGTTTGCCTACGGATGTCGATTGCAACGATGGCGATGCCAATGTCGGCGGTCCATCAGTTGATGGCTATGTTGATGCCGATGCTGATGGTTATGGCGCCGGGGATTTGACAAAAGTTTGTGCTGGGACGTCCTTTGCCAATCAAGCCGGTGATTGCAATGACAACGATGCCGCTATCAATCCCGCCGCTACCGAAGTTTGTGATTCAAGCAATGTCGACGAAAATTGTGATGGATTAGTCAACGATGCCGATCCAACCGTTACCGGAACTACTGTCTATTATACGGATGCCGATGGTGATGGATATGGAGATGAGAATGATCCAGGAGTAGGTTATTGTGATCCTGCCGCAGGTTTTGTTACAAATAATTTAGATTGTAATGATCTCGATGCAGAGATCAATCCCGATACAACTTGGTATGACGATACGGATGGCGATGGTTATGGAGATCCCGATACAGCAAATACTTGCCCCGATAGTACGCTTAATCGTGTCAACAACGGCGATGATTGCAATGATGCTAATGGATTAATTAATCCCGACACCACTTGGTATGTCGATGCCGATAGCGATGGTTTTGGTGATCCCGCTACAGCAGATGCTTGTCCTACGGATCTTGCAGGGCTTGTAGAAAATGGTGACGATTGTGATGACACCAATTCTGCGATCAATCCCGATACAGTTTGGTATGAGGATGCCGATGGAGACACTTATGGAAATGCCACCGCGAATTTTACCGGTTGTATTCCTCCTCCAGGATATGTTGCTAATTCCACGGATTATGATGATGGCGATGCTACAACTTATCCCGGTGCGCCAGATATTTGTGATAGTGTTGATAATGATCGTGACGGGACTACAGACGAAGATGCTTTATTCACGACCTATTATACCGATGCCGATGGTGATGGATATGGAGATAGCAGTGATACAGGTTTAGACTTTTGCGATTCTCCAGTAGGTTTTGTTTCTAATAATTTGGATTGTGATGATACCGATGCTTTGATCAATCCCGATACCCTTTGGTATGAGGATGCCGATGAAGATGGATATGGCAATGCTTCGGTAAGCACGACCGGATGTGCGGCTCCTGCAGGTTACGTGGCGGATAGTACCGATTACGATGATACCGATTCCACAACCTATCCCGGCGCGTCAGATATTTGTGATGGCAAAGATAACGATCGTGATGGGACTACAGACGAAGATGCAACATTCACTACTTATTATCAAGATGCCGACGGGGATGGATATGGTGATGCCTCGGCCACTACTTCTACTTGTGATGGCACTGTCACTGCGGGTTATGTAGCTAACCCTCGTGATTGCGATGACACCAATGCCGCGATTCATCCCAGAGCTTTGGAAACCGATTGTACCGATCCTACCGATTACAATTGCGATGGCTCGACCGGATATGCCGATGCCGACGCGGATGGCTCTCCCGCCTGCGAAGATTGTGATGATACCGAAGCCACTATTAATCCTTCCGCCGTCGAAGTTTGTGATTCAGCCGATGTCGACGAAAATTGTAATGGATTAGCTGACGATGCCGATTCGGGTGTTAGCGGCACGACTCTTTATTATACCGATAGCGACGGCGATGGTTATGGTGATGAGAACGATGCGGGAGTGGGTTATTGTGATCCTGCCACCGATCTTGTGACGAATAATTTGGATTGCAATGATGCCAACCCTTTGATCCGGCCTGATGTCATTTGGTATACCGATGCCGATGGTGATGGTTATGGGGATCCCGATACAGCCACTACTTGTCCAGCCGATGATCTGATCGGGTATGTTCCCAATGGGGATGACATTTCGGGTTATGATGATGATCCAAACACCTATTATGGTGCGCCGGAAATTTGTGATGGTGTGGATAACGATGGTAACGGAAGTACGGATGATGGTCTCACGTTTACCAGCTATTATCAAGATGCCGACAGCGATGGTTATGGTGATACCACGGTGGCTGTGTCCACCTGCGATGGGGCTACGCCCAGTGGCTATGTTACTAATGCCAACGATTGTGATGATGCAGAGCCTCTGGCTTATAGCGGTGCCACCGAAGTGTGTGAAGATGGAGTTGATAATGATTGCGACGGCACACCCAATCAGTGTGAATTTTCCGGAATACTTTCTCTTTCAACAGCCGATGCAAAAATTATCGGAGCCGCGGCCGGTGATGCGGCGGGCACTGCCGTCAGCGGTGGTGGAGATCTCGATGGTGATGGAGTCAATGATGTTCTTATCGGCGCTCCTGATGCAGATGCAACAGGGACAGATGCCGGTGCTGTTTATGTGGTCACCGATCCCGTGGGAAGTGTATCGCTTTCTTCAGCAACCATTTTATTTACTGGGGAAACAGCGGGGGATTTAGCTGGGTATGGAGTGGGTGGTATGGGGGATTATGACGGTGATGGCCAAGCGGATCTCGCTGTAGGTTCCCTCTTTGAAAGTACTACAGACCTATATGCTGGAGCTGTTTATGTTGTCTTGGGTCCTGTTGCCGGAACAAGTAGTTTATCTTCTGCTTATGCCAAGTTTTTAGGAAGTGACAATAGTAGGGCTGGGGCTAAGGTAGTATTTCCTGGTGATTTGGATGGTAATGGAACGGATGATCTTTTAATTGGTGCCCCTTATTACGATTCGGGGAGTTTAACTTATGATGGAGGCGCCCATGTTGTTTTAGGCCCCATCAGTGGAACAACAAATCTTTCTTCGGCGGATATCACTTATGAAGCAGAAGGAATGAGTGACCGTGCCGGAGTTGGTGTATCAGGAGCTGGGGATTTAGATGGAGATGGAAATCCGGATATTATTATAGGGGCTTATGAAAACAGTAATGGGGGTTCTGAGGCCGGAGCGGCCTATGTTGCGTTTGGTCCTTTCGCAAGTGGAACGGGGACCGTCAATTTGGGGAGTGCGGATGCTATTCTCGAAGGAGCGGCGGGTGATGGTCTGGGATTTTCTGTGTCTTCTGCGGGAGATGTGGATGGAGATGGCTATGATGATTTAGTTGTGGGTACCGTCTTAACCCCTAGTGAGACAGGTGCTGGGGGAGCTTTGATTGTTCCGGGAAATTCTATTAATAGCACGACAGGTCATGTGTCTGCGTCCTCTGTTGCTGTCGCTACTCTTTTGGGAGGTTCCAATGATGAGGTTGGGTGTTCTGTTGCAGGGCCGGGGGATGTGAATAACGATGGTTATGATGATGTTGCTGTTGGAGCTTATTATGAAAGTTCAGTGGGTACTCGCGCAGGAGGAGCTTATTTATTGTATGGTCCTCTTGCTGGAACTTTAACGCTTTCAACAGGAGCTAACGTTTTCTGGAGTGGTGAGGCATCACAAGATAATGCCGGAGGAAATGTAGCGGGCGCGGGAGATTTAGACGGAGATTTTTATGCCGACTTTCTCATCGGAGCTTCAGGCGAAAATAGTGGAGGAAGTGATGCCGGGGCCGCTTATGCTATCTATGGAGGAAACGCTTTTTAAATCAACGACTAGAGTTCGGCTCATTTAATAAAGATCCGTACACCCCAATCGATCGCATTACTCTTTTCACATACCCTCTTGTTTCGCGGAGCGGGACTTCTTCAATAAATTCATCCAGAGGGTATTTGCCATTTCTTCGCAACCATTTTTTTACATTTCCCGGCCCGGCGTTGTAGGACATGATGGCCATTGGCAGTTGGCCATTAAAATGGTGCAGCATTTGGCTC
>OBEQ010217808.1_pt1 | contig 29108 bp, 30 predicted proteins | sample 1670901 | NCBI WGS metagenome assembly OBEQ01 (sample SAMEA104232315, study PRJEB22302) | groundwater metagenome | biome: forest; feature: aquifer; material: groundwater | place: USA | collected 2011-08-07 | depth 5.4 m
AATTCAACAAGTGCTCGCGAAATTCCAAGCCGGATGGCTTCTGCTTGACCGCTCAAACCGCCGCCTTTCACTTCCGCCCTGATTTTAAAACGATCCAGCAATTTAACAGCTTCTAACGGTTGGTGAATAATCATTCGAAGGGTTTCACGAGGAAAATAATTTTCAAGCGTCCTGCTATTGACTACAATTTCTTTTCCGCCGTCTTCAATCCACACACGCGCAACAGATTCTCTTCGTCTTCCTGTCGCGTAATGTGAATTCACTTTTGGTTCTGAGCTTACCATATGTCCTTAAAGTTCCAACGGAACTGGTTTTTGTGCACTCTGCCGATGTTCAGCTCCCGCATAAACACGAAGCCGTTTCAACATTTTTTCGGCAAGCCTATTTTTGGGAAGCATTCTGCGCACTGCTTCGGTAATAATTAATTCCGGGTTTTTTGCTTGAAGATCTTCAAAATTAATCGTATGTCTTCCGCCGGGATAACCTGTGTAATTTTGATAAATTTTTTGCTTGTTCTTGCGGCCTGTTACCCGAATTCCTTTTGCATTAATCACAATCACTTGATCTCCGCACTCCATGTGGGGGGTATAAAAAGGTTCATCTTTCCCCATTAAAATAGTCGCCACCCGAGTCGCAAGTCGGCCTAGAATCTTGCCTTCCGCATCGACTAGGAAGCATTTTCGTTCTATTTCGTTTGGTTTTGGCAAATATGTTTTCATAACGTAAAACCTTGTAAATACTTATCCTTACATTCGTTGAGGTGAAAAGAGCGGCAAGTATAACAGAACCCCTCTTTCTTGTCAAAACGATTCGGAGAGTTCAAAGCAGAATTAATACGTAACGCTTTTAAGGGTTAAACCTTGAGGAGGCGCTGTGGGACCGACAAAATTGCGCTTTTTTAACTTAAGAATCTCCTTAAAATTAGCCAATTCCAATTTACCTGAACCTAATTGCAGAATGGTTCCGACCATGCTCCGAACCATCTTATAAAGAAATCCGTTTGCTTCTACAGTGAAATAAACGACGTTACCTTCCCGCCGAACCTCAAATTTTCGGATGGTGCGAACGGCACTCTTACGTCTTCCTCCGCTTGATTCAAACACCCGAAAATCATGTTTCCCGGATAGAAACCTGGCACCTTGTTTTATCTTGCGAAGATTTAAGGAATAGGGAAAATAAAAAGAACAGAATCGTTTGAGCGGCGAACGATGTCTAGAATTGAAAACTTGATACTCGTATGTTTTCCATTTTGCCGAATACTGGGAATGAAACGAAGAAGGAACTTCTTTGATTTCGGTAACGGCGAGATCTTCTGGAAGATAATGATTCAAGGCAAGTTGGATTTTAGAAAGCTCAAGTTTCGATTGAGCATGAAAATTAACGACTTGCCCTTCTGCGTGAACTCCCGAATCAGTGCGGCTTGAAGCGGCAACTTTGATTTTCTTTTGGAAGAGTTTTTTTAATGCAGATTCAAGTTCGCTTTGAACAGTGCGAGATTTTTTCTGCGTTTGGAATCCAAAAAAATGCGTGCCGTCGTATTCAAGCGTAAGCTTGATATTTCTCACGATCCAATGAGCGCTTCGGCAATTTGAACAGCATTCAAGGCTGCACCTTTTCGAAGTTGGTCGCCAGCCACAAAAAGTGCAATACCATTTTTGCAGGATAAATCTTCTCGGATGCGGCCAACAAGCACATCATCTCCGCCGCTTGCTTCAATCGGCATGGGAAAATAGTTCTTTTTCTGATCATCGACAAGTTTGATACCCGGCGCTTTACTTAAAATGCTACGCGCTTTATCAGCAATCATCTTTCTTTCAAATTCAATGTAAATGGTTTCTGAATGAGCACGAAATACAGGAACGCGGACACAGGTAGTAACAATTCGAATAGAATCATCATGGAGAATTTTATGGGACTCCTGAATCATTTTAAGCTCTTCCCCATTATAACCATTCTCTTCAATAGTGCTGTTGTGTGAAAAGAGATTAAAAGCAATCTGGTGAGGAAACACTTCCTTTTTTATGGACTTTCCTTCTAAAAAATCCCGAGTCTGGGTTTCAAGTTCCTTCATTGCTTTGGCTCCCGCACCGCTTGCAGACTGATACGTAGAACAAAGAACGCGCTTAATGGGACTTTTTTTATGAAGCGGTGCAATCGCCATTAACATAATGATCGCGGAACAATTAGGATTCGCAATAATTCCTCGATGTCTTTCGATATCCTCCGGATTAATTTCAGGAATGACCAACGGAACTTTGGGATGCATTCGAAAAGCGCTTGTGTTATCAATAACTATCGCGCCGATTTTGACGGCATGCGGTACAAATTTTGTACTTGTTGAAGCGCCCGGACTTGATAAAACGATATCAACGCCTTGGAATTCATCCGGTTCAAATTTTAATTCTTGAACTGTGATATCACGACCTTGAAAACAAACGGTGGTTCCTTTCGACCGGGCAGAGCCGAACAGGCGAAGTTCGGCAACCGGAAATTTCCGTTCTTCCAAAATTTTAATCATTTCGCTGCCGACAGCGCCTCTAGCGCCGACAACGGCAACATTGTATTTACTTTTTTTATTCAATGTTGAATCCTCTCGATAATTAAATCACCCATACGACTTGAGGAAACAGTCTGTTTATGGTCTGTAGTTAAATCAAGCGTGCGGAAACCTTCTTTTAATGTTTTTCGAACGGCTTGTTCCACAGCCGTTCCTAAATCATAAAGATGAAACGTATATTTCAGCATCATCGCAACCGAAAGAATTGTCGCAATCGGATTCACTTGATCTTTTCCGGCAATATCCGGCGCACTTCCATGTACCGGTTCATACAAAGCGTGGTGATCTCCGAGGCTTGCGGATGGAAGCATTCCGATAGAACCCGTTAGCATCGCTGCTTCATCGCTTAAAATGTCACCAAAGAGATTGGTTGTCACAATCACATCAAACTGTTTTGGATCACGAATCAGCTGCATGGCACAATTGTCGACATACATATGATTCAGCTGAATATCCTTAAATTTTTTTCCAACTTCCGTCACCACACGGCGCCAAAGTTCGCTAGACTCAAGAATATTCGCTTTATCGACAGAAGTAACTTTGCGTTTGCGTTTTCTGGCAAATTCAAATGCTTTAAGTGCAATCCGTTCGATTTCATGCGTTGAATACACTTCCGTATTGAATCCGCGTTCCGAACCGTCCGGATTTTTCTCAATCCCTTTTGGTATCCCAAAATAAATTCCGCCCGTAAGCTCTCTTACCACCAAAATATCAACGCCTTCGATCACTTCACGTTTGAGCGGTGAAGAGTCAATCAAACTTGGATCAATCACAGCGGGCCTTAAATTGGCATAAAGCCCGAGTTCTTTGCGAAGTCTCAAAAGCGCTTGTTCGGGTCTAATTTTATACTCCAGCTGATCCCATTTAGGACCGCCGACCGCTCCCAAAAGCACGGCGTCTGAATCTTTCGCTATTTTTAAAACTTCATCCGTAATCGGGGCGCCGTGCTGGTCAATCGAAGCTCCGCCTACACTTGCTTCTCTCGTTTCAAACTTAAGATGAGCAAGTGATTCAATTTTTTTAATTACCTTAAGTGCTTCGCGGACTACTTCTTTTCCGACGCCGTCACCGGGTAACACTAAAATCTTATACATAGATCCTTTGGTTTAACTGATTTTTAAAATAGAAAATATGGATGCGGGGTTACTACAACCTAACTTTTGACCGCTAAACCTTCTTGCGGACTTGAAGCTGATGCATATTCTTTGATTGGAATTCGGCCGGCCAAAAATGCCTTTCGCCCTGCGATCACCGCTTCTTTCATTGCTTCGGCCATTAGAATTGGATTCCGAGCGCCGGCAATTGCGGTATTCATAAGCACGCCATCCACGCCAAGCTCCATACAAATGGCAGCATCCGACGCTGTTCCGACACCGGCATCGACAATCACAGGCACAGAAACCGCTTCTTTGACAAATCTAATATTCAATCGATTTTGAATTCCGCGGCCTGAACCAATAGGGGCTGCAAGCGGCATCACGCAAGCGACTCCCAAATCTTCTAACTTTTTTGCCACAATCGGATCATCATTAGTATAAGGCATCACAATAAAACCTTCTTTCACCAAAACTTCAGTCGCGTCAAGAAGAGCTACCACATCCGGTAGAAGCGTTTTTTGATCCCCTAAAACTTCCAATTTAATCAAGTTGCCGATTCCTGCTGCTCGCGCAAGACGCGCAATTCGAATCGCATCTTGAGCCGTATAAGCACCAGCGGTATTCGGAAGAATGGTAAAATGTTTTCGATCAATGTAATCCAAAAGCGTTTTCTCACCAAGCTGATCCAAATTGACTCGTGCAATTGCAACGGTCACAAGATCCGCGCCTGACGCTTCATGAGCATGGACCATCACATCAAAAGAACTGTACTTGCCGGTTCCTACAATTAAACGAGAATTAAATTCATAAGTTCCAATTTTTAATTTATCGTCCATAGCAATCTTTCTAAACCTTAATTGGTTTTCGTTCCACTCGTTCGTAAAGCGCTGCATACTTGCGCGCCGATTGAGTCCAGGAAAAATCGCACGCCATTCCATTTTTCATCAGCTTGGTCCAAAGCTTTTGATTTTGATAAATTTCAATTGCGCGATGCATCGCTTCTAAAAGATCTTGGGTTTCATAACCCGGAAAAATGAAACCATTTCCCTCGCCCGTCTTCGGATTAAATTCTTGAACGGTATCCACCAATCCACCGGTTTCACGAACGATTGGAATCGTTCCAAACCGTAAAGCAAACATAGGCCCCAAACCGCATGGTTCATAACGCGAGGGAGTAAGAAAAATATCTGCTCCTCCATAAATTCGCTTCGCCATTTTGCCATCAAACGTAATATTGAGACCCAAGTGTTCCGGATGACGTTTCTGCAAAACCCTTAACATCTTGTGATATTCTTCTTCGCCGGTCCCAAGCACGATTAATTGCCAGTTTTCCTTGGCCATTGTTTCGAAAGCCGGCACAAGAATATCGAGACCTTTTTGATCGGCAAGCCTGCCTACGAATGCAAAAAGAGGAATTTTAGAATCAACTTTTAAATGATTTTCTTTTTGAAGCGCTTGCTTGCAAAGTTTTTTTCCTTCCAGATTGCGTACGCTAAAATTGGCCTTAAGATCTGGATCTTTTTCCGGTTCCCATTCACTCAAATTGATTCCATTAGGAATTCCAAAAAGATCGACCTTTCTTTTCGCTAAAACTGCTTCCATGCCACATCCAAAACCTTGCGTTTGAATTTCCTCCGCATAGCGCTGACTGACGGTCGTCAAAACATCAGAATAAACAAGGCCGCCTTTCAAAAAACTAATCTTGCTATAAAACTCAAGCCGTTCCAACCGAAATTCATCCCAAGAAAGCCCTGTCAGCGGCACTGAATCAGGCGGAAAATTTCCCTGATAAGCCAAATTATGAATCGTAAAAAGCGTTTTCGTTTTCTTAAAAAACGGATCTCCTTGATAAAGCGTTTTCAAGTAAACTGGAATCAAACCGGTTTGCCAATCGTGGCAATGAATGATGTCGGGTTTGATTTTAAGTCGTTTTAATGATTCGACCACGCCGCGTTGAAAAAAAGTGAAGCGTCGATCGTTGTCTGGATAATCTCCCATCGGCGTTCCATAAAGCTCATCCCGATCAAAATATTCTGGATGGGCAATAAAAAAAACTTTAACTTCATTGAAACGAGTGGAAAATATGGTAGCCGTATCAATTTCAGCACCGATCGGAACACTGATTTCCTCGGCAACGACTTCCAAAGCAAAACCTCGTTGCGTGATCTTTTTATATTTGGGAAGAAAAACAGAAACGCGGTGGCCTAACTTCGCAATTTCCCTAGGCAGGCTGCCTAAAACATCTCCCAATCCTCCCGTTGTAGCAAACGGGACCATTTCGGAGGCAACAAAGACAACTTCCATCGAAAATCCTTATGAAATCTCAACAACACAATTCCACGTTCCGAAAGCATTCGGCACACATGCAACTGGACGTTGGTCGTTTTCCCAATTCCCATCAACTAAATAACGATACTCGTAACGGCCGGGTTTTAATTTAAGCGTTAGATGCCATCTTCCATCCGCATCTCTTCTCAAGCGGTGCTTGGAAGCATCCCAATTGTTAAATGCACCCGCCAATCTAACATCTTGAGCTGATGGAGAATAAAATTCAAAAAGAGTATCTTTTTCCAATTTATTTTTTGTGCTCACCTTGTAAACCTCCAACTTTGTCATAACAGCCTCCATTGCTAAAGCTTTAAGTACCGGTAATCGTTTAGTATATAATGAGCAAAATTTCATTTCAAGGGATTCTTCCCTCGAGAAAGAGAAATAATCGTTGTTTTTTAACAGCATCTCATTATAATGCTGTTCCTTACGCGAGGTTAGCTAAGATGAAGATCTGTTATGTTTGTGGAAAACGCCCGATGAGCGGCAATTCAATTGCCAGGCGCGGTATGGCCAAAAAAGAAGGCGGCGTTGGAAAAAAGATTACCGGAATTACACGCAGGCGCTTCCTGCCGAATCTTCAGCGTCTTAAAGCCATTATTGAAAATGGCACTGTCCGAAGAGTAATGGTCTGCACGGGTTGTATTAAAGCAGGCAAAATCCGAAAAGCAGCGTAATTTAAAAACTTTCCTTTACGTCCCGCACTTCTAAGATCAAACTGTCAATTCCATCCCAGCTTTTTAATTTTGGTGAATAAACAATTGTATAAGTTTCCGATTCCGGAAATGCAATCGGAACACCGCGCGAACGCCATTCAGCTTCAAACGTCATAACACCGTCCGTTACCCACCAGCGAAAACCATTCGACAAACGTTCTGGATCGCGTTTAGTTCGGACACCTCGGGTTAAAAATACAGGTTTTGGATTACCTGCACCAAACGGCCCAATCAGTGAAAGTTCTTGAAGAAACTGGGAAGATAAACCTTGAAACGAAACTTCAAGATCGATTCGAATTGATCTTAAGAAAACATCGGGTGAAATTGTTTTTCCAAATTCATTTATTTTTTCTCGGAACGCTTGAAGGTTTTCTTTTTTAATCGTCAAGCCGGCCGCTAATTCATGACCGCCAAATTCTTCTAAAACGTCCTGGCAATGTTCCAACCCGTTAAACAAGTGAAATCCTTTCACGGAACGACCCGAACCTTTCCCCAACTCTCCATCAAAGGCAATTACAAAAGCAGGGCGCATAAAATATTCCACAAGCCGCTGAGCGACAATACCGATCACACCCTCATGCCATCCATTACCTGCCACGACAATCACGCAATCACGGTTGAAATTAATCTCACGTTCAACCGTCTGAAGCGCTTGTTTTAAAAGACCTTTTTCTTCTTGCTGGCGCGCTTTATTTTCCTGATCAAGCACCTGCGCTAAGCGATTGGCTTCCTCAGAATTATTGGTAGTCAAAAGTTTAAGGGCTGTTTCCGGAGAACTCATCCTGCCTGCGGCATTGATCCTTGGGCCCAAAATAAAACCAAGATCGGAAGCCTCTATCTTGCGCCGTTTTAAACTAGCTACTTCACACAAACTTTTAAATCCAACTTGACCGCGGGCACCTATTTTTTGAAGCCCGAATGAAACCAAGATTCTATTTTCATCCACAAGCGGAGCTACGTCACAAACACACGAAAGCGCAACCAAGTCTAAAAACTCATAGGCGCCTTGACCCAAAAGCGCTTGTGCTAATTTAAAAGCAAGCCCGCAAGCAGAAAGTTCCTTAAAAGGATAAGTGCAATCGTCTTGAAGCGGATTGATAATGGCAAGAGCCTCCGGCATTCCACCGCCGTGAATCCGGTGATGATCGATAATGATTACATCTATTCCGGCCTGCCGCGCTTCTTTTGCTTCTTCGAAAGCTGTAATCCCGCAATCAACTGTAATGAAAAGTGAAACATTTTTTTCCTTTGCTACCTGAAGTGATTCTTTACTCACACCGTAGCCGTCTTTTTTACGGACCGGGAGAAAAGTCACAAATTTTGCGTTCAATTTTTCGAGCATACGGCTCAAAACGGCGGCCCCTGTGATTCCGTCTACATCGTAATCGCCATGCACCAAAATGGTTTCTTTCTGATCAATCGCAGACAAGATTCTTTTGGCAGACTGTTGGATACCTTTCATCAAAAAAGGATTGTGGAGATTCTCAAGCGAAGGAAATAAAAGTTTTTGAATTTCTGCTTCATCCTGATAGCCGCGGAGTCCCAGAAACTTAAGCATCAAATTTGAGTAAGGCAGTTGTAGAGTTGAAACGTCGGAAAGAGGTAGAGAATCGGCTATTTCCCAAATGGTGGACATAATATAAAAACGTGCTTTCGAGTTACTACTTAATTAAAATTAGACTTTTTTCTTCTGCATCCATTGGTTGAGAAGAGGGCCTGCAACAAAAATCGTTGAATAAACTCCAGATGAAAAACCTACCAACAAGATAAAAGCAAAATCGTTGATGGCGGGGCCGCCGAATAAAAGCAGTGCTAACACGCCAAAAAGAGTCGTGCTAGTCGTTAATACGGTCCTTGAAAATGTTTGATTGATACTTTTGGTAACAATCTTTCCAAATTCTTCTTTCCGGTAAATCTTCACGTCCTCACGAATCCGGTCAAGCGTAATAATGGTGTCATTCACTGAATAACCAATAATGGTAAGGATAGCAGCTACAGTGGTTAGCGAAAACTCTCGACCCGTCAACAGGTAAGCCCCTAGCGCCACAATCACATCATGAAGCAAAGCAACAATGGCGCTCAAAGCATACCAAAACTGGAAGCGCCATCCCAAATAGATCAACATCACCAACAAAGAGAGTCCGACGGCTTTAAGCGCTTTTGAAAAAAGGTCCCGGCTTGCAGCAGGACCTAAGATTTCAGACCGGCGAATCTCAAATTGTCCTTCCCCCAGAAGGCCATTGAGAGCTTGTTGAATAGTTTTTGTACTTTCCGATTTCGTCCGGATCGAAATATTTTTTTCCTCGGGACGCCCGTAATACTGGAGTTGCGCTTCACTAAGGCCTGCTTTCACCAGAGCTCCTCGTACTTTTCCGAGATCAATATCTTTATTTAAATGAATTTCTTGGACTGTTCCGCCCGTAAAATCAAGACCAAGTTGATGAGGGCCTTTTGTAATAATCGCAAAAATTCCAATTGCGGTCAAAACAGCTGAAATCGTATAGCCGATCCAACGCTTTTTAATCCAATCCACTTTAGGTTCAGGAATCAGGCTTAACATTCTAAGATTAATTTCACGGCGGTCCCGGGTGAAATAATCAAAAATGAGACGCGTTACATAAATTGCCGTAAACATGCTTGCGACAAGGCCGATTGAAAGCGTAATCGCAAAACCGCGAAGCGGGCCTGCACCAAACCAGAGCAGAATTAAAGCAGAAAGCACGGTTGTTGCATTGGAATCTAAAATGGCACTGAAAGCCTTGTGGTAACCTGCTGAAATGACGGAACGAATCGCTTTCCCTAATTGTCTTTCTTCTCGAATTCGTTCATTAATCAGAACGTTCGCATCGACGGCCATACCCATCGTCAAAATGATACCGGCAATACCAGGCAACGTAAGAGACTGACCCGTAAGACCCATAGCGCCCATTAAAATGAGGAGGTTCAATAAAACAGCGAAACTGGCAACGACACCTGAAAACAAATAATAAGAGCTCATAAAAATAACTACAAACACTGCCCCACCCACGGATGCATATATACCACTTCTGATGGAATCTTGACCGAGCGTAGGCCCAACGGTGCGCTGCTCGACAATTTTCACGGGAGCAGGCAAAGCCCCTGCTTTTAAAACTAAGGCAAGATCACTGGCTTGTTGAACGGTAAAACTTCCTGAAATTTGGCCGCGGCCGCTTGGAATTCGGTCACGGATTACCGGAGCTGAATGAACTTTTCCATCCAAAACAATTGCAAGACGACGACCAATATTTTTAAATGTTACGGCATCAAAAATTTTAGCTCCATCTTTGTCGAATTGAACTTCAACAATAGACTGGCCATAGCTATCAAAACCAACCGAAGCATTCGTAAGTTTATCCCCAGTCAATACAGGTTCCGCTTCCAAAACAAGCGTATCTGCTAGCCGGCCGTCTTCTACCATCTGTTTGACTTCAAATCCAGGAGTTGCGGTTCCAGCAAGCGCATCTTTAATTACTTTTTCATCATCCGTCACAAGCTTAAATTCAAGGTGAGCTGTTTTAGCGACAATGTCACGGGCGCGGTCCTGATCCGTTAACCCAGGAAGCTGCACGACAATTTGATTTTTCCCCTGCCGCGTAATATAAGGTTCCCGAACACCAAATTGATCAATTCGGTTTTTAATAATTTCGGTTGCACGTTCGACTGCTCCTTCTCTTTCCTTTTCAGGAATTTTTTCAGTCTCAATTTCAAGAAGCAGATGCATCCCGCCTTTTAAATCAAGGCCCAGGTGGATTTTCTCTTGCGGAGGGTACATAAAGTAAATAGACAGACCAATCACTCCAGCAATCAGAAGAAGCTTCCATTTAAAATATTTGTCCATGCTTATGGCTTCCTGATCTCCTGAACTGCGCTGCGAAGAACTTCTATTTTCATATCTTGATCACCCACCTTTAGAACAAGATAATCATCCTGAAGCGTTTGAACAGTACCAATAATTCCGCCTGAAGTTACAACGCGATCCCCTTTTTTTAAATTTTTTACCATATCAGCATGTTCCTTCTGACGTTTCTGCTGCGGCCGAATCAGAAGAAAATAAAACACGACAAACATTAATATGAGCGGAAGAAAAGAAAGGATTGGATTGGTTTGCGCTTGAGCACCCGGCATGTAAGTCTCCTATTATCGTAAGGCTTCGTCGTAGTTAGATAAAAATTCTTTCTTTAATTCAGAAAATCGGCGAGAACGAATGGCTTCACGAATTTCCTTAACCAAAGAAACAAAAAAATAAACATTATGATAAGTCACAAGTCTGTGACCTAAAATTTCTCCGCAATTAAATAGATGCCGGAGATAACTTCTTGAAAAATTTTTACAGGTATAACAATTGCAAGTTTCATCCAACGGCCGCTGATCTTTAATGTGCTCAGCATTTCGAATAATAACTTTTCCTGTGCGCGTAAACGCCCCGCCGTTTCGGCCGTAACGCGTTGGATTAACACAATCAAAAAGATCTATTCCTGCTTCGATGGCCCAAAAAAAATCGAGCGGTGTTCCAATGCCCATCAAATAACGCGGTGCATCTTCAGGCATTAAGGGTGCGATCTCGCGAACCACCTTCTCCATTTCATGCTTCGGTTCGCCAACGCTGACGCCGCCAAGAGCATAACCGTCGAAACCGACTTCGACGGTCTGATCAAGTGAATCCTTGCGCAAATCGAGGAACCCGCCCCCTTGAATGATCCCAAAGACGAGCTGCTTTTCATTCTGCTGAACCCGTTTCGCACGTTTGGCCCAATGAATGGTTCGGCGAACGGCCTCTTGAACTTGAGCATGCGTCGCATGATGAGGCGGGCATTCGTCAAAGATCATAGCGATGTCGGAGCCCAAAGCCGCTTGAGCTTTCATCACTTCTTCAGGAGTCAAAAAAATTTCACGGCCGTCGAAATGAGAGTGAAATCTGGCTCCTTCATCTGTAATTTCTCTGAGCCGCGCGAGTGAAAACACCTGATATCCGCCCGAATCTGTCAAAATCGGTTTGGACCACCCCATGAATTTATGAAGTCCACCAGCTTCTTTAATTATATCGATTCCGGGACGAATGTAAAGGTGATAGGTATTGGACAAAATGATTTCGGCGCCAAGTTCTTCAAGATCCTTTGGTGCAAGCGTTTTCACCGTGGCTTGAGTTCCCACCGGCATAAACATAGGTGTTTCAAATGTTCCGTGCGCAGTCTGAATCCGTCCAACCCTGGCTTGGGTTTCAGAATCTTTTTGAATAAGCTGAAATGACTCTTTGGCTTCGTATGTTTTCATAAAATTAACATGGCGTCGCCATAAGAATAAAACCGGTAATGATTTTGAATCGCTTCTCGGTAGGCGCGCATCAAAAACTCATGGCCCACGAAAGCACTGGTTAACATTAAAAGCGTGGTTCGCGGCAGGTGGAAATTAGTAATCATTCGATCCGCTATTTTAAATTCATAAGGCGGATAGACAAAAAGATTGGTTGTGCCCTGCTTGGGCTTCACTTCTGAAGGTAGAGAATTCGTAGCGGCTGATTCAAGCGTACGCACTACTGTTGTTCCGCAAGCCGTAATAGATCTGCCCGCCGTTTTTGCAAGGTTAATGCTTTCGGTGGTTTCTTCCGGAATGTCAAAATATTCTTCATGCATTTTATGTTGCGCTAAATCATCGCTTGTGACCGATTGAAACGTGCCATAGCCTACATGTAACGTCACAAAAAGAATTTCGACTCCCTTCATTCTTAAACTGATTAAAAGGGCTTGATCAAAATGAAGTCCGGCAGTCGGGCTTGCTACCGCACCGGGACGCTTTGCGAAAACGGTCTGGTAAAGTTCCCGATCAATAGGCATGGCTTTACGATCAATATAGGGCGGAAGCGGAACACATCCGATTTTTTCTAAAATTTCATCTGCGTTTGTTTCGCCTTCAAATTTGAGATGGCGAATACCGCTGTCATGATTCGGTGAATCGACTACAACGGCCGTTATTTTCTCTGCTTTACCTACTTCTATTGCTTCCCCTTTCTGAATTCGACCGGAGGGTTTCACAAGCGCTTCCCAAATAGTTCTCGCTTTTTTCAGCAGCAAAATTTCAATTCGCGCACCGGTTTTCCTTTTCCCAAAAATTCGTGCCGGAAGAACTTTGGTATCATTCAAAACAAGAACATCTCCTTTTTCAAAATAATCGATAATATCTTTAAATGTCCGGTGCTCTATCGTTTGTTGCGCGCGATTCAAAACCAAAAGACGGGCTTCGCTTCGTTTCGAAAGTGCCGTTTGAGCGATTAACTCCTTCGGAAGCTCATATTCAAAATCAGAAAGTCTCATGGAAAGAAGTTTAGACATAATCAAATTCCTAAAATAGTATTTTTTCTTGCTGTCGATTTTGTAGAAATGCGCCCGAGGAGAATTGAACTCCTAACCTTCAGCTCCGGAGGCTGACGCTCTATCCAATTGAGCTACGGGCGCTGGTAACCTTAGTTTTCTTTTCATTAATCGAGACTAGTGTCAGCACTGATTCTCATTAATTAAATTAAATTGGTAATCAGTACAGTACTTGCTACCGATTCATTTAAATTAATGAAAGCAAGTACGGTCCCGCACGTTTTTGCGGAACGGGCGCTACATATCATTAATTTAATAAATTTTCTTAGTTTCACTTCCCGGAAAATAAAATTCTAGAATTTGACGATACGTTTTTCCTAGTGCTGCTTGATGTCTTGCACCCCACTGGCAAAGCCCAATCCCGTGTCCCCAACCATGACCCGAAAAATAGGCTTGGCCGTTTTTAACAACAACGGTTGCTTTGAGACTTTTTAATCGTTCGTATCCCAAATATGCTCTCAATTCATCTGCGCCAATGGTTAAATCGGAATATTGATATTGAAGAACAACCTTGGAGGCTCTTCCCGATGGATCGTAACGGGTCAAAATAATGTTGTTCAGATGATTCGCCGGATAACCATTCTTCTGCATTATTTCTTCTATTTGCTTTAGAGGAATATGAAAAGACCATTTCCAATATTTAGAATTTGAACAAAAGTTACAGACCACTCCTTTTAAAACTGGATTGGGCTCAACGGCCCAGATTTTGTCTGCTTGTGCAGTTTGCCCGCCACAAGCAGCATGAAAATAAGAGGGAAAAATTTTGCCTTTAAAAGTCAGAACTTCTCCGCGAGTTGCATCAATAGCATCGTCCGTTTTCATTTTGTGGAATAACGAACCTCCGTAAACTTGGCTGTGTACCGTACTCAAAAGAGAAAAAGCTTCATCTTTTTTCTCAATGGCTTTAAATAAGGCAAAGGTTCTCGATATAATCGCATGAGCCTTTAATGCTTCGATTGGCCATCCGGCATTCACTTCAAGCGGAAGAACTCCTTTTAAGTACTCTTCAAGATCAATTTGATTAATAACACTTAGCTTTCCCTTCGAATCTTTAGATATTTGAACCTGATGTAAGTATTCTCGTTTATCAATTCGAATAGAACCATTTTTAACTTTGAAGGTGATTCGATCTCTGCGGTAATGTCCGTCGCCAATCATTAAGCCTTCCTGATAAGGCTTGATAACAGCTTCAAACGCTTTTGTCCCACTTAAAAGCGGGTTTTTCGGTGATACTTCATAAGGTCCATCGATCGAAATGGTTACGCTTGGCACATCCAGCAGCACTGCCACTCGGATATTTTTCTTCAACTCTACTGAGTCTGGAATCGGAAGAGAAGTTGGTAGAAGAGCGGACGTTTTCGGAAAAACAGGCGTTATAAAAAAAGAAAATGAAATAAAAATAGCTAGAAAAAATTTTGTTTGGTTATTCATTGAGGAGCTTCGAGCAAATGATTCATGCGGTCGGTTAGAAAAGTAAGATCACCAACTCTTTGTTTTAAATTAGTCTGGAGACTGATCAAAAATTCGAGCATTTTCCGATATTCTTCAAGTGAATTCTGATCTTTTTCCAAACACCCGTAGAAAGCTTTAAGACGTTCTTCAAGTTCGCCTGAAGTATCATCAAAAAATTCATGCAGAGCTTGTTGATAATAACGGACGAGATATTTCAACTCGTCAATAATCTCATCTCGCTCACCCATAAAAATTGCACCCTGATGCGAGCTTTAATTTAAGAATCATCATAGTGAAAAAGTTTAACACGTGTGGCCTAAAAACAAAAGGCAGGAATTCGGAAGCAGAAAAATTAGAAAAACTCCTGCAGGGGTAACTGATTTACCCCTGCAGTTTAAATCATTTCAGATTTATCTTACTTTGCACCCTCGAGATGGGTTTTTAATTTGTTCCAAGTCTGACGGCCGCAAACTCCATCTGCAGTAAGCCCGTTATCCTTTTGGAAATTGCGAATGGCTTCTCTGGAATCGGGACCGATTTTTCCATCAACGCCACCTGAATAATAACCAGCACCTTTAAGAGCTTTTTGAATATCGACCGCAGCAATTTCAAAACCAGAAGGAGTCCGATATAATGCGCCTGCAAAACTAGCACCGCCTCCAGATTTGCGTCCGTGTCCTGACTCAAGCTGAGCCTGAAGCTGCTGATTTTGCTCCTGTTGAGCTTTTAAAGCTGCATCCATCTGCGATACTTGCGTTTGAAGGGCGCCTACTTCACGCTGGTGTGTGCTTTTCGAAACGCAACCGGTTGCAACAACCAACAAACCACTCAAAATCAATAACGTTACTTTCCTCATATTCTCTCCTTAATTCACCTTGTGGCTGAAAAAGTTCGTCTAAAATGCTATATTATCTAACGTACAATCATAAAAAGTCAATCAGAATCACACGGTAATTTACTAAATTCATCAAAAGGTGTTCAAAAAAAGTGGACAAATGGCTTGAATCCCAGGATTGCTATCGTCTTATCTTCTTCAAAAAAATGCCGATACTATTAAATACCTCGAGGCGAAGATGTTACTCACGAGCCTTTTAATCTCTATCCAAATTATAGCTACCGGTTTTTTTATCTACCGTGTACAGCGTTTCTTAAGAACTCATCGAACATGGGAATTATGCGGCATTCTCCTTATCTTTTCATTTCTAGCAGCCATTGGCATTCAAGGCGGATCGGTCATTCGAATTTATCATTGGTTTCCAATGGTTCTCATCGTTTTTATTTTTCTCATGGCTTTGGAACCGGAACTTGTAGAACTAGCAAATAAATTGACGCAAAGCCTCAACCCGAATTCCTTAAACAGAAAAAGAGCTGCCTTGGCGGAAATTGCTCAAGCGGCACAAGCACTGGCCGCAACTAAAACGGGAGCGCTTGTTGCTTTTGAAAGAAACGATAGCTTACTTAAATTCGGAGCTACCGGAATTGAAATCAATGCCGACATTAAAAAGGAACTTCTAACCACCTTGTTCACAAAAGACACGCCCACCCACGATGGCGGAGTTTTAATTCGAAAAGGTCGGGCCACCCACTGCGGTGCGGTATTCCCGTTGAGTGAACGAAAGCAAATTGAAAACGGTCTTGGCACAAGACATCGGGCTGCATTAGGACTTACAGAAAAAACCGATGCGGTATGCCTTGTCGTTTCTGAAGAAGAAGGAACGATTTCGCTTGCAAAAGGCGGTGAACTTTTCTATTCCGTATCGCCGAGACAACTCGAAACCAAAATTCGAAAACTTCTAGCGGGGACAGGACATATTCATTACTACCCTGCTCATTACTTAAAGCGCTTTGCCCCAAAATTGGTGCAACCCAACTACGTCCAATTTTCAAAATCGGTAAGCCAACATTTGTATGACCTGATCGTTGTTATTTTTTGGCTGTTCGCACTTTTACTATGGAATCAATATGCCATGCTCAATCTTTCTAATTTCAAAAGGCCTGTTGAACTTTTCTTCAACGCTCCGTGGGTTTATGCTCCACTCGTCCTCTTCGGACTGAATCTTGGAATGCTTCTCCTCAATCGAAAACTAATCGTTAATGGAATTTCAAATCAAGTCAGACAGGAAAACCGTCTTTTATTCATCCCGTTATTTCGAAGGAAATGGTCGGTGGATAATTTAAAGGCGGTTATTTTAAAACAGGAACATGCAATACGCGATATCTGGTCGCTTGAATTTCTAAACAAAAAACATAAAACAATTTTTATCGATCGAAGTACTTCTCAAAAAGCATTGGTTGATTCCGCAAAAAAAATTAGAGATGCCCTCAGAATCGAATTGGTCATTTAGATTAATCGCGGAAAATAAATAGTGCAACGGTTAATAGAATGCCGACGGCATACATCGCCATTGTATTCCGGATAAAGTAAGGATAAGCCATCAAAGTAATCCCTAAAATCATAGGTTTAGCGCTAGCCTGTTTTTTTCCGTAAATAAATGCGGCGAAGCCGATGCCTCCAAAAATAATCCCTCCAAAAAGATTGGTTGTGTTCATAGAACCTTTTCTTTCATTTTAACTTTCCAGTGAACTTTTTGATTCAAAAGCATGAGAAACGCTCCAAATAAAACGTTGCTTAAGCTTTGGGGTTTGATTGACCCGTTCTAAAACCCATGGCAAAAGAAATGCGGCCAATGGGAAAATGCTTAAAGTGCGTAAAATACGGTTGGCCCGAACGCTGAATTGAATAGACCGCTTATTGGCTTGAAAGCGTTCCGTTTGATATGAAGAAAGCAGCTTCTGAGAAAAATCATTTTTGTTAAACGCTTCAAGTGCAACACGGCCAAGCACAACGGCATCTGCAACCGACATATTAGCTCCCTGGCCTCCTATAGGTGTTACGGGATGAACCGCATCTCCCAACAAAGCAGCTCCGTCCGAAACATATGAGGAGGCATGGCCAAACGGTCTTTTGAACACTTTAAAATCTTTTGGAAACACATAGTTCTTTTCGAGTCCTTCACAAAGCACTGACATTTGTCCCGCAATTTTATAAAATTCAGAAGCTGGCGATCCCATTAATTTAACTCTCGCATGAGGAGACAATAAAAAAACAATGGCGCTACGATTTCCAGGTTGAGGCATAAATACACCTCCAAAAATACCGCTTTTCAAACCGCCCGGATTAATCGAAGCTTCTCCGACGTCAAACCTTTCATGCGCGAGAGTCGGCCCTGCAGCGGCGAGAAACTCTAAAGGAAAATCTTGAGTCCTAAGCGGAATGCCTAATGCTTCACGAATACGTGAATGGCCTCCATCGTCGCCAATGACTAAAGGCGCGCGCCAGACGGTTGGGACATCATTGCGCATCGCCTGAACACCATGAACACCGGAATTGTCACGTGTAAGATTGGTTACTTCAACTCCTTGCATCACCTCAACAGAACGAGTTGTAGAAGCAGCTTCTAAAAGAATTTGCCGGGTAGCAGATGGGTTTGTCGAATGCGGTCCGGCTTGCTGCTCTTCAAAATCTTGAAGCCCAAAATTGATGAGCAACTTATTTTTTACTTGGAAGAACTCAAGTGCTCGAAGAGGAATGGCTGCTTCTCCTAAAATACGTTTAATCACTCCAAGTTCATTGAAGATTTGGATGGTAGAACGCGCAAGTATTTCAGGTCTTCCGCCTGCTTGAGGTTTTAATTCCCGCTCCAGAACAACAACATGTTTCCCCGCGCGGCCAAGAATCAAAGCTAAAACCGCACCGCCAATTCCGCCGCCGACAATGACACAATCTGCGCGAGACTCAACCATATAATGTTTGTCTAATCAAAAGGAAGGTTTTGCTGCAAACAAAATGAATTCGGTATGAGCTACCATGCGCTGTTCAGGTCTTGTTTTCCCTGCTCGGGCTAAAATGCCGCGAACTAATATTTCCATGGCTTCAATCGCAATGAAACCGGATTTTTCAAGCGCTTCACTCATTTTCTCAATTTGGTTATAGGTAGGATTAAGCGCGGCGATGCGGCCGCCATTTTTCAAACTCGCCTTAATTACTTCGGTTTCATGCCAAGGTTCCGGTACATCAGAAACAATCGCATCCACCTCAGTTTCCAAAAATGGTTCATGCTCTAAGCGCTTGATGAGTTCTTCATAAGAAAGTAATTTTGCTTTTTTTAAATTTCCCTCTGCTAACTTTTGGAAATCTTCTCTTTTGTCATATGAATAAACTTTTCCCTCCGGCGCTACTTGAGCAGCAAGCGCTAAGGTAAGAGCGCCTGAGCCTGTTCCAATTTCAATCACACGGCTTCCAGAACGAATTCCAAGTTTCATTAAAATCATAGCAGCGTCTTTTGGATAAATGATTCCGCTTTCGCGACGCGCTTTCATAATGAAGTCTTCTATGGTCGGCTCAAGTAAAAATGCTTTGGCGGACCCAAAATCCAAGCTATCTCCATAAGATTTTCCGATCAAGTCAGCCAACGCAATTGGACGGCCTCGGTGAATTCCAAATTTCCTTGCCGAATTTACTTCAATTAAGTAGGTAACATCGTCGTCAAAGCGAATTAAAACAGGATCGCCTTCTTGAATTATATTTTTAGAAGCAAGCGACGGATTCAAAATTTCTTCCATTAGGATACCCTCTTGATGGTGCAGCCAACGCTTTTGGTTTTTGGATTAGGAATCGGTACGCCTGAAAGATAAGCATCAAGAGCCTCACGTACATAACGCTTTTTCACGGGGTTATCCTCGCTCCAACCTTGATCATCCACCGCTCCTTCATAAATCAATTTTCCTTCTTTATCAATGATAAAAACGTGCGGCGTTGTAATCGCACCAAATTGATCAGCTACTTGATTGCTCGGATCAATCAGGATCGAATAATTTTCCTTTCGTTTCCCGGCAATTTCTTTAATATGACTAACAGTTTCATTTGCATTGGAATCAATCGCAAGAATCACAACTCCCCGCTTTGAATAATCGTTTGCAATTTCTTGAAGCTGTTCTTCATAACGCATCACAAAGGGACAGTCGGCTGACCAAAAATGAATCATCACGGGTTTGCCGCGATAGCCGGATAGTCGATGTTCCTTGCCGCTCGTATCTTGAAGCTTAAAATCAGGAACAACCTGCCCGAGTTTTACTGCTTTCTTTTCCAAAAAATTAACGGCCCAAAGAGTAGTAGAAAAAGTTAAAAACACCGCCAAAAAAATAAAGACACGTTTCATTTGCTTCCTTTCCATAATGATTTGTCTAGAATTAATCATCTTGGCGGCTTGTAATTTTTAAAAGCTCTTCAACCAATTTGGCATGTTTTTTTTCATCAGAAATAAGCTTCTTGAGATTAGTCTCAAGCGCAGAATTCCCTTTGCGCTTATTCTGACACTCTTTTAAGATCGACCCATAATCGATAATGCTTCTTTGTTCCAATTCTAGCATTTTTTGAAAACGCATCGTCCAAAGTTCTTTGTAAAGTTTCCGTTGCATACTATTTTTCCTCAATTCCCATAATCTTTTTCAAGAGTTCTGCATGTTTCTGCGTATCTTCAATTAAAATATCGAAAATACCTTTCACCCTGCGTCGATCCGGTTCATTAAAATAACCCAGATCACCATCATTTCGATAATGCATCGTCAGCACATAAAGATCAAGTTCTTCTTCCTGGAGAAGTTCTGTAAGCTTGACTTCAAATTGTTTCGGTAATGTCATCAAAACTCCTAGAGTTTCCACATCCGCCGAGAGCGCCAATATTGTAATGCAATCCAAATAGAAACAATCAGAAAAAGCGGTATAAAAAAATAGATGAAAAGCGTTAGAAAAAAAAGGAAAAGGACGGTGCCAATCGCGATTCCGCCAATTAAGGTAGCCCAAAAAATGAGCTTTGCTACAAACGGTTTAATTGGTTTGGATGAAGAAGAAAAATATTCGAACGTATCTTTTCCATTGTCTGACTTATGTAATTCCAAAAAATCGCGTTCGTCCATATTTATTTCTCAAGCAATTGTTTCAATTTTTCAATTTCATTTGTTGGTAAATCGCACACATAATTTTTACACACATAAACTGTCGCTTTTCCATTTAAAAAAACTTGATTTTTTGTAAACGGCGACAGTGTTTCAATTTTCTTAGCAGCTCCGCCTTTTAAAGGATGTAGAATAACCACTTTGTTCGGTAAAAATCCAGCATAAATTTCACGAATCATTTCTTTTGTTCTTTGATCGTTCTCATCTCCTGCAATGACAATTTCCCGAGTAGGCCCAACAGCAAAATCCAATGCGATGATCATTTGGGCGAACCCCGATGGATATTGAGCCAGTTGTGCGGAAAAAGCATCCATTGCCTTCTGAGCCCAGTCTTCAAAGTCTCGCTCCATCGTGAGACGGCCAACCCGGAGAAGCGAAAGAGTGGCTATGGAATTTCCGGAAGGAACGGCTCCATCATAAAGATCTTTCGCGCGTGCAATCAACTTTTCGGCATCTTTTCCGGTAAGGAAAAACCCGCCGTTGGATTCATCCCAAAAAAGTACATGCATTTTATTCAATAAAAATTTAGCTTCCTCCAAATAATGCGGATCAAAAGTCGCTTCATAAAGATCGATTAACCCGTGCATGAGAAAAGCGTAATCTTCTAAGAATCCTGGGATTGAAACGTGGCCATCTCGATACCGATGCATCAGACGGTCTTCTTTTGTTTTCATTTTAACGAGAAGAAAGTCGGCTGATTTTTTAGCAGCATCTCGGTAACGTACATCTCCAAGAACCCGCGAACCAAACGCAAGACTTGAAATCATAAGTCCATTCCAATCGGTAAGCACTTTATCATCTAAATGAGGGTGCGGACGGTTTTCGCGAATTGAAAAAAGCGTTTGTTTAGATTCCGCTAGAATCTGTTCAATTTCATCTTTAGTTTTTCCAAATTTCTCTGCAGTTTCCTCAAGTGTATGATCAACATAAAAAATGTTTTGATTTTTAAATTCTCCTTGTGGATCGTGCAATGCGTTTCCATTATGTTTAACGCCAAAATAGTAATTAAAAATTTCTGCTTTTTCTTTTCCTAAAACCGTAACAATTTCCTCCTGAGGCCAAATGTAAAAAGCCCCTTCTTTTTTCTCATTTAGCTTGCTTGGATCTGATGCACTGTCCGCATCTTCAGCAGAATAGAAACCGCCTTCAGGCCCCGTCATATCCCGCAAAACATAATCGAAAATCTCGCGCGCCACTTGGGCATATTCCGGCTTTTTAGTTGCCTGATAAGCTTCTAAATAGGCTTTTGAAAGCGTGGCTTGATCATAAAGCATTTTCTCAAAATGCGGAACCCGCCACTCGGCATCTGTAGAGTAACGGTGAAACCCGCCGCCAAGCTGATCATACATACCGCCATGCGCCATTTCCTGAAGTGTTTTTTCAGCCATCGCAAGCGCATGAGCCTCACCTGAACGTTTCCAATATCTCAGGAGAAAAGAAAGGATGTGGCCTTGTGGAAATTTGGGGGCATCGCTAAATCCGCCTTTCTCATGTTCAAAACGAGATTCCAATTGCTGATAAGCAGTTTGAAACGTCTTTTCATCCAACTTGCGGCTTTGGGCGGTTTGATGAGCCGTTTCAGTTTGGATTGCTTTCGTAAGTTCTTCGCTTGATTTGATCAAATCTTCGCGGCCGCTTGCCCATTTTTGATGCACCGCATTTAAAATGGTAATAAATCCGGGCCTTCCCCACTTGTCGGTCGGTGGAAAATAAGTTCCTCCGTAAAACGGTTTGAGATCGGGCGTGAGAAAAACACTCATCGGCCAACCGCCTGAACCCGTCATGGCCATGACTGCCTGCATATAAATATGATCGATATCGGGCCTTTCTTCGCGGTCGACTTTAATCGGAACAAAATAATCATTCAAAATTTTTGCGATGTCCGGATTTGTGAAGGATTCTTCCTCCATCACATGGCACCAATGGCAGGTAGAGTACCCAATGGAAAGGAAAATAGGCTTATTTTCCGTACGGGCTTTTTGGAAGGCTTCCTTGTCCCACGGGTGCCAATCCACAGGATTGTGGGCATGTTGCAAGAGATAAGGGCTTTTTTCCTGAGCCAATCGATTCGTATAAGTTTCTTGTGGCATTGCTTCACGCGTTTCTAAGGTGAATACGGCAAGAAGGATCGCTAAGATCTTAAAAGTGTTCATCTTATAGAATCTTGCCTTTGTGCGCTTCCTAAGTATAATGAAGCTTTATTTTAGCATGAAGGGATGATGAATAAAATGACGACTTTAGTCTTGGTAAGGCACGGTGAAAGCCAATGGAATCTGGAAAATCGATTTACAGGATGGGTGGATGTTCCGCTGACAGATAAGGGGCGGGAAGAAGCCCGTCTGGCCGGTGAAAAAATAAAAGGAATCAAATTTGATAAAGCCTACACCTCCGTTCTCCAACGAGCCAATGAAACCCTTACTATTATTCTGAAAGTAATTGGCCAAGAAAAAATCCAGATCGAAAAAGACCAAGCTTTAAACGAACGCCATTATGGAGATTTGCAAGGACTCAACAAGGCGGAGACAGCAAAAAAGTATGGTGATCAACAGGTTCACATTTGGCGCAGGAGCTACGATATCGCTCCGCCAAACGGTGAAAGCCTGAAAGACACAGCAGCACGGACACTGCCTTATTTTGAAAAAAAAATCATTCCAGATTTAAAGGCAGGAAAAAATATTCTTGTAGCTGCGCACGGCAATAGTCTTCGTTCAATCGTAATGGACCTTGATAAATTGACTCGCGAACAAGTTCTCGAACTCAATCTCGGAACCGGCGTTCCGATTGTCTACGAATTCGATTCCCACCTGAAGATACTTTCCAAAAAAGAATTAAAATAACCAAGTTTGAATCAGGCTGTTTGGGTAGGAGCCTGAGGCTGAATGTTTTTTGCTTTCACGGAGCGGACCCAGGCGCCGGGATAGGTCGTTTCACCCAAAGCGGTCTTAACTTCAGCCAACCGCATATTTGCTTGGGTTTTATCGTCAATTTTATCAACACATACTGAAAAATATTTTCCGCCCCGTAAAATAATCGCGTGGTAACCTGCTTGATTCAATTTGTTAGCCTCTTCCCTGGCGCGCGCTATATCCTGATAGGAAGCGAGTTGAATTGTATAAAAATCAGTTTTGTTCTGTTGGGCTACCTTAGTAGAACCGGCAGAAATAGTGCTAGAAGGAGAGCTTGGAAGCTTGGCTTCGTATGACATTTTCATCATTCGATCCAAATTGTCCAGCAAGGCCGTATTACCTTCGGAAGCCGCCATTTCATTGAGAGGTTTTTGTGTTTCGGCAGCATTGTTGTCAAGGACAGGCGCATTCGCTAAATGCATTCCCTTCCGCACACCATGAATGTAGACGATTGCCAAAACAACAACTAAAACACCAAAAATCCAAATGGCGTAATTTCTAAAAACCAGATTTCTTTTCTCGGAAGACGTTTGAAAAGGATCTAAGCCCTTTTTCTTCCGTTCTTCTTCGATTTTCTGGAGTGCTTCTGAATATCTACCCATAGCTTTAAAGGTTGTGCCTGCCTTCCCATTGATTAGGGGTGAGATTATACTATTGAAATTTTAGAAAAACTAGGCGGTTTTATATCGCTTATTTCTCACCAGTTAGAAGAGAAATAGAACGAGGTAGATTAAGATGAGAGCGAGTTACGCGGGAAAAACCAACTTCTTTCATCCAACGCTCAACCTCCTCAAACGTGTAGGTCCTGCCGCCATCAGTATGAATCAACATCATTAAAGCAAAAAGTGATGCAAACTGCGGAGACTGTCTATCAGAATTGAGGAAAAAATCCTGGACGATTAATTTTCCACCCGGATTGAGAGAGGCCAAAACTTTGGTGAAAAGCTTCTTATTTTTTTCAACGCTTTGACCGTGAATAATATGAGAAAGAAAACAAACATCAAATGATCCTTTGATGGGGTCCAGATTGAAATCACCTGCTTGAAATTCAACCCGGCTTGTCAGTTTTTCGGCTTCAACAAATTTTCTGGTAGTTTCAAGTGTCGTTGGAAGATCAAAAATCGTAGCTCGAAGCTCAGGATTGGTTTTAAGAAAATGAATCGCAAAAGTTCCAGGGCCGCCACCTAGGTCCAGCAACGTTTTTACGTCTTTGAAGAAAAGTTTTTTGGCCAGATATTCGGCATGGCCCATTGCCGTATCGCGCATCGCGCGAGCAAAACCAGCCGTCACTACTGGATCATTAATTTTAAAGAAATCAGGCTGATCAATTGGCTTGCCGCTCATAACCGTCTCACCTAACTTAGCCCAGTCACTAAAACCATGGCTGTGGAGTTTAATATAATCTCCCAAGTAAAGCGGCTTACTCTTTAAAAAAATTTCCTGGCCGTATTTTGTATTGCGATAAGCACTCCCATCAGCTTCTATGAGTCCTAATGAGGCAAGTGCATTCAAAAATAATTCCAATGATTCGGGGTTAGCTTTCATTTCTCCGGCCAACGTGACCGTTGTTTTAGAACCAGTCCCCAAGCGCTCAAAAACATCCAGCTCAAACGCAACTTGGAGCACGCGGGCTTTGATAAAATCATAACCCAAACTCAAAACCGATTCCCGATATGCCTGCAATCTGCTCACGTTGTCACCCAAGTTTTTCGTTTCGCAACAATTTCTTTTTGAGTCACTTCGAAATCGCTGCGGAGTTTAGTAAAATCAATTCCTTCAAGTGAAAAATCGAACGTTTGATCCGTCCGGACAAAATAAAGCGCAGTACGTTTCACTGAGATTTTAAGAAGTTCATAACACGCCAACGCATAAAGCATTAGCTGGCTTCGATAAGGATTCGCCACTTCTTCCAAATTGTTTCCATCAATCTGAGAGGTTTTATAATCAAGGATCACCCAGTCCCCATTCTGCGTTTGGTAAAGAAGATCAAGCGTTCCTTGGATCACTCCATTTTTCAATCGAAAAACAAATGGAATTTCCGTATGGCGTGTTTTCGCCTGTTTAATTTCTAAAAATTGCTTGGATTTCAAAAATTGGGTGGAAAGCTTGAATATTTCTTCGCGCGTATTTGGTTCTAAATTCCCGGCGAAGCGGTAAATGAAATCGGGCAACTTTTTATCTGCTCCTTTAGGATCAGAAACGATAAATTCAAAAACTTTGTGAATAACCGTTCCAAAATCAGCCGCGCTAATCTCCGTTTCATCTTCTTCAGGATCCCATCCTTCAAATTTTTCAGTTTCTTCAGGCAACGCCCCAAACTCATAGGTACGCTGATATTCTTGAGGATCACGTTCAAACACTGAAAAAGCTGAAACGGGTAGATCAATCCGCTCGAAATAAACCGGCGTAATTGGCTTTAATGACTCCATGATTTGATCGACACCTTCGGGTATTTTGACAGGAATGCGTCCCCCTGCTTCAAAAGCAGATTTAATTTTCTCATGTTTTGCTAAAGGAGAAGCTGCTCGTCCCGATTTTTTTTCAGGTACCTGGACAGCCTTGCGTTCAAAAGCGGCGCCTGAAACACACCATTGTTCAATCCACTCATACCAGTTAGCTCCATCATCAAATCCTTCGCCATCATCCTGGCCCGCTTCTCTTGAAGTGCCGGAAAGAATTAAATGATCTTCAGCGCGCGTCATACCAACATATAAAAGTCTTTTTGATTCCTCTCTCATATTTTGGATGAGCCGCTCTTTAATTTTTTTGAATGTAAAGGTTTCCTCGGGTTTTCGATTTACCGTATTAAATACTTTAAAACCGATGCCGTATTCGGGGTCAAATAAAAATTTGGTTTTGTTGGGAAGCGCTTTTCGATTTAAATCCGGAATCATGACCACTTTAAATTCAAGCCCCTTTGCTTTGTGAATCGTCATCAGTTTGACCGCATTGCCTTCGAGCGCTTCCACCTGCGCTTCCGATTCACGCACTTCCTGTGTTTCAAGCCCTTTCACATAACGGATAAAATCCCCTAAATGGATGGGTTGGCGGACTTCAAGCTCGCGTGCAATCTCAAGCAATTTTCTTAAATTGGCAAAATGGCGTTTTCCTTGGGGCAGACTAAGCACATACCTGTCATACTGGGTTCTTTCAAGAATTAATTCCAAGCACTCGGAAACCGCCCATTTTTCTTTTTGTTCCAAAAGTTCGAAAAACAAAGTACGAAAAGTTTGGAGTCTTGCCTGATCTTGTTCCTTAATTTCAGAAATTTCATGGCACTTAAGAAGTGCTTCATAAAGCGGAATATCATGATTCGCCCGTTTGGAAGCATTGGAAAGCCAAAAAAGTGTATCGTCTGATACTTGAACTAAGGGGGAACGCAAGACAGCAGCCAGTGGGATATCAAGATGGAGATTTTCAAGAAGTTCCAAGAATGAGATCAAATCTCTGATTTCGGGCTGCCTGTAAAATCCGCGGCCGCTTACGACATAATAAGGAATGGCGAGGTTTCTTAGTTCGTGTTCATAATAATAAATGTCTGTGGAAACACGAAAAAGCATAGCGAAGTCTCTATAATCATAAGCTCCCGAAGCAACTAAACCATGAATACGTTCGGCTAAAACGCGCGCCTCATTCATCCGCGCCTCTTGTACAGATTCATCTTCTTCTCTTTCAATAACAAGAAACTCAACGGAAGGAATCGTTTTTTGAGGAAATGTACGGCGGGCTTCGAGCGGCTCAAATGACCTTTTCTCCTCAGACCACAATTTTTCAAAAAAAGGATTGATCTGATTCAAAAGTTCGCCTCGTGATCTGAAATTTTCAATCAGTGAAATTCTTTTGCCTGTACCAGATTTCGAAAATGCTTCTTCTTTTTTAAGAAAAAGCGACGCCTCGGCTCCGCGGAAACCATAAATTGATTGTTTCCAATCTCCAACGATAAATAAATTGTTCGGCCGGGCAATCAGTGTGATTAATTGATCTTGAAGCGGAGCTGTATCTTGGAATTCATCCACCATAATATATTTAAAATTTTCGCGGTAAAGATTCTTACAGGCTTGGCATCTAGGTTCCTTTCCGCCAAAGAGCTTCACTGCCTCCCGTTCCAAATCATTGAAATCAAGTGAGGAGCGTTCGCGTTTAAATGTGCGATACCTGATTTCAAAATCTGAAACAAGATTTAGAAAGGCTTCGCGTACATTTTGACTAAAGGCCTCTCTGCTTAGCACAATAAAATCATCCAAAAGATCGCGAAACGCTTCGATCTCTTCTTTTGCCTTGCCCTTTCTTTGAAATCGTTTTGCGATTTCTTCTAAAGTTTCGAGTTCAGCCCAATCGGAAATTGGTTTTTGAAGCACTGCCTCTATCAAAACGCAATCTTCTTCTTTTCCTTTCAAATCCTTAAGAGGTTTCAGCGCGCTTAAAACTTTTTCTTTAAGCACCATACTCGATGGAATCGTTCGAACAATTGATGCTTCCTGAATTAAAACTCCAAATGTATGCGCGCGATTTGCAACTTGCTCAATCGCATTTCTGACACCTTCTTCTGAATAAATGCGCAAGAGATCGAAAATGGCGGGTTCTTGAAAACGGGCTTCGATTAACTCATCGAGTGAGATTTCCTTCAAAAGATTTGACTTATCCTCCTCAAGCACTCGAAAATTAGGATCCACCCCAGCTTCGATGGGATGTTCGCGTAAGATTCTTGCGCAAAAAGAATGAATGGTGCCAATATAGGCATTCTCAAGTTCCCGTCGCGCTTGTTCAAATCCTCGTTCGCGAAGTCTTCCGGCAATACGTTTTTTCATCTCCTGCGCTGCTTTTTCGGTAAACGTAATCGCAAGGATTTCATGCGGCCGGGCAAGATTTTTTTCAATCAAATAAAGAAACCGTTCCACAAGAACGCGCGTTTTCCCCGTTCCCGCCCCGGCGGAAACGCACACGTTCTGATCAACCGTTTCAACTGCTTTTTTCTGTGCATCTGTTAATTCAGTCATCAAATTTTTCTTTCAGGCAAAAAAATAAGGACGGCTCTTTTGAAACCGTCCCGAAATTCATTTGAATAGTCAGTAGTATATTTATAGGCATTCGGGACAGTACCGACTTCTCATAAATAATTATGAGAACCTTTAATGTATGCCGGCACCGTCCTTATTCTACTACTTAAAGATATAAACGCTCAATACAAAGCAAAAAAACTTAGAAACCTAACTTTTTCTTTACGTCTCCACCGGCTTTTTCGGCTTCTTTGGAAGCTTTCTTAGCTTGCACTTCCGCATAATGAGCCATTCTTTTTGCCTTCCGCTCCGCTAAAATCTGATCTTTCTCTGGACTCTGTTTTCCCATAGTTGCAAACCAATCACCCGTCTTATCGATAACATTTTCTTGATAATCAGAGCCTGCATAACAAACGCTTAATGGAATACTTGAAAAAATCAATAAAATTACAAACACTGCTGCGAATAAACGTCGTTTCATTTCGCTGCCTCCTATGGTTAAAACCTATTCTCTTACTCCTTCGACAGCGTAATCTGATCGATGAAGATGGTTCCCTTCTTGGGGTTTGAATTGATGTCATCGAAGACCACGACCGCTTCACTTAAGGCGTTCCAGTTCTTGACACGTCTGAATTTATCAAAGGGAATGGAGAA
>OBEQ012720570.1_pt1 | contig 29097 bp, 25 predicted proteins | sample 1670901 | NCBI WGS metagenome assembly OBEQ01 (sample SAMEA104232315, study PRJEB22302) | groundwater metagenome | biome: forest; feature: aquifer; material: groundwater | place: USA | collected 2011-08-07 | depth 5.4 m
ACATAAATTTAATTTCTGTTTCATTACTTTTCATTGTAAGCTACCCGCTATCACGATTTGTGTGTACCAAGCTGTGTACCAAATATGGGAGCGATTTCGTATGGATCTAAAAGACAAAACATTGTTAAATCTTCAAAGAACGTTGAATAAAACGCCCGCGACAAAAACCTATGAGCTAGCTGATCGAGATGGAATGAGTGTTAGGGTCAGTCCGCAAGGCACACTCACTTTTCAGTATCGATACCGCTTTGGAGGTAAGCCCCAACGAATCAGCTATGGGCAATATCCTGATCTATCACTGGAGGCCGCAAGGAAGAAGCATGACGCAGCGCGTAAAGAGCTGGCGCAAGGTAAGAATCCCTCTGTGGAGAAGCGTAAACGGCAAGGGGATGAGTTAAAGGCCCCCACCGTTAAACAGCTTTGTGATCGATGGAAGGAAGAATATGCCAATAAATTTAGAAAGAGGCCCGAGATTGCAGAGCAAATAATAGACTCAAACATTGAGTCAAAAATAGGTAGGTTTAAGGTAAAAGAAATCAATCGAGCCATCGTAAACAGCCAAGTGTTGGACCCAATCGTCCAAAGGGATTCCCCTGTACAGGCAAATAAAACCTTAACGTTGATGAAGCAAATTTTTCAATATGGCTTAGAGAAGGGCTATATTGATGTAAACCCATGCGCCGCCATTTCAAAAAAGAATGTTGGCGGTGTGGAGATCGCTAGAGATCGTTTCTTAGAAGATGAAGAGATTAAGAAAATTTGGTTGGGAATAGACAAAACCGACATAATCAACCCGATAAAGCTTGGGATAAAACTTTTGTTAGTCACTGGTCAAAGAAGATGTGAAGTTACCAATGCCAAATGGAGTGATCTTGATCTTGAAAAGCGGATTTGGTCAATTCCAGCAGAACTATCAAAAAATGGTAAGGCTCATAAGGTGCCGTTATCTGCTTTGGCGATAGAGCTTTTAAATGAATTAAAGTTACTTGCTGAAGGCGCTGATTGGGTTTTGCCCTCTCCGAAAGATAATGATAAGCCCGTTAGTCAAGGCGCAATTACTCGCGCTGTCAATCGGCACCAAGATGAACTTAAGGTTAGTAAATGGATTCCCCACGATTTAAGACGCACAGCTGCCACAAAAATGAATGAAATTGGTATACCGCCTTATGTTGTCGAAAAAATACTTAATCACCAAATGGAAGGCGTGATGGCAGTTTATAATCGCCATGATTATTGGGATGAGTGTGTTGATGCAATGAATCAATGGGCCAATCGATTGAACGTGATCATTAAGTCAGATGACAAGGTGATACCATTCAAGCGAGCAGCGAACGGAAATTAGGAATTATAAATTTAGCCAATTCTAGCTCGACGGGGCGAATAGGCGGTCACCTTCACCGCTCTGGATTGGCTTTTAATTGAAGGGCACTTGAGGGATGTGCAGCAGTATGGCGCGGATAAATTATCATAGTGAATTGCCGGATTGGTTTAACTTAAAAAATTACGATAACACCAGGCTACTTACTCCAGTACAGTGGTTTTTTGAACTAAAACACAGGAGTATTTTGTATTCTAGCTTGAAATCGTTCGGTAAGAACGATATTGAGAAAATCGAGACATATACACAAATTAAAAAATCGGGGCTTTTAGCAAACTCACAGATGGTGTTTTCGCTGGACGATGAATTATCTGAAGGCGCCTATCTTGCTACTGATAGCGGCGGCTTAGTACCCTGGAAAACAAAGCAGCCCACAAGAGTATTTGTTGATCCAATCAGGGTGAGCGATATTAGTGATTTATATCTCGATCATGCAAAACCCTACATTGACGATGAACGACACTCCACTATCCGCAAAGACACGATCTCGGAACTGCCGTCATTTAAACTGATTGATGAGTTGATTAAGTACGGCAGTGGCGTTCAGCCGTCAGCCCACCTCAAAATTGATTTATCTGCGCCTGATAAAAGACTGGTGGCTGAATTTGAAAAATTGCTGCCACTTCTTCGACAAAAGCTAGCAACCGATACGGCTGGCAAGGAGAGGATGCCAGTTGACCTGATAAATGACCTTAATCACTTATGTACCTACCAATCGTTACCTTATCTTGATTTAAATCTTTGGGCACAGTTAGGTGGCAATCGTATTGCAAATAATGTTTTGATTGTTGCGCTCTTTCCACAAGGCGGTAGAGGCGACGATGTATTGAGAAAAACCGTTATCCCGAAGGCCGAGCAAGCCATCTCACGTCCCTATCTTGATTCCCTTTTGTCCATGATTTCTTGAATTTACCCAAATCGGAAGAATCTTTCCTCAAGATTCTTCCGGAAATATTTTACTTCAAAATTCTTCCGGAAACATTTTACTTTAGGATTATTCCGGAAAAATATTCGCGCAAAATCTCGCACAACGCACATCTCTAAAAAGCCGCACTATTGACCTCGTTGAAACTTCACAGCAAAACGAGGCATCTCATGACAAACATAGAACAAATTATCCGCTGGAATGAACTTAAAGGTTTGGTAAAGCTTGGTCGGTCCACCATATGGCGTTTGGAAAAGCGAGGTGATTTTCCGCACCGTCGTCAGCTTTCTCCTGGTGCTGTGGGTTGGCTTCAAAGTGAAGTTGATGCATGGCTTCAATCGCGGCAAGTCGTGTAAGGGGTTGTGCAAACAACTCATTCAATGGCTATCGCTTACGGTGCCAAATATACATTACGCACTGCCAAATCGCCGCATAACTTACGAAGATATTTACTAGTAAATGATGCGGCTAAAATTCGATTCGTGTGGAGATGAAATGATGGAACATTACATATCAAACGCAAAGACCGTTAAAGAATTCATTAAAGAACTGCGATTCAAGCTGAAGCGAGAAGAAGCGCCAGACGTTGAAATAGAAAAATTGACGCAAGATATCGTAAAGCACACGACACAGGGTGAAACGTTGATTTCAGTGTTCACACCCTTTTTTGCTGTAACCGTAGCGCTACCGCTGATGTGTTGCTTTAGTCATATGCCGGATGGCAGAAAAATTTACGTGGAACATCACCGCTTGATGACTGATATTCTCTCATCGGTTTTAACACTCTGTAGCAGCTACCAAGCATCATTCGCCATTACTGAAGCCATTGAACAAGAACTCTGTTTAGATTATGCGGAAGGGATGCGTCAATTTCGTATTGATACATCCTATTTTGTGTATCGCGCTGAGCTGATACCCACCGTCAGCCATTAATTATCAGATCAGCGAAGAGATCTCTAATGCAGTTAACGATCTTCACTTCACTCAACCAAAGATTGACGAAACACATTACTGTCAATGGTGATGTGTTGACAAAAGAGCCGCCGTCGAACGCAGGCAGCGGTACAGCAAAAAAGATTTCTCTCACGTTAGAAGAATTACCGCAATTAATCGACACGCTATTAAAGTCGCAATGTTTGGTTCACGGCGTCACGTCCTATGCTGTTTCAACCATTATGCCGGAGCGATATCGTACATCGGGCACTATCAGCAGGACGAAGCAGTTCTTTCGATATCCCGATGATTCAGCTTTGCTGATGTTGGATTACGACCCTAACAGCAGTGGAGGTGATTACACGCCGGAAACATTGATTGAAGCGATTGCAGAAATAGTCCCTTCTATTCTGACAGCGGGTTATGTTGTTAGATATTCCACCAGCAGCGAAATTTATTGCGCCAAAACGGGAAAAAGGCTCAGCAACCCGCAAAAGGGCTTCCATCTTTACCTTGAAGTGATCGATGGCCGCGACATTCCCCGCTTTGGTGCGGCGCTGTTTAAGCACCTGTGGTTAGCTGGGCACGGTTATATTCGGATAGGAAGAGCGGGACAAGCATTAGTGCGAGGCCCCATTGATGCTGCCGTATTTTCTCCTGAGCGCTGCGATTTTGTTGCTGGTGCAAGTCTTGGCGATGGCCTGGAGCAACGATTGCCAACATCGGTGTATTTTCCTGGCGGTGTGTTAGATACGTTGCTGCTGCCTTCGTTGAGTCCTGAGCAAGGGAGGCAATATAAAAATTTAATCGAAGAACAGAAGTCAATTTACAAGCCGAAAATTGAAAAGCAGAAAGAGCTTTATATCAGTGAACTTTCGGCACGCGAAGACATTAGCCTGGAAGCGGCAAGGGCGCGAGTCGATAAGATAGGTCGTGAGGAGATCGACCCGTTAACTAAAGTCCTCCTAAAAGCGGGTGAAGAGACGACATTATCGGCGCTGGTAATGGCCGGTAGAACGAGCGTCTATTTGCTTGACCCTATTGAACCCGAAAGCCGTGTCCACGCTTTGCTGCGGCACATCAAAGGGCGCGCCTGTGTGCATAGCTTTCTGCATGGCGAACAAATTTATTATATTGACGAGGTTGATTTTGAAAAATTACCGCGCCTTGAATCGATAAAAGGTGAGACATACAAGGATGTTTTATCGGCAATTTCGCACAAAGAAAGTCCTGTCTACGAAGAAGCAACCCGAAAACTAACGGCGCTCGGGAAACAGGACAGCGAAATCTACATTAACACAACGCTCGCATTAGCTGTGATACGGCTGTTTTCGTTTACCATTCCAGTAGCGCGTACCGAGGAATCACTCTGGCAGGATATATCGAGCCTGTTGGCGATAGATGAATTAACCTCAAGCCAATTGAAACGGCGCATAAGCTGGATAGTGCGTCAATCACGACAACGCGCACTTGCTTTAACCGATCTAACGGGCATTACCAAGAGTAAGCATAGTTGTCGGACGGTAGACACACTTGACGGCGCTGTAACAAGCTATAACGGCGTATGGTTGATTAAATCCCCGATGGCGAGTGGCAAAACCCAATTGGTGGGTAAACCGTTTTCTGAAGCAATTCAGGCAGCGAATTGCAACTTCTTAACCAGTTGCCATCGGATATCGTTGACCAAGGAACTGGCGGTGAGAACGTCATGCGATAGCTACCAGGACATCAATATAGCCGCACTCAATTATGTCACTGGCCTGGCCATTTGTATTAATTCAATTGTCAAAGATTTAACTGATTACTGTCGCAGGTGCGAATACCTATTCCTCGATGAAATTTCGCAAATTTTAAGGCATATCGCAGCGGGCAGTGTTGATGAAATTGATCGCATTGAAATTTTCAATCTGCTCGTCACGATGATCAAGCAGGCACGGTGCGTTATCGTTGCTGATGCGGATTTGAATGAAGATGTCGTTACGTTTTTGGAATTCTGTCGGCCCAACGAACGATTTAACATCGTTGAGATGGAGCCAAAAGAGGCTGGCTTATGTGTCGAATATACTTTGGGTGTAGACGCGGCTATCGATATCGCACTAGCCAGTGTAGCTAATAGTGAACCCATCATATGCGCCACCGATTCTTTAGCTAAATCGACACTCGTTGCGCAGGTGATTACCTCTAACTGTCCTCACGCTGCGGTCTTGATCATTAATAGCGAAACCAAAAATATGCCTGAGCAACAAGCATTCCTCAATAATCCACAGAAAGAATGTATTAAGTATGACGCGGTTATTCACTCCCCCGTTATCAGCAGCGGTGTGTCGATTGAGAATGACCATTTCAAGTTAGGTATTGGCTTGTACGCTGGCGCTGTTTGTCATAGCGATGCGGTCCAGATGTTGCGACGCTGCCGAACGATAACACACTGGGTCATCGGTTTTGGTCAAAATCGCAATGCGGGGCTAAGCGATCTTGCGGCGCGCCAAGAATCTTTATCCATTTTGGGAGGAGCAGAGCATAAAATAATTGATTTTGATACGTTCCGCGAGCGCTCAAAAAGCTGGGAAGAAAGAAGCAAGGAAATGTTTGCCAATAATGTCATCTATTATCTGGCGAGCAATCGTTTCAAAACGTCACGATTAGACCAAGACGGCTCTAGCCAGTACAAACAACGGCTGAAGGAAATAAATGAGGAGCGTCGAATAAAAATTCTTGAAGCAAAAGTACTTTCCGAAGACGACGCTGAGCGCCTTGATCGAGCGGCGAATATTACAGAGGACGAGTGCTTTCAACTTTACCGATGGAACGTATGTTGTGATTTGGCCATTGAGCCTGAAATGCTTGAGATAGACGATATTGAATTTTACAACCAAGGTTTTGGCACGGCTAAAGTAACGCGATACTCGTTGGCTACGGGGCTGTGGTTTGAGGACGACGGTCAAAAGGATATGTCCTTGTCACTTCGAAAGCATTCTAAAGCCAAGGCGGAGCTTTACGACTACCTGTTTGCCGGTCTGCCGATTGATTTGAAGATGGGGGAAGTCGAACTCACCAATGAGCATTGCCAGCTCATTGTTGATCGTGCGTGGCTCAAGCGTCGTCTCTTGGCCTATTTGGGTATGGTCCCAGCTCGATGGAGTGATGATTATCGCAAGAAGCCAGATAAACGACCGGCAAAATCGGTGGTAGAAATTTTTGAAAAGCTGGGTCTAACGCTTAAATGGAAGCGACCAAGATGTGAGGGGCAGCGTGGATATCTCTATTATGTAGATCTAAATGATCACAATAAAATGCACCGATATGCCATGAATGTTTATGCACAAAAACTTCTAAAATTAAGCAGCCTCAAACGATCTATCGCAGTTGTGAACTCGTCTGTGATTGCTAGTAATGATAGCGAGAATCACCAACGCGGAGCTGCGCATTATTAGTGCTCATCCGGCCCATTAGCGACATAAGGTATATACAGCAAAAGGCGCTAATGGGCCACTCAAGGGTGATTTTCGTACAGCGCATACAGATGACGGAGAATGGCAGATGCCAAGATTAATATGCGAGAACACCACCAAAATCTGCCGGACATTTTGCAGCAAATACCTGGGCTCATAAAAAAGTGGACAAAAGCAGGTAACTTTCCTAATGATTTCGGTGAAAAAAAAATAGCGGGACATTTTAATGGGTGGAATGTATGAGTAGCGGAACCTGGATTCGCACAAACACAAAAATTACGCGGGAAAGAACCTGTTGCCTCGATATTAAATTTCTTAAACAGAGGGGCTACTTAACACCAGGAGCCAGTGGCGTTCTAAGATGGAGTTTTCGCTCGGCAAATCTGGGTAGCGTCAATTTCCACACCACCAAGGAATATATTCATTTAACATACACGCAGCACAAGGCAGGTCAACCACAAGTAAATCAAGAGCAACGAATTCAATTTAGAGCTACGCCCTGTCAATTTGGTGGAGAGCGTTTTTGGTTTAGCTGCCCGAAGTGTAACAAGAGAGTAGGCATATTGGCATTATGCCGTAGTAAATTCCTCTGCCGCCACTGTGCAGCGCTTTCCTACGCCAGCAGGAATGAATCTGAATATCAACGGTTGGCGAGTAAAATAGGAGCGCTAAAAGCGAGCATGTATGACCAGACTGGGCGCAAAAAAAAGAAAGGTATGCATTGGGAAACTTTCCACGCAATGTCACGTGAACTTGAGCTTTTGGAATATCACGCAAAATCGTTATTTGTTAAACAATATCTTTCGCTTTTCAATCTCAGTAGTGTGATGGAGGATAGTGAGATAACGCCGTGAATTATGCCTTCGTTAGCTATCGCCAAAAATGCAAACTCGCTGATCGTAGGCTAGCTGTGCAATTTTAGAACGTCACGGATAAATTTAATACGGTTGATTGTCGGTTGGCCGACCAGGTGAATAACTCAGGAAGTTGCGCGTGCTGCATATTTTTGATGGCGTTTGATTCTCTGCAAATACTGAAAACAGCATCAACATTAGAAGAGATATGACAACTAACTGGCAGGGGCGCTATAGCTATGGGTAATAAATTCTGGAAATTGACTGAGTTTGCAAAGCGCTTGCTTTCAGTCAACGCATGACCAGCCCGGCAACATAAAATTAATTGACTTATTTAATTCCCAAACTGCTTCTGGCTTAGAGAAGATCGATACGGAAATTTCCGTATCGCCTGTGACAGATGTAAAAACTATTCGAATATCGAGAGCCCTCTCGGGTACTCCAATTATGTGAGTACCATTTTGCGAAACGTGAGGGTGCTGCGACGACCACTGTAATCAAATTTTCATTAATTGCTGGCGTCGAAATCTTCGTACACGACAAGGACGGTAGCTTCCTCCTAAGTTAAATAAAATGACCGAATTACTGGCAGACTGGTCAAGTCAAAACAGCACAAAAGAATTAATTAATGAATTTGTTAAATATGGGAATTCCCACATTTACCCAATAATATATGGCCCTTCAGCAGAATTTGTGAGTAGCTTACCGCTCCTAAAGAGGAAGTTTTGGCCTTATTGCGGGTCAGCAGAAAAGAAGCGGCCAAAAAGGGAATTGGAACCAGGCTAGCCAGTGGATGCTGACACCTGAGCCGGTGCTTACTAAAGCTCGCTGGCTATTGTTGTAGAGACCAGATTCTCACCGAAGGTCGAGGCGAAAACCTTCCTACTTGATTGAGCTCACTTCAATAAAGTTAGCTGATGCAAGTTTATGATCTCGGAATCTTCGATAATCCACAAATCTCGAGCCACCTGAGGGACAAAATACCATAATCAATAGTTCAGACATCTATTTTTTTCTAATTGCTACCACTTTAGGTTAATAGAATACCTTAAGATTTGCTGATAGGATTTTCGCTTCTAACTGCTTTGAATATTTAAAAGAACAGTTATTATTTCTTCGACAAGTTTATCTAGAGCAGTGGTGTAATATGACATTGCAACTGTTTAAATCGCTAAATTGAGGAGACTATGGAAGTTCCAAAAATATTCGGTACAAGATGTAATAATTAATAGAAATCAAATATAGGTGTCTAAAATGATGGTTACTGCAAGCAACATAATAAGGTTTATTATTAGTACGGGATTAATTTCTCTTTTCATTGCACCGACAGCTTTCGCAGCGAATAGACTTAATGGCGGTGGACAGTTGGTAGCGAACCAATATTTATTGTCCTCCAATCAAAATTGGAGATTGAACATGCAGGGGGATGGTAATCTTGTTTTGTATAGATTATTCGACAACAAAGCTATATGGGCGTCTAATACTGCGGGCAACCCTGGTTCAAGAGTTGCCATGCAGACCGATGGTAATTTAGTGGTATATTCTGCGGCAAATAAAGCTCTCTGGTCTTCAAGAACCGCAGGTAATTCTGGAGCGTATTTGGTAATGCAGGATGATGCCAACGCAGTAGTATATTCAGCGGCGGCAAAAGCTCTCTGGGCGTCTAACACTGCCCAAAAGAATTGTAATAGTAGCAACTGGTGGCTATCCGGAAAGAATAGTTGGAGTTATAAATGGGTAGGTATTCCCGGCTCCGGCTTTGCTGTTTACGATTTTAATTTCGATGCAACAAGTAGTACATTTTATGGAGATAGCCAAGGGGCTTGTTCAGTGCCGTTAGTTGTCGATAAGTTGGAGTTGAATGGTAGAACCTATTCCGAATCTATTGCCGACCCGGTGCTAATAGTGAATAAAACTGTATATAACACTTCCTATGTCAAGGATAGCGATAGCGCTTCGATGGGAGAGGGCGGTAGTGACTTAGGGAAAATGTGCGGAGCTTATGTAACGCATCGTGCGACTAAAAACGGCGCAGTATGGACGTCAATTTCAAGAGACGGGTGTGCAGGTAATCCTGGTGTATATTAAATGTTAGAACAATCGTTTCGTAGCGAAAGCTACGAAATGCTTTCTTGGAAGTAGCACTATGCATTTGGAAAAATTTACGGCGGTCCAATTAATTGTCATCGCTCTTCTGTTTGTGCTATTTATAAAGCAGGGATATGCGTTCGAAATGCCTAAGGAGAAAGGTCCGACCGATTACCCGCAGGATACATTTGCTACATTTATTAAGTCAGGAAGCGAAGGTGTTATAAGTTCTTTTCTAGGTAGTGCAGATTTAAGGTCTAACAAAAATCAAGTCTCATTTTATGAATCCGCTCCAGGCGATATTAATGCGAGCTATTTAATCAGTAACTACACAAATACAGAGTTGGAGTATGTTTTGTTCTGTCTCATAGATTATGAACTTACTCCGTGTTTTGCTGACAACGATCGTAAAATTAGAAATGAGAGTATTAAATCAAAAGAAAGGCATGTGATTAATATTAAAATTAGCCGGCCAAGTATTGGAGCTCACGATTTTAGTATAATTGCCTTTGATAAAAATAATGCTAGCATGGGCAATGTCCACCTGTACCACAGGGCTGTCTTTTATATTGGAAGTAATGTTTTTAGAGAAGAAAAAACAGCATTCATTGAAGCGATAGAAGATAAGCGTGGAGGTGATCAGGCGGTTATTAATGGTGATAAGTCCGGCCTCAATTTTAAGCATGCAATTGAAATGAATATAAAAGGCCAAGGTTTTTTTCATATCCGAAACGGAGAAGATAGTGAAAGCAACTATAAATTATTAGCTTTTACTACTAAAGATGGATTTGATGACCTTCGTATTATTCAATCATGGAATTCATTTAGACTCAAACCAAATCAAAGCGCAGCTCTCCCTATTGAAATTGCTAGAGCAAGCTTGAATGAAAAATTATTTGCTATTCTTATCGAGAACCCATATTGCAAGCTCGAATCAGATGGCATGCTTCTACAGCGCCCCAGTAGAATTATCGTGACAAGCGTAACAAAATTAGCTAACTAACGACACAACCAAATGAGGTGAAGTATTATGACTAGAAAAACGAAACGAGATTTTTTCCTATTAGCCTGCTTTTCAACATTGTTCTTCTCTAATCTCAGTTATGCTGGGAAAGTAAATGGTGATGATTTGAGGGATAATAAACTGCAAACATTAGATGTGAGTTCGTCGTCTGAAACTGCGCAAGCATCGGTAGGCGGATCTTCTTCTGGATCAATACCAATGGATGTATCCCAAAAAAGTTTTCAATATGAGGGGGAGCCTGATTATATTGAGGACCAACGTTTTGTTGTTGACTGTGATGAAATAGGTAGTAGAGCCAAGCGGTGTAATAAAAAAGTTAAGGAATGATTGAAAACCCCGCTATAGCGGGGGTTTAATTTTGTGATTAACGGCAATGAACTTTATACATGATGACTAACGTGAGAAAACAATTGCTAATTGGCTTATAATTAAAATACCGAGAAAAATAAAATTCTCCGCAACAAGCTGCGGAGAATTGGACCCGTAAAGAGATAAAATGCAATTTAAACAAATAAACAAGAATTTTGTTTCGATAATCTCATTATTTATCTGCCTGCCCAGTTTTGCCGGCGATAATCGAGAATCCTTTGGACTTGGTGCTGGCGCACTTTACAACGGTTTGGGGATTAATGTTGGTATACAGAGTAGTACTGATGTTAAATATCTATCAATCGGATGTACCTCTATTGGCCACACAAGTAATTCAGGTTGGGAATCTGACTGTGGCATCGGTGGTAGCTGGATCAAAGCAAATATCTTTTCACAGGAAAACAATAAACATGGATTGGGAGTTCATATTGCAATGACAGATCCAGATAAGCCCAAAACATCTGGAATTAAGAAAACTTTAGGCATTGGATATATTTACTTTTTTAACGGAATAGACGCTGAGGGATGGAATATCGAACTTATTCCAACGATAAGTCATTATCAAGGTAAAAAAGAATATGATATTTATTTGGGATTTGGTTACCAATTCTAAGAACTCCTATAGAGCCTCTAAATAAATGAACTATTTAATCAGCGCTTCCCAGCAAATTAAAACGCTGCCCAGAGCCAAAAAAGCTTTATGAATATCTAGCGCTTTCATACCTGGTACGCAATCTACGCATTTGATGAAGCCAAGCAATAGTTCGTTCCACATCCAGCGATAAATTCCAAGTTCACTGCCATGATTTGTCCGACGTCGTGCTCAGCTTACATTCCAATGGTAATAATTTAAAATTGCGGTTGCATTAAGCTCGCAATAACGAGTAACCGTTAGACCCCTATTGGGTGAATCATCCAGAATTGTTTGCCATTACTCTATAGTACATCTTATTGAATGTCTTCGTGCCATTGCTTTCTTCGCTATGCAGTAAATAAACTGATAGCGGAGCGTAGAGGATTTTGTCGTAAAGGGAAGGCGGCCTAGAATGAACGCTTACTTATTAACTTCGCATAAGTGGGTCGTCATAAGTTTTTTGACGAATGCCTTTTTACTATTCGTAATGAATCGGTAATATCCAGTCAAAAACTTATGGCGACCCACTTGGTAGATAATGACCTTCGTCGCGAATAAAAAAGGCTAGTAAGGCAAAGTAAAGCCAGCTTAAGCCATACCAAGCATACTCTATAAAGTCTAGTCGTTCTCTAACGATAGACTGTAGCAGTGTTGCAGCCAGAATCGGTAATGCCAATATCACTGTCATAGCATATAACCAGTCCATCAAAGGGTGTCCCTGAAATTTAAACATGAATAGAATTGAGAAAAGTCCGCTTGCTAGTGGAACAATCAGTCCTATGTGCGGAATCAATTCATCAAATATGCCTAGTTTGTTGTAAGTGTGGGAAGGGGAAAAGTTCGTGGGGTCATAAAAATAGAATGGCAAGGTTATTAGTAGAAAACTAGTGGCGAGCGTAACTCCACTTAATACAGTCTTTTTTAGACCTACTTTTTGAAAACACAATCCTGTTATCAAAGGGGTTATCAGTAAAAAATTTATCCGCGACGACAAGGCAAAACCCAAGAATACAGACGCGCCAACCAAGGCTTTTTGACTCTTACTTAAATAAAGCATTAGTACGCCGTCAAGTATCCACAGACTATTACACAAAAGATCCCCCCCTGTTAAGCTCTCATGCAACATCACGGGTAGAAGCAAATAGCCGGCTACAACGATAAAGACAGATTGTTGAGCACTGTCTAACAATTTACTTATCAAGAAAATTGTTATGAGCAGCCAAAAAAATAATTGATACGCCGCGTTGCCAAATAATAAAAAAAATAACAAGGATATAATAAGCTCTCCAGGTAATGGCGTAATCTTATGGCCATCTAAGCCAAGCTCATGAGGACGACCCTGAACATAGGTCAATTGATAATAAGGATACTCGCCTTTTAATAATGAGCTGACGGCCATATTTAGCGCTTCATCTCGGTCACTTCCACCACCAAAATACCCAGACGTTGCCACAGGATAAATAAGCATAAATAATACAATAAGCACGAAAACAAAAAACAGAATAAAAATGATGCTAGTATTTGACGAATAGCGCATACCTAGGTTACTGAATAAGTATCGACGGGCGAAGATGAGCATCAGCCCAACAACCACTGAATAAAAAAGTATTAACCCACAAAAGGAAAATAAAATAAAACCACTGGAAAGGCCCAGCCATGCTCCGGCTGCGATAGCGATTCGCTGAATAATTGAATACGAGGGGAATAGGATAAGTATTAAAATACCTAGAGTACGCGCACCTAGCATAATATTCCTTATATAATCGATATGATATAATATTAGATCGAGATATTATTAATGCGAGCAAATTGAGGATCAGACCAATCCCACAATCGTTGAGGATGATCGTCGATATTGACTGGGATGATGTTCCACATAAACGCTGATTTATTCAGACCACCATTTGCGTTAATCAACACACTACATAGTGCAGCGGCATACATAAAAATTTTGACTTTTTTGCTCATCTGACTAACCTGGTGCAAAAATAAAATTAATCCATAAGAAAGGAATGGCAACATGTCTGAAAAAAATCTCGGGCCATACGAATGTCCTGCCCACCAATGGCTATAGGTGGATATTAGCAGCCAATGACAAATAATAACTGCCATTAGTAATTGAACTAACAATCTACTGCGGTTAAGCCACAATCCGATACAAGAGAAAACAAATATCGGAGAGTAAACAAATAGACCACGAGCTGGACTCACCAAATTACCCAGGAGTGCTTCATAAAATTGTCCATGAATACCTAGACGATCTATCCTAGTGTAATTGCCAAATACATTACCAAACACGCTCTCATTGTAGCCCACATAAAGTAGTGCAAAAGGCAGCGCAGCCAATAGGTAATAAAACAGATGCTGGCGATAGGCTAACGCAACGTAGCTAGTTATTAATATTACTGACACTATGTTGGTGGGGCGAAATATAAAGGCCAGCGCTACCGTTGCACCCACATAAGCGATATATTTGCTGTTTTGTTCCCCCTTTAGCAAAAAATAGAGTGTGATCACAAGCATTAGCACTGATGGACAATGCATCCAGAACGCTCTGCTTACTGTTGACCACATCGAAGTTCCCAAAGCAAAAATAATTATCGTCAAGTAAAAATATCTACCACGAAGTGTGTCATATGCTAGTAATGAGAATAGCCCAACTGATATGGCGCACAGTAATGAACTAGCTAATTTGTCTGTCACAGGATATAACTCGTAGGCTTTGATAGGCTTGCTCAATGCTATTTTATCGCCAACAACAGCTCTAATTTTACTCTCCAGTCCAGGTAGGCTATTAAAAAATGGTTCATAAATATTGTCGGCGAGGGCTACCACCGGGATCAACAGAAGAGCCGACCACATTGGAAAATAACTATATCGATGGCCATTGACTGTGATAAGTCTTGGGTCATTAGCTGGTAAGTTAAATTCATCTAGATCCGTATTCCCTTCCGTTAACAGGCTATAGGCGATATGGCTACTGTAACGTGAATCAGAAGATGTCATCACGGGACTTAATGCATAGACAATAAAACATACTAAGGACGTCAAAATAAATAATTTTGCAGCATGCTTAGTTTGAACGCGATTATGTAATATTTGCGATGAGTTTAAGTGATAAATGTCGATTGTCTCTATAATTTGCAAAAGGGAGAATAAAATTTGGATTCAGGGAATGGTTCAGCAATATCTTGATGAACCATTCTCGATAAAATAATTACCAGTTTTACGGTTTCACACAAAACCACGGGTACTTAGATTAAGCACAAATAGAATAGTACTATAACCGCGATAAGACTGTAATTAAATTTATTTCCTCACGCGTCCATAGCAATATTGGGATCAAACTCATTTTTCTATGTGAAGAAAATCAATTGGGTTCTGGCCTTTTTAGGCAACCAAAAAATGTTCACTATGTCAGGGTTGCATTCTTAATCTGTCATTTTTTACGTTGTGTATTTCTCTGGTCACCAGTCTGTGATCGTCCTTATAGCGCCCACTCAATGAATTCCTAAGCGGAGCGGCAGATGTGTTGTAATCAAAACAAAGCAAGTTGCTCGCTTATCTCCATGCGGCTAGGGCCACCGATAATTTCGAACATCGATTTCAATCGTTGGTGAAAAATCCTTTGATCATCATCGACGATTTTGGAGTGAATCCAATGAAGTCGCCACATTATTCAGATTTTCATGATTTGATCGCCGAACATTATGAAAGAGGCTCTACCAACGTCACGAGTAATCTGGATGATGCAATTCCCATAAATTACTTGGTGCCGTCACGCTCGATCGGCTGTGTTGCGGAGGCTATCGCATCATTTTAGATGATGACAGTTATCGAGCACCAAAGAGCCAGAAAGCGCACGCAGCTCCCCCCAACTAAAACGCCTCGAAAATACTCTCTCGATTGAGGCTTAAAATCAGGATTTTAAGTGGCGATATTAGGGCGATCAATGACACCAATTGTAAGCGCCAAGTAATCCTCGTACTACCCAACGATATTAATCCCGGCATAATAGTCCCCTCAAAAAGAGGAGACAATCGCAGATGAAAACTACCAAAACCAAAAAAGGAAATATCGATAAAGCGAATACAAGACTGGAGCAATACTGGATTGAGCAAAGTTGAATATTGCAGACAAGCAAATATTAAGCTTCATCAACTCACCTATAGGAAAAGTAAAATTGAAGGTGAGGCGCAAGTTGTCGATAAATCAATTTTACCTGTGGTCTCCGGTTTTGCCGTGTTAGTTTGGCGCCCGTTAATGATAGTGGCCGTACGTTAATTTTCCCATAGGGTATTCGCTTATGTGGAATTGATGCCAGTCATTTGAATTTCATCAAAAGCTAATAGGCTAGAGCATTTGCATAAAGTGCTTAAGAAATTAGCCTATGCCGATACTGCGGAGGATTATGAAGCGTTACTGCCTAGGAATATAAAATAAACTTTTATTGATACCTAGGACTTAATGGCGTTTACCACCAAATTTTTACCTCCGGAACAAAACACTTAATCTCTTTAATAGTCGTCAAATCCCACCAATCGGTTAACTGACTTCCGTTGAACTTTTTACACGAATAACATTCTGACCTAGAATAAAAAAGGCTATATCGCTCCCAACGATAGAAATTGATACTCACTTGGATAGTTTACGTATGACGAAACTTTTAAAATCGACTTTGATTTTAATGCTGCTTTTGGCGTCTTATGGGTGCACCAATACTAGTGGTTTGCAGTATGTAGACTCGAAAAGTGCCACAGCCGTGGTGAAAGACATAGGCTTATGCGCAAAAAAGAAATTCGAAAAATGTATCCTCCCAAAAGCAAAGGAAAACAAAATACCTCCGGTGCCAGCTGCTGCGACTAACGAAGAATTAGAAGAAATGGCTAAAAGGAATCAGCAATGAATCATGGTTGATTATAAAATGTGACGGTTGTTCTGGAAATCATCCTGTCCAGTGTTGATTGAGCGAATTCTTGCTGAACAGTTTTCAAATCCATATTTTGAAAACTAACATGACAGATAATCAAAAATCCCGCGTTTTACCGTGAAAAACCGCCAAAGGCCCAAGCTGGGGGCTATCGCGCGGCTTACCATGAGTTAACTGGCAAATTTCCAACAAAAGCTACCTGTGTGACATCTATTCTCTAAAACTCACCTTCCCAAATGCTATGATCTTCATCGTGGGTAAAGGTATTGAAATTTCGAAAACTCCTGTAACGGCTTTTGATGATCGCGAAAGAGAAATTCATTTTAGTAGGTTTCAAACTTGGTTGTGTACCAATCTGTGTACCAAATTAATGTGACTAGGATTATTTAAATTTTATGAATGATATAAGCTACTGATTAGAATGGCCCGCCCTACAAGATTCGAACTTGTGACCTCAGCCTCCGGAGGGCTGCGCTCTATCCAGCTGAGCTAAGGGCGGTAGATGAAAAAAATAATGTTCCACTGGGTTCACCCCAGCTCAGTATAATACGCATGGACTCTAAAACCGTCTAGCTATCGACGCATAAACACTTGGTTCAACGAGTGCAAATAATAAGCGTATGTAGAAAATGAGTATCCATTTGTAGTTCACCTAGTGCGCATTAAGCTTTATAATCCGCGCCTAAAATGAAACCCTGAAAAATAAAGGCCGTGAGGAGTGAATATGTTTGTCCAGGTTAAAATCAAGGCTGCACTGTTTGTTATAGTATCAATTATAGGTATGAGCTTTTTACATTCCGTTTCAGCCAATGCCGAGAGCCTAGCCGAAAGAATCGCTCCCGTCGGTTCTATCTGTTTGAAAGGTGAAGCCTGCGCAAATGCAGCTGCGGCGCCTGCGGCGGCATCCGGCGCCCGTAGCGGCGAAACTATCTACAATACAACCTGTGTTGGGTGTCATGGCACGGGGGCTGCTGGTGCGCCAAAATTTGGCGATAAAGCTGCATGGGAGCCGCGTATAGCCCAGGGTAAAGATGCTCTTTACAACAGTGCGCTACATGGTAAAAATGCAATGCCCCCTAAGGGTACTTGTATGAACTGTTCAGACGATGAAATAAAAGCGACAGTTGATTATTTGGTTGAGCACGGCAAGTAATTTACTGGAACCTAGGTTGAAGAGTATGGGGCAGAATCCCTGTACTTTTCTGCTCTTTGCTTTTACAACAAATTAATTTAGTAACCGCAGCAAAAAGATCAATTGAATAAATTTTTCAGGCTGGCCAGTGTTTCCCCCGCTTTCTGTTGATTAACTTTGTCATCTTTAATACCAAAACCTTCTTTTTCAAGATCGTCTTGCGGTAATTCGTCCAGGAAACGGCTGGGTGTTGTTGAAATGATTTGGCCGAATTGTTTCCGCTTATTGGCTAATGTAAGGGTTAATGACTTTCGTGCGCGGGTTATGCCGACGTACATCAGACGCCGTTCCTCTTCAACATTGTCCTCTTCGATGCTGGTTCTGTGCGGCAGCAGCTCTTCCTCCATGCCAATAATAAATACATAGGGAAATTCCAATCCCTTAGAGGCGTGAAGTGTCATGAGCTGCACGCGATCCGTTTCATCTTCTTCCTCTTGGCGTTCAAGCAGATCGCGTAGCACCAGTTTACTGACTGCCTCTTGCAGAGAAGAATCATCCTCTTCATCTTTGCCTGACAAAGTATTTGCCAGTGAATCGATGAGATACCACACGTTGTCCATGCGTTTTTCCGCGACAGTATTGCTACTACTATTTTGATAAATCCAGGACTGATAATCAATGTCCGCGATCATCTCCTTCACCGCGTCAATTGGCGCAGCGCGCTGACTTTTTTCCAAAACATTTTTTATAAACTGCGTAAATGACACCAAGCGGGAGACGCAGTTTTCGGCAAGCACTTGTTGAATGCCAAGTTCATCACAAGCATCAAACAGCGATATCTCCCGTTCACTGGCGTAAGTTCCAAGTTTCTCAAGAGTTGACGCGCCGATGCTGCGTCGAGGCGTATTAATAATACGGAGAAATGCGTTGTCATCGGCAGTATTTATTAGCAGGCGCAAATAGGCCATGATGTCCTTGATTTCATTGCGCGAAAAAAATGAGGTTCCACCGCTGATGTTGTAGGGGATTCGATTTGCTTGCAGTTTTAACTCCAGCAGTCGCGACTGAAAATTTCCGCGATAAAGCACAGCAAAGTCGCGATAATCCAAGCTGCGCATCAAACGCAAATGATTTATCTCGTGAGCGACTCGCTCAGTTTCAGCGTCTTCATTTTTGCATTGAATAATGCGTATTGGGTCACCGTAACCTAAATCACTCCAGAGCTTTTTTTCAAACACATGGGTGTTGTTATCAATCAGATGGTTAGCTGCCCTTAAGATCCGACTGGTGGAACGATAATTTTGCTCCAGCTTAACCACCTTCAATTGCGGATAGTCTTTTTGCAGTTGGAATAGGTTTTCCGGTCTTGCACCGCGCCACGCATAGATGGACTGATCGTCATCGCCGACCACCGTTAAAGCGCCGCGCACTCCGACTAATTGCTTTACCAAAAGATATTGGCTGTTGTTGGTATCTTGATATTCGTCGACTAACAAATAGCGAATTTTTTGCTGCCACTTTTCCAGAATGTTTGGATTGCTGGAAAATAATTGTGTCGGCAACAAGATGAGATCGTCAAAGTCCACCGCGTTGTAGGCCTTTAGACTTTGGTTGTAGCGTAGATAGAGATGAGCAGAGGCAACTTCCAGATCATTGGTCGCACTGGAAATGGCTTTTTCGGGGACAACCAACTGATTTTTCCAGTTGGATATCGTATTTTGAAAGTAGGTCAATAAATCGTTGTCGACGGTCAGCTCTTGCAGCGCTATCTCTTTTATCAACGAATAAGAATCTGCGCTGTCAAAAATTGAAAGACCATTTTTATAACCCAGCGCCACATGTTCACGGCGAATAATGTTGAGCCCTAAATTATGAAAGGTCGATACAGTAAGACCCTTGGCGCGCGGACCAGACACCAATTTCGCCACGCGCTCTTTCATCTCTCTAGCCGCTTTATTGGTAAAGGTGAGTGCGGCAATATGTTGAGCTTTAAGATCACAGGTCTCAATCAGGTACGCGATTTTGCGGGTAATAACACTGGTTTTCCCGCTGCCGGCGCCTGCGAGTACCAAGAGCGGACTGCTAATGTATTGCACAGCTTTTTGCTGTTCGGCATTTAGCTGTGTCATAAATTGGGCTCTAAATTTAGCGGATCGGGAAGATAAATTGACAAGTTTGTCACCACACAAGTCGATCGCGGATATTGGCAAGGAGGACATTTTAGCAATAGCGTGAAGAGAATGAGATAGTATTTATTGGTTGTTTTATGGGCCTCATTTAAATTGCAGGTATATAAAGAATTGTCTGCGATGTTATGAAATATCTGTCTTAAAAATTTCATGCTACTTATCGAGAGCTAACTGCTGGAAATTTCACGCAAGATGGCGGGAGCAAAAATTTTTTACCTGTGACTGAGTCGAATTTTTTAGCGTTACTGAGTGGTAATTTTTTGCCCATCTCCTATAACTAATGAATAAAAAAATCTTTTTGCTAGATATGCCCGAAGAACATACAGACCATTTTGATGTGCCGAGGATGTAATGGATTTCTCTGTATCCCCTCTGATTAATTTGCTCGTAGTCAGCGTTGATCCGCTCTTTGCCGAACAACTCGAAAACATTATGGGTGGAATTGATGCGGTAGAAAGAGAGCAGTATCGACTAACTGAATATTGCTTAACTGCCGACAACATCTTTGAGTTAGTTACTACTCACTACGATATTATTATTTTGGATTACTCCACGGAAAATACCGCCTGTTTTGATTTTTTAAATTACCATGTTTCTGGCAGCAAAAAGGCGCCGCTCATTCTGGTCAGCGAAGCAGACGATGTTGATCTCGAAGAAAACGCTATCAAGTTCGTTCGGGCAGTTTTGTTAATTAAAGGGGAGTTTAACCAGCGAGAATTAAAACGAGCCATTCATTACGCGCTCGATCGAAGAACTACCGAGGATCGGTTAGAAAAGATGGCGCACTACGATGCTCTAACCGGTGTACCCAACAGATTGCTCTTTCGCGACCGTTTGAATGGTGCAATTCAACGGGCCAATCGAACCCAAAAAAGTTTTGCGCTTCTATTCATTGATTTGGATGGGTTTAAAAAAGTTAACGATACCTTCGGACACGCCGTTGGCGACACTCTGTTGTCGATGATAGCTGACCGCATTAAACAGTGTCTGCGCCGCAGCGATAGCATTGCCAGAATTGGCGGAGATGAGTTCACCGTCATTCTGGAGAATACCGAACATATTTCTGATATTACGCAGGTAGCCAAAAAAATTATTCGCTCCGTCGTTGAGCCCTGCGTCATTCGGGGCAATCACATAGTCGTGGGTTGCAGCATTGGCATCGCCACCTATAACAGCAATGGTAAAGATGCAGAGCAGCTTTTGAAGGCAGCCGACACGGCCATGTATCAAGCTAAATTGGTGCGCAGCAGTTGTTATAGATTTTATAGTGAAGAGATGAACGAAGCGGCGATGAAACAACTCTATGTTGAGTCAGAACTGCGCCGTGCCATAAGACTTAATGAATTCGAACTTTATTATCAACCCAGGGTTCACTCCCAAACGGGCTTGATCGTGGGAATGGAAGCGCTGATTCGTTGGCGCCACAGTACCAAAGGCATAGTCGCACCGGATGAATTTATACCTATCGCGGAAGAAACGGGTTTAATCGTTCCGATCGGCTATTGGGTTCTTTATCAGGCGTGTAAAGATCTGAAGGAATTAAGTAGATTGAATATTCCGCGCTTAAATCTGGCGGTCAACATTTCTGTGCACCAGTTGCAAGACGATAAATTTGTCGAAACAGTTACTAATGTGATTGAACGCAGCGGCATTAATCCCGAGCATTTGGAATTTGAACTCACCGAATCCGCCATGATGGCTAACATCGATCAAGCGGAAGAATGCATGCAGCAGATCAGACGCTTAGGCTCACGTTTTTCACTCGACGACTTTGGTACCGGTTATGCCGCCTTTATTCATCTGCAACGGCTGCCGATCGCGGCGCTGAAGATCGACCGGTCCTTTATCAATAATGTGGTAGAAAATAACGAAGATGCTGTAATTGTCAATGCCATGATTAATCTGGCACACAGCCTGAACATGGAAATTATCGCCGAAGGCGCTGAGACAATTGAGCAGGTCGAGTTTTTGCGTAAACACCACTGTGACGAAATTCAAGGATTCTATTACAGTCCACCGGTGCCTTATCTGCAGTTCCAAGATTTAGTCGTTAAGCAGTACGACCAGCGTAGAGGTTTTGCGCACTAAACATTTTACTGTCTAAGCGACGATAACTGATCGCCTCAGTCAGATGACTTGTTTTAATTGCTGGACTCCCCGCAAGATCGGCGATGGTTCTGGCGACTTTTAATATACGGAAGTAGGCGCGAGCTGAAAGCCCGAGTTTTTCAATGGCGTTTTCCAATAAACCTAAATCACTTTGACTTATCTGACAGTGCTGTTTTACTTCCTCATGATTTAATTGTGCGTTGGATTTATTGCAACGCGCTAATTGCAAACTATGCGCTGTGTTAACGCGCTCTCTTACAGATTTACTGCATTCGGCAACGTATTGTGAATCGAGCAACAGTCCTTTCGGTAATGGCGGGACGGTGATTTGAATATCGATACGATCGAGGATTGGACCGGAAATCTTTTCTTTATAACGCTGGATCTGCTCGGCTCTACAGCGACAACGATCAGATTGATCGCCGAAATAACCGCAGGGGCAGGGATTCATCGCGGCCACCAATTGAAAACGCGAGGGAAAAACCATTTGGCTGTGCGCGCGTGAAATCGTAACTTGGCCGGACTCCAACGGCTCACGCAAAACTTCCAACACATGTTTTTGAAATTCGGGAAGTTCATCTAAAAAAAGCACACCATGATGGGCAAGTGATACTTCACCCGGTTTCGGTGTGCTGCCCCCGCCGATCAAGGCGACAGCTGAGGCTGTATGATGAGGGGATCTGAAGGGCGGAGTTTTCCAATCGCTAAGCTTCCACTCCTGATGTGAAATCGATTTGACCGCCGCAATTTCCAGCGCCTGTTGTTCGGTGAGGCTAGGTAATATCGACGCCATTCGAGTGGCTAACATGGTTTTACCGGTCCCTGGTGGGCCGGTCATTAAAAGATGATGTTTGCCACTGGCGGCGATTTCTAGGGCGCGTTTTGCTTGTTGTTGGCCAGCGATATCACTCAAATCAGGGCCGTTGTATTCTGGGATTGAACTGATTGTGGAGTAATAAAAAGCGAGACTTTTTTGTTTGTGTAGATGGGCAGATATTTCCAGCAGGTGATTTATTGCCAACACGGTGACATCTTTTGGCAGGCTAGCTTCTTCCGCATTGGCGAAAGGTACCACCAGCGTGCGTCCCGCTTTACTACACTCAATGGCCGCTGGTAAAACTCCGCGCACCGGGCGCAATTCTCCCGACAGCGCAAGCTCGCCGAAAAATTCAAACTGCTCTAACTCTGCCAAGGGAATTTGTTGCGAGGCTGCTAGAATTCCCAAGGCGATGGCAAGATCAAAACGGCCGCCGATTTTCGGTAAATCAGCGGGCGCCAAATTTATCGTGATGCGTTTGGTAGGAAATTCAAAATTCGAATTGATAATGGCGCTGCGAACCCGATCTTTGCTTTCTTTAACCGCCGTCTCTGGCAAACCAACGATCGACAAGCTGGGAAGCCCATTGGATAAATGGGTTTCAACCGTGACGAGTGGCGCATCGATACCAACCTGTGCACGCGTGTAAACGACAGCCAGTGACATAATTACCTCTGTGCTAAATACTCCGCGCATTTTTTGCAGGATTTGTATTTAACACTTTATATGAACTAAAGAGCGGTCATTGTAGAGGTAACAATTTTTTCGGCTAGAGGATATCGCCTATTTTGTTGCGGGATATTTCCTACGTCGGAGCTGATGGTGTAGGGCTAAAGCCATTTATTTAAAAGTATCACAACCGATTCAAGAGTTGCCTTGGGGTTTTTTAGTTTCGGTCTCACGCTTTTCGATATAGGCTGAAAGTCTATCGATAACCTGTTCCAGCTCATCAAGTTTCTGCCGCGAGTTGCGTAAAATTTCTGTTTGCGATTCATATTCATCGCGAGAAACTAAATCGAATTTTGCTAGTGTGCTGTCAAACAGCGCCTTCGCATTTTTTTGCCAATCATTGCGCATATTCTTTACTTCTTCGGATGACGATAATTCCATCATTTTTTGTGAAACACTTTCGAACAATTTTGATTTTAACATCGTGTAGGGTTCTCACCGAAGGCGGGCCAGTGCTCGTTATAAGTAATCGTTACAACTCTTTAAATCTCTATACAACTCTTTAAAAGTACGGGCCGGCTGAATTTATTTGTGCTAGACCAGGATATCATACAAAATGGCGCCGGCTTAGTCATGGCTTATTAGCTAATACAGCTCTATCCGACAATAAATGCGTTTGATATTAAAATTCTCCGTGGATAAAGTTGCCCCGACAACAGATTAGCTTGTTAAAAAATCAAATATGAATATCGCGCTCAATCCACAACAGCTTGCGCAACATTCAGATTCGCACTGGTTGGCAAGTATCAATCTCAATTTCGCGCGTCGATCTCAAGGCACGATTATTGAGCATGTTAGCCATCAAGGGCCTTTGCGCATACAACGGCCGTTTTATCCCGAAGGCTGCGAGTGTTGTCATGTTTATTTACTGCATCCACCTGGTGGTTTGGTGGCGGGCGACCAACTTAGCATAAATATTTCAGCCGATGAGACAGCGCATGCGTTGCTTACCACACCCTCTGCAGGTAAGGTTTATCGCTCCAATAAAAAACAACAACAGCAGCGGCAGCTGGTTAAAATTCAATTACGCGATCAGGCGCTCATCGAATGGTTGCCGATGGAGACTATTGTATTTAACGGTGCAACTGCAGTGCTTGATACGCGGGTATGGCTAGAGTCAACTAGCCAAGTTATCGGCTGGGATTTTCTCTGTTTTGGTAGACCCGCCTGCGGTGAAATTTTCGATAAAGGTTATGTAAAACAGAATTTAGAGATCTGGCGCGAGAATAAACCCCTGCTCTGCGATCGCAGTCGTTTTATTGGCGGCGAAGAAATATTTACCGCGAGCTGGGGAATGCGGAATCAACCGGTTTACGGCTTGTTCTACTCCACACTGCTGCTGGATGATGATTCCCTTAATGAGCTGCAAAATCGCTACGCGACTTGTACAACGGGACAGGTGGGAATTACTCAGCGCAATGGAGTATTAATAGCGCGCTTTATAGGACAGTCGGCCGAAGACGGGAAGGTAATTTTTTCTGCTCTCTGGGCAGTGATAAGAAATAAAGTACTCGGGCGAGCGGCGTGTAGACCGCGAATTTGGAATACGTAAAAAATTACAGAATTAAGGATCAGAACTAAGGATCGATAACTATGGAATTGAACCCACGAGAAAAAGACAAGCTATTAATATTTACCGCCGCACTTCTAGCAGAACGCCGCAAAGCTCGCGGTGTAAAACTTAACTACCCAGAAGCTATTGCACTCATATCAGCAGAAATCATGGAAGGCGCGCGCGATGGCAAAACCGTTGCCGAATTGATGAGTCACGGACGCACCTTATTGTCGCGCGAAGATGTTATGGAGGGTGTGCCGGAGATGGTGCCAGAAGTTCAGATTGAAGCGACGTTTCCCGACGGCACTAAATTAGTGACGGTGCATAATCCTATTGCATAAGGGCCTGGAAAAAATAGATAAGTCGTGAGTTTTACGTGTGCCGTTTTTAATTGAAGGATTTTTTTAAAAAGGAAGATACCCATGACCCCAGGTGAATACCAAATACTGCCCGGCGAGCACGCGTTAAATGTCGGGCGCACTACCTTAACAGTAAAAGTTGCCAACTCGGGCGATCGACCTATTCAAGTCGGTTCACATTACCATTTTTTTGAAACCAATCCGGCATTGCAGTTTGATCGCGCCAAAACACGCGGCTATCGACTCAATATTGCGGCGGGTACTGCCGTGCGTTTTGAGCCAGGTCAGGCCAGGGAAGTTGAGTTGGTTGAATTTGCGGGTAACAAAACAGTTTATGGTTTTAGAGCTGATGTCATGGGTAAGCTTTAAGTCGAGAACTTGGTAGAGCGACGCAGCAAAAGCAAAAGGAAACTGCAAACATGAGCAAAATTGATAGACGCGCATACGCCGAAATGTACGGTCCCACCGTTGGCGATAAAGTGCGATTGGGTGACACAGAAATTTGGATTGAAGTGGAGAAAGATTTCACCACCTACGGCGAAGAAGTAAAATTTGGCGGCGGCAAAGTCATTCGCGATGGCATGGGACAAAGCCAGCAAACCAACGCAACGGCCGTTGATACCGTGATTACCAATGCCTTGATTTTGGATCACTGGGGCATCGTAAAAGCCGACGTGGGTATTAAAGATGGACGAATTTTTAAAATCGGCAAAGCGGGCAATCCGGATATTCAACCCAATGTAGATATTGTGATTGGACCCGGCACTGAGGCCATTGCTGGTGAAGGCCAAATTCTGACGGCAGGTGGCATTGATGCGCACATTCATTTTATCTGTCCGCAACAGATCGAAGACGCCCTAATGTCTGGCGTGACATCGATGATCGGTGGCGGCACTGGACCTGCAACCGGCACCAATGCCACCACGTGTACACCAGGGCCGTGGCACCTCGGCAAGATGTTGCAAGCGGCAGAAGCGTTTCCGATGAACTTGGGTTTTCTCGGCAAAGGCAACGCCAGTTTACCTGCGGCCCTTGAAGAGCAAGTATTAGCTGGCGCAATGGGCCTCAAACTGCATGAGGATTGGGGCACGACTCCGGCGGCAATCGATAACTGCCTTAACATCGCTGAAAAATATGATGTGCAAGTAGCAATTCATACAGATACGCTAAACGAGTCGGGATTTGTCGAAGACACATTGGCCGCGTTTAAAGGCCGCGTCATTCACACCTATCACACTGAGGGTGCGGGCGGCGGTCATGCGCCGGATATTATAAAAGCTTGCGGTGAAGCCAACGTATTGCCCTCATCAACCAATCCTACGCGCCCCTATACCGTAAATACGGTCGATGAGCATTTGGATATGTTGATGGTTTGCCATCATCTTGATCCCAATATTGCCGAAGACGTGGCGTTTGCCGATTCGCGTATTCGCAAAGAAACCATTGCGGCGGAAGATATCCTGCATGACTTGGGTGCCTTCAGCATGATCTCTTCCGACTCACAGGCGATGGGGCGGGTCGGCGAAGTGATTACCCGAACCTGGCAGACAGCGCATAAGATGAAAGTTCAGCGCGGTGCTTTGCCGGAAGAGACCGGCGACAACGATAACTTCCGCGCTAAACGGTATATTGCTAAATACACGATTAACCCGGCGATCACGCACGGTATTGCGCACGAAGTTGGCTCCGTGGAAGCGGGTAAATTGGCGGACCTGGTATTATGGAGACCGGCGTTTTTTGGCGTTAAACCTGCCATGATCCTCAAGTCCGGTGCGATAGCGGCAGCCCCGATGGGTGATCCCAATGCATCTATCCCCACACCGCAACCCGTGCATTATCGACCTATGTTTGCTGCCTTTGGGCGCTGCGTCACAACCACGTCAGTTTGTTTCGTTTCTCAAGCCGCGTTAGACGCCGATATCGGCGCTAAATTAGGTTTGCAGAAACGTTTGGTTGCGGTAAAAAATACGCGCGCAATTCGCAAGGCAGACATGATACACAACAATTATCAACCCGCCATTTCTGTTGATCCACAAACCTATGAGGTTTTGGCGGATGGCATAGCCTTGGTTTGCGAGCCAGCGACCGAGTTGCCACTGGCGCAACGTTATTTTTTGTTTTAATAGATGGTTTGTTTTAATAGAGAGTTTGTTTTAAAAGACAGTTGTTGTTTTAGTGATGGTCCTAGTATTGTTTCAGAGTAGATCGAATCAATTCGATGTTTGAGTAAGTGTCCTTCGAGGAAAAACCGTGCTGCATATTTATGAATTAGCTATCAACCCAAAACAGTTACATCAACCAATAGATATAGATGATGTCATAGAAGTTGTGCTGGAGTATGACCAGCGGAAAAAAAGTCGTCTACGAGCAGAATCGGTTGATGGTGAGGCGATTGGCTTTTTCTTGCCGCGTGGCACCGTGTTAAGACAGGATGATCTTTTTCGCAGTGAGCAGGGGCGTTACGTAAAAATTATTGCTGCGAGCGAAACCATTTCAGAGGTTGCTGCAAGTGATGCGTTACAGCTTATGCGTGCCGCCTATCATTTAGGTAATCGCCATGTGCCACTGCAAATTGAGCGACACTGGCTGCGCTATCAATGCGACCACGTGCTTGATGAGATGGTTGAGGGGCTTGGTTTAAGTGTAACTCATAAAGACGCTACCTTTGAGCCTGAAGGCGGAGCTTATAACAGTGGAGAGCATCACGACGAAGATGAGGAACACCACGAGTCATCCCATCATCATTCACATAGCTAGCCCTGAGCCCGTATGAATTCCAGCGAACAGCTCGCCATTCTACATTTGTTGAGGTTGGTCAGTCCGGCGCTGCCGGTCGGTGCTTATGCCTATTCGCAGGGATTAGAACATGCGATTGAGGTCGGCTGGGTCGTTGATAAAAACAGTTCTCGCGATTGGTTTATTGGTTTAATGAAAAATAGTTTAGCCTACGTAGATCTGCCTTTGATTTTTCGTTTAACCAATGCCTGGCAGAACAAAAATGCCGAAGAAATTAATTATTGGAATAACTATCTGCAGGCGATGCGTGAAACCAAAGAATTTCTCTTAGAAGATCTGCAATTAGGTGCCGCGTTAAATCGATTGATGCGATCGGTCAATATGGCAAGCGCGGACGATTGGACGTTATTGGCAACGCGTGATATCAGTTATCTAACCTTATTCTCTCTTGCTGGGCTGCGCTGTGGTATTGAAAGCCGACTGGTAGCGATGGGCTATTTGTGGAGTTGGTTAGAAAATCAGATTGCAGTGGCGACCAAAACTATCCCCATTGGACAGTCGGATGGGCAGGCGATTATTTCTGAACTGATTCCGCTGATTCCGTCGATAGTTTCGTTTAGTGAAACATTAGCCGATGATGAGTTGGGTGCTGGACTGCCGGGCATTGCGCTGGGCAGTTCATTACATGAAGTACAATATTCGCGATTATTTAGATCCTAAAAAGAATGTGGAGTAAATATGACAAGGAAACCAGCATTACGAGTTGGAATTGGTGGACCGGTAGGCTCAGGTAAAACGGCCTTGGTCTGCGCACTTTGCCGAGAGTTACGCGATCGATATAACATTGCGGTGATTACCAACGATATCTACACCAAAGAAGATGC
>OBEQ010237317.1_pt1 | contig 29094 bp, 28 predicted proteins | sample 1670901 | NCBI WGS metagenome assembly OBEQ01 (sample SAMEA104232315, study PRJEB22302) | groundwater metagenome | biome: forest; feature: aquifer; material: groundwater | place: USA | collected 2011-08-07 | depth 5.4 m
CCGCAATTCCGCCAGCATTCGTCCTTTGTGGCCATTGTCTTTCAGCTTGAAGTGGAACTGGGTTTTTTTCATCCATTGTTCGTGATTGGAATTGACAAACCTTTCAGCTTATCTCTTAACTTATTGATTTCATCCGACTCAGTTCTTTTTCCCGATAAAATATCCTCAAACTCTTTCCAGGCAGCAGCTTCAGCTTGTCGTTGCAGATCATTATTGAACTCTAATTTCCCCAGCTCCACTTCAATAAGTAGCTGCTCATACTTTAGTTTTGTTACCTTTTCTTTGAGCTCATAAAATCCATCCCATAATGTCTCAATAATCGAATATTTGAGAGTATCGTTAAAGCTGTCGTAATTTTTGACTATATAGTCAGCAGTTACTTTTTCGATATTTAAAACTTTCAAAAGGTCTGGAATATTATACGTTCTCATATAACAAGAGTGCTACCTTAATTTCTAAAAATCGTCACCTAATTGTGTTGTTGGATTACCTGGTGTTCCTGGAGGTGGCCTTCCAGGTGGGCTTAAATTCGATTGAGTTTCGACTGGGGCTGACGGTGGACTTGGAGGAGGAGAAGCAGAAGAAGCCGGAGGTGGAATAAAAACTGATTTGAGTGGTCTAGCACCCGGTGCAGGAGTAGGTATTGGTGGAGGCGGAATAGTGAGTGGTTGAGCAGCAGGCATAGAGGCGGTGGTTGGCCCACTAGTTATTGATGGAGCTGGTGGAATTACTACGGTTGACGCCGTTGGAGCTGGAGGTGGTGTAGGTGGAGCAACTGGAGGGATAGCAACTCCTCCTGTTGGCGCGGGTGGGCTGGCTACCGGGGTACTTGCTTTTTTACTACTATATCCTATCATGTTTGTCATATCTTTGTACAAACTATCTAATATTGCCAGTATCGTATCTTTTGACAGATCTTGTATGGCCAAATCCTTAAAGGGAGAGTTTGCTATCAGATTCGCAAACTCGTCAGGCGTGATTTTGCTCAAATCAGCTGCAATAGTAATTTTCTTTGCGGGATCGACATTTGCCCCATCTTCTATAGCGCCAACAACTATTTTGAGGTAACCTGACGTCTCAAGTAGAGCGTGAACTTGTTTGACCAGGTCTGCATTGGGAGGATTTCTTCCCAAAACTTCAGGGCCGTAGAGAGTTTGTACAAGTTTAAGCATCACTGGAGGATATTTGCCCCACTCTTTATCATAGAACCAAACCTCATCGTCTACTTTGTTTGCCCTCATCTGTTCGGTGGTGGCAAACCGTTGTTCCCACTCCCGCTTGCCTTCAGGAGAAAAAACAGTCGAGAGCCCTGTCTTTGCATTTGCTGTTCGTTCTTTTTCTTCGTTTACTCCCAATTTTTTTTGCTCCTCCTCGGCTTTGATCTTATTTTTTCCGTGTTCTAAAACTTTTGCTTCAACGTTTTTCCTCATCCGCTCAGAATCCGAATCATCAACGTTTTCACTAGCTAATTTTGTTTTCAACTTATTAATTGCTCGTTCTGACCGAAGCTTTTCTAGCCTTTTCTGTTTTAAATCAGCCAATTTCGCTTTTACATCATCCCTTTCAATATAAAATTTTCTTTTTTCAATTGGTCCTTTCAGATCTGACTCTGCTTTGAGTAAGCTTTGTGCGCCCTCCTTCAAATCACTTAATTCTTTCTTTGCGTCGGCTAAACTAGATTCAAGCTTGTTTTGCGCTGCAAGCCATGTTGGTTCAAAATCTGACGATTCTATTTGACCTATTGCTTGAGCTAATTTCGTATCAATGTTTGGCCTAGAGATTGCAATTCGTCTCTCATTTGCTTTGTGCTCACGCATATCTTCTTCTATGCTTTTTATTTTTTCTCTGAATGGGGTAGCTTTACCTTTAAGTTCAGCTAATCTTGCTTCCATTTGATATACACTATCAGAATTACCCGAGGACTCGTCGCCCCATGTCAGTAGATCATTTTCGCTCAGTCCTAAACTCAATGACATTAGCTTCAATTCATCCTCCATCGAACCTATTTCTTGATCAACTTTAGGCAAATTCTCTTGAAGTTCTATATATTTTTTCAAATCAGCAATTGTTGTAGTTTCTGTATCAATGATTCTTTGTTGTTCAGCTTGCTTTATCGCTTGAGCCTCAGGATCAAGTATTTTATCCTTCTCATCATCCGCAGCTGATGCGAGCAGACTTTCTTTTTTATTTACCCCTAATGTATTATTATTGTTAGCTTCTAATTTTTCTTTGAGAGTTTTATTGATTTTGGCTGATTCTTCGGCAGCAATTGCTCCCATTTCCTTTGTTATTGCTTCCTTAATATCGCCCGTAGACGTGGTTTCGCCATGAAAGTGTTGAATTCGAGAAGCTGCTCCGAGATAGACTCTGTCGGCAATTCCTCCTTTACCGATAAAATTAAACTCAATATTTCTCACATCTGTCATGCCAGTTGCAAAATACATCTCAGTTCGCAATCCTGCTATCACATCTAATCTGTTGGCAATCGCCATGCGTTGAGTATCTGTGATGGCGCCACCGGCAGATCCATAAGTCGGCCACTCGGCAAGAAAAGCTTTTTGATCGGCATCAAGCAATCCACTTGCACCAAGATTGTCGTCTAGCACAATATCGTATTTATTGGCTGTTTTTCTTAATAAACGCGCAATAAAATTGCTCTTATCTACCACATATGAAGAATATCCTTGATCAGGGCTTAGAGTTGCCTTAATTCTATTTGTTGATTTGCTGGCTTTTTGTCGCAGTTCAAAGTGAACTCCACTTCGAGCTTGAAGCGTTGCCGCTTCCCATTCTAGTAACTCCATAGCAAGGCGAACATTGACTCCCTTCTTAAGAAATTGGTCCGCACAGTCTCTCACCACATCAGGATTGCTTAAATCAGCTTCCGGAAATGCTTTTTGAAAATAGGCTAAAAATGATTCATGAAATGACCCTGCTGGCAAGGGGTTACCCGCCAGACGATTATGAAATTCGATGGTTTTCACGACGCTGTCAACGACAGATCCTTTTAAGAGATCGAAAGCCGGCTTTGTAGGTTCGACCACTTTAATAGACTGTTCAGGAGTTGTGGCTCGAGCTAACTGCTCATGCGGAATCTTAACTCCAGACATTTCAACTGTAGATTTTACTGGCTGAGGGGTTTCTACTTGACCTCTTGTTCCCGAATCTAACATATATTTTTATAATAGTTGATAGATAGGACTATTTCAACTATTATAAGAATATGGAAGAAAACCAAAGTCAACCACCTCCACCTCCTCCAGATGTAAAACCGGAAGTAATGCCAACTGTTGAGGCTTGGAAGGCAACTGCCGAACCAGCACGAGTCCTTAAACCAAAAGAAAGAAAAGATCAACAACCTTCACCTAGAGAAAAAGATGTGGCGCTTACTGCGTATTATATGCTGCTTGCCAAAAGTAATCTTATAAGGAACCGCTCAACTACAAGTGAAGCATTGAGGACGGGCCTTGATAGGACTGGCATACATGCTGTTGACATGGAGCTTACCCGTTTTGCCGAAATTAACGGACTTGGTCTCGAAGCTGTCAACGATCAGGGAGAATTTCAGCAAGGTCCCTGGAATGCTGGAGAAAAACAACCATTTAGGTTGCGAAAACTACCAACGGGAGAATATACAGCAGTCAGACAAAGTGAGATTCTTGCAGGCAAAATACCTCCGGAAGAGGTAGTAAACATATCAAATATCATCGCTCGAAACGGAGAAGTTTTTTCTTGTGTTATAAATGGACAACCGCCAGCAGTTGAGATCGATATAGAAACTGTCTTAAACGGTCAACTCGTAACAACCTATGACGCCCTAAAGACAAGAAGAGAAAATATGACTTTAACTCGCCAAAAAAAAGAGGGCAGTGACGGAATTTTTAGCGATGATGAATTTAATTTGCTGGAAGCCTACGTGAAGTCGGCCAATGAAAATAGCCCTGATGCAGCCGAATCATTTGACACGGGAAAAATGACAGAAATTGCAAAGAAATCTGAACTTACCATGGTTGACTCGCTTAAAGGCTTTAGCAACAAGCGAAAAACAAAAGAAAACTCTCCTAAAAATGATGAGATTGACAAACTGTATAAAGATCATGACGGAAGAATCGTTGCCGAACCAAAGTTGGTTGCCGAAGTTTTTAATCACTTTGTGCCGGAAGAAATTCAAGAATATAGCGAAGAACTCACTCAAACCATCGACCTTTTAGAAAAACGAATTACAGCAGCTGACATGATAGGACAGTCTAAAACGCCGGAATTTGAGGCAATGCAGGCCGATCTTGAAGCCAACAAAGCCAACAAAGCAATAATCGAATCAATGGGCGTTGCAATGAATGTGGACGGTGCAGTTGTCGGATTTTATGCCTCAATCCAAAAAGGTAACATTAAACCTGGGACTGGACAAATAGTAAATGATGCTCTTATGAACAATAATGAGAAGGCTCTTATTCAAACTCTGGCCCAGAGCACATTTTCCAAAGAAACAGATAAAAATATGATCGAGCAGTTCAAAAAATATACAAAAAGTGGCCTTGCTATGACTGCTTTATTTTTCTTTCTCATGATGCAGCAATCATCAAAGAGCAATTCTGGTAGAAACGGATAATTTTTAGTTTTCTTTTCTTGATCTTTTATATTTGTTATTATTAAAGTATGCCTTGTCCAAACTGCGGTCAAACGATGGCGGGAGTTTTGGTCGAGAATCAGAATATCCTCCACTGCCCCAACTGCGGTGGAAGCTTTTTTGACGACAACGGTATCAACCGAATCAGTGTAAAAACTGCTGAAACTCTTGCGGCTGATGCCAAGAATTTCTTTGTGGCTGATCATGATAAAAAATGCCCGCGCGATGGTGTGATGCTTGAACCAACCACAGCCGGAGAAAATGTTCCGCCTGAAGTCGCTTTGCTTCGCTGCTCGCAATGCATGGGAGTCTTTGCTTTTCCTGACGATTTGGTCAAGTTCAAAAAAGCACAGGAAGCTAAGATCGATTACTTCAAACTTTGGGGCATCCCGCTGCCTTCCGTGAGGTCGATCGCTATTGTAAGTGTGATCCTTTTTGTTACGGCTTTGAGCTTTACTACATTTACCTATTGGCAACAACAAAATATTTCTCGGATTCAGGCGCAGGACTTGGTTAAAAATATCTATATCAGAAAGTCAAATCGCTATCTTTTGATCTCGTTCAAAACTCCCATCGCGCTTAAATCACGCATAATCTTCCAAAACGCAACAACGAATCAAACGATTGAGAAAGTCATCAGTGACAAAACAACCGAATTTCATGAACTGATCACATCGGATATCAATACTCAGGATGAAGTTTTCTACCAAATTATTTTAGAAGACGCCGGAGGCAAACAAACTAAAACGGAAGTGAAACGTCTCACCTTGTAACTCAAAACTTGTAACTTATAACTTAAAATACAGAGTTTAAAAAGTTACAAGTTAAAAGTTATAAGTTTAAAGACCTAGTATTTCTTCAGCTTCTTCAAAACTCCCATCATCTTCTTCTCTACTCCACGCAGTTCCAGTGCGGCTTCAACGGGATCAACGATGTTCACATATAGACCCGTACCAAGTTCAAAACCTGCACGGTTGACAAAACGAGGAATGATGCGCACATACCAATTTTCTTTGTGATAGATGTAGTAGTTGTAGCCAAAATGTTGAGTAGTGATCTTATGTTCTTGATAAATATGAACAAGGCGTTTTAACATCGATTGCAGAAGTAAAGCTAATTCAGCCAATTCCTCATCTAGTATGTCACCAAAGGTTGATTCGGTTTTTTTTGGCGCAATCCAGACCTCATACGGCCATTGGGAAAAATCTGGACAGTACACGGTAAACTGTTTGGAAATTGAAACTATATTATTGATAGGTTCCCGAACCAACGTTTCCAGATTTATCTGAGATGGTATGACGACAAGCTGTGAATGAGGATGGTTAAGGGATGCTCCAGCTATCTCACCGTGGTTACAGAAAATCAGAACTTGACCTTTTTTTTTGTAAAAATTATAGCGCTGACGATACGCATTAAAGATCAGTTTCACATGATCTAGCGGAAGTTCTTCGATATCTTTATCGTGAAAGGGCGAATGGATAATCACTTCATGTACATCGGTGATGGTGTATTTATTGGGGATTATCCGTACCTTCCAGCCAGGTTTATCGGTTTCTCCGCCGCCAAAACGGATTATTTCAGGCGGTGTTTCAGTTTCATGACCCTCACAAAACGGACAGTGCTTTTTTTTCTTAGCTGCATCGCGCTCCTCTGGCCTACCAATTCGCTGAGGCGAAACAATCACCCAGCGACGAGTAGAGATGTCAGGAACGTACTTACTCATTTCAATTTATAACTTTTAACTTGTAACTTATAACTTTACTAAAATTCCCCATAACATTTTTCCGATAATCTCTGACAAATTTAATCCTTTATCATACTGACTTAAAGTTAGATAATTTCGCTTATATGAAAAATATATAAGATATTTCGATTCTTTTAAAGATCCATATGAGATTTCGAAGAAATTATTCATCACAGCTTTTCTTTTCCGTGCGTAACCTTCAATATAATTTAGGATCACTGATAGTGCAGCTCGTCTCAATTGGGAAGTAACTCCAAATTGTTCATCTTTCGGAAAATTTTTAGTTACATCATAAACAAAATGAACAAATTGATCCATGTATTTTTTAAGATCCTTGTGAAAGTCAGTTTGATTATTCTTTAGCAGCATGCATTATAATAGTAACAAAGTTACAAGTTAAAAGTTACAAGTTACATGAAATGCATTGTAGGTCTGGGAAACCCGGGAGAAAAGTATAAAAACAATAGACACAATGTTGGGTTTATGTTTGTTGATTATCTCATGAAGGAGTTAATGCATGAACAAAATGCAACATTTAAAGAAGAAAAAAAGTTACAAGTTTTGAGTTATAAGTTACAAGGTATGCTTCTTGCCAAGCCCCTCACCTTCATGAATCTCTCTGGTCGAGCTGTTACCGAATTATTTAAAAATTTCAAATTGAAAATTGAAAATTTGATCGTCGTTCATGATGATCTCGACATTCCTTTGGGAAAATTTAAAATCCAAAAAGGTACAGGACCTCTGCTTCATAATGGGATAAGTTCCATTGAACAAGCAATTGGAACAAAAGACTTTGTTCGAGTGCGAATAGGAGTTGATAATCGTAGCTCAGATGCACGGGTTGATGGTGAAACATATGTTTTGCTAGATTTTAACGAAGAAGAATCAACTTTAATAAAGTCTCTATTTCCTCAGATAATTGAGAGACTAAAGAGAGAGATATTAGAATAATCAAATAAGCAAATCCGACAAATATTCAAATCAATAATAAAATGTCTCAATGTTTAAATTAACTAGTATTTGGCGCTATTAAGAATAGAGCTCACAATTAGTAGTATTTCGTGACATTCTTTACCACAAGATGTAACTATGTTGCTTTCTAAGATTTGAGAGTCTTTAATGAAGGTAAGCCAGTATAAAGTTTCTTTTGTTTCTTTTTTAACAATGTGATATTTAGCTATAAAATCCTTCCTTGAAGAGGCTGCATCTGCTTCTTGATCATTTGCTCCTATAGATGTTAGTGAAGAGGAAATTTGATTAATAATAGGAAGATTCTCTGCTGTTTTAGGGATTTTCTTTACAACATCTTTGAAACAACGAACAATAAACCAATAAATCCTTTTATGGATGTCTTTTTCCGTATTTCTATATTTATTCATTTATTCGTAATTTTTTATTTGATTATTTGTGCAGTTATATTGATTTGTTTATTTGATTATTTGAATATTTAATTATTATTTGTAAGATAAGTCAGTCGCTTATATACAACAATCACACATAAATGAATTTATATAAGGCTCTCTATTAGACTAATATCCAACCTCGTAGGTTGATTGATAGATTGGCATGAAATGTGGTGAGTATCCTGTAGTAGAAAATAGATCGCTGTATAACTAAGCTGAACAAAATAGGGTTGAAATTAGTCAAAATGATATAATATTTCCAATAGTTATTAGAAATTAGTAATTAGATATTAGAAATTTATGAAAGTGCTTTATCTCTACATGTTTCCGATGTGGGGTAACGGATCTGGCGCTTGGCTACGACGTTTAGTCAACCACTTGGCTGCCAACTACGACGACTTTGAAGCCGGAATCGTTGCACCAGAAAATAGAATGTTCAAGTTTGCTAGGATGTTTCGGCTCACTCCTCCACAGATGGGAGTATTTGTCGGAAATCCCGAACTTCCCGGAATCAAAAAATATACCAAATTCTCAAATCAAGAATTTGTCCAGCTTTTTAATTACTACGTCCTGCGTACTTCAAAAGCAATTGAAGCTTTTAAGCCTAACTTAATTCACTGTTTTCATACCGCTTTTTTGCCAGCCGTCACTCGTACATTAGCAAACCTTTACAAAATACCCTATATCATAACCACTCACGGTAGCGATCTGTATTATTTTAAAGAAGATGGACGCTGGCGGGCAAATACGCGCGACGCCTCAGTGCGAGCCAAGTTTATCACTGCCAACAGCAACTTCACCCGTGAATGGTATTTACAGATGTTTGGCCGCGATCTTGCCAAAAAAACGAAGACTATTCCAGCTGGCGTAAACAATATGATCGACTTCTCAAAAAATGTCTCGTGGATCGATAAAAAATATCACTTCAAATATCCAAATATGGTCCTCTTCACTGGTCGTCTAACCATCCATAAAGGAGTTGAATATCTTATTAAAGCTGCGCGCCAAATCAAAGCCGAAGTGGTAATCCTGGGTGATGGCCCAGAACGCAAATACTTAGAAAGCCTTATATTGAAAAATAAATTGACCAATGTCCATATGCTCGGCTACTTTTCCCAACGTCTGGGAGAGATCAATGATTTTTATCTACGAGCTGACGTTTACGTCGCGCCCAGCGTCTGGAATGAGCCGTTGGGATTGGTCATACTTGAGGCGATGGTACATAAGACCCCAGTCATTGTGACACGTAAGGGAGGCGTCACAACGATAGTCAAAGATGGAGCAAATGGGTTTCTGGTACGGCCCAAAAGCTCCAATGAAATCGCGCAAAAAGTTAATCTTCTTATCGAGAATGATAAGCTTCGCTATCGCATGGGCGAGAATGCGTATCGCACCGTCGTCCATCGTTTTAACTGGGATCGGATTGCCAGACGATTTTATAACATCTATGTTCGCTCCTTGCAAAAACCCCCTCCCCTACCTGTAAAAAAATAGACTATAATAAATGAGAAAATGAAAATTCTCATTGTTTCAACTCTTAAAAGAAAAATTGCACCCAACTTTTTTGCCTCCCGTTCCCGGATCATTTTTCAGCTCGCATCTGGCTTGGCAAAAAAAGGTCACCATGTTTCTTTATTAGGAACGGGAGATAGTAATATACCGGGCGTCACCATAATCCCAGTCATTGAGAAAGGCTGGGTTGACCTTCCACCGGTTGAAAATGAGTTCTTAAGACAGACGGCAAACCTTATCCAATTGACGCAAAAAATCGTCGAAATCCAAGATGATTTCGATGTCATTCATAATCATACGTACCCTGATTTTTTTCCTTCAACTATTGAGGATAAATTGAAGATTCCGATGCTTACTACGCTGCATGCCCTCTATGATTTTTATATGGATGATCTACTTGCAACCTTCCCCAAGACTCATTTTATTTCTCTATCGAATGCTTACGCCAAACTGTATAAAAAAGCCAAGATATATAAGACGGTCTATAATGGTGTGGACACAAATTTATATGCGTATAATGATAAAAAGGAAGATTATCTTTTCTGGCTCGCGCGTCTTCCTAAAGCAAAAAATGCAGACGGTTCATTCATGGATCCGAAAGGAATTAGATCAGCAATCAAACTAGCACAAGAAACCGGGATGAAACTGTTTATCTCGGCGCCAGTTGAGGACAAGAAATTTTTTGAGCAGGATGTCAAACCTCACCTCAATGATAAGATTCAGTTTGTCGGCGAACCCACTGCCGAACAGTCGGTTCCCTTAGAAAAAATTATTGAGCTCTATCAACATGCCAAAGCTTTTTTGATGACGATTAACCAACAGGAGCCGTTTGGCTTGACCTTGGCTGAAGCCGGAAGCTGTGGAACTCCTGTAATCGGATTTAATCGCGGTGCTGTACCAGAAGTAATAGTCAATGGCAAAACCGGATTTGTCGTCCCTTATGAAAAAGGAGTTGCTGGATTAAAAGAGGCACTATCAAAAATTGATACAATTAAGCCTCAGGATTGTCGAGATCATATTGTAAAAAATTTTTCAATCAACTCAATGATTAATAATTACGAGAAACTTTACAAAGAACTTATTGAAAAAATGCCTGCCCGCCGATAATCGCTCTTCGAGCCGTGAACGAACCCGTCTCGCCGACAAGGCGGATAGTTCCAAAAAGGCGAGAAGTAAGATATGGCGGGGTGGAAAATTACGAAAAAACCTATTTAGAAATAGTAAAATAGGACTGGAAGAAAGATAATTAATTTCATATATATGGATGAGTTTGGCGAAGTGCCTCAGATAAAGGCCCTTGTTGATCTTCGACCTAAAATAGAACCTGATTTAAAGACTAGCAAATCTTCAATCATCGACCCCATTGAAGAACTGGAACCTGGAACACTCGGAAATGCCTTAGAGGATGAAGTTAAAAAAAGAAAAAGGGGAAAAAGTTCAGATCTTCCTATTAAGGAATACTTACAAAAAATCAAACGCGTTGACTACTTATTTGTTTTTGGCAGAGGGCCAGCTGTGATAGAACAAGTTACAAAGGAAAAACCAATAGGTAAAGCGGTTAATCCTGAAGCACTTTCGTTGACGCGAATCAATGCACGCGCAGCGGGCGAACTCTACCTCGCGGGCCTCTGTAATAAAATTATTCTAACTGGTGGACACACAGCAGGACCAGACAATCCTTCGGAAGCAGATGAAATGGAAAAAATTCTTCTTGCTATGGGAGTTCCCCCCAATAAATTAATAAAAAATACGGCAGGCAACTCATTGGAAAATTTCGGGAGAAGCATCAAACAAGCAAAGGAAGATAAGGCTCAAATTGGGTCAGAAAAAAAAATACCAGCCAAATACAGAGATGACATCTCCTTTGGTCTTGTGGGGAGCTATGCACATATGGCAAGACTGAGAAGTTTGGCCTATGTCTTTGGTTTAAAATCCGCTCAATCATTTTCCGCAGAAGAAGTATTCAAACTGATCGCATACTTGACAGATAATACCAAACTCCATCAACTGTTAGATCAAAGACTGAATATCGACTATGATCTTTCTGTATCTATTGACCCACCTACTCTAGACAATCCACGTTTAGTCAGTTGGCAGAACACCTATCCAACTGAAAGGCGTGATTTACCTACACAATCGGCTCTTGCCTATAAAATGGGGCATGGTAAAAATCAGCCAAGAGCAACTCACTTCGAAAATCAAACAGGCAGAGAGGCCATGGGAATACGAGAACTTTTAACCACCGAGCAGTTTTTAAAAAGAGGCCTATTGGATGAAACATTTGAAGTAGAGATTAAGGGAGAAGATGGAGACAAAAAAGTAGTTAAAATTAAATCTAGAGATTATTATATTGGTTATCTCATATTTTTAGATGACAAATCTTTTAGAGATGCATTAGACAGAGTTGGTTACGACACGTTGGCAGAGTATGATATACAGTCAGAAATGTCCCTTGAGGAGAAAAGAAAAAAACTCGAACCGTACACCATAAGTATGGAAAACGGCGGAAAAAGAGCTAAATTTGAAATGATGTTTGATAAAACTGATGAATATAGCAAAGAAGCAAGAGAAAAACTTACTGCAATCGCAGATGCTCTTAATAATAAAAAGGTATAATTAAAAAATGCGGATTCTCTACGATGCAAGAAAGATTTCTCCCAAATCAACCGGTGTCGGATATGTAGTAAAAAAACTTCTTGAACAGCTCTTAACATATAAAGCGCTTGAGATTATCGCATTTACCAGTAAAGGCGTCAAAAACATATTTGACAATCCTTCACAGCGGTCTCATCTCACTATTTGTGAAACAAATGATGATGCTGAATATTTTGGTTTGAAAAGAATTTTTTTTGAACAAACCGAGATTCCTAAATTAATTGATACATATAAGCCCACTATCCTACATCTGACCAATGGTTTTGGCGTTCCTCTATTAATCGATAAAAATACCAAAATAGTTCTCACCATCCATGATCTTATTCCCTTCACACAATATAAGGAACTCATGTCTCCATTACATAATTTTATATTTAAAACTCTCTTTTCTTATGGCATAAAAAAAGCCGATGCAATTGTAGCCGTATCTCAATTTACCGCAAGAGATGTTGCACAATATTTTCCCAATGCAAAAAAGGCTGAGATTGCATATAACGGGATAGATCCTTTTCCCAGAATCAACAATAGTAATGAAATTTGGTCTAATCTACAAAAAAAATACCGCATCAACCAAGAATTTATTCTATACATTGGAGGTTTTGCTCCAAGAAAAAACGTATTAAATCTCTTAGAATCTTACCGTGAATTAATAAAAGAAAAAAAATATAAGTATCAACTTTTGCTCTGCGGAAAATTTACGAATAATAAGGACATTAAAGATCAGCTTGATAAAATTAACCTCTTTACAACTTCACACAATCTACAAAAAAAAGTACGATTAATAGGATATCTAAGTAAAGAAGAAAAATATGTGTTACTTTCTCAGTCTAAATTCTTTGTCTATCTATCCTTATATGAAGGCTTTGGTCTGCCCGTGCTAGAAGCTTTGTCTACAGGAACTCCTACCATTACAACCAAAAATAGCGTGATGGAAGAAGTTGCTCAAAAGTATTCTCTCTACATTGATGCACAAAATACTAACGATATTCTTGATAAAATGATGTTAATGCTTTCAAAATACGAAGTTTATAAAAATCTCGCTCTTCGCGCCGCAAAAGAATTACTCCCCACGTACAACTGGAAATCAGCGGGAGAAAAATATTATCAGATTTATAAAAATCTACTATGAGAATTGGACTATTAGAACCTTCTATCCTTATGTCAAACAAACTTCAAGATAGAATTTTTGCGCCTAAAGAACTTTTTATTTATCTCGCCGATGGTTTGGTCAAACGGGGACATGAAGTGTTTGCGTATGCTGCCTCTGGCCTTAACACACAAGCACACGTTATCGAAGGAAACAAATTGCTTGAAAATAACGAATTTCCTTCTGTAAGAGACGTCGTAAGAGAAGCTCATGTTTTATCATATTTAACGACAATGAGAAATCATTCTGAATACGAGATAGAGCTTATATCTAAAGCCTTTCTTCATGCAAAACAGAATGATCTGCAGATTCTGCATAGTCAGTCTAACGTATTCACTCACTATTTTGTTAAATTTGTTGATCTTCCCGTTTTATTTACTCTTCATGACCCTGTTTTTCCTAAAAATACTCTTGAATTTTTTGTTTTGAATATGTTTTCTGATCATAATTATATTGCTATATCTGAGAGACAAAAGAAAAATTATCAAAATCTGCTCCACTTCCCTTCCGTTTATATGATCCATCATGGATTAGATATATCTAAAACAAAATTTTATGAAAAAAGCGAGGATTACCTTTCTTTAATGGGAAGAATTTTACCACAAAAAGGATTCGAAGATGCCATTCATATAGCTATTAAACTGAATAAAAAATTAAAAATGGCTACCAGTAAGAATTACATCGAAACAGAATATTTTAATACTCGGATTAAGCCACTATTACATTCACCAAATATCGAACAAATGCTCTATCTTCAAGGGAAGCAAAAAAATGAATTCTTAGGTCTTGCAAAAGCTTTTCTTTTTCCGATAAAATGGGAGGAGCCTTTTGGTATGGTAATGATAGAGGCTATGGCAACGGGAACTCCAGTTGTCGCCTATGCGCAAGGATCAGTTCCTGAAATAGTAAAAGATGGTGGGACCGGATTTATGGTAAATCTTTCGGAACAAGATAAGCGGGGCGACTGGATAATTAAAAAAACTGGCATTGAAGGTCTTTATGAAGCCATCGAACGAATCTACGCAATGTCTCAAGAACAATATCAGCAAATGCGTAAAAACTGTCGTGCTCATGTCGAGAAACATTTTACCGTTGAAAAAATGGTAAATTATTATGAAAAAGTGTATCAAGAAATAATCGACAAACAATGATAAATAAGCCTAAAATCGGCCTTGTTCACTATACGTATCCGCCTGTTGTTGGTGGTGTCGAGCGGCTAGTGCAAGATCAAGCACGATTATTTTCAAAATACGGCTTCCAAACAACGGTGTATACGGGAGAAGGGATAAATACTGATGACCATGTAACGCTTTCAATTATTCCTGAATTTAAATCTCTTGCTCTTTCTCATCCAAACCTCCAAGAAAAACTACTAAAAGAATCTATTTTCCCTGCAGAATTTTATCAGTTGAAAAATGCCCTTTATACAAAGATTGAAAAAGCTTTTGCCGATACTGACATTTTTATCATTCATAACATACTTACCAATATTTTAAATATTCCTCTTAACGTCGCACTTAAAGATTACATTAAAAACCATCCCGAAAAAAAATTTGTAGCTTGGACTCACGATATTGCTCTTGACGAAGATAAAAAAAAGGAGCAATTTCGCAATCCTGAATTAGAGAGTCTCATTTATCAGCCTCTTGATAGTGTCAGCTACATTGCAATATCGGAGTTTCTTAAACAAACTCTCACAGAGAAAATCGGTTTTCCTCAGGAAAATATCCCCGTTATTTATAATGGCATTGACGTTGGCTCCTTTTTTAACTTCGACGATGTGACCCAAACTTTTTTTTCTAAACATAATCTGCTCAATAGTGATCTACTTATTCTTTTACCAAGTAAGGTTATGAAACATAAAAATACTGATTACTGTGTAAATGTTGTTGCAGAGTTAAAAAAAGACGTCCCCTCGGTCAAATTGATTATTACCGGTAAAAATTTTCCTCACGGAAAAAATATTGACTATCTTAAATCAATCTACGATCAAATTAGTAAGCTTGACTTAACAGATAACATTATTTTTTTATCTGATCAATTGGTTCAAGCAAAAGGAATTTTTGCTTTTAGTGTCGTTAAAAATCTCTATCTTGCTTCAGATATTGTTTTTTTCTTAAGCTCTTATGAAAATTTTGGCCTCCCTTTGATTGAAGCGGGCTTATCTAAAACTCCAGTACTTTGTAGTAATTTACTTGTATTTAAAGAAATCGATGATAAAAATATTTTTCTTGTGGATCTGGCAAAAGATACACCTTATCAGGTGGCAAAAAAGACTCTGCAAATCGTAACAGAAGACCGGCAGATAGCATATTTTAAAAAAATTAAAAAGAAATTTAACTATGATACTATATTTCTTAATCAGATCGTTCCTCTGGTAAATAAACTCACAAAAATATGAATATTGCTTTTGTAGTGAATGGACTCGGTGAATATGCTCAAGCTTTTCCCATTGGGAAACTTTTCGTTGAAAGCGGACATGAGGTAATTTTCTTTATCAGTAATGCCTTCTTGGGTACAATTATTGCAAACGATGGCTTCAATTTATCAAAAGTGTCAGAACCAAAACATATTAACCTTCTTCTTGAGAAATTCATGGGAGAAGCATTGTTTTTATGCAATTCTCATACTACCTATTCATACGGACTTATTCGACCAAAACGAATAAAAAATATTTTTTCACTTGAGTCAAATTGGCTTTTTAATAACCAAAAATATCAGGATTACCAAACCTATAAATGGATTGATACTATTTATGTCGTTTTCCCCAGGAAATTTTATTTAAAAAATACGAAACAAAACGGTGGACATTACGAAATCGATCCTTTTTTACAAGAAAAAATATACAATCCTGGTTTCATTCCTTCTGGTATTAAACTCACAAAAACGGCGAGATTACATAAAAGAAGATCGCTCGGAATTAAGGATAATGAAAAGTTAATCATTACCTATGTAGGTTCTACACACTATTTCTCAAAACAATTTGTTTATTTGGGACAAAACCTCGTTCATAAAATTAAGGCTTTTATAAAGTTACAAACGACTAGACTTAAAACTCACATAAAGCTCTTAAATCTTAGTGATGATCAGCTAATCGTTGGTAGTCGAACTGTCAGAAATACAAATCAGTTTGATGAAATCATAGCCTGCGCGGACCTTGTGATTATGCATCATGGATATGGTACGCTTCCCAAGATATTCAATAATCAAATTCCAATCATCTGCTTTACGCGGAAACCAAAAAATCCTCTGCACGGTCCATTTTTTGAGTTAAAACCCTGTATTGATGCGAAGGTCATACAGCACTTCTTCTTTGAAGACTATTCTGAAAAAAAATTGTTCGAGAAAATTACATTATATTTATTTGACTATAAAGCTATTGAAGAAATTAAACTGAACCAAAAATCTATTTTTGCTTCTGGCGAAAGAAATTTGTTGGATCACTTTAATCGCCAATTCTGAGTTATACTAGAGAATCAATCCAAGTAGTATTATCACTGCGCTTACGACTCCAAATATCTTGCTAAATGTTGAGCCTCCAGCTGAAGGAATGGCGCTTACTGCTGGAGCTGTCGTGGCAGATGCACCGGGTACGGATGTGTTCTTCGCCAATAATATTTCTGTTGGAGCTGTGCAACAACTTGTTTGCGATGGATTCGCTTTACATGCATTTTGGAATTCAGGCATCATGCAGTAATTACTTCCGTCAAGGGCCTGTAGACAGATCTGGCCGCTGCGACAGGGGTTGGCAGCATTATCACAACCTTTAGTTGCGCAACCAACGGGAATCGGAGTGGCTGAAGGTGGCGGGGTATTTGTGGCTGTAGAACCCGGAGGTGGAGTTGCGGAAGGAGTAGGTGTTGGCGTATTTGTCGAGCCAGGGGGCGGTGGCGACGGTGTATTCGAAGGAGTGGGTGTACTAGTGAAGCTTGGAGTCGGTGTATGTGAAGGAGTTGGACTTGCTGTGGAACTTGGTATTGGTGTTGAAGATGGAGTTTCAGAGAGGACTGGAGTGTCGGTTGGAGGAATGGAAACCGTGGGGGTATTAGTGGGTGGAGTTACTCCACAGGCATTTGAATTCAAGTATAGTCCACCTATACCTGGTCTCGAGTCATTGTTGTTACAAGTGTCATCCCAAGCACCATCTTTGAATACTGCACCCAAATTGATGTCAATCTGAAACATACCGCATGTGCCTTGAGGTTGAGTTGCGGTCACAGTAAAGGTTTTTTCTTCATTAGGTCCAAGCATTATCTCATCATATCGTGGATCACGTTGAATATCCTTCCAGTCAGCATTTGCTGGGTGATCAGGACCGTTTGGACAGGTTGGTTGATCGTTAAATGGACACGCATACCAAGCGTTCGTAATACGAACACCTCTGTCTTGACCCCGTTTATTTTTAATCGAGTAGGTAACTTTGAAAGTACTCGAGTTTTTACTTGGATCAGGTCCCAAACCTTGAGGTTCTTCGACTATAGTACCGCCAATTTCGACTCCGCAGGCATCTATTTTCCCAAAAACGTGCGCGGGAACCTTCGTAGTAATTGGCTTTCTCAAAATAATAAGAGCCGTGATAATACCAATTGCAAGAACGAGAATTCCGATAAGTCCAAGAATAGCTTTATTGGTGGCAAGAGAAAAAGGTTGTTTTTTTTTAGGTTCTTCCAGAGGAGGAAGTGGTGTAAAATTACCTCTATCGCCATTCGCCATATTACTATTCATAATTACATAAAGCGGTTACCTTTGCAACTGGAAAGTTCAACATTTAATATGTAACATGTAACGTGTAACATTCATACGAAGAAATGTTACGTGTTGTATTGTTGCGTGTTACATGAGTTATGCAGTCAGTCAAGGATATACTCAAAAAATTTGATCCTTTGAAAGATTAATATATCTCACGTGAATATCAGTCTTTTGGAGTGCATCTAGCTCAGAAATTGCAGGATGAGAGAAGAAAAAGCCTGTATATAAAAATGGCGAAAACAATTCCTCGCGCTGTGCTTGAACAAGCACTTCGTTTTGTCATTGATTCAAATGCCAGAAATAAAGCCGCGCTTTTTATGTGGAAACTGAAAGAACTGAAGGCATTCGAGAATAAGCTCAAAAATCAAAAATCAAACCGCAAATCCTAATTCAAAATTCAAAGTTTTATAGTTTTTTAACTTTAAACTTGGCTTTGATTTTTGCACTTTGATCTTTGAATTAACATATGACCCAGTCAAAATCATATGGTTCTAAAGCAAATTTCTTGCCCTCATAATCAACCTCTACTCTATCTTTCGATATATTATGTAAAGCTAAGACTCTCTCGCTCCCTTCTCCCCGAACGAGAGCAAATACCCGTGGATCAAGATTAACCACATCTTGCTGAGCATTTGGATGGAATGCGCGCATTGTTTTTCTCTTTGCGACGAGCTCTTTTAATTCGGTCGCTATCGTAGCTTCTTTTGAATCACTTTTGGCAAGTTGTAGTTGAATTGCGTCTAATGAATATTCAGTACGATTTAGGTCTCTTTTTATTTTTGTTTTTTTATAAAGTTCAAGATCATTGGATTGGCCAAATAATGAAAGATAATACAATGCAGGTATACCTTTTAGAGCCATGCAGATGGCGTAAGACGTAATAAATTTTCTTTTCTGGAGTTCAAACGATTCTTCATCTGTATTCAACGCTGACCACCAGGTAGAGTTCATCTCAATTACTCGTTTCTTACCATCCGGTGCTGTCCTATAGGAAAGTTGTCCACTATTTTTTTGTACCCTATCGAACATATGTTGTAATTCTTGATCTGATAAAAATCCTTTAGCTCCGTTTATACCAATGCCATCATGCAAAGCTAAGACGTTAAAAAAGCTACATCTCTCATTAGGCACATTCATTTTTAAGGCTAAATTATTGAGATGACTGTTATTTTGCGCGTAAAAAGCGTTCAAAACGAGTGGTGGGAGAGAAAAATTGTAAACGATCTGAGACGCAGGTGTTGATTTTCCAAAGTAGGAAATATTTTCTTCGAAAGATACACTCGATTGTGTAACGATCAATGCAGCTGGACAAACCTGATCTAGCACACCTCGTAATATACTTATTATAGTATGCACCTGAGGCAGGCTTTTGCAGTTAGTCCCAACTTCTTTCCAAATGTATGGGATTGCATCAAGACGAAATATTCTGACTCCTTTTTCAAGATAGAATAATAGCACTCGTATGATTTCTTGCAAAACCTCAGGATTTTTATAATTGAGATCGACCTGATCAGTGGAGTTTTCAACGCTAAAGGTAGTCCAGACCCATCGCTCTCCCCTTTTTGTAGAAAAGCTTGTCAATAATGGACTTGCTCGTGGTCGTGAAACTTTTTTTAACGCCTCATGAGGAATTTCATCTTTGGCAAAATGTATAAAATAATTCCAATATTTCTCCTCACCTGCCAAAAACTTTTGAAACCACTCATGTTTTACTGAAACGTGATTTAAAACTAAGTCAGCCATCAGACGATAGCTTTTGCTTATAGCTTCAATATGCTGCCACGAGCCAAACTCTGGCTTGACTTGGTAGTAATCAATAACCGAAAATCCCTTGTCTGAAGAATAAGGAAAGAACGGGAGTATATGGACCGCATCAAACGTCCCTCTCAGGTGCATATCAATAAATTTATTCAACGTCTTTAATGGAAGCACATTTTTTTCCCAAAATGAATTAGGGTACGTGATCAAAAAAATATCTTCCTCATCCCAAAATTCTTTGCCACTCGGAGTAATCTTAGATTTTGCCTCTGAAATTATTTCTTCTAATTTTTTGGCGGTTTTTTTTCCTTTATCTCCTCCGTAGAGAGAGATGAGTTTTTGAAGAATTTTGATCATACCTCTTTATTCTATAGGTTTTTTTATCATTTTGAGTGAGTTTACGAGATTGATACGCGCACTGTCACCACAACCTACTTTCCGACCGCTCCGGTTGGTAATTTGCTTGGCATAGAGCCATATGTTAATGTAGGTTTGTACTTTTGTCGCTTATAATACATAGACTATTTACATGTACTATGCAACATTAAATGATATGGATGAAAGAAATATTTTTGCTAAAGGCGAAATATTTCATATCTGCAATAAAAGTATTGCTAATTATGGAATATTTAAGGATCTGGATAACTGTCAGAGATTCGTTCAAGCTTTAGATTATTACAATAATCATAACTATGATAAAAATTTAGGCAAGTATCTTAAAAAACATGACGATTATAGACCTCAACTCTTAGATTTAGATAAAAACTCCTTTGTTAAATTTATTAGTTACTGCGTAATGCCAGACCATTATCATTTAGTCATTAAAATCTTAAAGGGAGGAATTATTTCAAAATATATAAATGATCTAGAAAACAGCTATAGTAGATATTTTAATGTCAAATTCGATAGAAAAGGTCCTCTCTGGCAAAACCATTTTAAAGCGGTTAGAGTTAAGTCTAATGAGCAATTATTGCACGTTGTCCGTTACGTTAATATTAACCCCACAACTTCTGGACTCGCTAATAAACCTGAAGATTGGACATATTCATCTTATCAAGATTTTATTTCCAATCCAAAATATCTTAAAGAAATAATTACGGAAATTTCGATTAGTAACACTGAGCGTTTTAAAAAATTCTGCGAAGATAATATTGACTATCAAAAAAAACTCAGGTTTATTAAAAAATTACTGCTTGAATAAACAGATAAAATGTTGATTTGACAACCCGTTTTCCAACCGCTCCGGTTGGAAATTATAGCTTGGCAACAACATATTATCGAGCCACTACCTTCGTTGATATACGTGATACTTGCTTATTTTTTTAACTCGTGCAAATCCAGTATTGTCTAAATTTCCGTACTTCTTTGGCTGCGCGAGATTCTCAGTTGTGAAAAGAACTCCCTGAGGAACCATTGCTTCTCTTATTGAGAGAAGGGCATTTGTCCCATTTGGATGTCTAAATAATCCTCCATAATTCTCATGCACAATGTCAACGGTTTCTCTTCCTAATCTTTCAGACAAGTCAGTCGTATCAACACCATTATGCCAGTTTACTAGTTCCATATTGCGTTGAATAAATTGAAGTGTTTTCAGATCAGGAACATTTGCAATATTTGCACCTATTGAAACAATCCTCGTAATGTAGTCTAATGCTTCGCGAGTATTAAATTCTTCCCAGTTGGTAGCGATAATAAGTAAACGACCTTGCTCTACATCGCTTTTATGGTGAGTCGCTATAGCAACAAGTGAGGCAGCAAACATTTCGCCAAGTCCCACAACAGTAACCTTTCCTTTTTCTTGGAGTCTTTTAGTTATCTCTTCTGTAATGTTTACCTCTATTCCAACAAGCGGGGGTGAATCGCCAGAGAGGGCTCTTTCTATACCACTAAAAAAACCACTATTTGGCCCTGGATATATTCTAAATTCAGTCATAGCCGACTATTGTAACACTTTCAAGCCTTTTATTCGAATGTATAGCGTCAGAAATAGCCGTAGGCCCAGTAGGAGATTTTATTGATCCCGTTTTGCAAAAGATAATCTGTTTTTAACTTTGCCGACTTTTCGTCTTCAAACCAGACAATGTGGTAATCAATTCTGTATATCCCCTGCTCATCAGGGCTATTGGTGGAGATAACGTAATCGATTTCGGTCTCGCTTGAAAGATCATCGCGTTTCACAATACAACTCTCCAACTGACAACCCTCCTCGACAAATTTTTGCTTGATTTCATTGAGACCTAAGGACTGGGCCTGCTTGTAAGGACGCTTTTTTTCGTCGACGGCCCAATCATATCCGTACATGCCAAATATTACGGTTAGCTTTTCCTTGGGAACCACTGCAAGAAAATCCGCGGTCATTTGTTTAAAGTCATATTCGTGTAAATCTTTCGAGTCAAGCGGAAAATTTGGACCAGGTTCTCCCCTACTTTTATGAAAGTCGTATGCCATGATCATAATTTCATCTGAATGTTCTGCTAGGAACCGGAGGTCGTATGGCCTCCGGCGATAAAAAGCATCACCATATATTGTGAGTGAAAGTGGTATATAGTATTTTTTGGCGCTCGCATAAAATTGTTGAACAAAATCATTGATTTGACCTTTCGTAGCATCGTTTAAGGAGTACGAAATCTCGAGATCCAACACTAATCCGTCAAAATGTTTTTGTTGAACTAACTCTATCGTTTCACTGATGATATTGTTCTGACTTTGTAGATTTTTTAAAATTGGCAAGGTAACATCATCATTAATCATACGAAGCGTCAGATATTTTTTTTTATCAGATGGAACTTCTTTAAGAAAAATATCCATCATCTTGAAACCCGCTTCATCTTTATTAATTCCATATTGAGCTGGGCTGATGCCAAAATAAATAAGTCGATCGTATTGGGAAAGTCCGGAGGTTTCCAGGCTTGAATCTGATTTCAAACTCCAAGAAGGTACAAAAATCGACTGCGACGTGACATGTGAAGCTGAATTTTGACCAAGCACCTCATTTTTTGTTGGAATAATACCTTTGTCGAGCGTTTGCGTCTGTTGAGATTCATTCTTTTGGTTGAACCAAAAATAACCTAAGCTGAGTGTAATTCCAATGAAGACTATAAAAAATAATTGCTTCATTCTACTATTTTAGCAAAAACACTATTCTTGACCATGCTAGAACGCTTTACTTGTTCGTGTGCTCTTCATGCACACGCCCGCCTTGAGGAGGGTTTTTTAGGGGGCCTTCGTCTCTATCTGAACTCGGGACTTGACAAATTATTTTTTTTCCTTCATAATAAAATATCTCTATTATTTTAAGAATATTTTAGATATGAAGATAACAATCTATACGACTAATGAGTGCGAGTTTTCCAAAAAAGAAAAAGCCTATTTATCTTCTCATGGTATGCTCTTCGAAGAAAAAAATCTTGAGAGCAACAAAGAATATCTGACGGAAATGCTCGCTGTGTCAAACAATTTTGCCGGTACACCCGTCACTAAAGTCGAAAAAGACGATGGATCTATTGTCGTTTTAAAAGGTTTTACACAAGAAGAATTTGATAAAACATTAAGTGCAGCACCTACTGTATCTGCTGCGGTTGCTCCAGCTGCCGCTGTATCGCCAACCTTACCTACACCACAAGTCTATACTGCTGGCCAAGATATTAGTCAACCATCCACACCAACACCACCTCCTTCTACACCTACTCCAGAACCAATGACTCCACCAGCTGAACCTGTACCAAATCCAATTCCTTCTGTGCCCGAGCCATCACCAGTTGTTGAACCACCAAAGCCAGCTGAACCAGTAACTCCTCCACCAACTCAAGTACCACAAGAGGCGCCTAAAGCGGCAGATCCTCACTTGACATCTATTTTGAATGATCTACAATCAATGTCAGCTAAGTCTGAATCGCCATCTACAGTAGCGAGCAACTCAACGACTAACGCAACAGCAAGCACTCCTTCGATTCCCAACCCGAATTTTTAACTTAAAAATATTTAAGTTAAAATAGTATAATACGTTAATGGTCCCTATTGAATCTCACCCCAGACATAGGAAAAAAGGTCCCATACTGCCTGCCCCATTAGATGAAGGTTTTGCTCCACCTCCTTTGGCAGATCCTATATACGTAAACCCACATCAAGTGATGCCTCCAAATACAACAACACCTCAAATAACAAACTCATCTGAGGAAGAATTACCAACTTCTGTAGTTACAAAAAAACCTGGAAGTAATAAAGATCCTGCACAACTGGGCCAAATACAAATTGAAATGGATCGATTATAAGTTCTTCAAATATTCACCCAACCTGTTCACTCCCTCAACAATATCCTTTTTTTCACCTGCGAAAGAGAGGCGGAAATGATATTCGCCACCCTCACCAAAACCACTGCCCGGTACGACTCCTACTTTAGCCTTATGCAAAAGCTCTTTTGCCAGCTCGTGACTTTTCATAGAACTTTTGTACCGCGGAAAGATATAGTAAGCCCCCTGAGGAATAACAAATGAGAGCACGTCAGAGTATTTTTGCAGTTCTCGCACCATCAGATCTCTCTTTTCCTTAAAATCCTGCAAATAAAACTCTTTCGTCTGCATAGGAAAATGCTCAAGTGCAAGGTATCCAGCGTATTGAGAAATGGTGGGCGGAAAACCTACTGCTGAGTCGTGCGCTTTGTACATCTCATCAACCAAATCAGAATCAGCGATGACAAAACCCACACGAAAACCAGTCATCGCGTACTCTTTGGAGAATGATCTGACACAGATGCAGTTTTTGACTTGGGGAAAATCAAAAAGCCTCGCAGGTTTTTGGTCATAATAGAGAAACTTGTATGTCTCATCTAGAATGAGAAAAATGTCCTTTTTAATCGCTAAATCAATCAGCTGCTGGATTGTTTCACGAGTATAGATCGTACCAGTGGGATTATTTGGATTGCTGAGAAGTACTGCCTTTGTTTTAGCGGTGATCTTTTTTTCAACTTCGGCGATATCTAGTCCCCATCCCCTTGCTTCAGCAAGTGCGAGAGGAACAATCTTCCCCCCAAATAACTCAATCTCACCCATGTGCGACGCATAACACGGCGTCACGAGAATGACTTCTTCATCAGGATTGAGGATAGTCTGAAATATAATATGGAGACCCTCCATAGCCCCGGCTGTGATGATTACGTTATCTTCAGTCAGCGTCAAATTATGATCTTTTTGTATTGTTTCAACAATCTTCTTTTTAAAGATACCGAGTCCTAGAAAGGGAGGGTACTTATTGATATATGAATTATTTTGGATTTCATTAATAAGTTTTTCTTTGACCGTATCGTCAAGAGAATAGTTAGGTAGCCCCCAAGCTAGGGAAACGACACCTTCGGTCTGGCCAATTTGATTCAAGACGTCCTTGATGGCAGATAGTTTGCTATTTTTTACATTTGGATTAATCTGTGGCATAGGAAGCTACTATTATAGTCGGAAGAAGACAAAAAATCATCTATTTCCAACAATATTTTGCTTTTATTGCAGGCCGTATTCCTCTCTATTATGTGGAAGCAGAAGTGCTTGCAGAGTTTCCCTTTTAAGTTGTTCTAACCACGTTATAAATGGTTTTGTACCACCTGTACCCTCTCCACTGGTAGCATCCTCGCCAAGATAGTGCATAACTATTTTCATGTGACTGTCACGAAATTCATGAAGACCTAAAATACACATATCATATAGTTGCTTTAACTCTTCTGATCCGGAATTGTTTATGTGTTCTCTTAAGGGTCTCCTCGATGATTTTGCCCTATTAATATGGTTACGGTGATGTCTGGGCATATATTGTTTCATCGTATTGATGTGAACGGTCATCGGAGTAGGTTTATGTTCTACTCCAAGCGCCGCATCAAATAGCGGAAGTATTGAACTTTGTGCAGCTGTCGTTCCATTAAAAGATTGAGGTTTACCACCAAATTGTTCCACACCTTCATAGATCACACGTTCATATGACATAAAATAAGGGCGGATATGTTTAACAAATACTTTTCTTTTTGTGCCTTCAGTCATGCGTTCAATGGTTTGTGCCATTTTAGGAAGAGCTTCTACTGCTTTTTGCAGATGCGCAGTAATCTGAGCGTCACTTCCTGCCTTTAAAGCTTGTCTCGCTCCTAGTAGTCCGTGAATTGCGGGAATAGCTGCGTGCTCAGTAGTAACATGTGTCGCTACAAACCAATCTTCATCAGGAGTCCCGGAAAAAGGGTTAATTACCTTGATATTTTCGTGTACTATCCCTTTGCTTTTATTTTTTAATTCCCAATTTAAAAGAGTGTAAAGATAATAGGAAAGTATGGGCTTCATTCCAAATGAGTCTGCTAACAGGCAAAATGGCTGTGAAAGCTGTGCAGGAATAATAATCGGCCTTTCTTCTACTGAATGAACCAGAGCATTGGTGATTAAACCATAGACCAAAAATGCTCGAGCACTTTGGTCAGCTGGTAAATCGGATACAGTCATCATAGGTAAATCATCGACAGTAATCTTGACCAATTGGGGATCTTTGAGAAGTAAAGGCAACTTGCCTACGAACTCATCAAATAGTTCAAAATGGGGAGGTAATCTAGTTAGTGGAGGTTCCTTTGGTAGAAACCCAAACTCCAGACCATCGATCGAGGTTGTGCTAACTCTTCGCTCCATGCCAAAGTATTATAGCAAGAATTAAATGTACAGAAGTCACGAGCAATAAGCTTTTTGTGACGAAGTGAACTGAACGTGGCAGGGCCAGGTGGAGTCGAACCACCATCAAAGGTTTTGCCTCAGAACTATGAGAAATTTTTTTGCAGGGGCGGAGGGAATCGAACCCCCAACCGAGCTTTTGGAGAGCTCTAGTATACCATTTACCTACGCCCCTAATGATCTAGCAAACCTATTATAAATCATACTTAACTCTAGAGCAATCTTATAGTCATAGTATCTCACGCTAATGGTTCCTTTATAGTTTTGACGAATTCTTTTTTTCGTATTAGCTTTTAAATAGCTCCTATAGAACTGAGAAATGGGAATTTGAGTGAGTTTAGACCAGTACTTCTTAATCAATTTATCATTATGATATTCATGCACATGAACCAGTATTCTAAACTTTTTTTCATCAAGATTAAACGAGGTTCGAAAGAGTTTTAAAAAGGTCGAAATCATGATTGGATCTGAATTAATAAAAACAACGCTCGACAAACTTTTCTTTTCACCCTCAGCCCAAAATAACATTGCACAAAGTAATTTTTTAATATTCTTATGAATTTTTATTTGAGTTTGTAAAAGCATTACGCTTTTCTCAATCTCAACTTTGACAAGATTTCTTTTATTTTGAATCGATTGTAGTCCTTTTTTCGAGCTCAATAAAATTCTGTTGGATAATCTTTTCTGAGCAGCCAATCCAAGATTAACCTTTCTTAACCATATTGATGCCGTACTTTTAGAAACCTTGAGCTTTTGTGAGATTTCAAAAAGCGAGTAGCCTGCTTTTCTAAGTTTAATGGCCTTATTTTTAATATCGATCGAATGGATCATGGTTATGTAACTATTATACTACATCCAGAAATGAATGATCCCTAGTTGAAGAGATCAGCCTTTAAGAGCTTCAAAAAGTAAGAAGCTTGGATAAATACATCCAGACAAGAAGATACGGTACCATAAGCTGGGAAAGCGGTTTGACGATTCTGGTGTACTGCTGCATCGAGCGAATTTGCTTTTTCAGATTGTTAAGATAAAACCATTGAATGTACTTGATTGAAACGAAAGCAGAAAAAAGCAGCATGACGGCAGACCAGCTGGCAACTATAAATATGCGAAAAATTATATATAGTATTACTCCAGCCACAACAAGCGAAAATCCAAATATGATACTTTTTTTCATCCCCATGACCGTATGAGTATTTTTGAGTTGAGCTTTTTGATCTGCTTCGATATCGGCAAGTTGATACGGCAAAACCATTGACCACAGGATACAACAAAGAACGAAGGTAAGTACTATTCCCTGCTCTATGTTGCCAAACTGCGATACCGGAGCTAAAAACGGGATCGCAAATGCACAGGCGACCTGAGCCAAAATATCTAAACCAAACCGTGCTTTTAATCGAATTGGTTTTAGCGAATATAAAATGCCTATGATCCAAAACGCTATACCCCACCACAAAAAGCCAGAAACGTAAGAAAATACTAAACCAATTGTTGAAAAACTAATTAATAAAGCAGTTACGATCCGCATATCAAGTTTGGTATGTGTCCCAATGTGAATGGGATTCCAACTATATTTATCCGTATCTTCTCGATCGACTATTTCGTTGAGCATGAAAGCTACTATAGAGATACTAATTGCGGCTATGGACCAGGTTATGATCCAGGATCCAGATTTGTGAAGATAAAGTGAAGCGGCAAGAATACAACCTATAACGGGATAATGTTCATCAAGGCGAAGAAGTTTGAGATATTTCATGAAAGAATTCTAATGCTTGCCCGCCGAAAATCGCTCCATGAGCCGCAGTTCAAATGAACTAAGGCGAATGGTAAGATTAGGCGGGTGCTCCCGGGCAGAATTGAACTGCCATCAAAGGCTCCGCAAGCCCTTATTCTATCCGTTAAACTACAGGAGCTCACCTTTATTTTACCATGCGTCTTTGAACTAAATGATTGAACTTCCGTTTCAAATAGTTCTTGACAATGTATGTATGAATATTGTATGATATATGTATTATGACAACCATAAATATCTCTCTTCCTAGCAATCTTTATAAGGACATCAAAGCTTTTCTTGGTAAACGAGGCTATGCTTCGCTAAGCGAGTTTTTTCGCGAGGCGGCACGGGTAAAAATATATCCTGAAGTGACGGAAAACGGCTTTACTCCCAAATTTGAGCAAGAAGTACTAAGGGCCGCTCAAGAACCCATTGATTATTCAAAGACTTGGGACGGTAAAACTCCATTTACTGATTTCGTATTACAAGATTCAAAGAAACGAAATGCTAAAAATCGCATATACAGAAAATTACAGAAAAGATCTGGTTGAACTTTTCAAGCGGTCGCCTGATTTGAAAGAAAGTATAGATCAAAACGTTCTATTATTTGCAAAAAATCCTGAAGATACTCGTCTTGCCAATCATCTACTGCGAAAATCAATGGAGGGAAAATGGGCATTTTTAATTACTGACAATGTTCGAATTGTCTACGAAATATTGGGAAAACACACGGTACGTTTTTTGGCAATCGGCTCTCACCTCAAAGTCTACAAACGCACTTCACAACCAGGGAGTTAAGTACAATTGAAGTCTTTAGGTTGTTATGAAAACAACTCGCCCACCTTTAAGGTGGTTGTATTTATTTAACTGCCATCAAAGCCTCCGCAAGCCCTTATTCTATCCGCCTGTCCCGAACTCACGCCCTTGCGCCGCGAAGCTTTAAGCTTCGGAAGCAAATAAGTGTAGTTTGGGGTTAAACTACAGGAGCAAATTGCAGTTATATTTTAACACTTGTAGCTAACAATAAGAAATATTTTTA
>OBEQ010430092.1_pt1 | contig 29084 bp, 26 predicted proteins | sample 1670901 | NCBI WGS metagenome assembly OBEQ01 (sample SAMEA104232315, study PRJEB22302) | groundwater metagenome | biome: forest; feature: aquifer; material: groundwater | place: USA | collected 2011-08-07 | depth 5.4 m
CTCAATCTGTACCCTTCCTAACTCTGCGTCATTACCGGAATTCTCGCTCCTAGACGGCTTTACGCTTCCAACTCCTCGGCAAGTGGGCGCGGTTGGTCCCACTCTTGCAGTATAGTCCCCAATAAGAAGATTGGTATGATTCTGCTGCCAGCAACGAAGCTGGCAGCAGAACGGCAAAGGCGCCACAGAAGCGTGTCGTGTGGCGCCTTTCTTTTTGGGCAGCGGAGGGAGAGGATGGACAGACTAAGAAAGCTGGTCGTCATCGGTAACGGCATGGCCGGAGCCAAGGTTGTTCAAGAGATCCTATCTCGGGATCCTGAACAATTTCACGTCGTGATGTTCGGGGCGGAGCCATACGGCAACTACGACCGCACCCTCCTCTCGGATGTGCTGAGCCGCGCTAAGGACGTCAAGCGGATTTTCCTGAACTCCCTCGACTGGTACCGCGATAACGGCATCATATTACATGCAGGAGTAGCAGCCACGGCTATCGATCGTGACAACAAGGTGGTAAGAGGCGACGGCGGCGTGGAGGAGTCGTACGATACGCTGATCATCGCCACCGGTAGCCGACCTTTCGTGCCCCCCATGGACGGGGTGGAGAAGGCCGGCGTCTTCGTCTTCCGGACCCTCGACGACTGTCAGGCTATTGAGGCATACGCGAGAGGATGCCGGAGGGTTGCCGTCATCGGCGGCGGTCTGCTGGGTCTGGAGGCTGCGCGGGGTCTACTCTCCCTCGGACTCCAGGTCACGGTCGTCGAAATGATGCCGTGGTTGATGGCGCAGCAATTGGACGCCGAGGGAGGCGCGCTGCTTCGACACACGATGGAGCAGATGGGTGTACAGGTGCTCATCGAGAAGACCACGACGCGCGCGCTCGGGGCCGAGCGGGTCACGGGCCTGGAGTTTCAGGACGGCACTGCGCTCGACACCGATATGGTAGTAGTGAGCTGCGGCATCCGGCCAAACGCTGAGCTCGCAGGAACGTCCGAGCTCGCGGTGGATCGAGGGATCCTCGTGAATGACCGGATGCAGACCTCAGATCCCAACATCTACGCTGTCGGTGAGTGCGCTCAGCACCGCGGGAAGCTCTATGGCCTCGTGGCGCCTCTGTATGACCAGGCTAGGGTGCTGGCAGAGCACCTCACAGGCGTCTCCTCCAATGGCGATTACCAGGGATCAAAACCCGTAAGCAAACTGAAGGTGATGGGGGTGGACCTCGTCTCGATGGGCGACACGACTCCAGCCGACCCTCAAAATGAGGTCGTCAGCTACATCGAGCCATCGCGGGGCGTCTATAAGAAGATGGTCATACGCGACAACCGGCTCGTCGGCACCATCCTCTTGGGAGAGACGGACACTGTCGGCGTGCTCACTCAGATGTTTCTGCTTGGCACAGAACTTCCGGAGCGGCGGGCCGATCTGCTCTTCGGCACCTCCACCGGCGCCCCCATCCTTTCGGTGTTTGACCTGCCAGATCACGCCCAGATCTGCCACTGTCATGGGGTCTCCAAGGGTCAGATCAAGGAGGCAATAGAGATCGGCAAGTGCCGATCGGTCTCGCAGATCGGGGCCTGTACAAGGGCCGGGACCGGCTGCGGGAGTTGCAAGAAGCTCCTTGAGCAGTTCCTCGAGGTCTATGCCGGCGTAGTGGCAGAGGACCCTGCCGAGCATTGGTATGTGCCGAGCCTTCCGATGACCAAGCCCGAGCTGGTGGCCGCCATCAAGGCTAAGGGGTTAAAGAGCGTCAGCGCGGTCTTTCGCGAGCTCAACGGTGGACAAGAGGAGCCGGGCCACAAAACGGCCCTGGCGTCGCTCCTCAAAACCATCTGGGATGGGGAGTACGAAGACGAGCGCGACGCCCGGTTCATCAATGACCGGGTGCACGCCAACATCCAGAAGGATGGAACCTTCTCGGTCATACCGCGAATCTGCGGCGGCATCACCTCGCCTGCGGAGCTCCGGCGCATCGCCGACGTGGCGGAAAAGTACCAGGTCGCCGCGGTCAAGCTCACCGGCGGTCAGCGGATCGCTCTGGCGGGCGTGAGGAAGGAGCAACTCCCGCATATCTGGAAGGATCTGGGAATGCCCAGCGGTCACGCCCAGACCAAGGCGGTCCGTTCGTGTACGACCTGTGTGGGGTCCGACTTCTGCCGATTCGGGCTGGGCGATTCCGTTGCGCTGGGGATCAAGATCGAGAAGCGGTTCCAGGGCATCGAGACCCCGCACAAGATGAAGCTCGCCGCCACCGGCTGCCCAAGGAACTGCGCCCAGGCTACAGTCAAAGATCTTGGGGTCGTCGCCATCGAGGGCGGCTGGCAGGTGTACGTAGGCGGCGGCGCTGCGACTCGGGTGCGTGCCGCAGACCTCCTGTGCACGGTCAAGACTCATGAGGAGGTCCTGCAATACATGGGTCGCTTCATCCAGTATTACCGGGAGCACGGGAAGTACATGGAGCGAGCGTATGGGCTTGTAGAACGCGTCGGTATTGAGCGGCTACGCGAGCTTCTCGTCAAGGATGCGGAAGGGATCGGTGAACGGTTGGATGCCGAGATCGAACGGGCGGTCGAGGCCTACAAAGATCCTTGGGCCGAGGCGGATGAACCCGTGCATCCGGCCCAGTTCAGTGAACCCATACTTGTGGAGGTGAAGAGGTGAAGAATGGAGATTAAGCACGCCGCACTGGAGATCGTTGTGCCGCTTGGTCCGGTCGAAGCGATCCCGCTCGGCCAAGGCCGCACCTACGTGGTAGACGGCTGCGCCATCGCCGTTTTCCGTCAGCGCGATGGGCAGCTCTTCGCCACTCAAAATGCATGCCCGCACCGAGGAGGCCCACTGGCCGACGGAATCATTGGGGCCGGGAAGGTGATCTGCCCGATTCACGGCCGGAAATTCGATCTGAAGACGGGTGCATCGGTTGAGGGGAACTACGCCGTCCAGACCTATCCGGTTCGCGTGGAAGGGGGCGAGATCATCCTTACGCTCGCATGACACAAGGGAGACTTTCGAATCAACGGCACTGATGGGGACGGGGAAGAGCAGCCTATGCGGTCACTTCTGCTCTGAACGCTCACGAGCGTTGCCCTGCATTTTTCTGGAAATGGTATTCTTCAGCCGCCTCGCCTTCCACCTAAACCGAACGAGGAGTCTCCTGGCCCAGACGAACTCAGTGGCCAGGATTGCCAGGCCGAGCGGGATGACCAGAACGGCAGGTCCGGGAAGCACGATGAGCACGATCCCGAGCACCAGGACCGTGAAGCCGACTACGATGACAATGACGCGCTTGGCCTGTTTCAGCGTGCTGATGACGAAGCTATGCATGAGAGGTCTGCTCCGGCTAGCCGCATGAGGGCTTCTCGATACTTCTCGCTGGTCCGCTCCACAATCTCACGAGGCAATTCGGGGGCTGGCGCCTTCATCTCCCAGGCGATCGACTTCAAGTAGTCCCGCACGAACTGCTTGTCGAAGCTCGGTTGGGATCGGCCTGGCGTATAGGTGTCGCAAGGCCAGAAACGGGAGGAGTCAGGGGTGAGAACCTCGTCGATGAGGATGAGGTTGCCGTCAAGCAATCCACACTCGAATTTCGTGTCGGCGATGATGATCCCCCGTTCCAAGGCATACGCCCGGGCCCGCTCATACAGGGCCAGACTCAAGTCCCGCACCCGTTCGGCCAGCTCCAGGCCAAGCTGGGCCGCTGCCTCGTCAAAAGAGATGTTGGCATCATGCGCCCCCTGCTCCGCCTTTGTTGAAGGGGTGAAAAGGGGTGGATCGAGGCGGCAGGACTCCAGGAGGCCGGCCGGCAGCGGGATGCCGCAGACCGCTCCGGTCTTCTGGTACTCTGCCCAGCCCGATCCAGAGAGGTAGCCCCGGACAATGCACTCAATGGGGAGGGGTTTCGTCTTCCTCACCAGCATACTCCGCCCCTCAAGCTTCTCCCGATAGAGCTGGCAGGCCTTCGGGTAAGCCTCCACATCCGTGGTAATGAGGTGGTTGGGCGCCAGATCCGCTGTCATATGGAACCAAAACGCCGAGAGAGCAGTGAGGACCCTCCCCTTCCCTGGTATGGCTGTCGGCAAGACGATATCGAACGCGGAAATCCGGTCTGTCGCCACCAACAAGAGGCGATCACCGAAGTCATAGATATCCCGGACCTTCCCCCTCGCATAGAGGACGAGGTTGGGGAATTCCGTCCAATGCACTACCGGTTCGGTCATATCAATCGAGACTGTTTCGGCTACGTCCCGTAATCACACGCACAATCATGCGCTGCGCCTTAAGATTCAGGTGTGACGCCATCGCGGCTTCACGGTTTTCGCTCGGGTGCTGCCCAGTGTGCAGCGGTTTCGGTATAAAGTCAAATAAGAAATTTTTGAAATATCTATAGATAATTGTTTATAATTGCACGCAAGAACAGCGATACGGATTATCATTATGACCTTTCATCAGCTTCGCGTCTTTCTGGCGGTCGCCAGGCATCAGAGCTACTCCCGCGCGGCCGAGGAGCTCCTCTTGACCCAGCCTGCCGTCTCGGCGCAGGTTCGGGAGCTGGAGCGGGCCCTCGATGCGACCTTCTTCGAGCGGGTTGGCCGGACCATTGTCTTGACCGAGGCGGGCAAGGAACTCCTGGCTTACGCCGAAAGGATCTGTGCACTGATCGACGAAGCCAGGCTTGCGATGGAAGAGCTCGACGGCCTGAAGCGTGGACGGATTGCCGTCGCCGCCGTGAGCACTGCTGGCGCCTATGTCCTGCCTTCATTGCTCGGGGCATTTCAGAAGCGGTATCCTGGAATCAGCATCAACCTGGAGGTCACCAACCGCGCGCTTGCGCGAGACCGCCTCCTACACAATGAGGTTGACCTCGTCGTCATGGGACGTCCTCCAGAGGAAGTTCCGCATGTGGCCGAGCCGTTTCTCGCCGACGAGATCGTAGTCGTCGCTGCCCCATCTCATCCGCTCGCAACGGCCAAGCGAATTTCAGTGGATCACCTGGCCCGGGAGGTCTTTATCGCGCGCGAGGTAGGCTCCGGAACCCGTCTCAATGCCGATGAATTCTTCCGCCAGCAAGGGGTGAAGTTGCGGGTTGGGTTGGAGCTGGGGGATAATAGCGCCGTGAAGGAGGCTGTAGCCGCTGGGCTCGGGATTGCGCTCCTATCCCGCCATGTCCTTCGTATGGAGTTGAAGCTCAAGCGTCTGGTCGTACTGGATGTTCAGGGGCTTCCCCTGCGGCGGCAGTGGTTTGTGGTACACCGGGAAGACAAGCATCTCAGTCGAGCGGCGATCGCTTTCAAGGCGTTCCTCCTCACCTCGGCCGAGGCGGTATTGGCATCTACAGGCCGGCCGCAGCCCACCAAAGGCCGCGTGCGTCACTGAATCACCGCGTGCGTCGGAGTTCCACAACCTGCGAAGGACCTTCACCGATCCGTCTTTTCTTCGTCGCCGCGGACAGGCGCGATTCCAAGCTCGTGGAGTTTCTTTCGGAGCGTGTTGCGATTGATTCCGAGCAGTTCGGCCGCACGAAGCTGATTTCCGCCGGTCCTCTCCAGGACGCGCAAAAGGAGGGGTCGCTCCAGCGTAGTGAGAAAGTAAGAATAGATCTGTCCGTCCCGTTCCTGTTTCAGACGGGAAAGCTCGCCTGCAATCCCCTGAGACAGCATCCGCTCAAAGGACGATCTGCCACCAGCGACACCGAGTTCCTCTGCATGCAGGAGAGCGGCGGGCAAATGCTCCGGCAGGATGAGAGAGGTCGGGGCAAGCACGCAAGCCCGCTTGACAGCATTCTCCAACTCGCGAACATTTCCGGGCCAGCGATACGCAAGCATCGACTCGAGCGCCTCGGGCGAGACCGTCTTCGGTTCCTGCCTCTGTTCTTCTGCAAACAGGTGGAGGAAGTGGTTCACAAGCAGGGGGATGTCTTCACTTCGCTCTCTGAGCAGCGGGAGGTTGATAGCCACCACGTTCAGGCGGTAGTAGAGGTCTTCCCGAAAGCTTTTCTGCGCGACGGCGGCCTCTAGATTCTGGTTGGTGGCGGCGATGACCCTCACGTCTGCAGACAGCGGTCGTTCGCCCCCCACCCGCTCGAACTGCCGCTCTTGGAGCACACGCAGGATTTTAGCTTGTAGGCCGATATCCATGTCCCCGATCTCATCGAGGAAGATCGTCCCGCCCTCGGCAAGCTCGAACTTGCCGCGTCGAAGGGCGCTGGCTCCCGTAAAGGCCCCACGCTCATGGCCGAACAGCTCGCTTTCCAGGAGCTCACGAGGGATGGCAGCACAGTTGATGGCCACAAACGGACGCGCAGAGCGTCGGCTGTTGTAATGAATCGCCTTAGCCAGCAACTCTTTGCCCGTGCCACTCTCCCCTCTGATGAGAACTGTCAAGTCGCTGGCGGCCATCTTGCCCACCAGCTTGAAGATCTGCTGCATGGCCGGGCAGAGGCCAACCACGCCTTCGAAGTCAAAAGGCCGGCCGCCGAAGGCCTCCATCTGCGTCACCCGCTCGGTAAGCTCACGGGTCTCGAAGACTCGCCGCACCAGAATCGAGAGCTCACCGAAGTCAAACGGCTTGGTAATGTAGTCGTAGGCCCCGCGCTTCATCGCCTGGACCGCAGCCTGGAGTGTGGCAAAGGCGGTCATGATAATGACGGGAAGCTCGGGACGGGCCTCCTTGATCCTGCTGAGGGTCTCCAGCCCGTCTGCACCCGGCATCTTGATATCCATGAGGACAAGGTCGATGCTCGGGTCTACAGCCCGCGTGAGCCCTTCCACCCCATCGGCGGCCAGCACAACCCGATACCCCTCGCGCTCAAGCGCCTTACGCAGGGCCCAACGGATACTTTCTTCGTCATCAACCACGAGGATCTGTCGTGTTCCGATCATGGCTTGACACCTTGCGTAGGTCGTTGAGATTCATCATGAGGTGAAACGGCTTCTGGTTGCTTCGCCAGAGGAAGCCATACTCGAAACCTGCTGCCCCTGCCCGGTGAGCTTATCGCCTCCATGGCCCCGCCATGGTCCTCCACGATCCTGAGACAGATGGCCAACCCCAACCCGGTCCCCCTTTCTTTTGTGGTGAAGAAAGGGGTGAACAGATGACGCTCAATCTCAAGATCGAACCCGCTTCCCTGATCGATAATCTCGGTCACGGCCACCGATCGACCCCCGCAGTGCTTGGCAGACCGCTCATAGCGTGTCAGAACGGTGAGATCCCCTCCGCCTGGCATCGCCTCTACCCCATTACGGATCAGGTTCAGAAAGAGCTGTCGGATTTCAGAAGGATCAGCAAGGATTTCAGGGAGTTGGGGGTCGTACTGACGCTGAACAGTGATATTGGCAGCGCCTAGCGGCGCCCGCTCTAAAAAGAGGAGGCTATCGAGGATCTCGTGCAGGTTGCATGAGCGAAGGACTGGGCCTCGAGGCGTGGCAAACGACAGAAGCTGCTCGACGATCGCGCCGAGCCGATCAACCTCTTTCACGATGACCGAGGTGTATTCTCTAAGGGCAGGAGGAAAGTCACGCTCGCCCTCGAGCAACTGCGCCGCCCCGCGGAGGCCAGCCAACGGATTTCGGATCTCGTGAGCCACCCCTGCGGCCACCGTCCCGAGAGCTGCCAGGCGGTCTGATCGCTGCAGGCGCTCCTCAAGCTCTCTGATCCCTGTCTGGTCCCGGAGCGTCAGGACTGTGCCACGCGCCTGCCCCATACCATCGCTGATGAGGGAGGCAACGGCGCTGATGACCACCTGCGAGCCATCCTGTCTCGTCAGCCTGGCATCGAAATCGGCATGGGGCCGGCCGCTCTCCATGGTCTTCCGTACCAACTCCTGCAGCGAGCGATCATTCAGAAATATCTGCTCGAAGGGCCTGCCGTGAAACATCTGGGCCGATAGTCCAGTCAGTTCCTCCGCTGCTTGATTGATTGAGCGGATATGTCCATCCGGCTCGACGATGATAATGCCGTCTTGCAGGCTTCCCAGCAGATCCTCGTAATAGACCCGCATCGACTCGGCAGAGGCACTGAGATCCTCACAACGTCGCCTGAGCCCTTCCAGCTCCGATGCGCTGTCTCTCCCTCGCCTTTCAGACCTCCCTGGCATACTGCAACCTCTTCCGTGAAGGCATGCTAACTGATTTCTTACGTAGTGACAAGCCGGCCCTGCCTCTTGACCCCGCCAAACACCCTACCACGGATACCAGGGGATTGGCATCGGTATCGACATCTCAACCGGTCTGCACGGACCGAAGGCTCAGTGCCTACGCGCGCTGTTTGGTAGCGTCGTAGGGATAGCTAGCCGAATGGGCAAGGCGGTCGAGAGGAACGTGGTGATGGGAGAGCGAGGGCTGGGCACCAGAGCGCGGCCCAGTCAATAGGTCGAGAACAGCAGGGATCCTTCCGCGTCTGCCTGACTGCGATATAAATGGGCAGGTGCAGGCTGTTCCCGCCCCACGCGGCAACCTAGGATTTACCGTGAAGCTTTTTCTCGTGGGCTCGCTGGCTGTTGACGATCCAGTCTTCGATGGCTTCTTTCTTGAATCGCCAGACGTTCCCTAACTTCCAAGCCGGGAGCATCCCTTCCCGCGCCATCCGGTAGATTGTCGATTTGTTGAGTCGGAGGAAGCGAGCCACCTCCTCCAGGGTCATGATCGTTGGCCGTCTCTCCTGCTTCTGCATGCGCCGCTCCCCTTTCATCGACCGACTCCGTGAGCTCCGTTGCCTGCCGCTGCCGTCATTGGCAGTTGTTGATTGAATGGTCCGCCCCAATCTATCTTTGCTATCACAGCACGTAACTCTAGATGGCGAATACTGGCCTTGTCAAGTGTTTTATGACGTTTGGCTACCGAGGCCATAATTTGGCTTATAAGCAGAGGGGGCAAGACGGAGAGGATCAAGGGCGATTAAGAGAAGGCGTTACTCTATGACTACGTTCGTAGTGGTGTGAAGCACCCCGGACACCGCCTGGATCTTTGAGATGATCGTGATCCCTAAAGTGTTGATATCGGGTCCCTCCACAAAGGCAATGACATCGTGTGGACCAGTCACGGCATGAGAGAGCTTCACTCCGGAAATGCTGAACACCTGCTTGGCCACGTCTTTGGACCGACCTGCTGTACACTCAAGGAAGACGAACGCAGACACCGCCATTTTAACCCTCCTTACAATGAGACGTTAGGCTTTACGCCCTCGCCCAAACAGGCCGCACAGAACTACACAGCCTCAGCCCGCCACAGTTGATCTAGCACCTTCAGAGCGAAACTGCAACAAAATAATGTCATCCAGCAACACTACGTCCACCCTCACTGCAAGCCTTACAATACAGTGCTATGACCCTTGACATGGAGGCGGTCCTCATGCGACTGTCAGGGTACGACAACTCCATCACCCGATAAACCGGCTGAGCCTGTGAGGGGAGTATTGGTGGCACCGCCAGAGCAACATACTGCTGGCACCCTGATTGTGCGGTTCCCACGGGAGCGGACCTGGCTCCTGCCGGCATTGCAGGCGGCGCAAGAGGCCGAGGGCTGGCTGAGTCCGGAGAGCCTCGCGGCTGTTGCTTTACACCTCCGGGTTCCCAAGAGCGAGGTGTACGGAGTTGCCACCCAGTACCCGGAGTTCCGCCTTGTCATGCCGGGATCCCGCCTGGTTCGGGTTTGCACAGGCGTGAGTTGCCGTATCCAGGGTAGTCTTACACTACTCCACGCCCTGCAGGATCACCTTGGGCTTAGGGCCGGCGAGACGTCGCCGGATCAAAGCGTCACCCTCGAAGAGGCCGACTGCCTCTTCAGGTGTGGGGTGGCCCCTCTAGTCGAGGTGGATCACCGCTGCTATGGACGGCTTAGGACGGACCGGCTCGACAGTATTTTTGATCCTCCATCTTCTCGAAAATCTCTCATCTCCGTCCCGTCCCTATTGAAGCCAGGTGGCGACACTCCCATGGCTGCCCTCGGGCGACTTGTCGAACAATCCCTCACCTCTCTACCCTCAGAACTTAGGCTCGTTGTCGGTGTGGGGAGTTGTAGCGAATCGGTCGGGGCCGACCTCCTTATGGATCGGCTGGCAGAGGAGGTTGAGCGCCAAGGGCTGTCCGCGACTGTCGTGGAGGGGGGCTGCAATGGCATGTGCTACGCCGCTCCCGTTGTGGAACTCTACCGACCCGGCTGGCCAAGAATTACGTTGAAGACGGTGGCCCTCGATCATGTGATCCCGTTGGTCTTGGCGCTAAAGGATAACCGACTTCCGACGGAGCTTGAGGCGGTGGCCTGGCAGGAATCGTCCTGGCGCGGGATCTCCGGCCTCGACCAGGAGCCCTTCCTCGGCGGCCAGCATCGAGCCGTCCTCGAGCGCTGTGGCACGGTTGATGTGAGCGACCTGGCCGACGCCTTGCGTCAGGGGAGCTACGCAACATTGGCTCGTACCCTCGAGCAGGGCGAGCCGCTGGCCGTCATCAACGAGGTCAAGGCGTCCGGCCTTGCCGGGCGGGGCGGGGCGTACTTCGGGGCCGCACGTAAATGGGAGGCCTGCCGCAACGCGACAGGCTCTCCCAAATTCCTCGTGGTCAACGGCGAGGAGGGTGAGCCCGGTATCTTCAAGGACCGCCACCTGATGGAGGGTGATCCCCATCGGCTCTTGGAAGGGATCCTCCTGGCGGCCTTTGCCTCTGGAGCCGGCCTCGGCATTCTCTTCATCAACGGCGAGGCCGATCTCTCGGCGCGTCGGATGGAGAACGCGCTTCGATCGGCTAAGGCCGTCGGCCTGCTTGGCGAGCGGATCCTTGGAAGCGATTTCTCCTTTCAACTGGAGCTTCGGAGGGGAGCGGGCGGCTTTATCCTCGGAGAAGAGACGGCACTCATGGAGGCTATTGAAGGCAAGCGCGCCATGCCTCGCCCTAAACCTCCGTTCCCTGTGGAGGCGGGGCTGTGGGGTAAGCCTACGGTGATCAACAACGTGGAGACCCTTGCGGCGGTGCCGCTGATCGTGAGTCGAGGGGCCGCATGGTTTGCGGCTCTTGGTGGAGGACTGGGGACCAAGCTCTTTGGCCTATCCGGCCACCTCGCTCGACCGGGGATCGTAGAGGCGCCGATAGGCGTGAGCCTCCGTCACCTGATTGAGAAGATCGCCGGTGGAGGTAGGGATGGACAAGCCCTCAAGGCTGCCCTCGTCGGTGGACCCTCCGGCGTGATCGTCCACCCAAGTCAGTTCGATGAGCCGCTGATCCCAGGCAGCAACCTCTCGCCCGGAAGCGGAGGTGTGGTCGCGCTCGGCCAGAGCGCCTCAATCGGTGACGTCACCCGGACGCTCCTCGCCTTCAATGCGCAGGAGTCGTGCGGCAAATGCACGCCATGCCGAGAGGGAACAGGTCGCCTGCTCGCGCTCCTTCAGCAACCTCAGAACGCTGGCCGTCGGCAAGAGATCGAGGAACTGGCCCAAGTGGTGCGGCTGGCCTCGCTCTGCGGCCTCGGTCAATCTGCCCCCCTGTCCCTCCTCTCCGCGGTTGATCAGTTTCCCAAAGAGATGCTCTCAACCCCGCCTGATATCACTGGAAAGGGATGAAGATGGGCGATACGGTCGTCAGCCTGACCATCAACGGAACCAGGGTGGCGGTCCAACCCGGAGCAACGGTCCTCGATGCCATAAACCGACTTGGCTTCCCGCTCCCGCAGCTCTGCAAGGATCCGGACCGCCCTGCCCTCGGTGCCTGCCGGACCTGCCTGGTCAAGGTCGAAGGGATGCACGGCTTTCCAGCTTCCTGTCATCTCCCCGCCCGCGAGGGGATGGTGGTCTCGACCAACGATCCCGTTCTCACACGGATCCGAAACGGGGTCCTTGACCTCACGTGCGGCATGGCGACCCCCTCGTTGAATCGGCCTGGATTTGGTCAGCTCTCCGATGCCTGCGCCAGACTCGGGCTCTTCCAGCGCCGCCATATGCCATGGCGACACACGCCTGTGGACGATACCAAATCATTCTTCGTCCTCGATCGGGACGCCTGTATCCTGTGTGGGCGCTGTACCGTAGCCTGCGATGACGTCCAACAGATCGGCGCTATCGCCTTGTTAGGGCGAAGCGACTCGACTACGGTGGGAGTCTTCGGCGACGGATCGCTCGCTTCCTCCGTCTGCACCTCATGTGGGCAGTGCGTCGCCACCTGTCCTACGGGGGCCATCCGGCCGAAGGACGCGCCCGCGCGTGTCGTGCGGGAGGTCGAGACGACCTGCCCCTACTGCGGCGTCGGTTGCGGCATGACCCTTCGCGTTCGGGCCGATGGGCGCCTCGCACTGATGGCCGATGATGTCCCCACGAATCGATCGAGTCTCGGAATGCTCTGTGTGAAAGGGCGATTCGGCACAGGGTTCGTTCATGCTCCCGACCGGATTACGCGTCCCATGATTCGGAATGGTGGGCGCTGGCAGGAGGTCTCGTGGGACGAGGCGCTCGATGCTGCGGCGGACGGCTTGGTCGCAAATCGGGGACGCTTCGGGGCGCTCGCCTCGGCGAAGGCAACCAACGAGGAGGGCTATATCGTCCAGAAGTTTGTCCGGGCCGTGATGGGCACCAACAACATCGACCACTGTGCGCGCCTCTGCCATTCGCCATCGGTCGTGGCAATGCTGCGCTCCCTGGGATCTGGGGCTACCTCCAACTCCTACGACGATTACGAGGCGGCCGGCTGCCTCATGGTCGTCGGCTCCGACCCGTCATCGAACCATCCGGTGATCGCCGTCCGCCTTCGCCAGGCCGTGAGTCGTGGCGCCAGGCTCATCGTCGTGAACCCGAAACGGATCGAGCTGTGCGACCAGGCGGACCTCTGGCTGCAGCAGCGACCCGGTACCGACGTGACGCTCTTTAACGCGATAGCGCGGGTGATTATCGATGAAGGGCTAACGAATCTTGAGTTCATGCGGAACCGGACCGAAGGATCCGAAGCCTGGCGCGAGTCGCTGGAACCGTATACACTACAATTCGCTGAACAGGTAACCGGCGTCCCACAGGAGCAGATCGTTCAGGCTGCCCGCTGGTATGCAAAGCCTCTCTTCGCCGGCTCCTGCCTCATCTGGGGGATGGGGATCACCCAGCACACCAACGGCACCGCCAACGTTCATGCCCTCCTGAACCTCTCCCTTGTCACCGGACAGATGGGTTTTGCCGGCTCCGGTATCTCGCCGCTTCGAGGTCAGAACAACGTCCAGGGGTGCAGCGACGCCGGATGCCTTCCGACGCATCTCCCTGGTTACCAAACCTACACTCCTGAGGTGTTGGAAAAGTTCGAGGCGGCCTGGGGCGTTCGAATTCCCAACAGTGCAGGAATAACGCTTACTGAAATGATAGAGGCATGTCTGGATGGGTCGACCCGAGCCATGTACATGGTCGGCGAAAACCCCCTCCTCACAGAACCCAATCTTCACCACGCCAAGCGGGCGCTCTCCAACCTCGACTGCCTCGTAGTCCAGGACCTGTTCCTGCACGAGACCGCCGAACTGGCCCACGTTTTCCTTCCCACGGCAGCCTTTGCCGAGAAGGAGGGAACGTTCACCAACTCAGAGCGGCGAGTCCAGCGCGTGAGAAAGGCGCTCGATCCGCCGGGAGAGGCAAGGCCGGACTGGTGGATTACCTGCGAGTTGGCACGACGGGTCGCCCTGAGGCTTGGTGTCCCGGGTTCGGGGTTCGAGTACTCCCATCCGGCTGAGATCTTCGAAGAGATGGCGAGACTGGTTCCGTTTCTTGCCGGGATCTCTCACGACCGACTGGACCGGGAAGGGGGGATCCAGTGGCCATGTCCGACATCAGACCATCCGGGCACCCGCATCCTTTACGCTGAGTCGTTCCCAATCGGGAAGGCAAAATTTGTCCCCGTAGTGCAAACGGCTGAGGCGGCCGAACTGCCTGATCACGATTTCCCGTTTCTCCTGAACACCGGTCGTATCCTCTACCACTGGCACGGCGGGACGCTCACCCGGCGCGTCCAGGGGCTACTCGAACTGGCGTCACGACTCGAGGTCGCCATCAACCCGGAAGATGCCAGGCGACTTGGCCTCGATCAGGGAATGCTCGTTCGACTCACCTCCCGTCGTGGCGAGCTGACCGCATACGCCCAGATCACCGAGGCCGTGCGAGCGGGCGAGGTCTTTATCCCCTTCGTGAAGCTTGCCGAGTCGGGAGCCAATATCCTGACCAACTCGGTCTACGACCCCTTCGCTAAGATCCCGGAGTACAAAGTCTGCGCCGTCGCCATCGAACGGCTCGGCCAGTGATCGCTAATCATTCGGTGGCGCGCCTCGACACGCCCCGCCTCAGCGGCACTTGACGCCCCTCTTCTCGTGCTCTACAATGTATAACACAAAGGAGGTGGACTCGATGGCTGGCTCAGTGCTCCCGATCCGCTTAGACCCTGTGCTGAAGAAACGCCTCACGGCCAAGGCCAAGGCTGAAGGGCGGAGTGTGTCGGAACAGGTCCGTTACTACGCTCTCCTGGCTATGATCGCAGAGGAAAACCCGGATCTGCCGCTCTCCATGATCCAGGACATCCTGGAGGGGGATGAACAGGCAAAGCAAGGGCTCCTGGAACCGTATCCCTGGGGAGTGCTGTGACCTGGGCGCCGGTGGTTACGCCCCTCTTCCACCGGCGGAAGAAAAAAGCCTCCAGGCCCTTGCAAGAGGCTATCGATGCCGCAGTCCGGGCGATCCTCGCTGATCCCCTGATCGGCAAGCCGAAAGTCGGTGTGTTAAAAGGAGTGCGGATTTTTTAAGTTTACGCACCAAGGGCTAGAATACCTGGTGGCCTATCGACTGGAGATGCGAAAACGACTGATCCAACTTCTGGCCGTTGGCCCTCATGAGAATTTCTACCGTGACCTCCAACATAGGACCTAAGATAGTGAGTTCGCTCCAGCAGGTGAGCCGTTGAAGGAGGCACACGCTAAGATGAGTCATACCGGACCAGGACATCGCCACAATCTTCAGGTAATAGCGCGCCACGCGATGATAGCGCGTGGACTGCTCCCGGATTTTTCGACCGCGGTCGTGAGGGAGACCAACGGACTCACACGTCCGGCGATCGAGCGTACCCCAGCCATCCGGGATTTGCGAAGCCTGCGCTGGTGCTCGATCGACAATGACGATTCCCGCGATCTCGATCAGCTTACGGTCGTAGAGCCCCTCGGCGGGGGGGCGGTGAAGATCCTGGTGGCGGTCGCGGACGTCGACGCGCTGGTAACCAAGGGGTCTGCCACCGATGCCCACGCCCAGCACAACACCACGTCCGTCTACACGGCGGCCGAGATCTTCCCGATGCTCCCCCTGATCCTCTCCACTGATCTTACGTCGCTGAACGAGGATGAGGACCGGCTGGCCATCGTGATCGAGATGGTGGTCAACCAGGATGGCTCGCTCGGGAGTTCGGATATCTATCGCGCCTGGGTCGTCAACCACGCGAAGCTCGCCTATCATAGCGTGGCCGCCTGGCTCGACGGCAGGGGGCCCGCCCCTGGGCGAGTGGCCACCGTGGCCGGGCTCGACGAGCAGTTGCGCATTCAGGACCGGGTGGCCCAGACACTTCGGACCGTGCGACACATGCACGGCGCACTCAGCCTGGAGACGATCGAGCCGCGCGCCGTGTTTGAGGATGACGTACTGACCGATCTGCGCGCAGAGGATAAGAACCGGGCCCAGGAGCTGATCGAGGACCTCATGATCGCGGCGAATCGTGTCACGGTCCGATACCTCGAGGCGCGGGGCCTGCCGTCACTGCGCCGGATCTTGCGCTCGCCGGACCGATGGCAGCGGATTGTGGAGCTGGCGGCCCCCCTGGGGGCGCGGCTCCCACCCGAGCCGGACGCCGCCGCTCTGGAGGCGTTCCTATCCAAACGGCGCCAAGCGGACCCTGTACGGTTTCCCGATCTCTCGCTGACCATCGTCAAGCTGATCGGACGAGGCGAGTACGTGGTGGAGGGTCACGACAAGACGTCGCCGGGCCACTTCGGCCTGGCGATCCCGGCCTACACGCACTCCACGGCCCCGAACCGGCGCTTTCCCGATCTGCTCACGCAGCGGCTGCTCAAAGCCGCGCTGGCTGAGCACCGGGTCCCGTACAGCCTTGAGGAACTCGGCGCGCTCGCGCAGCACTGCACCGAACAGGAAGACCATGCGAACAAGGTCGAGCGACGGGTCCGAAAATCGGCGGCCGCGCTGCTCCTCGAATCGAAGATCGGGCAGCGCTTCGACGCCATCGTCACTGGCGCGTCCAAGAAAGGGACCTGGGCGCGTATCGTTCACCCCCCCGCAGAGGGCAAGGTTGTCCAGGGGTTCGAGGGGCTTGACGTCGGCGATCGAGTCCGCGTCGAGCTCATCGACACCAATGTGGAACAAGGATTCATCGATTTCGCGCGGGTGTAACGATGGGCACAAGCAGGACGCCAGAGGAGAACTGACCGCATACGTCCAAATTACCGACGCCGTACGAGCAGGAGAGGTTGTTGTCTCCTTCGTGAAACTTGCCGAGTCGGGAGCCAACATTCTAACCAACTCGACCTTCCACCCCTTCTCCAAGATCCCCGAGTACAAAGTCTGCGCCGTCGCCATCGAACGACTCGGCCGGTGATCGCGAATTGTCATCCGGGAGACCGCACACTCACCGTTACAACCTGAGCCGCAGACTGTTGCCCACCCGATTCCCTTGACAGCACTGTCTAAAGGCATATATGATAGGCATCAGAAGGAGGTGTCTGCGATGCGCACCACGATCAATCTAGATGACGAGCTCATCAAAGAGCTGATGCACGTGTCAGGGGTCAAGCGGAAGAGGGAGGCCATCCACCTGGCAATCTCTGAGTTTCTTCGGAGAAAGAAGATCGAGGGGTTGCTCGCTTTGGAGGGCAAGGTCCACCTGAACCTCGATTGGCGCGAGCTGGAAGAACAGGAACTGAAGGCCCAGGCAGAACGCGAGGGACGCTGGCGTGGTCATCGCTGATACATCTCTCTGGATCGAATACTTCAAAGGGGGCAACGAGCCGGCTCGGGCGGCACTGCGGACCCTGATCCGTACTGAACAGGTAGTTCTCGTGGGCGTGGTGCTGGTCGAACTACTCCAGGGGTGCCGATCCTCTGAGGAGGCCGATACGATCCTCTCGAATCTCGCCGGCCTCCGCTACCTGGAAACCAGCTTCTCAACATGGAAGCGAGTCGGGGAGTTTTCGGCTTCGCTCCGACGGAAAGGCGTCACGCTTCCCCTGTCAGACCTTATCATCGGTGCCCTTGCTATAGAACATGGGTACCGGGTGTATACTCTCGATACACACTTCAAGCACATTCCAGGCCTTAAACTGTACACGCCACCCTACTCGCCTAGGGCTCGATAAGCCTATCTCTCAGGCTTAAAGCCTGGTCCTCGGCGTGCTCGCGCAGCACTGCACCGAACAGGAAGCCCAACCACGATGTTAGAATTGAAGGTGCTTGGCAATCACTGCGTCCAACTCCGCAATCGTCGCGTCATCGCGCAGTAATTTCACATCGATAGCAAGTTCTTGAAATTTGTCTTGTACAAATTGTTCATCAGCAACCGATTTGAACGGGACGCGAAACAGAAGCCGATGTCTTGATAGGGCATTGGGGGCAAGCGAACCGCTTATCCATGCGCCAAAGCGAACACCAGCATACAGTAACTTGGCTTGAAGGAACGAGCATCCCCCCGCCATGCACGCGTGATAAAACATGACGTCAGCGTCCTTGCGTGGAATGGTTGGGCTGTCACATGCGACATCGTGAACGACTGACGCGCGTCGATAGTCGTCGGTATATGGACTGCCCACCGTAGCCCATAAGGGACGTGGAATACTGGCCCCGTCAATAATACTGCCCGATGGAGCGGGCCATTGCCCTCCATCGGGGTCGGTGTACAAGAAATCGTCAAGTAGGCGCATATTGCGATCCGCACCGCTTTCATCAACAAGCCATTCCGTCTTTGGATTGCCAGAAAATGATCCATGGTTACTCATCAGATTCTCCTTGAGAGTTCTAACACACAGATCAGCGGCGGCGCCTCTTTTTCGCCGTACGCCATCCGCCGGATCTGATTGTTAGACCGCTCACACTCTTCATGTATCAAACTTAAATGGTCGCTGTCCCTATTTAACGGCTTCCCAGTCATGACTTGTGACACCTTTCTCTTTCAGCGCAGTGGCCTCATCGGAACGGAACATAACGTTTGTTGGGACCTGCCTTAATCGCTTTCCTACGAATTGGACCTTCAGAGGAATTATTTAACAATGCCTCCAGATGCTTTTTCGGCCGATTCCCTTTGAAGAAGACACGATGGCTGTGCTTCTCCTTGGAGCCATCTAGCCCTTTCTGTTCCTGTTCTACGGCTTGGCGAATAAGAAGGACGGCGTCCGGATACAATCCAAAGATCTTTTCAGCTTCGTCGGCATTCCTGGGAATATCCTTCGCAATGGCAAGCTGACCGAGCAGGTAAAGGATGTAATAACTCGCATGCAGGATAAAAGATTCTCTCTCGAACGTCCCAGGATCCGCCAGAATAACTTTCTTCTGTTCGTCCTTTCTGCCCTCTATGCGACCAAACAGTTGAACTGCTAGAAGCACCTCGTTCGCAGTGATCTGGTCGTTGAATACATCGTCGTATTGTTCGGCGAAAATCAGTCGTTTCTCGTCTTTTGCCTCAGCCGGCAGTTGGTTGAAAAAAGCCATCAGGGCTTGGCCTGCCTTCTCTGCGTCAATTCGTTTGGCCCGCGGCTTCCCTTGATATTGGCCCTTCTTGCGTTCATAAAAGTAGCCTTTTGCGAGAAGCTCTTTCTCGAGTTTCTTCTGAACAAAATCATTGGACCGGATGTCCCTCGTATTGACGGGATTTTGACTGTTCGTGAACTCGGCGATACTCGTGCTAAGCTCTCTGTTGCTGGTTTCGTAGATTCTACAGAGGACGTCAATATCATCAAATTGCGACGGATTCTCAGCAAAAGCCTCGTACAGCGCGTGCACTGTCTGGCCACCATTGACCACTTGAATGTTCTTTAGATCTATAATCGGAGCGCGTTGGTTTTTCGGGTAGCTGAATTGGTCACAGGTGATAGTTATGCCGTTATTAAAATAAAAGAATCGGTGATTCTCGTCGGATAGCGCCGTTTCCTTTATGTTACGGTTGATCTTTGACCGTTGCCGGAGGTACACGCGAACGTTGTCTTGAAAAGCGTCTTCCATGATAGTCTGGTTTTTGAGGCAGTTGTAATCAGCGAGGTCCACAAGGTTTCTTATATTCGGGTCGTCAATGACGACGCGGAGCAGGTCGCGTGCGTCAATATCCACGATGAGAGCACGGATGTCACCATCTGACTTTTCAAACAAGTTCTTGTCGATGGCACGTAGGCGACCATCGACTATGTGTCTGTCTCCGCGGGTCACACTTACCACAAGGTCAGGCATCAGATGGTATCGGACTTCAAAGTTGGAGTACCTTGCTACTTCGCGTTCGAAGCGTTTCTTTTCGGCTTCTTCGAACGGTAGGTAGTAATTCGAGCAGATGTGGATCACGAAGCGCGGATTCTTGCTTCGAAACATATCCCAGATTTCTTCCACCTTCTCATAAAGCACAGGGTTTAAGTCCTCCTTTAGGGAAGACTCCTGCTGCATGAGAGCACTCAAGAACCCTGCGATCTTGTCAATCTCACTGGCAGGAAAGTTCTTCTTCGTGTTTTTGAACAATGTGGTGTACTTGAAGTTGAAAATGTGGATAACGCTTGGCGTTTCGTTGTTGTCTATGTGAAGAGCGTCAATGCCGCGGTCGTGACCGGAGTGTGACCCCATGACCTGAAGATATTCGGTGTCTGTAAGAGCATCGTCTATCTCGTCGGCCTGAAGATTGAGAAGAAGGTCGAGTACAAAATAGTAGAATGCGAATATCGGTGATCGTAACTTGAGATCGTTCTGTGTCTTGGTAACGTACGTCTTGACGAGCGAAAAGTCCTGCAGCGAGGGGTTTGCATTGAATTGATGAGATTCGCTACTAGGCATTTGTGACTCCCCCGAGGAATTGACTTGGTTTCACGGCCTCAACGCTCCACATCAGGCGCAGTGGGCGCACACCCGAGGCGACTGTCCACCGCCGCCAACCCGCCCGCCGGCGCCTGCATGCGGTAGTTAGAAGGTGGGTACGCCTCATGCTCTCGCTCCTAGCCGCGCTGCAATCTTCGTGAACTGCTCCAGCGCCGCCTCCAGATCATCAGCAATCTCAGTGGCGATGATGTCCGGCGCGGGCAACGAGTCGGTATCGGCCAGGCTCTTGTCCTTGATCCAGAAGACATCGAGGCTAAGCTTGTCGCGCTTGAGCAGGTCTTCGTAGTCGTAGCAGCGCCAGCGGCCCTCGGGGTTGGCTTCGCTCCAGGTCTCCGTGCGTTCATGCAGGCGTCCGGGTTTGTAGCATTCGATGAACTCGTCGAAGTCGGCGTGCTGGATGGGCTTCTGTTTCAGCGTGAAGTGCTGGTTGGTACGCAAGTCGTAGACCCAGAGCTTGTCTGTCCAGGCTTCAGCGCGACCTTCCTTCTTATCGAAGAAGATCACGTTGGCCTTCACGCCGGGTGAGTACCAGATGCCAGTGGGCAGGCGCAGCAGGGTGTGGACGCGGCATTTCTGCAAGAGGTTACGTCGCACCTTTTCACCTGCGCCGCCCTCGAACAGCACGTTGTCCGGCACCACCACCGCCGCGCGCCCGTCGATTTTCAGCAGCGTGTAAATGTGCTGTACGAAATTGAGCTGCTTGTTGCTGGTCGAGGTCCAGAAGTCCTCGCGCACGATCACCTGGTCTTCCTTCTCGGTGTCGCCTTCCTCGTTCACGAACAGCAGGCTCTGCTTTTTCCCGAATGGCGGATTAGCGAGGATCACGGAATATTCGCGGATCCACGGTGCGGCAAGGCTGTCGTGCCCGGTGTGGACCACTACCTTGTCGCCGCCGATGCCGTGCAGATAGACGTTCATCGCGCACATGCGGCCGACCTTGGGCGAGAGTTCCATGCCCTCGACCAATTCCTCTTGCAGCGCTCGCTTCTGGTCGCGATCGAGGTCTTTTTCGAAGCGGTCGAGTACGTACTGATAGGCGTTGCACAGGAATCCGCCGGTGCCCGCCGCTGGGTCGCAGATGCTGTCGGTGGGCGTCGGCTGCGTCACCTCGCACATAGCCTGAATGACGGGACGCGGAGTGAAATATTGGCCGGCGCCGCGCGAGGATTCCTGCGCGGAGCGCGCGAGCAGTTCCTCGTAGATCGTGCCCTTCACGTCCACCGGCAGCGAGAGCCAGTCCTCCGTGTCGAGCAGGTTGACGATGATCTGCTTGAGCAGTGCCGGGTTGTAGATCTCGCAGCGGGCCCCTTTGAAGATGACGCCCAGCATGCCGATCTTGACACCGAGCTTTTCCAGGCTGGCGCGGTATTGGTCCTCCAGCGCGGCGCCATCGAGCGGCAACAGCGCCTTCCAGCCGAGTTCCGGCGGCACGATGGGGTCGCGGTTGTACGGCTCCTCGGTAAGTTGGTCCGCCATCTTGAGAAAGAGTAGCAGCGTCAACTGCTCGACATACTCGAAGCAGGAAAGCCCGGCGTCCCGCAACACGCCGGCGTAACTCCAGGCCCGTTTGCCGATCTGGGATGCGTCCATCATGCGTCCTTTGTCGTGTTCTTCTTGGGCCGCCCGCGCCTGCCGGTGCGAGGTCCGCCGGGCTTCTTGGTGGCCCGCTTCGCGGCGGCAGCCTCACGCGCAGAGCCCTCGCGCTCGGCGGCGATGCGTTTCAATAGTTCTGAAGCCGGCTCATCGTTGGGGTCCTGTGGCACGAGTTGTCCGGTGAAGGCGTGGCGCAGGATGGATTGGCGCAACGCCTGGGCGCTTTTCAGCTTGGCGTCGAGGTTGGCTTCGAGGTGCTCGATGACAGAGAGCTGGTCTTCGACGGCTTCGACAATGGCCTCTTGCTCACCGAGCGGCGCAAGAGGAATGGGTAGCTCCTTTAGCGTCCCTATGTTTACGCCTTGGTAGGTAATCCCGCGAGAATGTCGCGCGAGCCAGGCTTGGATGATCGGGGACCCAACAAAGACAGCCGCGGCCTTGCCGATCCCGTCCAACACCGGGGCCATAACGGCAACTTCACGTGATACGTTGAAGCCCCTGCAGGATACTGGAGCCACTACCACACCACCCAGGGTGCCCCTAACCGTAATGAGCACTTCACCGCCAGAGAGAAAGGTGCGTGCGTAGTTGGCGGCTATCTCTTGCGAGATCTTCTTGACGTACTGTAGGTCCAATTTCAGGTGTCGCACGTTGCTGGACCGCAAAGTGGGAACCCCATCGTTCTTAGCATCGCCCAATTTGATAACGCCGTAGGTTATCGACCGAATCGCATCTGAAAGCTGATCCGCACTCGCCCAGCACCACCCCTCGGTCAGAGGCAGTGGGTTGGTCGTGTCGGGGGCAATGGGCGCCTTGTATTTCGCTCTCCAATTGTTAGGCGGTTCCTGACCCTGGGCCTTGAACTTGGCGAGTTGGTCTTCCTCCCAGCGGCGGCGGCGTTCGGCGAGGATGCGCTTGAGCAGTGCCGGGCCGGGCTCGGTAGCTGAATGATGCTGCCGCCATTCGATGGTCAGCGCGCCTTCCACCGCCGCCTTCAACACCGCCGCACGATAGAGCTTTAGCTTCCCCAGCACGCGCTCCAGCGCTGCCACCCCGCTGTCCAGGTCTGAGACAAGTTCTTCATATGCTTCGACTACTCGTCGCTGTTCATTCAGCGGAGCGACGGGAACTTCCAAACGCCGAAACCGATCGTGGGTCAGGTTCAGGCCGCTGTCGCTCCCTCCAGTCTTCATGCGATCGATGCCGTCTTGGGCAATCGCAGTCTGAAGGTAGGCTTCGAGGTAGCGCGGGTCGATGTGCTCTTCGGGCGCACGAAACCGATACATCTTTCCCGACATCATCAGGTTTCTGCGCGTACTCCTCACCAAACAGGCAATGCCACACCGAGACCGGGGCCCCGCACATGTAATGAGGATGTCGCCTGCCTTGACCTCAATGAGCGGGCGCGCGGCCAAACCCGAGGGAAGCCGCTTGTTGTGTCCTGCCAGAAATGCGCCCGGCTGGATCGCCGTTGTCTTGAGAACGCCCCACTCCTCTTCGGTTACGCTTGGCACTTTCTCACACTGGGGACTCCACCCCTGATGCAACGTGCGGCCATCTTCTAGGGGCGCGAAGAGATCCTCGATCGCGGCTGTTACCCACCCCTGCGGCAATTGCTGCCCGTTCACTACACTCACGCCGCCAACCTCTCATTCAGTTCCGCGATGAGCGGTGTGAGCTTATCACCGAACAGCGCATGGGCCTTGCCGAGGCTGCCGTGCTGGCTGAACCAGCCGGTTTCGAAGTCTGTCGGCTCGATGGCGAGGCTAGTGGCGATGTGCTCGGCCATTCGGTCCAGCCATTCGCGTTGCTCGGCCGTGAAGGTGTTGCCTGCGTCCCGTTCCTTGAGCCAGGCCTGATAGCGCTCGCGCAGTTCATCGCGATAGGGTACGAGGGTAAAGGTCGGGATCAGCGCGTGGCGCACGAGGTTCACGAGGTCGGCCAGTTGTTGCCCCCCACGGCCCTTGACCCTGTCCGCTTCGACCGCCTCGAAGGCGCGCCAAAGTTGGATGGGTGTCGCGGCAAGCGGCGGGCGGGCGAGTGCGTCTTTCAACTGCCGCAAGTCCTTGAGTGAAAGCTTGAGCGGGCGTGTGCCGGCAAAGAGCACTTGCAGGGCAATGAGTTCGTCCTTGTGCGCTGCGATCCAGGCGCGGAAGTCCTGCACCTTATTTCGTGCTTTGTCCACCGCCGAGGCGTCGAAGCCGGCATAGAGCACGTCGTCGATGGTGTGGCGGTCGATGGTCTGCTCGTTCTGCTGGCGGATCTCCAGGATGCGGCGTCGGAAGGCGGCTTTGAGGAAGGGCGTGACTGCGCCTTGCACCAGTTGATCGGCTGCCTGTTTGACCTGCTCTTCGGTGGGTTCGCCGGTGACGCCGGGCAGTTGTTTGGCGGCTTCGACTTGCGCGTCCGGGTCGCAGGCGTTCAACAGATTGTGGGCGAGGTCGGGGAAGGACTTGCCGCCCGCAAGGTCCTTGAGTTCGGCGAGCTGGTCCCGGCTGAACTCGCGCTGGAGCCTGGCGAGCCGGCCGGCCAGCGTGGTGATGGCTTCGGGATCGGTGCCGCCCTGGGCGACGTAGTTGAGTACCTCTTCCAGCGTGGCCGAAGGATTGCGGTTGAGTGTGTGGGAGTCGGTCTTGTCCTGCTCGCACACGCCGACCGCATCCACGATGATGAAACGGTCCTTGACCTTGGCGCTGGGGCTAACGACGCGCAGCTTGTCTGGCGAGATGACGCGCACGCCGCGCCCCTTCATCTGTTCAAAGAAACCGGCGGACTTCACGTTGCGCAGGAAGAACACGCACTCGATGGGCTTCACATCGGTGCCGGTGGAGATCATGTCCACGGTCACGGCGATGCGTGGAAAGAAGCTGTTGCGGAAGTTGGCGAGGATTTCGTCAGGTGTCAGGCTGGAGGTCTTCACCCACTCGGTCACCTCGGACTCGGTGCCGTCGTCGTTCTTCACCATCTTCGTGATCTTGGTGAAGCCGGTGCGGTAGGTGATCTTCTGGCAGAAGTCGTTACCCTGTGCGAAGACCTCTCGGACGAGGCGCACGATGTCGTCGGCGTGCGAGTCGTCTTTGGAAAAGATCAAGGTCTTCGGCACTTCGGCGCGGCCCGGGAAGGCGTCGGGCAGCACCTTGTCGCGGAACTGCTGGAGCACGGTGCGGATCTGGCTTTCCGAGACGACATCGCGGTCGAGCTGGTTGGCGGTGTAGGTGAGATCCTGGTTGAGCAACTGCAGCCGCTCGGCGCGGGTGAGCTTGTGGCGCTTGTCCACATAGACGCCCGTATCGCCCGCCTCGATGGTGGCACCCTGCTCGGTGACGCGAGTGCGGATACGGTAGACATCGAAGTCCACATTCACGCCGTCGGTCACCGCCTCGTCGTGGCCGTACTGCATGACGAGGTTCTGATTGAAGAAACCGATGGTCTTGCCGGCGGGCGTGGCGGTGAGTCCGACCAGGAACGAGTCGAAGTATAACAGTACCTGGCTCCACAACTCGTAGATGGAGCGATGGCACTCGTCCACGATGACGAAGTCGAAGAATTCCGGCGGGATGCCGGCGTTGTAGACCACGTCGGGCGGTTCGCCCTGCCAGGCCTTGGCGGAATCGAAGCTGGAGCCTTCCTCGTTGCCGGCATCGAACTCGGCCTCGCCCTTGAGCATCGAGTACAGCCGCTGGATGGTGGTGATGACGACCTTGGCGGCGGGGTTGATTGAGTTGCTCTTGAGCCGCTGGACGGTGTAGAGCGTCGGGAACTTGCGCGGGTCGTCGGGCGGCTCGAAGTTGGTGAACTCGTCCTCGGTCTGCTTACCGAGATTGCCCCGATCCACCAGAAAGAGGATGCGCTTGGCGCCGCCGTACTTCAGCAGGCGATAGGCGACGTTGACCGCGGTGAACGTCTTGCCCGAGCCGGTCGCCATCTGGATGAGCGCGCGCGGGTCGGCGTCGGCGAACGATTCCTCAAGATTGCGGATGGCGCGGCCCTGGACCTTCCAGAGTCGCGATTCGTCGAGTTCCGGGAGAGCTTTGAGGCGGGCGCGAAGCTGTTGCGGTTGGGCGACCCATTCGCCGAGAGTCTCCGGCCTCGGGAAGTTGAACACCTGTCGACTGCGCGGCGTGGGGTCGAGGCCGTTGGTGAAATAAGTCACCGAACCGTTGGATTCGGAAAGGAACGGTAGCGGGCGTAGGTGGGCTGGCAGGTTCTCCGGCAGGCCTGCGGCGTATTTGGCCGACTGCGCTTCGACGCCGGTGAGCGTGCTTTCGGCCTTGGCTTCCACCGCGCCGACCGCCTTGCGATCCAGGTAGAGCAAGTAGTCAGCGAAGCCAAACCCGGACTTCATCGGGAACTCGCGCACGGCAATGCCTCGGCCCGCGGTGAGGTCGAGTTCGTTGCGATCCTGAACGAGCCAACCAGCGGCCGTCAGGTCGGCGTCGATCTCGCGGCGGGCTTTTTGTTCGGGGGATTCAGGCATCAATGCTCACGTTCGCTTGCTGCGTATCTTAGGCGTCTAACGATCGGGATCACCGGGAGCCGGATTTATCAGCGATCCGGTGCATCCCATGGTTATGCAATCACCTATGGTTTTTCTTCGATGACACCTTCAATTTCTCCCATCATCAGTAAAAAAGCCTTCAGCGCTTGTTCCACAAAGAGAGCTTTCTCTTTATAAGGATAAATAAGGGAAAAGACCCGCAAAAATGTCATTACCGTTCGCCGTCGCTTCTCAAGGTGTCCATCTATTTTCCCAGCTATCCTTGGAATGCCTTCAGGTCGGGCGTATAACAGGGAATTCCTCAAATCTGCGATATCTTGCATATGTTTGATAATGTCGGAGCGGCTTTGTCCGGATGTTATTTCGAGAAGTTCTTTCTCGAAATAACACGGCTTCCCGTTCAAAGTGACCTCAAAGCCCAGAGGCGGTATAGGTGTTGCCAACCTCCCCGTAAGATGAAAGGACAGAATCAGCTTCCTATCCTTGCCTTCACCATCAACCGATAGTTCGTAGTTTTCTCCGAATGGAAAACCTGGCCATTTGGCAACGTCGCCGACAAACTTGCTTATGGCAGTGATGAATGGAGCCACAGCCTGTTTATAGGGATGGCTTTTGAATTTGATCTTATTAGCGTTTTCATATCCCTTTTCTCTCAAGGCGATAAAGATAGCCGTGGCCGCCTCTTCTTCCGCCGTGATTGCTCGAAAGACAGCCATTTCCGGATCAATGTTTTTGATCTTCCACGCAGCCTCCAAATGAGAGACCGCGTTCCGTGCGCAATTGCGGCCATATCCTTTTGCTGTCGCATTGATGCATTCAAATACGACCTTATCAATCTCTTCGAGGAAAACACTCATTATTCGGTTCTCATCCTTGCATAACTATTAGGTGGGCTGCTTCAGAAGCCGATAAAGGCCGGCGGCCTATCTCCCAAGACGGCTCCACTTCCCAATGGCGAATTGGTTCGTAATATCCAACGCTTAACGGTGGGTGCTGAGCGGCCGACGGTAACGGGCGCTTCAGTCAATCGATGATACTCCATCGGAGTCGGTGTACAAGAAATCTTCAAGAAGCCGCATATTGCAATCAGCGCCGCTTTCGTCAACAAGCCATTCCGCCTTTGGATTGCCGGAAAATGATCCATGCTTACCCATCGGGTTCTCCTTGAGAGTGCTGACGACGACCTTGCGATGACCCGTTAGCGAAGGATGCCTCGTAAAGATCAGCACAGTTCAAGCCGGTCTGGTCCATCGGCGGATTAGACTGCGTCATGGGAAATACCTGTCGATGTCAAGTGCGCCGTGGAACACACCCAATATATCAATACCTGAGGTTGACCTCAGAAGGTAGGCAATCCGGTAATGCCCATAGAGCAGAATTCTGATTTCACCTTCTGCCTCTGTGCGATACTTGTACCCGATTTCCGGAAACCTCCGCAGCACCTGTACCTTTTCCGTTCGTAGATTCCAGATACGACCTTCTGGGCCGCAACTGGGTTTCCGCGGCAATGTAATCGTGTATGTCGCGAAGCCAGCGATGTGCTTCTTCGGTCCACCTTATTTCTGCCATGTACGAATCCGACGCTCCATGTCTTCATTGGATATCACGCGCCCGCTGCGTGAATCATCCAGACCACGCTCGATCATTCGCTCAAAGGCAAGTTCGCGCATGATTTCCTCATAGGTCGCGTCTTCAGGCTGCGACTGGATCACCTCAGTCATTTTCTCTTTATTGTTTGGCATAGCACACTCCCTTTAAAAATTGGCCATAACATGGCCGGCGCTACTCCACCGCCGCCTCGATCGAGCGCAGGGTTAGGCTGCTACCTCGACCGTTGCGTAGAAGTTGACGTGCTTCGCAGCGCGGCGTGGTCTTACTGCACGTGGCCGCGGAGGTGGAATTCTGATTCCGTCCTCGCGCAGCCCACGCATGTGTAGTTCGATGGCCCCCTCAATTCGTCGTAGCGCTGCATCGATGGTTTTCCCGGTTGCCACGCAACCCGGAAGATCGGGAACCGAGGCGCCCCAGTCGCTATCTACCTCTTTGTCGATCCGCACTAGATACTGTCGCTTCATGATTTTTTCCCTCGCGCTCGCCCCGCGTGACACCTCGCATCCGCCCCCATCCATCGTGAGGTTTTGGTGTCCACTTTATTGAGGGAGGAACTCCAACAGGTTCATCGTGTTGATTGGGCGCTTCGCCGTCGCGGCGCCGCCCGACGTTGATGTCGCAGAATCGGCGCCAGAGCCCGGAGGGTCTCGTTCACGGCCGTGCCGTTCGGAAACACGTCGAGAACGTCCGGGTCGATGACCACTACGTTAGCACCCTGCACATATCGCGGTGCGGTGACGCCTCGCACAGCACGGGAAAAGTCGTATTCCGGACGCATCGTATTGCGATCGGTCGCTGGTTCTTTCCGACTAACGCTCTTCTTCATATCGCCTCCGTTCTTGTCGAGTGGCCTGTCGTGCAGAAATGAGACGGGTTCGGGGTGGCCGTTCGACAAACGCCACCACGAGTAACTTCCGTTGATTTGACATGCCGAGCAGCAAATACCGTTCTTCGCCAAGCGAGTGATCAGGGTCCCGCATCAAGAGGTTCAGCGGGTCGCCAAAGACCGTTGACGCTTCATCGAACGTCACGCCGTGCTTTCGGATATTCGCTTCCGCTTTCACCGGGTCCCATTCGAAGGTGTAGCCCATGCGGCTTCTCCTGAACCAGCACTATATTACGGCAAAGCCGGCTGATATCCAAAAGCGAATTTGACGCAGCCGTCATGACTTACCACGACTCCGCAAACCCCCTAGTGTAGTGTCTCTTAAATAAGTGGATTTATATTGTGAAGTGTGATAGATGATGTTCATGTCACGACGCGCTATGCAGGTAACCATCAATGAATCCGATCATCGGGAGTTGGAGCGCTGGGTGAGCGCTCACCGCACGC
>OBEQ012187458.1_pt1 | contig 29079 bp, 23 predicted proteins | sample 1670901 | NCBI WGS metagenome assembly OBEQ01 (sample SAMEA104232315, study PRJEB22302) | groundwater metagenome | biome: forest; feature: aquifer; material: groundwater | place: USA | collected 2011-08-07 | depth 5.4 m
CCGGGGCATTCGCATAGCCCGCTGATTTATCCGGCGCTCTTGCAGAATCACATGAAACTGTAAAGAATTACTGCGAAAAGGTGATGTCGAAGCTATATTCAAAAGGCGATCTGGTGTCATGGCGCCAAAATTTGTAAACACGCTCGGGTCATGCGCAGGTTTGGATTTTGGAATCTCAATGTGGTACTGATAAGTCCGGGATGGAAGCGGTCTTAGCTATTCCATCCGGCCTGGTAATGGTCTGGTGGGATTGTACATGCTGATGAACAATACCAAAGCACTGGTCGATGCTTGCCCCGCGCTGGTTCTCAACGCAGATTTCCGGCCGCTCAGCTATTTTCCGCTTTCGTTATGGTCCTGGCAGGACACGATCAAGGCGGTGTTTCTCGACCGCGTAAATATAGTCAGCGAGTATGAGCAAAAGGTGCACAGCCCGACTTTCGAGATGGCGCTGCCCAGCGTCGTTTCGCTAAAACGCTATGTAAAACCAGCACGTTACCCGGCATTTACCCGCTTCAACCTGTTTTTGCGGGATGGCTTCATCTGCCAATATTGCACCAGCCGGGAAGAGCTTACGTTTGACCATGTGGTGCCGCGTTCGCGCGGTGGGCGGACGACCTGGCAAAATGTGGTGGCTGCCTGCTCCTGCTGCAATTTACGCAAGGGGGCGATGCTGGATTCGGAATGCGGCATGCATTTGCGGCGCCAGCCCTTTCGTCCGACCAATCAGGATCTGCAGCGCTCTGGCCGCGCTTTTCCGCCGAATTATCTGCACCAGAGCTGGGTTGACTATCTTTATTGGGATAGTGAACTTGAGGCCGGATAAAAATTTGTTCTTATCGCTTGACACATTACGTGAACCAAAATAGAACGAAACCGTAAGTTTCTATTTTGTTCCGGAGGGTGTGTCAGGCCATGTTGACCAACAAGCAATATGAATTGCTGATTTTCATTAATGAACGCATCCGCGAAGGTGGTGTTTCTCCCTCGTTTGACGAAATGAAAGATGCGTTGGATCTGAAATCCAAATCGGGCATTCACCGGTTGATCAATGCGCTGGAAGAACGGGGTTTTATTCGCCGTCTGCCCAATCGCGCCCGGGCGCTGGAGGTTTTGCGGCTACCAGAAACCATGGCCCAGAACGGGCGCAGCCGTGGCTTCTCACCGAATGTGATCGAAGGCAGCCGTAGCGCCTTTTCTGGCGTTAGCACCCCCGCAAATGCCGGCAATGAGAATACAATTATCAACATACCGATGATTGGGCGCATCGCCGCCGGCACGCCCATTGAGGCGCTGGAGGACCGGTCGGCCATGATGGGTGTGCCGTCCGATATGCTGGGCGCCGGACAGCATTACGCGCTTGAGGTGCAGGGCGATTCGATGATCAATGCAGGCATTTTTGACGGCGATATCGCCATCGTCAAACAGTGCGACACTGCCGAAAATGGCGCTATCGTCGTGGCGCTGGTGGATGGTCAGGAAGCAACCCTGAAACGGCTGCGGCGCAAGGGCGCCTCCATTGCGCTTGAACCCGCCAATCCCAATTACAAGACACGCATATGTGGCCCGGATCAGGTTGCGGTGCAGGGCCGGCTGGTCGGCATTTTCCGCAAATATCATTAGAATGATATTCGATTACTCTGAATCGATTTACGGCTAAACTTACCCGGTAAGCCGATTGACCTATGCCCTAACTTTCAGGCTGTGTCCGGTTAGCCTTTCGGGTATGCTTTGATGGTGTTGCGGTTGGCGCAGGCGGCGTCAACCCCCGCAAGCAGTTGCCCTTATTCTTATCAATCTGGCAAGGCTCGCCACCCTTTGCCAATATCAGCTATTCTGCCTGGCGGATACGGTTTCCGCAGCGCTTAAACACGGAATCGCATGGGCAAGGATATCATGGCCGCCACGCATCGGGATCCCGCCTGGCGACGCATCGGTGTATGGGTGTTCGGCGTTTTGGCGCTATGCACCGTGGTGCTGGCCGTCTTGCGTATCGGTGAACTTGAGCATTTTATCGAGATCGGGCGCAATGCGAAGCCGGTCTGGCTCGTCGCGGCTTTTGCACTGCAAGCGCTGACCTATGTCGTGGCGGCTGCGGTTTGGTACTGTGCGCTCTATCGCGCCGGGTCATACCGGCCGCTTACGACTTTGTTGCCCCTCGGGATTGCCAAACTCTTCATGGATCAGGCCGTACCGAGCGGTGGGCTGAGCGGTACGCTTCTTGTTATGGGCGCCCTGGCCCGGCGCGACATACCACGCCCGCTCTGTATGGCGGTGCTGCTGGTCGGCCTGGTCTCTTACTACAGCGCCTATCTGCTCGCCACCATCACTGCGCTCGCAGTACTTGGCGTCCTTCATGCTATCAATCCGGCGGTAATCGGCATTGCAGTGGTATTCGCCGCGGTGGCTGTGGCGATGCTTGCCATTACGCTTTGGGTCAGACACCCGCCGCGCCGCCTTCAATCCCTGCTGACACGCATTCCTGGCGTCAAGGGCCTGGTCAGCGCGGTCTCCGATGCGCCGACATATCTGATGCGGAGCCCGCGCTTGATGCTCGTAACGACCGCGTTACAGCTTTCTATTTTTGTGCTCGACGCGGCCACACTCTATACCGTGCTGCGCGCGGTTGGCGTAACGGCGAGTCTGACAGGCATCTTCGCCAGCTTTATGGCCGCATCGGTGACTGCGACGGTGGGGCCGATGCCGCTCGGCCTCGGAGCATTCGAGGGAGCCCTGGTTGGGGTGCTCCATCTGACCGGCGTCACCCTCGAAGCCGCCTTTGCCGCCACATTTCTTCTGCGCGGCTTTACATTCTGGCTGCCGATGCTTCCAGGTCTTTGGCTCGCCCGGCGCGAGATGCGTCACATATAGGCCTGATCCAATCTGGAAACCGCACAAAATGGCGCGATCCCTCTAGGACGCGTCGGACAGGTGAATTGGCGGCGGGTGAATATTCCCCTGTGACGTAGCCATTGTTGTTGCGTTTCTATTAATTATTCCGCCCAGGCTTGCGATAGAGCCATGCCTTCCCCGCCTCCGTCGCTGCGATGTAGCCAGCGACGATAGCAATGAGGGCGCCCATATGCAGCGCCGGGAGCGGAACAAAGCCGAACGCCGAACTCGGCATGCCGAGGAACGGGGCTGCGAGTGTTGCGGCGGCGACGCCAACAGTGCTCCATAACAGCAAGCGGCTGGGTCTGCTGCGAAGAGCAGGCCAATGCGTCCGCAGGACTAGAACCACCGCCAGTTGGGTAAGCACTGAGACGACGAACCACGATGTCTGAAACGTAGCTTCGCCGGTATGGAAAACAAGCAGCAGCATCGCGAACGTGACAAGATCAAAGACCGAGCTGATCAGTCCAAAGACAATCATGAAACGCTGAATGTCCTTGATGTTCCAGCGTTGCGGCCGGGCGAGGCGGTCGGCATCGACATTGTCGCTCGAAATCGCGATCGAGGGCAAGTCGGAGAGAAAGTTGTTCAAAAGGATCTGCTTGGCAACCAAAGGCAGGAATGGCAGCAGCGGCGCCGCCAGAGCCATGCTAACCATGTTTCCAAAATTTGCGCTCGTTGTGATCGAGATATATTTTAGCGTGTTGGCGAAGGTCCGCCGCCCATCTTCGACGCCGTTGCACAGGACATCAAGATCGCGGCTCAGCAGGATGATGTCGGCGCTCTCGCGCGCGACATCCACGGCCTCCTCGACCGAGATGCCCACATCCGCCGCATGCAGAGCTGGCGCATCATTGATGCCATCGCCGAGATAGCCGACGCAGTGCCCCGCTTTCTGCAGAGCGCGGACGATCCGCTCCTTCTGTTGAGGATCGATCTCAACGAAGAGATCGGTGCGCGACGCCAGGTGCCATAGCGCCTCGTCGTTGAGCTTGCCCAATTCGCCGCCGGTGAGCATCGCCTCTGCATTGAGGCCAATGGCCTGCGCCATATGAGCCGTCACATAGCGATTGTCGCCGCTGATGACCTTGATGCGAATGCCGAGGCGGGCAAGATCGGCGATCATATGTTTCGCATCTGCCTTGGGGGGGTCGAAGAAGATCAGAAAGCCGCGAAAAGTCATGCCCTGCTCGTCCTCGCGGTCATACCGGGCCTTTGCCGCGGCTTTGCTCGTCGCCAGAGCCAGAACCCGGAAGCCCTCAGCGCCTTTAGCCTGAAAGGCGGCTTCGAGTTCGGCGCGCCGCCCCGCATCGAGTGGGATGTCGACGCCGCCGCGATCGAGGAAAGAGCAGATGTCGAGCACGTTTGCAAACGCGCCCTTGGTGACAATCAGGTGCTGCGCCGGAGTCCCGTCTTCCTCCATGACGATAGTGAGCCGACGGCGGAGGAAGTCGTAGGGTATTTCATCGATTTTCACGAAGCCCTGCGTCGTCAGGCCCGCGCTTTCGCCTGCGGTTACGATCGCGGCGTCAAGCGGGTTTTCGATCCCGGTCTCGAATGCGGCATTCAGAAAAGCCAGCCGGCGAACGTCGAGTGAGGACCTGTTCCCGGTGTCCAGGGCGTCGTTGAGCTTTATGGCGCCCTCGGTCAGCGTACCTGTCTTGTCCGTGCAAAGTATGTCCATACTGCCGAGGTTCTCAATCGCCTCCAGGCGCCGGACGATGACGCCGCGCTTACCCATGTCCCGTGCGCCCGCAGACAGGGTCACACTGACGATCGCGGGCAATAATTCCGGCGACAGACCCACCGCAAGGGCAACGGCGAACAGAAGGGATTCGATGACCGGGCGATCGAGCAGAAGGTTCACAGTCAGAACGAACAGGACGATGACGATCATGACGCGGACCAGGAGATATCCGAACTGACGCACACCGCGCGCGAAGTCCGTTTCCGGCGGGCGTGTTCCGAGCCGCGCGGCGATGGCCGCAAATTCCGTCTGTTGGCCAGTCTTGACCGCGAGCACCTTCGCCGTACCGCTGCGAACCGACGCGCCGAGGAAGACGGCGTTGGTCCGGGCCGCGAGGGGCGCGTCCGGCGGCGCCGTCCCGGGCCGCTTCTCGACGGGGAAGGACTCGCCGGTCATGCCCGCTTCGCTGACGAGGAAGTCCGCCGCCTCTATCACAAGACCGTCAGCGGGGATTAGATTGCCGGCTGAAAGCAGGATGAGGTCGCCGGGCACCACTTTGCTGACGGGCACGGTCTGTTCGGCACCGTCCCGTATGACCCGGCAGGTTAGCGCCAGACGCCGTTTCAGAGCGTCGACGGCTCTCGATGCACGATATTCCTGAAAGAAACCCAGCAATGTGCTGCCCAGTATGATCGCCAGGACAATGACCGCATCTACCCATTGTTGCAGCGCCATCGAGATTACCGCTGCAAATATCAGGATGAGCACGAGCGGGCTCTCGAACTGGCGCAGAAGCAGGCGAAGCGTGTTCATGCGTGAGGCGTCTTCGACATTGTTGGGGCCGATGAGGCGCAGCCGTGCGGCGGCCCGGTCAGTTGAAAGACCACCGGCGCCCGACCCCAATGCCGCACTCAGCGTAGCGGCGTCCTGGCTCCAATACGGGATATCTATATCCAAGCGACCCATTTACGATCCCAATCGTTCACTGTTGTGTTCACCATTCCAGACAACGCCCCATGGCTATCACACGTTAAGGGGCGCCGGTACATTTCATCTGGCATCTTGCCGCGCCGAAGCGGCGCTTCAGCTTTGCCCAGGCGAGCAGCCCGCTTTTCCGGCGAAATCAGCCCAGCTACGCCGTGGCGAGAGATTTCGGGAAAATCGGCTTCCGGCATGATAGCAACTGACGATACGCTTTAATATTGGGGGCAACTGTAATCAGCGGCATTTACGAGCAGGCTATTTGTTTGCTAAAACCCTTATAACAAATGATTTCATAACAGGGAGAGAGCTAATGGCGAAAAATCGCGTATGTGACATTCTGGGTATTCAGCACCCTATCCTGCTTGCGGGCATGGGCGGCGCATCGACACCAAAACTGGCGGCGGCTGTTTCTGAAGCAGGTGGACTTGGCGTATTGGGCGCTGCTGCCTGCGGGCCAAAAATGCTGCGGGAATGGATCCGTGAAATCCGCAGCTATACGGACAAGCCGTTTGCAGTGGACACGCTGTTGCCCGCATCCGTGCGCCGTGACGACGGGGCCAAGAATTCTGGTGGCCCCTCGCCAATGGACCTGCTGCCACAGCATCTGGCATTCGCGGAAGAATTCATGAAACGCGAAGGGATGGCGAAGCCAACCAAGGAACAGCTTGCCGAAGGCATGGGCGCCGCCAACCGCGCGCCCGGCGAACCTATGTTCCTGACCAAGGAGTTTTTTGAAGCCCAAATGCAGGTGGTGATCGAGGAGCGCGTGCCGGTTTATGCGGCAGGCCTGGGTAACCCCGGCCCCTGGATGCGTGAAATGAAAGCCAACGGCACCAAGGTAATGGGCGTTGTCGGTGCGGTGCGCCATGCGGTGCAACTGGCGTCCGCAGGACTTGATCTGATTGTGGCGCAGGGGCATGACGGGGGTGGTCATAATTCGCCTATCGGTACGATGGCGCTGATACCACAAGTCGTTGATGCAGTCGGCGGCCCGAAAGGCATTCCGGTACTCGGTGCAGGCGGTATCTGCGACGGGCGCGGTGTCGCGGCGGCATTCTGTCTGGGTGCAGAAGGGGTGTGGATTGGTTCCGCGTTCCTGGCCAGCGAGGAAGCCGGCATTATGCCCTATCAGAAGCAGGCGATTGTGGACAGCAACGAGGAAAACACCATGGTGTCGAAATCCGTGACCGGCAAGCCGGCGCGCATGATTCGCACCAAATGGGGTCAGGCCTATCTGGACGCCAAGATGGATCCGCTGCCAATGCCGTTCCAGTCCATGGTTTCAAGCCAGATTCTGACAGCAGGCCAGCTTGCCAAGCGCACGGACATCGCGCCGGGCTTTGCCGGTCAGGGCATCGGCCTGATCAAGAGCGTACGCCCTGCACGGGATATTTTTGAAGATCTGCTGGAAGGCTGCAAGCGCGCCATTGCGGCCGCACCACACGAAATCTGATCTATCCGTAGACAGAAAAATGGCTGCGCCATAATGACGCGGCCATTTTTTATGTCTTGGCGGCAGATTAATCAGCGCCAGAGCAAATTGTGACCGGGTTGAATCAGACCCCCCTCCCAATCTCCCCCTGAAAGGGAGAGGTTGGGAGGAATTCGGTGCAGGGCTCCCTCCCCTTGGAAAGGGGAGGGCCGGCCCGCTGCGCCAGCGCCCGCGCGGCGAGGGAGGGGATCAACGATGCGCAAGTATACCAGGCGCATCTCAAGCTGATCGCAAAATGGTCTAGAAGCTGAACGCCTGTTCGATGCGGCTTAGTTGCGCCACCACCGGATTATGCGCGGGCAATTTACCGGTATCGGCAAACAATAGCTGATCCAGCCGCGCCACCCGCTCATACAGCCGCTTGCTGGCTTCCAGTAAATTGATCAGACGCACCGGCAGCAAGCCCGCGCCGCGCACCGGGCCGCCCACACAAACTTCTTTGGCCCCAAGCCGGAAGCCGCGCTCTTCAATATCGCCCGCTTCCAGTTCGCCCTGACGAACCGCGCGCATGGCCAGAAGCCAGGCGGAAACCTGCATTAACCGGGTCGTAAGACGCATGCTTTCGCACGCATATACGATGCCCAGTTTTTGCGATAATTGCTGGCGCTCGATTACGCCTTCAAGTTCAAGATAGTCCGCTGCTTCGCGCACCATGGCCATGGATTGGTCATAGATTCTAAAAAACAGATCGGAGGAGGCGAAGGCGCTGGCGTTGACGATGTGCGTCTGGCCGTCCGTGTCCTCAATAGTTAGATCGCTCATATGGTTATATCCCTTCAGATGCCTGATATTAAAATTCAATAATTCCGTATCTATGTAGCGGCATCCTAACAGATGTAATGCGCCCTGTCGTTGGGGCGGCATCACACTTAAGTCAGAAAAAAAGCAGATTAATTGGTTAATTTCAGCCTGATAGCGAATCGGCAAAAAAAATGGGCCGCACGAAGCGGCCCAAGTTTCAACAGGGAGCCGTCCGACAGAGCGGAAACGTTGGGGAACGAATCCTTGTGACAGCTATGACAATTAATAATCCTTAATGGTTAACAAAATGTTTTCAGAAAAGGCAGCCATAACAAAAGCCGAAAAAATAATTCTGAAGACTGGGGGAATAATAGACCAGTTTGATTCTGTATTGATGGGTGCGCTGCAGTATCAAGGAGTATCGCCCTTTTACTTGCTTGGCAGCACCATCTAAAGGCGCCTAAAAGAATTGAGTAAATATTTGTTAACATTGAATAAAGGTTCCTTGTTAGACGGAAATTAAAGTATTTTCCGGCACTGTGTAAACTGAGCCAGAGAATTGGCGCTTGCTATTTATGCTGCGTTGCACAATATTAGGGCTATGTCTGATAGAATGGTCAATAAAGCAGATAGAAAGAATGGCAGCTCTTTTATTCTGAATTTTTACACGGTTAAGGGAACGGCAAATGCTCTACCAGAACTATGAAATGGCCCATGCAGCAGTAAGCCCGATGCGTGCCGCACTTCGCGCCACCCGTTATATTCTTCAGCATCCCGCCAATCCCGCCGCCTATGCCCCCATAGCGCCCGGGATACTGGCAGGCTATGAGGTCGCGGAACGCATGACCAGGCGTTACGAGAAGCCGCAGTTCGGATTGGTCAGTACACAGATAGATGGCGAAGAAGTTCCCATTGATGAGCAGACCATCTTCCGCAAGCCGTTTTGCCAGCTGAAGCATTTTCGCCGCGTGACGGATGATCCGCGGCGTCTTTCCGATCCAAAATTATTGATCGTTGCGCCAATGTCGGGCCACTGGGCCACACTATTACGCGGCACGGTCGAGGCAATGCTGCCAGAACAGGATGTTTACATAACTGATTGGCGTGATGCGCGCACCGTACCTCTGAGCGAGGGGCGTTTTGATCTGGATGATTATATAGATTACGTCATTGAATTTTTGCGGCTGATCGGCCCCAACACCCATGTCATGGCCGTGTGCCAGCCCGGCGTTCCGGTGCTGATGGCGGCGGCGCTGATGGCGGCGGAAAATCATCCCTGTCAGCCAGCAACCATGACGCTGATGGGCAGTCCTATCGACAGCCGGTTAAGCCCGACGGCGCCAAACAAGCTGGCCATGGAGCGGCCACTGTCCTGGTTTCAGCATAATCTGGTTACCCATGTGCCGCTGCCAGCCCGCGGTTTCATGCGTCCTGTGTATCCAGGCTTTTTGCAACTGAGCGGGTTCATGCACATGAATCTTAACAAGCATATGGATGCGCACCGTAATTTTTTCGCTAACCTGGTGCGAGGTGATGGCGACAGTGCGCAGGCCCATCGCGAATTTTACGACGAATATCTTTCCGTCATGGATTTGACGGCTGAATTTTATCTGATGACCGTCAGTGAGGTGTTTCAAAAGCAAAGTCTTGCTAAAGGTGAGGCGGCCCATCGTGGGCGTCTTGTCCGGCCCCAGGAAATTCGCAAAACCGCACTGTTGACGGTCGAAGGCGAATTCGATGATATTTCCGGCATTGGGCAAACACAGGCGGCCCACGATTTATGCGCGAATATTCCAGCGGCAAAAAAACAGGATTATGTTCAGGCCGGGGTTGGTCATTATGGCGTTTTCAATGGCCGGCGCTGGAAATCGGAGATCGCGCCGCGCATCCGTGAATTCATCCGTGCACACCCTATAATGGACTAATGCGGCGTTGAATCCGCCGGGAATTCGTGCTTGGCGCGTCATGGGGTGATTTTTATTAACCAATTGAAATAACTTAATATTTTATGATTCCGGGCCGATTGTCAGCCGGGCAGGGAATGGCGGCATTTATCTTCGCCAAAAGCTTAATAATTTTTGAATCTCGCTGGTTTTTGTGGCACAGTCACAGATGCAAACCGCTACCAATTCCTCAAGCATGACATCTGGATCATCATTCGGTCCGGCGGGGCTGCGGGAACAACCGGTGCGTGTATTGCTGCTTTTAGTTTAGTAACCAGCGAGCAGATTTTCCGGTCAGGTTATTTTATCTGGCGGGACCTGCCCCATCAGAAATGAAACAAAAAGCCATGAAAAGGCCTGTCGAGAACTACATTGTTGAATTGAATAAGGGTAGTGTTGATTTAACCATACTTCGTAACCCGCGCGCGCGGCGCATGACCTTGCGTGTCGATCCAAAACCCGGGGCTGCGACCCTTGTTGCCCCCCCGTTCCTGGACACGCGGACCGCCATGCGTTTTGTGCGCGAAAACGCCGACTGGCTGACGGAAAAGCTTTCACAACAGAGTATCCCGGCGCCATTTGTTCATGGGGCTGAAATTCCGTTTCGCGGTAAACTGCACCGCATAGAAGGGCTCCGGACATTGCGCGGTATGGTCGTCCGCCGTAACCAGACACTCTATGTCCCGGGGGGGCGTGATCATCTTGCCCGGCGTCTGACCGAATGGCTGAAAGAGGAGGCCTGCATCGCACTATCAGCGGCGGCAATGGAACACGCGGTTGCGCTGGGTGGTGATCTTGCGCGGATCACTGTGCGGGATCAAAAGAGCCGCTGGGGATCCTGTTCGCCGGACGGAAATATTTCCTTTTCCTGGCGTTTAATCATGGCGCCACCGGTTATACTCGACTATGTCGCCGCGCATGAAGCGGCCCATTTGGTGCAGATGAACCATAGCCGCGCCTTCTGGAAACTGGTTGCGCGGCGTGTCAAAGACCCGGAAGCGGCAACCGAATGGTTGCGCGTGAATGGGCCGGATCTGCATCGCTATGGCGTGAATCATTAGCAGGCTGCTTGAGCAATTTTACTCAGTTATTTCGAATCGCAGTGTGATTCAAATAACTGAGTGCTGCGTTATTCTGCTCCCTTCAGAGCGCGCCAGAAACGCGATACCAGATCCTGTACTGGTTGGACAATCCGTTTTCCACTCAGCATAGTTGGCGCGGGTTGCGGCGCCAGCGCCTGATCCATGAAGCTTTTCCAGGTGCGCGCCGGTAATCCGCCGCCGGTGACGGCTTTCATGGCTGTGCCGTCATCATTGCCGAACCAGATGCCTGCGGTAAGTTCCTGTGAATAGCCGATGAACCAGCTATCGCGATACCCCTGGCTGGTGCCGGTTTTTCCCGCTGCGGGATAATGCGAAAGCCGCGCGGCTTTGCCGGTGCCATTCGCCAGGGCATTGGATAGCATGTCGTTCATTTGCGCATAGACACGATTGCTTATTACTAGGCGTTCCGCTTCGTGGCTGCGCCGGTACAGCACCTGTCCCTGCGGCGTGCGCACTTCCACAATGCCATAGGGCGTGACTGCATAACCGCCATTTGCAAATGGCGCATAGGCTGCAGTCAACTCCAGCAGGGTGACCTCGGAAACCCCAAGCGCAACAGAAGGCGTGGGGGTCATTTCAGAAGCAATGCCCATACGATGCGCGGCTTCAATAACCCTGCTGCGGCCCGTCGTCTCGGACAGTTTTACCGCCACGGTATTGATTGATTCCGCCAGCGCCTCGCGCAATGTCACTTCACCGCGATATTCCTTGTTGAAATTTTTAGGACTCCATTTGTTCAGCACGACAGGGGAATCGCGCATCACACTATCGGGATACAGGCCTTGTTCCAGGGCCGCCAGATATACAAAGGGTTTGAAGGCGGATCCGGGTTGGCGCTTCGCCTGGGTCGTGCGGTTAAACTGACTTTGGCCATAGGCGCGGCCACCCACCATCGCACGCACGGCGCCGTCAGGCGCAAGGGCCAGCAGCGCGCCCTGTTGCACCGCCAAACGGTGTCCATCTTTCGCAATGGCTGTGCTGATCGCTTGTCCGGCGGCGTTCTGCATCCGTAAATCCAGACTGGTAACGACGACCAGATTGCCCTCCGGCCTGCCGATATAATCGGGCAATTGATCCAGCACCCAATCAATAAAATATTGGCTGTCCTGACTGTTGCCGATACTGCCAAAGTTTAGCGGCTGGGACAGTGCCGCTGTCTGATCCTGTGGGGACAAAAAGCCAGCCTCAACCATGTTGGCCAGTACCTGTTCCTGGCGCTGGCGGGCAAGTTTGGGATCATTGACAGGACTATACCGGCTTGGCGCTTTCAACAGGCCTGCCAGCATAGCACTTTCCGGCAGGCTCAGCAGACTCACTTTCTTGCCGAAATATTTCTCCGCAGCCGCGGAAACGCCATAGCTGCCGCTGCCCAGGTAAACCCGGTTCAGATACAGTTCCAGAATTTCGTCCTTGGTGAATTTCTGTTCCAGCCACAGGGCCAGCAGGAATTCCTGCGCCTTGCGGCGCAGATTGCGTTCCGGCGTCAGGAAAATATTCTTTGCCGCCTGCTGGGTGATGGTGCTGCCGCCCTGCACCAGGTGCCCGGCCCATATATTGGCCCCCATGGCGCGGGCAAGGCCGTACGGATCGATGCCGGCATGCTCATAAAAACGCCGGTCCTCGGTTGCGATTACCGCCTGTAACAGGTGGCGCGGCATATCTTTAATGCGAATGCTTGCACCCACCGTATCGCCGCGGCTGCCGATAAGTTCTCCATCAACCCCGAGCAATGTAATGCCCGAAGTTGCACGGGTTTTATTGAGCGCATCCGTATCCGGCAGATCATAGGCGTACCAGGCCAGCAGGCCCGCAAGGCCGATCATCCCCCATAGGCTGCATACCAGCGTCCAGTACAGGCCGCGCCGGATCAGGGAGGTTTCGCTATCATTTGCAGTCATGTAACATTCCGGGGAACAAAAAATATCATACGGATAAAAGCGGTTAATTTGTCAAAACCATGGCGCAGGGCAATTGCGCGGAAAAACCATCAATTATACTACATAATCAATTTTGCGATTCGTTGTTATCCTGCCCTGGAAGGGAACACAGCCTATGCTGACCACCACAACAAACACCATCGAGGGGAAGCGCATTACCCAATATTTCGGGATAGTCAGCGGCGAGGCAATTTATGGCGCGAATATTTTTCGCGATATTTTTGCCGGTATTCGCGACATTGCCGGCGGGCGCGCCAATGCCTATGAGCGCGTCCTCAAGGATGGCCGCGATAAGGCGCTGCAGGACATGACCGCCGAAGCGGAAAGGTTGGGGGCCAATGCCGTGATCGGCGTGGATATAGATTACGAATCCCTGGGCGCGAAAGGCAGCATGCTGATGGTCAGTTTGACCGGAACCGCCGTGCGGCTGGAATAGTACAGGTTCCTGCGTACTTTTCAGGCTGCGATCTTATCTTCCTGTGCAGATATTTCACCCTGTCATCGCCATGCCGCTAACGCGGCTCGCGATGACAGGGTGTGTTCGTCTTCAGTACATAATGACCGAGCGCGCGCCTTCGCCACGGCCCATTTCGTCGAACGCCTGATTGACGTCTTCAAGCCTGATGCGCTTGGTGATCATCTGATCAAGCATCAGTTCACCGCTGAGATACCAGTCGACAAAGCGTGGAATGTCAGTCTTCGGCGAGGAAGAGCCATAGCCTGAACCCTTGATGCGCTTTTCACCAAAGATGCCGGTCATGCCCAGTTTGATCTTGGACTTTTGGTCCGGCATGCCGACGATAATAGCGCGGCCCGCCGGGCGGATCATATTCCAGGTTTGTTCAATCGTATCGACGCGGCCCAGCGCCTCGAATGCGTAATGCACGCCAAGGCCGCCGGTCAGCGCCTTCACCTGTTTGACCGGGCCTTCGGGGGCGAACGGATCCACCCCGTGGGTTGCGCCCATGGACATGGCCAGTTCACGCTTTTCCAGCATCGGGTCAACGGCGATAATCGTGGTGGCGCCATTGATGCGCGCGCCCTGGATGATCGACAGGCCCACGCCGCCGCAGCCAATGACGGCAACCGACGAACCTTTATGCACTTTGGCCGTATTGACCGCCGCGCCAACGCCCGTGGTTACGCCGCAACCGATCAGGCATACGGTTCCCAGCGGCGCGTTTTCGCCGACCTTGATTGCCGAGCCTTCCGGAATAATGGAATATTCCGAAAACGTGCCAAGTCCCGCCATGTGATAGACTGGCGTGCCGTTCTTGCTGAAACGGAATTCGCCGCTGAGCGTTCTTCCGGTGGCCATCAGCTTGCCCATCTGGGCGCACATATAAGGCTTACCTTCCTTGCACATCCAGCAGGTGCCGCAACTGGGCGTGAGCACGGCGATCACATGATCGCCTGCCTTCAGGCTGGTAACGCCGGGGCCGACTTCCGCGATGATGCCAGCACCTTCGTGACCCAGCACCATGGGCGAACGGCCGCCCAATACGCCATGCACGACGGAATAGTCGGAATGGCAGATGCCGCTGGCGGTGTATTTGATCAGGACTTCGCCAGCTTTCGGGCCTTCAAGATCCAGTTCTTCGATGACGAGAGGCTTGTTCGCCTCATACATTACGGCTGCTTTGGTTTTCATTTTATTGGCTCCGCTTAATCGAACATGATGACGGAACGGGCGCCTTCGCCGCGTCCCATTTCTTCAAACGCCTGATTGACGTCTTCAAGACGGATGCGCTTGGTAATCATTTCATCCAGTTTCAGATCACCTTTCATGTACCAGTCCACGAACATGGGCAGATCGCGCTTGGGACGTGACGAACCATAGACCGAGCCACGGAATTCTTTTTCCGCAAAAAGCTGCGCGACCGGAAGTTCATAAACTTCCTTCAGGTTTGGCATGCCGACAATGATCGCCTCGCCGGTTGGGCGCAGGATCGAATAGGCGTCGTTGATGGTGCGCATGGTTCCCAGCGCCTCAAACGCGAAATGCACGCCCTTTCCGGTGATTTCCTTGATGCGCTGTTCCAGATTTTCCGTAAACGGATCAATCGTGTGGGTGGCGCCCAGGGACATGGCCAGATCGCGTTTTTCCTTTACAGGATCAACCGCGATGAGCGGATTGGCGCCCTTGATGCGCGCGCCCTGCAGGATGGACAGGCCAACGCCGCCGCAGCCAATGATTGCAACCCCATCGCCGGGATGAATATCGGCGGTGTTGACCGCCGCACCCGTGCCGGTGGTGACTCCGCAGCCGATCAGGCAGACGGTGCCAAGCGGCGCATCGTCGCGCACCTTGATGGCGGAACCTGCCGGGATCACCATCTTTTCGGCGAATGAGCCAACGGCGCAAAGCTGGCGAATTTCTTCCTGGCCTTTGCGCAGACGCGTGGTGCCGTCCAGCATGCAGCCATAGGACGAAACCTTTGTCATTTCCTGGCAGATATATTCGCGGCCTTCCATGCACATGGCGCATTTGCCGCAACTGGGTGATAGTGAGCATATCACATGATCGCCAACCTTGAGACCGGTCACGCCGGGGCCAAGCGCCTCGATAATGCCAGCGCCTTCATGACCCAGCACAATTGGCAGGGGTGAGCGCAGTTTCCCATGCAACATGGAATAATCGCTGTGGCAAATGCCGCTGGCGACGGTCTTGATCAAGACCTCGTTTTCCTTTGGCGGCATGATTTCGATATCTTCGATGGTCAGCGGTTTGCCAACCTCGCGCAGCACGGCTGCCTTCATATCCGGATCCTCCCTGTTACTGAAATATATGCGCGGTGACCCCGCGCCCTTATGAATTGTTGCGTTGATTATGGCTTATTATGGCGGCGGATAGCGACTGTTTTTTGTAATATCGAATACAAAAAACCGCCTCTTTCATAACGCGGCGCGTCTGAAAGGGGCGGTTTTATTTCAACCCATAAAATGGGCGGTCTGGTTACGCAGCAGCGCCGTTACGCAGCAGGCGGCCCGGCAGCTTGCCGTTGACAACATCCAGCGCATTGACATTATTTTCACGCAGCAGCGCGCCATTGACGATCACCGCATCGATACCGGTCGCTTCCGAGATCAAACGGTCTTCGCCTGCGGGCAGATCGTTCACGCGCTTCAGCGGGCCGGCGCCAACAGTCGCCATGTCGATCACCACCACGTCTGCGGGGCGGCCAACGGCCAACAGGCCACGATCGGTGATGCCGAACACCTCAGCAGGGCGCGAAGCCAGCATGCGAATGGCGGCTTCGATGGTGATCGCCTTTTTCTCCCGCACCCAGCGGCTCAGCAGATAGGTGGAATAACAGCCATCGCACAACTGGCTGGCATGGGCGCCCGCATCCGAGAGGCCCAGCACGGTATCTTTATGCTTGAGCAGTTCTTCCACGGCCTCTTCGTCGGCATTGGCCACCGGCATGCGGAAGCGCACCGCCAACTCATTGGCCAACGACAGATCAATCGCCAAATCGGCCGGATGTACACCGCGCTCTGCGGCTATATCCCCAATGGTGCGCTCTTCGATTGAGGTGTCGCTTGGGCAATGGGAAACAACGGCAATCTTGAACGAACGCGCAAGGTTAATGTCCGGGCGGTCGATCATATCACGGAACGCCGCGCGGAATGCGGGGTCGGCATAGACCTTCTTGCGGCCTTCAAAGTCCGCCTGCGACACCGGCGCAAAAACTTTCGAGGCTTCAAAGGGGAAGGGCGCCTTGAAGTTAAACTCGAAATTCAGCGGACGGCAGGTCACCTGCGGCACCACGTCATGGCCAGACGCAATCAGTTCTTCGGATTTACGCAACTGGTCTCTATGCGAGCCGCCCCCGCCAATATTTGCGCCCGAGAGCAGCGCAGTCCAGCTGATGCGCCGTCCGGTGGCTTCGGAGATTTCAGCGAACTCCTTGTATGACAGCCCCTTGCCGATAGTGATCTGGATCATGCCCTGTTTCAGGTCGCCCAGCGCGCCCATCAGGGACATCATTTCATCATAGCTGGCCGCGCGGCTTGGCACCGGCTTGCCGCGAAACCCCACATGGGTGGCGGCTTTTGAGGTGGCAAAACCAATCGCGCCGGCTTCGATCCCCTCGGAGACGAGCTTGCGCATTTTGGCGATTTCGCTAGGGGTGGCTTCACGCTCGGTGGCGTCTTCGCCCATCACATACATGCGAACCGGCGTATGGCCGATCAGCACGCCCATATTGATGGCGATGCCTTTATTCTCGATGGCGTCGAGATATTGCGGGAAGGTTTCAAAGCCCCAATCGGCGCCAAGTCCGGCTTTCAGCGCATTGACGCTCATGCCTTCGACATTTTCCAGGGTTTCGGCGATCAGCTGCCGGTGTTCAGGGCGCGTCGGCGCGATGCCGAACCCGCAATTGCCGACAACCACTGTCGTTACCCCATGCCAGGGCGAGATGGTCATCATGCGATCCCACATCACTTGCGCATCATAATGCGTATGAATATCAACAAATCCCGGCGAAACGACCTTGCCTTTAGCGTTGATGGTTTTTGTGGCATTACCTGGCGCCACGCCCAGTGCGACGACCTTACCGTCCTTGATGCCGACATCGCCCAGATAGCCGGGATTTCCCGTTCCATCTACAATGGTGCCGCCGGTAATTTTAATATCGTAATCCATGTTTCTCTCCCATTTTTGGGCCCGGCTGCAGCGGGCGCTTCGGGGTCAGCCCGGCAATGCCGGCTTCCTGAATAATTGTCCGTCAACGGAACAAGCGCCCCGGTTCGGGGCGCTTGAGTGAAATTTTACTGCGCGGCCATCGCCATCAGGGGCTGTGCTTCTACTGGCAGATTATAGAGCGCCTTGACATTATCAAAGCAGATCTTGTTGCGCTCTTCCTCGGTCAGGCCCTTGGTGTGCTCGGCCAGAATATCCTGCGACCACGGCCAGGTGCTGTCGCTGTGCGGGAAGTCGTTCGCCCACATCAGACGATCGATGTTGAGCATGTCCTTCACCTTGAAGGCGATCCAGTCGTCCTGGAAGGTCAGATAGATGTGCTCCTTGAAATACTCGCTCGGCATTCTCTTGAGTTCCTGGCCCTTCATCCAGAAACGGTGCCGCTTATAGGCGTGATCTGCGCGATACATGAAATGTGGCACCCAACCGGCGTCGGCTTCGACGCAGACGATTTTCAGCTTCGGATTACGCTGGAACACGCCGCCGAAGATCATCATGCCGAGAATGTCCTGATTGCCGCGGATGATCGACAGGAAGCTGTTGATCGCCGGGCCGCGGCCTTCGCCAACGCCCGCCGCCTTCGCCGTAAGGATATGGAACGACAGCGGCATTTTGAGATCGACGGCGGCTTGCCAGAACGGATCATAGATCGGGCTGTCATAATCTTCGACCTGCGGATTGCCCGGCATCATCACGCCGACAAAGCCCATTTTCTTGACTTCTTCGAGCTCTTTTATGCCTTCAGCAACCGAACGCATGGCGATCTGCCCAAGCCCGAAAATGCGCTTCGGCGCGGGCGCAACAAAGGTTTGCAGCCAGCGGTTATAGGCGTCAAAGCAGGCCTTCTTGTAATCAAAGTCATCATGATTGCACAGCATCATGCCAACGGTGGGATAGATGATTTCGGCGCAAATGCCATCTTTATCCTGATCGGCGCAGCGCGCCGAACCATCCCAGCCGCTACGCCACAGATCGCTGAATTTCTGGCCGCGTCCACGCAGATCTTTCGGATCCAGGCCAGCGGCGGCGGCGAGACCGATATTGATCGGCCGCTTGATGCCTTCCACCAGAAACGCCTCGCCACCCTTGCCGTCATCGACAATATGCGGGGCGCGGTCGCGAAACTTCGGATCGATAAAATCGGTATAGCAATTTGGCGGCTCAGTGATGTGACTGTCCGACGAGATGGGTTTCTTGATCATGTGCTACTCCCTAGGTTGGTTGCCTTACGCGGATATCCAGGCGGCAAATTCTATAATCATAGATTCAAGCGCGATATGGGCCGGGAAGCAAGCGGAAAATGTGACCTGTTGAGATGTATGAACATATTGTCTCATACACAACGCGAATAGCCGCAATTCATGCAGGAATCGCAGCCCTCCAGTCTGGTTAATGCGGGGGCATGACATTTGGGGCAGGGGCGCAGATGCAGGGTTTCCGGCTCAATCGGTAGTTGAGATGGTTCAGCGCCGCCGCCTCCTGCTCCGGTCGTGGTGCGGACTGCCGGGATGCCGGGCGGCGTGCTTGCGGTCATAAACCCAATCGAAATTAAATGCTGTTCGATCACTTCGCCGATGGCCGCCAGCAATGAGGGAACATAACGCCCGTCCATCCAGTGGCCACCACGCGGATCAAACACGGCCTTCAGTTCTTCTACGACAAAAGAAACATCACCACCGCGGCGGAATACCGCACTGATCATCCGGGTCAATGCAACGGTCCAGGCGAAATGCTCCATATTTTTGGAATTGATGAAAATTTCAAAGGGCCGCCTGCGGCCATCCTGCACAATATCGTTCAGCGTTATGTAAATCGCATGGTCCGATTCCGGCCAGCGCACCTTGTAAGTATTGCCTGGCAAACTGCCAGGCCGGTCGAGTGGCTGGGTCATATAGATGACACTGCCGCTTTGCGCAGGCGCGGGAGCAGAAGAAACTTCCGGCACCGACAAAATTGCGCCAGTAATGGGGTTGGGGCGATAGGTAGTGCACCCCTTGCACCCCATTGCATAGGCGTCCAGATAGATATTCCTGAACGCATCAAAGGAAATATCCTGCGGGCAGTTGATGGTTTTGGAAATGGAACTGTCAATATAATCCTGCGCCGCCGCCTGAATGCGCAGATGATCGGCGGGGGTCAGTTGCTGCGCCGTAACGAAATAGCCGGGCAGCTCCGCGCCTGCACCAAACATGGTGCGGTACAGACGCCAGGCGGGGTCGCTCACCACCTGTTCCTGCGTAGCCCCGTCCGGCAGCAAAACCCTGCGCGTATAGGAATGGCTGAACACCGGTTCCAGCCCGCTTGATACATTATCCGCCAACAGCGAAATCGTACCGGTGGGCGCGATCGAGGTCAGCAGCGCATTGCGCATACCCTTTGCCGTGATGGCCTGGCGCACCTCTTCGGGCAGCGCGCGCACGGTTTCGCCCGCCAGATATTTTTCGGCGTCATATAATGGGAAGCTGCCCTTTTCCGCTGCCAGATCGCTGGACGCCAGATAGGCGGCGCGCTGGATCACACCAAGCCAGCGCCGTGTCAGCGCAACCGAGGCGTCGCCGCCATAGCGCGTTTTGCACATGACCAGTGCATCCGCCAGCCCGGTAACGCCCAGTCCGATGCGCCGTTTAGCCAGGGCTTCGGCGCGTTGCTGGGGCAGGGGGAAATGCGCAATATCAATCACATTATCGAGCGCGCGCACCGCCAGCCGGACAAGTTTATCCAGCTCATCCAGATCGATCTGCGGGCTGGCGCCAAATGGGTCGCGCACCAGCGCCGCCAGATTAATCGAACCCAGCAGACACGCCCCATAAGGGGGCAGGGGCTGTTCACCGCAGGGATTAGTGGCCGTAATGGTTTCGCAGTAGGACAGATTATTGCGGGCATTGATGCGGTCGATAAAAATCACGCCGGGCTCCGCATAGGCATAAGTGGCGTGCATGATTTTGTCCCACAGAGTGCGGGCCCGTACCGTCTTGTAGATGGCGCCATTAAAGCACAATTCCCACAGGCCATCGGCCTTGACCGCCGCCATAAAGGCGTCGCTGACCAGAACCGACAGGTTAAACATGCGTAACCGCCCGGCTTCCTGCTTGGCGTTTATAAAACGTTCAATGTCGGGATGATCGCAGTGCAGAACCGCCATCATGGCGCCGCGCCGCGATCCTGCCGACATGATGGTGCGGCACATGGCGTCCCATACATCCATGAAACTGACCGGACCCGATGCGTCGGCGCCAACGCCGTGTACGGGTGCGCCAGATGGGCGCAAGGTGGAAAAGTCATAGCCGATGCCGCCGCCCTGCTGCAAAGTCAGTGCGGCTTCTTTCAGATGCTCGAAAATACTGCCCATATCGTCCTGGATCGCGCCCATGACGAAACAGTTGAACAGCGTAACCGCGCGGCTGGTTCCCGCACCGGCCAGGATGCGCCCGGCGGGAAGGAACTGCAAATCCTGCATCGCCTGGTAAAAACGCTCAGCCCAAAGGGTTCGGCCGGATTCAGGCTCTGGTGCGGCCATGGCGGCCGCCACACGGCGCCAGGTATCGTCCAGCGTGTCTTCAAGAGGCGCCCCATCCGCCGATTTCAGACGGTATTTCATGTCCCAGATTTGCCAGGAAAAGGGTGCAACAGAGGTGATATTTGCAGACATTATGGAGCCTATCGACTGCTTAAGGCGTCACTCTAACCCGTATAAAATGTCTAATCAAGCAAAATGTTCACGTTATGTTTTCTTGCTTCCTGTTACGCTTCGGCCAGTAGCCGGTCAGTGGCCGCCTCGATGCGTTCTTCCAGGGTGGCCATGAATTCCCGCCGGTTTAGCCCTGGCGCAATGGGGGATAAATACTGCAAAATGATCGTACCCGGCGGGCGCAAGAATTTACGTCTTGGCCAGAACAGCCCGGAATTTAATGCCGCTGGTACGCAGCCCACCTCAAGCTGATGGTACAGCGCGGCGATGCCGGGCTTGTATTCCAGCTTTTCGCCCACCGGAGCGCGGGTGCCTTCGGGAAAAATCACCAGGGTTTTACCGGCGGCGATACAGTGCTTGGAATCGGCAATCATTTTCTTGAGCGCGCTGGCGTGGCCATCACGGTCAACGCGGACCATGCCGGTCGCGATGGTGTACCAGCCGAAAAACGGAATCAGCCCAAGTTCTTTTTTCAGAATATAAACCGGCATGGGTAGCAGGCTGAGAAAGATGATCGTATCCCACATAGATTGATGCTTGCATGCGATTAGCGCCGGGCGGTCTGCGGGTAAATTTTCCTGCCCGCGAATTTCGATGTGAATATTGCAGATCAGGCGCAGCCCGGTATTCACAAGCTGTGACCAAAGCCGCGTCACGCGATATGTGGCAGTTTCAGAAATCAGCATTGCCGGAGAGCCCAGCACGGCCACCAACGCGGTCATGATATAGAGATAGACATTAAAGCCGAGAGAGCGCAGCCACAGCATCATGCCCACTGCCCTTCAATCCAGAACCGCGAGCGCACGCAGTACTGTCAGACGCGCTGTCAGCATGGTGATCAGCGCCGCGCTCAGCGGCGGCAATGCGGCAAGTGCATAATCAACCGGCCCCAGCGTCAGCCGTCCCATCCATGGCGCCGGGTCATCGCCGGTAAGATACAGGATTGCGGCAATGGTCAGGCCAACCGGAACAAGACCAATCAGGACGCCAACAATGCCAATTCCCAGAAAATGCTTTTGAAACTCTCCGGCGACAAAACTGTTATGCGCACCGATCAGATGCATCAGCGCCACCAGTTCGTTCTGGCTTTCCAGGCTAGCCCGTGTGGCGAAGATGATCACTGCGACAGCAGCCAGCGAGATCATGGCGACAAGTGACCAGCAGATAAGCCGTGCGCTGGTGGCGATAGCCAGCATCTGTTCACGCCATTGCCGGTGATCGTCTATTTCAACACCGGGGAATTCTGCATCCAGCCGCTTACGCAAACTATCCAGATCGCCCAACGGGCGTAGCTCGACGTCAATCAATTGTGGCAAGGGCAGTTCCCGGATGGCGGCGCTTTGCCCTAGCCACGGCGCCAGCAATGCTTCCATCTCGGTCACTTCCAGGGCGCGTGCCTGGGCAACGGCGGGATGGTCGCGCAACACGCCAAGAACCGATTTTACCACCGCATCGCCACTGACCCCGGATTCAGGTGGAACCTGAACCGTCACCAATTGGTCAAGCTCCGACGCCCACTGACCAGTGGCCCCAATCAGCGCCAGTCCGCCAATTATGGCAAGGCTGGCCAGATATACATTGACCGCAATTATCAAAGGCAACAGACGTGACCCCAGCATATTGCGGGGCAGAATTTTGGAATGTGGAATAATCATCAGCTGGCTTTCGCCCTTACCGGGGGTAATTGGCGCAAGCGGCCGCCTTCTTCCAATTGCAATTCGCCTGCGTGGTGACGGTGGCGTTGCAGCAAACCCATATCGTGGGTTGCGATAAGCAGCGTGGACCCCTGCCGGTTAAGTTCCATCAGCAACCCAAGCAACCGTTCACCGATTTCCGCATCGACGCTTCCTGTGGGCTCATCCGCCAGCAATAATTGAGGGCTGGCAACCACGGCACGGGCGATGGCTACCTGCTGCTGCTCTCCACCGGACAAAAGCTCCGGATAATGATGCAGTTTATCTCCAAGTCCAACCCAGTTCAGCAATTCCTCCACGTCCCGGGTATAATCCTGTTCTGCACGCCCCTCAATGGCCAGGGGTAGCGCCACATTTTCAAACACCGTCAAATGGCTGACCAGACGAAAGTCCTGAAAAACCACACCAACGCGGCGGCGAATTTCGGGCAATTCGGGTGCATCAAGCTGGGAGATGTCCTTACCGAACATTTCCATGTACCCGCGTGAGGGGCGGTGCCCGAGGTAAAGCATGCGCAAGAGACTGCTTTTACCCGCACCACACCGGCCCGTAAGGAAATGAAAGCTTCCTGCCGCCAGAGTGAAGCTGATATTGCTAAGAATTTCCGGCCCGTCTGCATATCGCAGGGCCACATTTTTGACCCGAATCATCAGGCATCCTCCTACCTCGAACATTTCCATGTTAGTGCATTGAAGACCGTTTGCGAACAGCCTGCTGCATTTTCAGCCCTGTAAAATAGACTCAAGGGCAGGTATGCTTGCGTAATCTAGCCCGTGCAGCCTATATAAGATTTTCAAATAGATACGCGGAATCGGATGATTCTTACCTGCTCTTCTTGTGCCACGCGCTTTCTGGTTGATGCGGTCGCCATCGGCCCGTCGGGCAGGCATGTGCGTTGCGCACGCTGTCAGCATGGCTGGTTTCAGGAGCCAGCGGTCGATCTGCCGCGTTCCGTTCCATCTGACGCGGGCACAACCGGGACATCCCAGCAGGATACGAGAGCGCTCGCGGGCATGGCAATGCCCGCCAGCCGGCCAACGCCATTGCGCCGTGGCGCCAATCTTCCCGCATTACCGCGCAAGTCCAGCCGAATGGTGGAAATGCTTTCGTGGGGCGCATTGGCGTTGTTTACCTTCTGCCTGCTGGCTGGCGGGTATATGTTCCGTGATCAGATTATCCATGCCTGGCCGCAAGCCGCAAAACTCTATGTGGCGCTTGGGGTTGACCTGCCCGCCAGTCAATTGCGGCTTACAGATGTGTCATTCGCGCAAAGCATGCAGGAGGGCCGCCCTGCGCTGACTGTTAAAGGCATGATCAGCAATGATGGTGTAGCTGAAATGACGGCGCCTCTTGTGCTTGTGAAACTACGCAATGCGGGGGGCAGGGATATATTCCAATGGACCTATCAATTGCCCGAACCAGTCCTTAGCGCGGGCGCCAAAGTAAAATTTGAAACCAGCCTGGTTGATCCACCGGTCGAAGCGCGTAATCTGGAGGTTACTTTTGCCCCCGGGCATTAACTCCCTGGTTCGTATTTTTTTACCTGTATTAACGAGCTATTAATAATTGCCCCGCTAAATGGCCACCTATTGGCGCTGCGAATCGTAGCCCCAATTATTTGTACCCAAAATTCGCAGGGCGTTCTGGCATGGCAAAAATTCTTGTTGCAGAAGATGAAGAGTCAGTCCGGGAGTTATTGACTATTGCCTTGCGCCGTAAGGGACACGAGGTGATGGCGGTCGCGGATGGCTCAGAGGCGCTTGGCGCACTATCAATCAGCCGGTACGATTTGTTATTGACGGATATTGTGATGCCGGTCGTGGATGGCATTGCTTTGTCGCTAAAGGCGGCGCGGGACAATCCCGACATGCGCATTCTGATGATGACGGGCTATTCGGCTGAACGCCAGCGCGCGTATAATCTGGAAGAGCTGATCCATGATGTGGTTTTGAAACCCTTTACCATGGATGAGATCGGCAAAGCCGTTGATTCGGCGCTGGCCGCGTAATACACACTCTCAAAACAGCTTCAACAGGCGATCAATATAATTCAGTTCCTCAACCGGGCGGCGGCGCTGACTGGCGCGCAGTTCCAGTTCGCGGCGGATTTGTAGCGCGCGTTCTATGTCAAATTGCTCAGGCAAGGCGGCGCCGCCCGCAGAATCGCTGGCCATGGGCCGTCCCAGCGGATCCTTGTTCTGCCAGGGTGCGCCATTTTCATCGCTATCGCCATTTTCTGCCTGGGCCTTGGCGTCTGCTTCACGCAACATTTTAGCCAGCGCACCGGCGCCCGCGCGCAATTGATCCATCGTCTGGCTTTGCTGCTCTAGGGCGTCATTTGTTTCTCCTTTGCGCAGTGCTTTTGCGGCTTCCTGCATGGCGCGCTCCGCACGGCCTAAAGAATTCGGGGGGTCCTCTGTTGCGGATTGATCGAGCCTGCTTTTCAGATCATCCAGCGCGCCGTGCAATTTTTCCTGGTCGCGGGCAAGCCCCCCTTTTCCTTCGCCGCTTCCTTCGTGCTCGCGCTGGCTGTAGGTTTCATCCTGCAATTGCTGTTGCTGGCGCATCATGCTGGTCAAATCTTTCAGGGCGCCTCCATATAGTTTTTGCGCCGGACTTTTCTGACCGCCCGCTTGACCGGGGCGCATATTCTCCAGGACGTTTTGCAACCTGGAAAGCATTTGTTGCGCTGCTTCGCGTGCGCCCGACTTGCTCATCTTTTCAATTTGATTTAGCAGTGCATCGAGATCGGATTTGTTGATAGTTCCGGAATTTTTCTGGCCCCCATCTGGTGACGGCGTTTCGTCTTCCAGCGCCTGTTCGGCCATGGCCTGCACATAACGTTCCAGCGCTTCGCGTAAAGCCTGGGTCAGATTGGCGATTTCCCCGTCGCTGGCGCCGTCCCGCAGCGCCTGCATGAGGGTATTCTGCAACTGACGCAACTCGCTGCCGGCAATTGATAGATCGCCATCTTCAAGATTTAGCGCAAGCCGCCATAATAATTCGACAACCTGTGTGCGGGCGTCCTCATTGCCATGTATGTGTTTTATTTTGTGCCTGGCTACACGCATCGCCAGGTAAACAGGCAGTTCCAGCGTAAATTTATCAGGGTACAGACTTAATGCATCCAGCGCCTCAATAGTGTGTTTGTCATTCGCCGGTTCTGTTGCCACAATGCGGCGTTGTTCGATAATGGCGCGCGCCAGCGGGTTCTTGAATGGGCGCTGCGGTAAAATCAGATCAATCTGTTTCGTGCGCCCGGTTTGCCCCGTTGCATCGGTTGCAATCAGGTGGAGCCGCACCGGCTGCCCTGCCCAGGGATGGGCGGTCAGATCCACATAGGCAACCTGTCCGCCTTTGGCAGCGGCCTGCGGGGTTGGAAACTCCACCCGCAACGGCGCTTCGGGGGATGAATTTTCACCGGTGACAGGCGTGATCTCGGCGGCGGCGGCAACAACGCCATAATCATCAGTGGCGCCATATTTGAACCGCAGTCCGTATTGCCTGGTGACGGTAATGTCTTCCAGCAGGCTGATGACCGGCGGTTGATCAGGAATGACTGTGATCTGCCATTCCTGGTTGCTTGCTCCGGACTGGCGTAACTGCACATGCTGACTCTGTTCCAGCTTGACCGATGCGTGACTGTTGGCGCTATCGGCTTTAGTCATCGGCAGACGCTGTTTTTTGCCTGCGTCCGGCGTCAGGTGCAATTCCGCCTCGCGCCCGCCAAACAGCCGCATGGAAAGCTCACTGCCCGCCGGGACTGTAATCGGGGCGTCAGATACTGCATCACCTGATGGGGAGCCCTGCGTGCCGTTGTCCTGAGAAGCTTTGGCAATTGCGGCCCCCGCAAGCATCACAGGCGCAGCGCCGGTGTAAGCGGGTGGTGTAATCCAGGCTTCCAGCCGTGACTTGGGCAGGGCAGGGCCTAGACCCGTTGGCGTGAACCCCGTTTCAATGCGTGTCCACCATTGCGGCCCCGCTGCAAATGATCCGGCAATCAGCAGGATGCCAGCCATCTGCCGCAGACCATGACGGTCAAACCGGATCGCGCGCGGGCGGGGCAGAACAAACTTCAAACGCGGCAAAGTCTGGCGTATGCGCAACAAATGTGCACGCCACAGGTTGCGGGTATCCGGTGTTCCAGCACCCAGCTCCTGCCGGTCTTCCAATGCGCGCAAGGGATGATGCAACAAACCGTTGTCACGTTCGATACGGGCCAGAATGCTGTGGCGATCCGGCAGCCTGATCTGCCCGCGCTGGAGAAAGATCGTGGCGGCACTGAACAGGGCCAGCGCCAACAGCATCACCCAGTGCACAATCGCCGGGACCAGCCGCCAGATGTCAAACAGCGATAGCGCCAGGAAAAACGCCAGCGCACACGCAAGTTGCCAAAGGCTTTGCCAGACTGTTTCCCACACAAGCGCCAGCCGGGCCAGCATCACACGCCTGCGCAACCCCGGAATGGCTGCGGGCTGGTTTGGCAGTGGCGTGTGTTCGGCCTTGGTCAATCGCGCTAGCTTTCCTTATTCAACCAGTCGGGGATGCGGTCTAGCCCCAGTAACTGTTCATATGTCTGGCGGGGGCGCACAATGGCGAACTCCATACCGCGCACCAGCACTTCGGGCACCAGCAGCCGGGCATTATAGGTGCCGGACTGCACGGCCCCGTAGGCGCCCGCAGATAGTATCGCCAACAGGTCCCCTTCGCCAAGCATTGTCAGTTCACGATTGCTTGCAAAGCTGTCGCCGGTTTCACATATCGGGCCGACCACATCATATGTCCCCATTGGCGTAGTGGCGGACGGTTCCCGGATAGGCCAGATTTCATGATAGGCGTCATACAGTGTTGGCCGGATCAGGTCATTCATGGCCGCATCGACAATGGCGAAATGGCGGCTTTCGCCCTGCTTCACATAAATGGTGCGGCAGACCAGCACACCCGCATTGCCGATGATCATCCGGCCAGGTTCAAAAATCAGGCGGCACCCCAGGCCATTGAATATTTCTGCCGTCATCGCGGCATAATCTGTGGGCAGAGGCGGATTGGCATTGGATTGTTCATATGGAATGCCCAGCCCGCCCCCCAGATCGATGGTTGAAATTTGATGGCCGTCGCTGCGCAACTCCCTGACAAGATCACGCACTTTGGTAAAGGCTTTGCTGAATGGCGCAAGCTCGGTTAGCTGGCTGCCAATATGCACATCAACGCCAACAATGCGCAGGTTCGGCAATTGCGCCGCCTGGGCATATACCGCCCGGGCGCGGGCGATGGGAATGCCGAATTTATTTTCGGATTTGCCAGTGGAAATTTTGGCGTGGGTTTTTGCATCCACATCCGGATTAACGCGAATGGTGATATCGGCTGTCTTTCCCATGGCCGCAGCTACTTCGCTCAGCGCCTGCATTTCGGGTTCGGATTCCACATTGAATTGCGCAATGCCCACTTCAAGTGCGTGCGCCATTTCGGTACGGGTTTTGCCAACACCGGAAAAGACGATTTTGTTTGCGGGGATGCCCGCCGCCAGGGCGCGGCGCAACTCACCTTCCGAGACAATATCGGCGCCACAGCCGAGCTTTGCCAATGTGCGAATGACGGCCAGATTGCCATTGGCCTTCAGCGAATAACAGACCAGCGCATCCTGTCCCGCAAACGCACCGGCAAAGACCGAATAGTGGCGCTCAATCGTTGCGCTTGAATAGCAGTAGAAGGGCGTGCCCACGGCCTCTGCGATGCGTGAAAGGGCCACATCTTCGGCATACAGTTCGCCATCGCGATAATGAAAATGGTGCATACGGATTATTTCTTTATCTCGTGCTTTGTTCTTTATCTCTGTCTTTCTGCCATTCGCGCTCAACGCGCGCATCTTCCGCGCCCCCCGGCGGCACTTCCAGCGGCCCCTTTTTCCCGCAGGAGGCGATCAGCGCCAGCGCCAGCAATATCCACGCTTTGCGGCGCATCAGCCGGTCTCCTTTTTTGCAGCGGCAATGGCGGCGCGCACCCGGTCCGGCGCGGTGCCACCAAGGGAAATGCGGCTGGCAACCGACGCCTGTACAGACAACATGGCGCGGGCCGCGTCAGTTATACGTGGTTCCACGGCTTGCAGATCGGCCAGGCTTAGCTGTTCCAGCGTCATGGCTTGGCGTTCTGCGCGCTTGACCACCTCGCCGGTAATATGATGCGCCTGCCGGAACGGAATATGCAGTTCGCG
>OBEQ012190368.1_pt1 | contig 29074 bp, 29 predicted proteins | sample 1670901 | NCBI WGS metagenome assembly OBEQ01 (sample SAMEA104232315, study PRJEB22302) | groundwater metagenome | biome: forest; feature: aquifer; material: groundwater | place: USA | collected 2011-08-07 | depth 5.4 m
ATGTGGGAATTGATGGTCTTTCTTATCCTCTGGTTTTGTTAACGACTTTACTGACTGTTCTTTCCATTATTGCTTCATTTAATATCCAAAATAGAGTTAAAGAATATTTCTTCTGGTTTTTACTTTTAGAAACTGGAATGTTGGGAGTATTTGTATCTTTGGATTTTTTCCTTTTTTATATCTTCTGGGAAGTAATGTTAGTTCCAATGTACTTCTTAATTGGCATTTGGGGAGGTCCTCGAAAGGAATACGCGGCGATTAAGTTTTTCCTCTATACTTTATTTGGATCTGTATTTTTATTGATCGCGATCTTGGCGCTTTATTTTAGAAGCGACCCTCACACATTTGATATTCTTCAATTGACCGCGCGGAATTCCCAGTTTATAGGAAAGTTTGGATTTGTCGTATTCTTGCTTTCGTTTATTGGATTCGCAATAAAAGTGCCTGTATTCCCATTCCATACATGGTTGCCTTTAGCTCATGTAGAAGCGCCGACTGCGGTTTCAGTCATTCTTGCGGGAGTTCTTCTAAAGTTGGGAACTTATGGGATGATGCGTATCTCCTTCCCGCTTTTCCCTGAAGCAGCGCTTTGGTTCGCGGTCCCTCTTTTAATACTTGCCTTTATTAACATTGTCTACGGAGCTTTTGTAGCCATGGCTCAGACAGATATGAAAAAGATGGTTGCCTATTCTTCTATTAATCATATGGGTTATGCTCTTTTGGGAATGGCTAGCTTTACATTGACCGGATTTAATGGAGCTGTTCTACAAATGATTAACCATGGTATTATTACAGGCTCTTTATTCTTGTTAGTTGGTGTTTTGTATGATCGCGCTCATACTCGAGATATTAATGCTTTTGGTGGGTTGGGCGCGAAGCTTCCAATGTATGCTGGAATAATGACTCTGGCTTCCATGGCCTCTTTAGGTTTGCCGGGTTTGGCTGGGTTTATATCCGAGTTTTTATGTTTCTTGGGAGCGTTTACCTCCCCATCTCAAGCCACAGCCTTTGGTCAAATCCCAGCGTTCAAGTTATATACCGCGGTTTCTGTGATTGGCATTCTAGTGACTGCCGCTTTTTTCTTAAGAATGATTCAGAAAGTTTTCTTAGGGAAGTTTAACGAGAAGTGGAGCGACCTTAAAGATATGGATTTCCGTGAATTAGTGGCAATCGTTCCTCTGACTGTACTCACCCTCTTTATTGGAGTAGCGCCTGGGTGGCTCATCAGAATCATGGACTCTACGATGAGTTCCCTTGTGCATTTTATTACGGGCGCTAAATAATAGAAATGGAATCACTTCGTCTACTATTGCCTGAACTGTTTTTAAGCGGCGCAGCCATGCTGCTCTTAGGGTTAGACGCTTTTCTTAAAGAGCGCAAAAAATGTTGGGTCCTTTTTGTTAGTTTTTTATCCCTATTCATTACTTTTTTGCTTTTAATGAATCATCCAGAGACTGGGGTTGCTTTTGGAATGTTGGTCACAGATCCCTTCTCTCACTTCTTTAAAATTCTAGCCATTTTAAGCGCCGGTCTTATTCTTATGATTTCCGAAAAAGATCCGGAACTCATGGGGGAAAATAGTGGAACCTATGCCAGTTTAATTCTTTTTTCTGTTGTGGGAACCATGTTTTTAAGTTCCGCTAAAGATTTGCTTCTATTATTCTTAGGAATGGAGCTAACGACTATTCCACTTTTTATATTGGCGGGATTTCTTAAATCGGATTTGCGTTCCAGTGAAGGAGCGATTAAGTTTTTTTTAATTGGGGCTTTTTCAACAGGCCTCATGTTGTTTGGAATTTCTTATCTCTATGGTCTCACGGGATCCACCCAATTTAAAGAAATTTATGAGTGGTACAACAAATCTCAATTGGCTGGCGCCGATGGAATTTTGTTTTTTCTTTCCATTCTTTTTCTTTTGGTAGGTTTAGGGTTTAAACTCTCCTTGGTTCCATTTCATCAGTGGACTCCCGATACTTACCAGGGATCGCCCACTCCCATTACCGCATTTTTTTCTGTTTCCAGAGAGGCGGGAGTGATTGTGGTCACTCTACGGTTTTTTACTGAATACTTAAGTCGGAGTGAGATGGGAATGACGCCTTTCTTCGCCTTACTTTCTATTTTAACGATGACGGTAGGGAACATTGCCGCTTTAAGGCAGGACAATTTAAAAAGATTATTGGCCTACTCCTCCATTGCCCATGCTGGGACTATTCTCATAGGTTTAGTGGCGGGAAGTCCGTTGGGCAGAGAAGGGGTGATGCTCTATAGTTTGGCTTATTTTTTAATGAGTTTGGGAGCCTTTACTGTCGTGATTGCCATTTCTAGAATTAAGGGAAGCGAGGATATTTCCAGCCTACAGGGTTTGGCTAAAGAGAATTTTCCTCTGGCTTTGCTCATGCTTTTTTTCCTTTTATCTTTATCCGGTATTCCACCTTTCCTGGGGTTTTGGGGGAAATTCTATGTTTTTTGGGCTGCCATAGAAGCGAAGCTTTTCTATTTAGTTGTGATCGCTCTACTGAATGCGGTGGTGGCAGTGTATTACTATTTTAGAATTGTACGAAAAATGTTTTTTCAAGAGCCTCAAGTTTCTTCTGTTGGGGTTTCAGGGGTTCAGAAACAATTTAGTTTAGAGTTAACAACTCTAGTGGTTGCCTCTCTATTACTGATACTCGGAATATTCCCGCAAGGTCTGATCGCGTGGATTAAAGGGACAGCAACCATTCTACCTTGAAGAACTTAAATATTTTAACTCCCGCGCCCGGCATAGAAAGATCGCGACACCTTAAAACAATACTGGCTCCTATTCTTCCACAGTTAAGGGAAGTGGAATCTAAACTTAACTCTATAGCGGAAGAAAGTAATGGAATACTTAAAGATTCTTCCCATTATGTTTTAAATGGGGAGGGAAAAAGACTTCGTTCCGCTCTTGTTCTTTTTTGCGCTTCTATTCAGCCCAACTCTAAAGAATTCGTACCCTTATTAAAAAGTAAAGAAGAAGCAGTCATCGATGTGGGGACTGCTGTAGAGCTAATTCATGCGGCTACTTTGGTTCACGACGATATTGTGGACCGATCGGTTTTACGCAGACTTAAACCTACTGTTAATCTTCAGTTTGGAGAGGATGTCGCGGTTCTGTTGGGAGATTTTCTCTATTCTAAAGCATTTAAAATGATCGCGGATGTTGGGGATGGACTCCTTACGAGTGAAATTGCTTCTACTACGCAAGGAATGTGTGAAGGAGAAATTGATCAACTTAAAAATCGATATAGACCTAACTTAACTTTAGAAGAATATTTTTCTTTTATTGAAAGAAAGACTGCCTCCTTAATATCGGTGAGCGCTTTGGCGGGAGCCAGGCTGGCTCCATTAGATAAAATTCATCAACAGGCGCTGGCTCAATTTGCCTTGAATGTAGGGATCTCTTACCAAATTATTGACGATCTTTTAGATGTTATTGGTTCTGAATCTAAATTAGGTAAAACTTTAAGAACAGATACGGGAAATGGAAAAATGACTCTACCCATGATACTGCTTTTTAAATGCATGAATCCAAAGGAAAAAGAAAAATTTATGGAAGGTTTCGCAACCGTGCATATGGACTGGGAATTTATTCAAACTTTAATGACTCAACACGAAATTGTTGAGCAAACCAGAAAAGTTGCCGATGACTATTTCGATTTAGCCATTCAATCTTTAAGTCATTTTAATTCAGATATAAAGGAATCACTTCTTAGCCTTTCTCGTTTTGTTTTAAAGCGAGATTACTAGTACATTAGGGAAATAAAGGAGGAAATTATGTTTCAGAATATTGGAATTTGGGATTGGGTGATTATTCTTTTGATTGTGCTGATTCTGTTTGGGGGGAAGAGATTGCCAGATTTAGCAAAATCTTTGGGGCGGTCTATCTCCCTCTTTAAAAAGGGATTAAAAGAAGGAGAAGATGAAATAAAGAAAAGTGAGGATAAAGAGGATAAAGAGAAGGGGTAATGGAAGATACGCCTGTCCCGTTTACTGACCATTTAGAAGAGTTACGCTATCGTTGTATTGTTGGGTTTATAGCTGTTGGCATTGGAACTGCCATTAGCTATTTTTTTGTCGATACTCTATTTTCGTTTTTAGCGCGTCCTATTGGCTCCTTTATATTTTTACGCCCCACCGAGGCTTTTTTTGCTCGATTAAAAGTAGCTTTGGCGACCGGAATACTCCTGGCTATGCCTGTGCTTTTAATTCAGATTTGGAAATTTATAGTGGTGGCATTGAAGCCATCGGAAAGAAAATCCCTAGTATGGATTTTGCCCAGCTCTTACTTTCTTTTTATTCTGGGGTTCTCTTTTGGATTTTTTGTTTTGGTTCCCATGGGCGTAAAATTCTTATTAAGTTATTCGTCCAGCGTTCTTGTGCCGCAGATCTCCATAGATGAATATATTAATTTTATAGGAGTACTCTGCCTGATTCTAGGGGCCATATTCCAAATGCCGCTGGTTACATTTTTTATTTCCAGATTGGGGTTCATACAATCTCAAACATTGCCCGAAAAGCGCAGGGTTGCCATCTTAGTCATCTATGGTTTGAGCGCCCTAATAACACCAGGTCCTGACCCCGTGACGAGTTTTCTCCTGGCTAGTTCTAGTTACTTGCTATTTGAGTGTTCTATCCTAACCGCCAAGTGGGGGAATCGGAAATATTCGTTGGATTAGCATCATTATTTTGTTATAATAATTAAATTACGGTAAAAAATAATTAAGAAGGAGAATGGGACAAATTAAACAATGACAAATATATCGATGAAAAGCCTGCTAGAGGCAGGGGTGCATTTTGGGCATAAGACGCGGGCCTGGAATCCTAAAATGGCAAAATATATCTATGGCGCGCGGAATGATATTCATATTATAGATTTATCTAAGACGGTCAAAGAACTTAAGAAAGCGCTTAAATTTTTAAAAGATTCTGCTCTTCAACAAAAAGTATGTCTTTTTGTGGGAACCACTAAACAATCACAGGAAGCGATATTGGAAACAGCGGTTCGCTGTGGAAGTCCCTTTGTCAATCAACGATGGTTAGGGGGAACTCTGACCAATTTTATGACTGTTCGTAAGTCCGTAGAAAGGCTAAAAGAGATCGAAAAGATGAAGGTGGATAAAATTTTAAATTATCTTCCTAAAAAAGAGGCGTCTAAATTAGAAAAATTACGGGTTCGCTTGGAAAAGTCTTTGTGTGGGATTAAGGATATGCCGGTTCTTCCCGATATTCTATTTGTGATAGATCCTATGGCGGAAATGACAGCGATTATGGAAGCGAAAAAACTGGAAATTCCTATTGTGGCTGTATGTGATACCAACTGTAATTCTGATTTAATTGATTATCCTATTCCTGGGAATGATGATGCCGTAAGATCTGTAAAGCTTTTCTGTACTTATGCCGCCGATGCTATTTTAGAAGGTAAAACAGAGGCTGAAAAATTAGCTTCTGATCAGGCAGCGCCTCCAGAGGCAGCAGCTATTGCCTCTGCTTCAGTAGATGCGGAAGAGGTTAAACTTAATTCATCTGAAGTAGAGAGTAACAGCGCACCATTAGAAAAGAGTGTCCCCGTGGAAGTAGCTTCCGTTTCAGACGTATCCCCTTTGGAAGGAGAAAAATAATGGCGGTCACAGCTCAAGAAGTTCAAAAGTTAAGGGAGATGACAGGGGCGGGAATTCTAGACTGTCAAAAAGCTTTACTTTCTACGAGTGGTAGCGTAGATAAGGCGATCCAATTTTTAAGAGAAAAGGGTAAGGCTTCGGCTCAAACTAAAGCGGGAAGGTCCGCGGGTCAAGGCGCGATTGTTTCTTGGATTAGTGAAGATGGCAAGGCGGGAAGTTTAATTGAACTTAACTGCGAAACAGATTTTGTGGCTAGAACCAAAGATTTTCAAGATTTAGCGTTACAAATTGCCACCGCTGCCGCGAAAAATAAGGTCCAATCCGTAGAAGATTTGCTTAAACAAAAACAATCGAGTAGTTCGGAAACTCTGGAATCCCTCATTAAAGAAAAAATTGGAAAATTAGGCGAAAATATGGTTTTGAAAAGGGTCAAAAGTTTTGGTTCAGAATCCAGTCAGGTAGGAAATTATATTCATTCTCCCTTTGAAAATGCTCTCTATTGTGGGCGATTAGGAGTTTTGCTGGAAGTGAACACGGAGCTAAAAGGCGCGCCCCTTTCTGAAATTTTAAAAGAAGTTTCTATGCAGATCGCGGCGACCGCTCCACGGTGGATTAAGAAAGAAGATATTCCCAGTGAAATGGTGGAAAAAGAGAAAGCGATCTATTTAGAACAATGCAAGCAAATGGGTAAGCCTGAAGTGGCTTGGCCTAAAATTATGGATGGCAAATTTAAAGATTTTTATAAACAGTTCTGTTTGTTAGAGCAAAACCATGTTCGTGATACATCTGGGAAAACAAGTGTTCAATCCTACATAGAATCCGCTTCTAAACCATTGGGCGCGCCTTTATCTATTGTTAGCATGGTACGATTTAAAGTAGGAGAAGATTCCTAACTCACCTCCCATTAGATGCCACCCACCCGAGTTGTCCTTAAATTGTCAGGTGAATCCCTCGCGGGGGATACGGGTTGGGGCATTGACCTTAAATCTCTTTTTAAAATAGCCAAAGAAATTAAAAAAGCTCACGATCACAACATCCAAATTGGTGTGGTGGTGGGGGGTGGAAACATTTGGCGCGGAGGACGCGACCAAGGGCTGCATTTAGACCGGGTCATCGCGGACAATATGGGGATGCTGGCTACAATTATAAACGCCTTGGCCTTGCAAGATGCCTGTGAGCAGGAAGGGGTTCATACCCGCGTTCTTTCCGCGGTAGAGGTGGCTAAAGTAGCCGAACCTTTTATTCGTAGAAGAGCTATTCGCCACATGGAGAAAGGTCGTTTAATTATTTTCGCGGCCGGGACGGGGAACCCTTACTTTTCTACAGATACAGCCGCTGCTTTGCGGGCGATAGAATTGAACGCGGAAATTGTTCTTAAAGCCACGCATGTGGATGGAATTTATAGCGATGATCCGCGTAAAAATAGTGAAGCCAAACTCTATCAAACCTTAACCTTCCAAGAAGCGATCGAAAAAAAGTTGAAATTTATGGATACATCCGCTTTAGCTTTATGCCAAGAAAACAAAATCCCTGTGCGTGTTTTTAATTTGCATCAACCGGGGAGTATTGTAAAAGCTATTTGCGGCGAAAATTTGGGAACGCTTTTAACCGTTTAGGGGGGCATATTTATGCAAAGAGCCGAAGCAGAAATGACAAAAGCGTTGGAAAAATTTAAGTCTGAACTTAGCACCCATAGGACAGGTAGAGCGCATGTGTCATTATTGGAAGGGATTAGAGTGGAATATTTTGGCAGTATTCTTCCCATCAATCAGGTGGGCACCATTTCTATCGCGGAAGCTCGAACTTTTGAAATTAAACCTTGGGATAAAGAGGCTTTAAAAGCGATAGAGCAGGCGATTATAAAATCTGATCTTGGTTTGACCCCTTTTAACGATGGGAAAGTGATCCGGTTAACCCTACCTGCCCCCACAGAAGAGAGAAAAAAAGATATTATTCGCCTGGTTCGTAAAGGGGCGGAAGATTTTAGAGTGAATATTCGTAATATAAGAAGAGAAACTGTGGAATCTTTAAAGGCCCAGGAAAAGGATAAAAAAATTTCTAAAGATGAACTTCACCGCTCCGAACAAACCATTCAGAAATTGACCGACCATTATATTAAACTGATTGACGACACCCTCCTTCTTAAAGAGAAGGAAATATTAGAATCCTAAATTTAGGATTCTACACCTCATTGAAGTGAGTAGCAAAGAAACTCTCCTGAAGGAAATTCAACAAAAAGAGATTCCTCAACATATAGCCATTATTATGGATGGGAATGGCCGCTGGGCAAAAAAAAGAGGGATGCCCCGTATTTATGGTCATAGGGCGGGGACTCAAAGCGTAAAAGAAGTGGTGAAAGCCTGCGGCGAACTTAAAATAAAAATCCTTACTTTGTACACATTTTCTACGGAAAATTGGTCCAGGCCTTTAACCGAGGTGAACGCTTTAATGGGGTTACTCTGTACCATGTTAAAGAGAGAGGTCGCAGAATTGGATAAAAGCGGGGTCTCGCTAGAATCGATTGGAAGAACTGAAGAACTTTCTGAAAAAGTGCAAAAAGAGTTAAAAATTGCCAAGGAGAAACTGCGTCATAACAGGGGAAAAGGGCTGCTGCTTAATTTAGCTCTAAATTATGGGGGTCGGCAGGAAATATTAGATGCTGCCAATCAAATTCTTAAATCTGGATTAAAAACTGTGGATGAAATTAAGTTCCGTGAATTCCTTTATACTGGGCCTATGGCGGATCCCGATTTGGTTATTCGCACTTCTGGGGAAGAGCGACTGTCTAATTTCTTAATATTTCAGGCGGCTTACGCGGAATTTTATGTGACTAAAGTTCTTTGGCCAGATTTTAGAAAGGAACAGCTTTATGATGCGATTGCCGATTATCAAAATAGGGAACGACGATTTGGAAAAGCTTAATTTATGTTACTGCCCCGATTTCTAACCACTTTAGTTGGAGTTCCTCTTTTAATCCTTACCATTTGGTGGGGTCAGATCCCATTTTTAATTTTTGTGTTTGGCATTGTGTTGTTGGCCCTTTATGAATATTATAATTTGGCAGAATTGGGGAATATTCCAGTATTTAAGAGTTTGGGGTTGTTTTGCGGGGCTCTGTTTTCCATTGGAATAGGTTTATTGGGAACCTCGATTGTGGAGATGAAAGGGGTCTCCTTTAAATCTATTTTTTTACCTTTTATTTTGGCGGTCATATTAGTTCTTTTTTCATTAATCTCTTTTTTTTCTAGAAAAAAAGAGAATGCTTTTACCGGATTGTCCATAATGTGGTTTGGAAACTTTTATGTGGTTTGGCCTTTGTCCCACCTTTATTTAATTCGCGATTTAAAACCAAATGGACTTTACTTCACTTTTTTTCTATTTTTTGTTATTTGGGCGTTAGATATTGGCGCTTACTTGGGCGGAATAAGATTTGGGAAGCGGAGAATGTCCGAATATATTAGTCCTAAAAAGACATGGGAAGGAGCGACAGTAGGTTCTTTATTCGCTTTAGGGGTGGCGTGGGTCTGCAATACCGCGTTCTCTAACTTTTTAGATCTTAAGCACATGTTATTATTGGCAACATTAATTATTTTAGTGGCCCAAATTTCTGATTTGTCGGAGTCTTTATTTAAGAGAAATGTGGGAGTCAAAGATTCTGGCGCTCTTTTGCCCGGCCATGGGGGAATTTTAGATCGTTTTGATTCATTTTTATTAACCACCCCTATATACTATTATGTGATTAGTTTCTTTATTCTATGAAAAAGAAAATTATAATTTTAGGTTCTACAGGCTCTATTGGGGATAGCGCTCTTAAGGTTTTGGATCGCAATCGCGATGATTTTGAAGTGGTGGGTTTAAGCACAGAGAGCAATATAGAGAAGCTATATCTGCAAATTAAAAAATGGAAGCCACGATGCGTGGGCATTGTTAACCCAGTCGCCTATTCTAATTTTATTAAAAAATATGAGAGTGAGATATCTCGTAAGCGAATAAAAGTATATTCTGGAGTTGAGTCTCTGGAAAGAATTGTAAAAGAAGAGGCGGATCTTATTCTTTCTGGGGTGGTTGGAGCGAGTGGTTTAATGGCTCTTCTGGCCGCGTTAAAGTTGGGGCGTGTGGTGGCTTTAGCGAACAAAGAGTCCCTGATTATGGCCGGGGAATTAGTCACAGAAACCGCGAAAAAGTATGGCGGGAAAATTCTTCCCGTGGATTCGGAACATTCGGCCATGTTTCAATGTTTAGAAGGGCAAAATGGAAATAAGGTTTATAAAATTTTATTGACCGCTTCGGGCGGACCTTTTTATAAATATAAAGGGGATTTGTCTAAAGTTTCCGTGGAATATGCTCTGAAGCATCCCAATTGGATTATGGGCAAAAAAATTACGATTGATTCCGCCACACTGATGAATAAAGGATTAGAGAAAATTGAAGCGCACTATTTGTTTGGAGTTCCTTTAGATAAAATTGAAATTCTAATTCACAGGCAGTCTATTGTGCATTCCGCGGTTGAATATGAAGATGGTTCCGTGTTGGCTCAACTTTCCGCTCCGGATATGTGTTTGCCGATCCAATACGCGCTCACTTACCCGGAGAGAAAACCTTGTCCCATTGCGCGCTTAGATTTAGCCAAAATAAAACAACTCGATTTTGAATTTCCAGATTTTAACCGTTTTCCAGCTTTAAGTCTGGCCCTTTCCGCCGCCAAAAGCGGGGGGACAACTCCGGCAGCCCTTTCCGCCGCCAATGAAGTGGCTGTTTACGCGTTCTTAGCTAAAAGAATTCGGTTTACGGAAATTGCCAAAGTGGTTGAGATCGTGTTGGATAAACATAAGAGGATTAAAAAACCAGGTCTAGAGGAAATCTTGGACGCGGACCGCTGGGCGCGTAGTGTTGCAGAAGAATATGTTAGAAAATATGAGGGGAATTAAAATATGATTACGGTATTGGCTGTTTTGGCTGTGTTTAGTGTGGTGGTGGTGATTCATGAGATGGGGCACTTTTTAGTTTGCCGCTATTATGGGGTTAGGGTAGAGAAATTTGCGGTTGGGTTTGGCAAGGAAATTTTTGGGTTTGATTGGAAAGGGACGCGATGGTCTTTTTGTATTCTTCCTTTAGGGGGGTATGTGAAACCGGCAGGGGAGGAGATGGAAGAAAGTTCTGGCGCTCCAGATGAATATTTTGGTCAGAATTGGGCGCATAGAAGCGCCATTGCTTTAGCCGGTCCAGTCATGAACTATATTCTTGCTTTTGTTTGTTTTTTTTCTCTAGTATTTTTCTGGGGTCAGGCTCAACCCTCTAACCAACCTGTGATTGGGGAAGTGATTGCCGGATTTCCCGCCCAGGCTTCTGGATTTCTTAAAGGGGACCGCATGGTGGCGATTAATGGACGAGAAATTAGCACTTGGGAAGATGCGGCAAAAGTAATCCATACCCAGCCAGAAAAACCGATCGATATTCGTTTTAAGAGAATAGAAAATAATCAGGAAATAGATAAAACAGTGGCCGTTGTTCCACGCAAGGATCCGCAAAGAAATATTGGAGTTATTGGAATTTCTCCAGTCATAGAGATGGAATCACAAGGATTTTTTAAGTCCGTCTCTTTGGCGGGATATCAAACCTATTTTTGGTCCGCGCTCACTCTAAAATATTTGAAGGATGCCATTGTTCAGCGTAAAAAGCCAGAGCTGGCGGGTCCTATAGGCATCGTGACAATTATCGCGAAAGTTTCTAAAGAGGGATTTCAGGAAGTCTTGGGGTTGGTGGCATTAATCTCTTTATCTTTGGGACTATTTAATTTCTTTCCTATTCCTTTATTGGATGGCGGACATGTATTTCTCTATCTTTTAGAAGGGCTTTTTAGAAAACCTTTGAATAAAAAAGTAGTTCGCGTGGCGAATATTGTGGGGGCAACATTTCTTATCTCCATATTTATTTATGCCACCAGTCAAGATATTTCCCGACTAAAGATTCCTTTCTTAAAATAGGAATTTAAATTTTAAGGAATTTCTATGGAACTTTTTTTAATGAAGTTATTGCCTGTTTTTTTCTACCCGCTAAGTTTAGCGCTAGAGCTTATTCTATTGGCAATTTTTCTTCTTTACTTACAAAAAAAACGCGCTGCCATTATTGCGTTATGCGCGTCTATTTTTATTTTGTGGGTCTTTTCACTTCCCATGGTTTCTACTTATTTACGGGTAAAGTTAGAGAGAGTTTATTTGCCGATTCCTTGGAATGAATCTCCCTCCGCGGATGCCATTGTAATTTTAGGAGGCGCGGTTGGCGCGCGGTACTATCCTAGAATTTATCCCGATCTTTCTTCCGCGTCTGATAGAGTTCTGCACGCTGTTAAACTTTACAAGGCGAAGAAGGCGCCCTTTATTATTGCCAGCGGAGGACGGCTTCCTTGGATAGGGAATATTCCTGAAACTGAACCGACGCTCACACTTTTAGAAGATTGGGGGGTTCCCAGAAAAGCTGTTATTTTGGAAGGGGGAAGCGCCAACAGCCGGCAGAATGCGTTTAATACAAAGCAGATTATGGAAAAAAATGGAATGAAACGAATTCTTTTAGTCACCTCTGCTCTCCACATGAGAAGAGCTTTGGCAACTTTTTATTCCTTAGGAATTGATGCCATACCTTCTCCTACCGATTATGAGATTGTTAGCCTTGAAGGAGGTCGGACTACAATTCTAGATTTATTGCCTGACGCGGGATCCCTTGCGAGCACTAATTGCGCCATAAGAGAGTATATGGGTTATATTGCTTACCAGTGGCTAGGTTGGATATAATCATCATTAAACCATGAAATTATCTCAATTTTTTATTCCTACTTTACGAGAAGCTCCACGGGATGCGGAAAACATTTCTGCGCAACTCATGATGCGCTCGGGGATGATTCGTAAACTAGCCAGTGGTCTTTACGAATGGCTGCCGTTGGGGTTACGCGTCCTTAAAAATGTGGAACAAATTATTCGGGAAGAGATGAATTCTATTGGGGCGTTGGAAGTTTGGCTGCCTCACATTCAACCTAAAGAGTTATGGGAAGAGACGGGGCGGTGGGGAATTTATGGAAAAGAGCTGCTTAGAATTAAGGACAGAAAAGATGGCGAATTCTGTTTTGCTCCAACAGCGGAAGAAGTGATTACAGATTTAGTTCGAAAAGATGTGAAATCTTATCGGCAGCTGCCGCTCACCCTCTATCAGTTTGGAACAAAATTTCGCGATGAAATACGGCCGCGGTTTGGGGTGATGCGGGCGAGAGAGTTTTACATGAAGGATGCATATTCCTTTCATGCTAATGAAGAAGACGCCTCGAATTATTATCAAAAGGCATTTGAGGCGTATGGAAAGATTTTTAAACGGTGCGGCCTAAATTTTAGACCTGTAGAGGCGGTATCCGGTAATATTGGAGGAAGTTTTTCTCATGAATTTATGGTTTTGGCCCAGACTGGGGAAGAAGAGATTGTTTCTTGTCTGGGTGAGTGCAGTTATGCGGCTAGCCAAGAGTTGGCAAAAGCTAAAGAGGGGGACAAATGTCCGCGGTGCGCGGCTAAAGGAGTAGAATCTTCCCTACAATTTTCTAGGGGAATAGAAGTGGGTCATACTTTTAAGTTGGGAACAAAATATTCGGAAGCGATGAAGGCTCACTTTTTAGATGATAAAGGTCAATCCCTCCCGTTCATAATGGGATGCTATGGGATCGGGGTCTCTAGAGTGGTCGCCGCAGCCATTGAACAAAGTCATGATGCCAATGGAATTATTTGGCCCAAAGAGATTGCTCCGTTCCAAGTGGTCATAATTCCTATTAATTTTGATGAGTCTAAAACCAAAGAGTGGAGTCTCGATTTAGAACAGAAATTAACCTCCCAAGGGTTCACTGTATTATTAGACGATCGCCCCGAAAGAGCCGGAGTTAAATTTAAAGATGCCGACCTCATTGGAATTCCTCTACGCGTTACGGTGGGTGAAAAAGGAATCGCGCAGGGGACTGTGGAAGTAAAATACCGCTCTATTCCTGAAATAGAGAATATAAAAAGAGAGGAGGTTTTATCTGTTTTTTTAGCTCGTTGACATAGTGTCTTAAGGAAGGTATAATGAATCAAAAGTGGCTGAAGTTTGAAGCCGCTTTTTGCTTTTTTAAGGGGATGGGGAGGAGATTGGAAGATGGCGCTTTCCAAAGAGATTGAAGAATTTGTCGATAGTAAGCTTCGCGAGAATGGGTTTGAGCTTGTGGAGTTGAATTATCTTAGGGAGGCAGGGCGCTGGGTGCTAAGAGTTTATATGGATACTTTAATCTTAGTGGAAGGAGCGGAACCTCAAGGTGGTTCTTTGTATCGTTCGGGAGTGACTTTGGATGACTGTGAACGGATGAGTGAAACTTTGGGGCGTTGGTTAGATACGACCACTTTTTTCATCAATCCATATCACTTAGAGATTTCTTCTCCTGGGATTAATCGCACTTTAAAAACAGAGACGCATTTTCATAAATTTATTGGAGAAAAAGTTAAAGTTTCGCTTTACGCGCCTATGACTCCAGAGTCGAAGCAAAAGAATTTTTCTGGGACTTTGTTGGAGTGTAAAGACCAAACGATTTCGTTGCAAGATGTGACCAGTGGGTTGGTCCAAATTCCTATGGATCGTATCGCGAAAGCGCATCTTAATATTATATAAGAGTAGGGTAAAAAAATGGCTGAAGCAAAAAATGTACTCACCACCATATTAGATCAGATAGAAAGAGATAAGGGCGTTAAAAAAGATGAGCTCTTGAAAATGATAGAGGCCTCTTTGATCTCCGCTTATCGCAAGCACTATGGAAAAAATTTGAATGTAGTGGCAACCATTGATCCTGAAACCGCGGGAATAAAGGCGTATGTGATTAAGAAAGTAGTGGAGGATGTAAAAAATCCAACCGAAGAAATTTCAGTTATTCAAGCGCAAAAACTAGGATTAAAAGGATCCGTTGGAGAAGAGGTCCATATTCCTGTAGACACAGAGGATTTTTCTAGAATTGCCGCTCAAATCGCGAAACAAATTATTGTTCAGAAAATAAGAGAAGTAGAACGGACCACTCTTTTCGCGGAGTTTAGCGGGAAAGAGAGTTCTTTGGCCAGCGGGTCTGTTTTTCGATTCGCCGATAGAAATATTATTGTGGACTTGGGAAAAGCGGAAGCGCTCATGCCCATGAGTGAGCAGGTGCGTCGAGAACGATTTAATGTGGGGGATAGAGTAAAAGTTTTAGTTTTGCGCGTGGAAAGGGGAAACCGCGGGCCGGTGGTCATTGTTTCTAGATCCCATCCAGATTTAGTGAAGCGTCTTTTAGAATTAGAAGTTCCAGAAGTAACCGAAAAAATTGTGGAGGTTCTATCGGTGGTGCGCGACCCAGGATTTAGAGCGAAGGTGTTAGTAAAATCGAATAACCCTAAGATTGATCCTGTGGGAACCTGCGTGGGTGTGCGCGGGTCTAGAATTCGTCCAGTCATTGATGAATTGCATGGAGAAAGAATTGATCTGATCCCTTGGAGTATGGAGACGGACAAGTTTATTGGCGCGTCCCTATCCCCAGCGAAGGTTTTATCGGTTACGCTTTCTAAGGATGAGTCTAAGTCGGCGGAAGTTTTAGTTTCTAACGATATGCTTTCTTTGGCTATTGGTAAGAATGGTCAAAATGTGCGGTTGGCTTCTAAGCTTACAGGTTGGAATATTAGTGTAAAGTCTGAATCGCAAAGGAAAGATGAGGTGGCCAAAAACTTAGAGTCCGCGCAAAAGAGTTTGGCGGATATAGAAGGTGTGGGACCCAGAATCGCGGATGTTTTAATTAAGGGTGGTTGGAGCAATCCAGTAAAAATTGCCAACGCGACTGTAGAACAGTTAACCTCTTTGCAAGGGGTTGGAGATAAGACGGCTGAAAAACTAATTGAGTCGGCCAAAGCGCTTCTAGGAAAAGGTGAGAAAAAAGAAGAGGGTGAAAAGGGGGTGAGTGAAAGTGAAGAAAGAAGTGAAAAAGGTAACACCGAAGAAAGTATTGAAGGAGCCAGTGGAAGCAGCGGACAAGAAAAAAACAGTTAAAGTTAGCGATAAAACCAAAAAGCCTAGAGTTTCTAAGGCTAAAACGGTTGAAGTTGAATCCCCTAAAATAGCTTCAGTTAATTTAACTCAAGCGCCCGTTGTATCCGAACCTAAAATTATTGCCTTATCTCCTATTGTCAAGGAAATTGTTTTGCCTGTGGCAGAAGTAGCTCCTAAGCTACCCATCCCGACCATTGTAAGGGCAGCGCCGGAAGTTGTACGGCCAAAAATTTTATTTAATGAAACGATAACGGTTAAAGATTTGGCGGAGAAAATGAATTTAAAAATTGGGGACATTCTCATGCGTCTTTTAAAGGTGGGCGTGCGCGCGAGTTTAAACCAACGATTAGATGTGGATACGGCTGTGCTTTTGGCTTCCGAATATGGTTATGACGCGGAATTTGTTCCTATTTATTCTGAAGAAGCGATGTTAAAAATAGGGGACGACGATAAAGAAAAATTAATGCCCAGACCTCCCATTGTCACTGTCATGGGGCATGTGGACCATGGTAAAACTTCGCTTCTCGATGCTATTCGCGAATCTAAAGTTGCCGAAAAAGAGGCGGGGGGAATTACCCAACACATTGGAGCCTATCGGGTTCATTGTGAAAATGGAGATATCGTTTTTCTAGATACACCCGGTCACGAAGCGTTTACAGCTATGCGGGCTAGAGGCGCTCAAGCGACAGATCTTGTGGTTCTAGTGGTGGCAGCAGATGACGGAGTCATGCCCCAAACTGTGGAGGCGATAGATCATGCTCGCGCCGCGGGCGTAAAAATTATTGTTGCCGTGAATAAGATTGATTTGCCGCAGAGTAAACCTGAACGGGTAAAACAGGAACTTTCTAAATATGAACTTTCTCCAGAAGAGTGGGGTGGAAAAACTGTTTTTGTGGAAGTTTCGGCTAAGAAACGAATTAATATAGATAAGCTTTTAGAGATGATTCTTTTGGAAGCGGAATTGATGGAATTAAAAGCAAATCCAAATCGGAATGCCCAAGGGGTGATTATTGAGGCAAAATTAGATCCCCAAAAAGGGCCGGTGGCAACAGTATTAGTGCAGAAAGGAACTTTAAGAATTGGAAATATTTTTGTTTGCGGATTATCCAGCGGACGCGTAAAAGCTCTGATGAACGACAGACGCCACCGTATAATAGAAGCCACTCCAGCCACTCCCGTGGAGGTGCTTGGATTTTCAGAAACGCCACAACTGGGAGATCGATTGATTGTGGTGAGTTCCGAAAGGGAAGCGCGAGAAGTGGTAGAGAAACGAAGGAGTTTAAGCCGCGAAGCGGTTTTAGAAAAGAAAAGGCACATCTCTTTAGAGCTCCTTTCTAGAATGGCTAAAGAAGGTAAAATTAAAGAACTTAAACTTGTCTTAAAGGCCGATGTGCAGGGCTCCTTAGAAGCTTTAAAAGATTCCATTGGTAAAATAGAGAATCGTGAAATTATAGTTAGAGTGATTCACTCCGGGGTAGGAGGAATTACTGAATCGGATGTGTCTTTAGCGGCCGCATCGGATGCTGTTCTGATTGGTTTTTCTGTTCGCCCGGAACTGGCGGCAGAAGAGATTGCTAGAAGAGAAGGGGTTGAAATTAAAACCTATCGTATTATCTATGAAGTGATTAAAGATATTCGCGATTCATTAAGTGGTTTATTGGAACCTGAAGAAAAAGAGAGCACTTTGGGAAGGTTGGAGATACGGCAAGTTTTTAAAACCCCAAAAGGTAAAGTGGCGGGTTGTATGGTGGTTCAGGGTAAAATTAGCCGCGCGGCCAGGGTCCGAGTTTTAAGAGATTCTAAGATTATTTTTGATGGCAAAATTCAAGATCTTCGAAGATTTAAAGATGATGTTAAAGAGGTGGAGCAAGGATTTGAGTGCGGGCTTTCTTTAGAAAACTTTGACGATCTAAACCCAAGAGATATCTTGGAAGCCTATATTACAGAAAAGATCGCGCGGAAATTAGAGTCTTAAAGAGAAATGCAGTTTAAAAGAAGCGAGAGGGTCAGCGAACTTCTGCGTCACGAAATTTCCCAGCTGATTCAAGAAATTCATAACCCTAAACTTGGATTTGTTACGATTACCTCTGTAAAGGTTACGGACGATTTGCTGGAAGCAAGAATATACTACTCCGTGTACGGAAGCGAAGAAGAAAAAAAAGTTAGCGCGGAAATTTTGCACCGCTCCGTTTCTTTTCTGCGCCGCTCTTTGGGGCGAAAACTAGAAAGTTTAAAAAAAATACCTACGCTTGAATTTGTATTCGATACCACTCCAGAACAAGCCGAAAGAATTACAACTATCTTAAACAAGATTGCTCAAGAAAAAGAAGATGGAAAATAAAAAAGTATATTTGCAGATTATTTCTGCCATAAAGAGCGGAAAGACATTTTTTTTATCTGGGCATAAGAAGCCGGATGGGGATACGGTGGCGTCCGAATTAGCGATGGCCAGTTTGCTGCGGCGGATGCATAAAAAGTGGGATATTTATAACGCGGAAACGGTTCCTTTAAATCTTTCTTTTCTTCCTGGGGTTCAAAAGATAAAGACTTCCAAGAATGTGACCCAGAATTATGATGTGGCTTTTATTTTTGAATGTTCTGGGCCAGAGCGCATGGGGAATATTATCGATTTAAAAAAAAGAGTGAAGACCGTGATCAATATAGATCATCATCTTTTACATGGTTTTTTTGGCGATATTAATTTAATTAATGTTAAGGCTTCTTCTAATTCTGAACAGCTTTTTTATCTATTTAATCTGTTAAAACTTCCTTTAACCACAGAAGAGGCAACTTATCTATATGTGGGGATTACGGCCGATACTGGTAGATTTCGCCATTCTAACACCAATGCGGAAACGCTTTGGATTGCTTCGGAGTTATTGAAATGCGGGGTGGAACCTGCTATTTTAAGTGAAAAGATGTTTGAAACAAGAGAGTTGCCGGCGCTAAAACTTTTGAGCCATTGTTTAAAGGACATGAAACTATTTGAAAAGAATAAGATAGCGGCGATGAAAATAGAGAGACAGGATTTTCTGAACACAAAATCCACCGATGAAGATACGGAAGAAATAGTCAATTATGGGCTTATGGTTCCAACGACTTTAATTTCCATTTTATTTCGTCAATATAATTCTGCCGATCCCGTGAAGGTGAGTTTTCGTGCACGGAGGGGGGCCAATGTTTGCCAATTGGCGCAACAGTTTGGAGGAGGAGGCCATAAGTACGCTTCCGGCTGTGAAGTAAAAGATTCTTTGGAAAATGTAATGAAAAGAATATTAAACGCGGCGAAGAAGGCAGTTTAAGTGTGGGTGGAATTTTAAATATAAACAAACCTGAAAACATGACTTCGTCCGAAGTCGTACGGAACATCAAAAAAATTTTAGAAGAAAAAGTAGGACACGCGGGGACTTTAGACCCTATGGCAAAAGGGGTCTTGGTTGTCCTTTTTGGTTCAGCCACGGTTTACTCTCAACGCTGGATGGATGAAACTAAAACCTATTGGGGACAAATGAAGTTGGGCATTAAGACCGATACCGGGGATAGGACTGGAAAAATTATTCAAACCTCCAACAATGAGATAGACCCGCGTGAAATTCCCGAAGTGTTTTCTCGTATGTGTGGAGAAGTCACTCAAATATCTCCCGCCTATTCCTCTGTTAAATGGCGTGGGATAAGATCTTATAAATATGCGCGGCAGGGCATTCCTATTCCGCGCATTCCAAGAATTGTGACTATTCATTCTTTGGATCTATTATCTCAACGAGAGGATTCTCTGGATTTTCGCGTGGTCTGTTCTAAGGGAACTTATATCCGCTCTTTGGTTGAAGAGTTAGGAGAAGATTTAGGAACTTTAGCTACTCTTTCCGACCTCGTTCGTGAAAGAGTAGGAAGCTTTACCATTCAAGATAGTTTGGATTGGAATGAAATTTCTCGGATGAATCGTGAACAGATTCTCTCCAGAGCAGTTCAGTCCGGATAATGCGGATGAAGAGCGGTTCAGTTCTAACCCTAGGCACTTTTGATGGGGTGCATCGAGGTCATCAGAGTCTGTTAAAGAAGGTCCTATCCTATAGCAGGGAATTAAATTTAAAATCGATCGCGCTGACCTTTTCACAACCACCCCGTCTCTATTTTTCTCCAAGTTCAGAACCTTATCTCTTAAGTACAGTCGAAGAGAAAAAAGTTTTATTGAAAAATGAAGGGATCGACAAAGTTGTGATCTTAAATTTTAATCGATCACTTTCTTTAATGACAGCTAAAGTTTTTTTTGAGGATTTTATTTTAAAAAAGTATAGAGCGCGGGCGATTATTTTAGGTTATAATTTTTGCTTTGGTAAGGATCGCCAGGGGGATATCTCTTTTTTAAAGAATGAAGCGGGAAAGGCTGGGATTAATGTGGACAGGATCCCTCCCTTAAAAGCGGGAAAACTTCCTATTTCTTCAGGGAGAATTAGAAATGCTTTAAAAGAAGGGAACTTAAGTTTGGCCAATACTCTTCTGGGACATCCCTATTTGGCGATAGGGAAAGTGATTAAGGGATCTGGGATTGGGAAGAGTTTTGGGTTTCCTACGGCAAATTTGGAAGTGGATCCTCTAAAGATATTGCCTCTGGGTGTTTTTGCGGTTAAGGTGACTCATCCTCATTGGAAGAATCCTCTGGTTGGAATGTGTAATGTTGGGGTTAGGCCTACGCTTAGATCTGAAAAAGAAATTAGGGATGTAAAAGAAATTAGGGACGGAGCCCTATTTGTTCGGGCAAATAGGGCTCCGTCCCTAATTTCTTTTGAGGTGCATCTCTTAAATTTTAAGGGGGATCTTTATGGCCAAAGTCTTTCAGTTCAATTTATAAAAAAACTTCGGGCTGAAAAGAAATTTAACTCGCTTCAAGAATTAAAGGTTCAATTAAATAAAGATAGGGAACAAACTTTACTTGTTTCATAAAAACTGCTATTCTATATCTTCTTATGGCATTAACTAAAGAGAAAATTAAATCAGTAATCGATGAATTTCGTGTCCATGCTAAGGATACGGGAAACACATCCGCGCAAATCGCGCTTCTATCGGAACAGATACTGGCATTGACGGAACACTTAAAAAAGTGCCCCAAAGATTTTGCTTCACTGCAGGGGCTTTTTAAAATGGTGGGACAACGCCGTCGTCTTCTGGGCTATCTTAAAGGTGAGAATCCAGACCAGTATCAAAAACTAATTTCACGCTTAGATCTTCGAAAATAGGTAACCGTTAAGTTAGTAGTTAGCTGGATTCCGGCTTTCGCCGGAATGACGGCGTAATATTTAATGCTTACGAATAAAGAGAGAAAATCATTATGTCTAGTTCAAACCCAACTAAAATCAAAATTCCTTTTGGAACTAAAGAGTTAGAAATTGAAGTCGGACGCGTGGCTAAACAAGCGGCCGGTTCTGCTTTAGTACGCATTGGCGAAACCGTTCTTTTAGTGACCGCGACCATTAACCCAGAGATTCGCGAGGGGCAGGATTTTTTTCCGCTGACAGTGGATTATAGAGAAAGAACTTACGCTGCCGGCAAAATTCCCGGTGGATTTTTTAAAAGGGAGATGCGCGCTCGGGATAAAGAAATATTAATTTCTCGTTTAGTGGATCGTTCTATTAGACCCTTGTTTCCTAAAGGTTTTAAGAATGCCGTTCAAGTAAATATTATACTCCTTTCTTGCGATTGTGATAACGATACGGAAATCCCTTCTATTGTCGGCGCCTCTGCCGTTATTTCTCTCTCACAAATTCCATTTAGCGGTCCTTTGGGCGCAGTTAGGGTAGGTCTTATTGATGGAAAATTTGTTTTAAATCCAACCCTTTCTGAACAAAAGTTGAGCCGCATGGACTTGGTGGTTGCGGGAAGTCCAAAAGGGCTGATGATGATAGAGTGTGGATCTTCCGAGATCCCTGAAGAGAAAATTTTGGAAGCTTTAGAAGTTGCTGAAAAAGAAATTATTTCCCTTTGCGAGCATCAGGAAAAACTGGTAAAGGGGTGCGGCAAAGACAAGATTAAATTTGAGGCGCCCGTAATTGACGCGGGAATGTTAAAAGCGGTTGAGGAGAGCGTTCGGCCTAAAATAAAAGAGTTAATAAGAACTCCAGAGAAAGCGAAACGGGAAAATGCTTTTTCGGAAGTAAAGAAAGGGATGATTGCGATGCTTTCCAAATCTTATCCTGAACAGGAAATAGTGATTGGTGAGATTATAGAAGAGGTTTTATATGTGGAGTCTCGCGCGCTGGTTTTGAATGAAAAGGTAAGAACCGATGGTCGCAAGTGGGACCAAATTAGGCCGATTACTTGTGAGGTTGGAGTTTTGCCCAGAACGCATGGATCCAGTTTGTTTACGCGCGGTCAAACTCAAGCGTTGGTTACGGTAACATTGGGAACATCCGATGATATGCAGATTATGGATGAGCTTCCAGGGGAGTACAAAGAAAGGTTTATGCTGCATTATAATTTTCCAGGGTTTGCCACGGGTGAAACAAAACCAGAACGATCCCCAGGGAGAAGAGAAATTGGACACGGCGCGTTAGCTCGTAAATCTTTGCTGCCCTTATTGCCTTCCGCGGAATTATTTCCCTACAGTCTTCGCGTTGTGTCGGAAATTTTGGAGTCGAACGGATCTTCTTCCATGGCGAGTGTTTGTGGAGGTTCTTTAGCTCTTTTAGACGCGGGAGTTCCCATGAAATCTCCTTGCGCGGGTATTGCCATGGGGCTTATTTCTGATTTTAAGAAAGAAAGTGGAACAAAGTATGCTATTTTGTCCGACATTATGGGGATGGAAGACCATTTGGGAGATATGGATTTTAAGGTCGCTGGAACCAAAGATGGAGTGACTGCTTTACAAATGGATGTAAAGATTGAAGGAATTCCCCTAGAGCTTTTAAGAGAAGCGGTCGCGCAAGCAAAAAAAGGGCGCGAGTTTATTATGGATAAAATGAACCAACTGATATCTCAACATCGGTTAGAGCTCTCTATTTTTGCTCCTAAAATGACGGTGGTTATGATTCCTGTTGAAAAAATTGGAGCTTTGATTGGGCCGGGTGGAAAGAATATTCGTAAAATTATTGAAGAGAGTAAAGCGGAAGTGAATGTGGATGACGACGGTAAAGTATCTATTTCTTCCAGTGATTCCGCGGCGGTAGAGAAGGCGAAGAGTATGGTAGAATCCGTTGTGGCCGAAGTGGAAGTTGGAAAGGTGTATAAGGGAAAAGTGACCCGGCTAATGAGTTTTGGAGCTTTTGTAGAAGTTTTGCCAGGGAAAGAGGGACTGGTGCATATTTCCCAACTAGATACGGCGCGAGTAGAAAAGGTAGAAGACATTCTGAAAGAGGGAGATGAAATTACGGTTAAATGTATTGAAATCGATATGCAGGGACGAGTAAATTTATCTCGAAAAGCGCTATTGCCAGGTGGAGAAGAAGAAGGTGGGGGCGAATCTCGGCCAAGATCGCGGTCTAGCAGGCCACCCGAACGCAGTAAATTTAGAAACTAAAAGTAAAAAAATCTTTTTTGGACCTTACTTTTAAAATGGTAGAAGTTGAAGAATTATCTTTTTACTATAGGAAGATGGTAGATTCTAACCTTTTGGAATTAGAGGTGGAACTTCCAGCAGGGAAGATGATTCTAAAAAGGTACGATCCCAACCAAAATCCTGCTAATCTAAGAAGACGCCGAACAGATTTTATTTCTGATTTTCCCTCCACAAGCGATCATGCAATAAACGCTTTTCAGCAAAATTACAAACAAGTAACTTCTCCTTTAAATGGGGTATTCTATCGATCTCCATCCCCACAGTCAGCCGCGTTTGTTCAGGACGGAACCACGGTTGAGCAGGGAACGACTTTGTGTATTATAGAAGCAATGAAAGTGATGAATGAAATTAAGGCAGACTGTAAATGTAAAATTGTTCAAATTTTAGAAGAAAATGGTACTTCTGTCATTAAAGGACAAGCCCTTTTCAATATAGATCCCATCGCTTAAAGATTTCCTTTATTCCAAATTCTGTGGCCAATCGCACTCACTACTCTTCCAGAAAATCTAAAAGGGGTAAAAAACAGGAGTGGGGTTCATTTATCTTAATTGGACTCTCTTTTTTCTTCTTGTTTGTCTTAATTTTTCCAAATCTTTCCGGAAAATTCGGGGAATGGATTCATGACCATATGATCCATTTTTCTGGCTGGGCTTCTCTTTCCATTCCACTCCTGATAGGCCATTTGGGGGTGGGGCGCTTTCTTCAACAAAATAAAATTGAGTCTTGGAAGCAGAGCCTATTTTATTTATCTTTGCTTCTATTTTTTGCCTGCGCGCTGGCATTTTTTCCTTTGGGGAATGGGCCTTCACAGTTAGGGGGATCGTTAGGGGAGTGGGTCTATCTATTTTTTACGCAACAGTTTGGGGCTCCTTTAACTTTTCTGATCGCTTTGGGAGTGATTACAATATCTTCTATATTTCTATTAAAGTTATCTCCTCTAGTCCTATTTCATTCTTTAAAAGAGAGGGTTTTACGAGATTTATCTGAATGGAAAGAAGAGAGGAAGAAAATAATAGAGAAGAGAAATTTGATAAAGAAGTTAGATCAAAAATCCCCGCAAGAGAACAAAGAAAGTTTATTATCCAAAATGGTTCAAGATTCGAAACTGCCGCCTAAAATTTCATTCCCTGCTAAAAATAAAGACATGGCGCCACTGTTAAAAAAATCTGAATCAGTTTTGGAAACAAATTCTGATGGAACTCCCAAGGATCCAAACCCCTATTTAAATTACAGAATTCCTGAAGCGGATCTGTTGACTTCTTCTACAGAAAACTACGAAATTGATCAGGATGAATTAATGCAAAATGGTGCTTTGCTGGAGAAAACATTAGAACAATTTGGCGTGAAAGCGAAAGTCATAGACATTCATCCTGGTCCTGTGATTACCCGTTACGATATTTCTCCTGCTCCTGGAACGCGCGTTCAATCCATTGAAACTTTATCCAACGATATCGCATTGGCGATGAGGGCGCGTTCCTTACGCGTTTTAGCTCCCGTTCCTGGAAAAGCGGCGGTGGGAATAGAAATTTCTAATGCCAAACCCAATTCTGTTTATCTTAAAGAGATTGTATCTACTTCTGCTTTTCTAAATAGTACTTGTTCTATACCCTTTGGGATTGGAAAGACAACGGAGGGGGAAGTTTATGTGACAGATCTTTGTAGCACTCCCCATCTTCTCATTGCTGGGGCTACGGGCTCTGGGAAATCTGTTTCTATTCATGTTCTAATTCTTTCTATTCTTTATCGATTTAAACCTGACCAAATTAAAATTATGATGATTGATCCTAAAAGGTTAGAACTCTCACTCTATGATGGGATTCCTCACCTCTATGATCCAGCGACAGATCCGGCGGATGTAAGAGTGATTACCTCGCCTAAAGATGCTGTGCTTTCTTTAAAGAAATTGATTCAGGTGATGGAAGAACGATATAAGCAATTTGCTAAGTATGGAGTGCGCAATATTGATGGCTATAATGAAAGAGCGCTTAAAGAAAATTTTCCTAAAGCTCCTTATATTATAGTGATTATAGATGAGTTGGCCGATTTGATGGTAACGGCAGGTAAGGAAATTGAAGATTTAATTCAAAGATTGGCACAGATGGCTCGAGCGGTTGGAATCCATTTAGTGTTGGCAACCCAAAGGCCTTCCGTGGATGTGATTACGGGAGTGATTAAAGCTAATTTACCTTCGAGAATTGCTTTTCAAGTGCTTTCTAAAATGGATTCACGAGTGATCTTAGATGTGCAAGGGGCAGAAACTTTGTTGGGAAAAGGGGACATGCTCTATCTTGCCGCCGGCGCTCCCAGACCTATTCGTTTACAGGGGGCCTTTATTTCCGAGGCAGATGTGCACAGGGTGATGGATTTTATTCGGGTTCAGAACTGTCCTCCTACTTATGAAATGCTGATGAAAGAATCGGAGGATAATTCTGTTTTAGAAAGTGAAGATAATAAGAGGCTTTTGATACGGGCCGCGAAGGTCGTTCGAGATACTGAAAAAGTTTCTGGGGATCTTCTTCGGGCGGATAAAGAGATTGGTTCCCGTTACGATTGGGCGCTCACCTTGCTAAAGAAAAAAGGGTTGATTGAAAAACCTCAAGATACTAACCGTTGGAAAATCTATTTCGATCGTTTAGGGGAATTTCTTGCGGAGGTAGAGAGCAGGGAAGGATGAAATTGATTCAAATTGAAAATAGAAAAAATTGGGGACAGTCCCTAAAGGGACAGTCCCCAATTTTTTCTATTTTTTGGGTTTGGTTGATCTTAAATTTATGTTTAGGGGGGTCACTTTTTGCGATTACGATCCCAGAGTTACAGGACGGGATGAAAAAAACATATCTCGCTCTTAATTCTGTTCAGTTTGATTATGAACAGTTGGCAACTTCTACCTTAACTACAGAAATGAGGGTCAGTACGGGTACCCTTTACTTTAAAAAACCAAGATTTGTACGCATAGAACAAAAATCGCCTGAAATCCAATTTATAATTGCGAACGGAAAAGAAGTAACCCTCTATACCCCACGGTTTCATCAAGCGATGATAGAACCCTGGGATCGGTGGGCAAATGGGAACCTATTGTTAATGTGCTTATCGGGTTCACTGGAATCTCTGAAGACCTTAGAGATGGAATATGAATGGACTATTGTTGGGGACGCTCTTCTGGAAAAAGTTCCAACATGGGTAGTGCACTTAAGTCCCTTGAATGATAAAATTAATTTAAGTCTGATTCGGATTTGGATTAGCCAAGAAAACTATACGATAAGAAAAGTTGAATGGGCGCGAGAAAGTTTAAAAGTGGAAACTACATTAAATCTATTTCAAAAAAACCCAGAGTTAAAAAAGGACCTTTTTCAATTTAAGAAAGATTCTAACGATGAACTTTTTTATATGGAATAATATGGCAGAATTTTTAAATATAAAAGTTCAGGATCTATTGAGGCAGGAACGGGAGAAAAAAAAGATCTCTTTGGAGGAAATTCATCAAAAAACAAAGATTTCGTTTTCTTGCTTAAAATGGATAGAGGCGGGTGAGTGGGGGAAATTTCCCGCTCCCATTTATGTGGTCAATTTTTTGCGCAAATACGCCACCTGTGTGGGTTTAAGGGGGGATGAGATTGTATCCCTTTACGAGAGTGAGGAATCTTTATCTAAGAATAATGGATCTAAAACTGGTTCTGAAGAGAAGGGAACTAAAAATAAATCCGCGAAAAATAATCATAAGATTTTTCTTATTGTGGTAGGGATCTTAAGTATCTGCCTTATTCTTTATTGGATGATCTCTAAAAGACAGGGGAATTTAGAGGGGGGAGAATCTAAAAAATTAGACAATCTATCTCAAACAAAAGGAAACCAACAATCTAATGTTGAAGAGGGGTTGGTTTTAGCCGCAAGAGCAAGGGGGACTGTTTGGGTTAGGGTGGTGGGGGATGGATCGCTTATATTTCAAGGCTTTTTAACTCAAGGCGCTGAAAATACATGGAAGGCGCGAGAAAATTTTATTATACGGATTGGAAATGTTCCTGCCCTGCAAATATCGCTTAATGGAAAAGAAATTCCCATAGAGAAGGGCGCGATTAAGGGTGTGAATGAAATTCAGTTAAATTCTAAATTTTTACAAGATGGCTCCTTTACTCAAATTAAAAACTTCCAACCTCGAAATTCTGCTGAAAACGGATGAATTTACCAAATAAACTAACTCTGATTCGGATTGCGTTAGTTCCTATTTTTATGGTTTTTACCGTAAGCGATAATCTATGGACGCGTCTGTTTGCTCTGGTGATCTTTATTGCCGCGGCCTTAACGGATCTTTACGATGGTTATGTGGCAAGAAAGTGGGGATTGGTGACTAACTTTGGTAAATTTATGGACCCATTGGCAGATAAATTTCTTATTTCCGCGGCTTTAATCTGTTTTGTGGGGTTAAAGGAAATTCATGTTCCCGCTTGGATGGTGGTTTTAATTATTGGCAGAGAGTTTTTAATTACTGGGTTAAGGCTATTGGGCGCTTCAAAGGGTGTGATCATACCCGCGGATCGGGCGGGTAAGTTTAAAACAACTTCACAAATTACTTCGATTATTACTATTCTGATCATCCTTTGTATTAATTCTAGTTTAAATCACTTCTATCATCTAGAGCCTGCTGATCTTTTAAGTCATACAGGGTGGCCCTACTTTTGGGGATGGATTTTGAATTGGTCCAGCTATTGGCTTATATTTTTAACCACACTCTTAACATTAATTTCTGGACTTTCTTATCTTTATAAAAACCGAACTCTCTTTAGGGATGTGGAATAATGTTGAATTCTATTAGTATCATTTTAGCTTCTGGGTTTGGAGTTGGGATTTTAAGTTTAAAACTATTTGCTGGAAATCCATTGTTTCCAGCTCGCTGGACGGGGTCGGGATTATTGGGGACTTTTATTGGGTTGGGCATTGTGTGGTTGGGGTTTCCTCTTTCTGGGTTAAGGGGGTTTGTTTGCTCTTTAATATTGACGCTTCTTGCTTTTTGGAGCGCGGATAGAGCGGAAAAAATTTGGGAAGTTAAAGATGATACTCGAATTATTTGTGATGAAATTGTTGGGTTTGTTTGGTCTGTTCTATTTTTACCGTTTCATTTGGTATCACTTTCCCAAAGATACTGGGTTTTAATGGTTGCTTTTATTCTCTTTCGACTCTTTGATGTTTGTAAGTGGCCTTTTGCGGGCGTACAAAAGTTTAAGGGGGGGTGGGGAATTCTTCTGGATGATCTTTTAGCCGGTCTATTTGTTAATATTCTTCTACAAATCAGTATACGTTTATTTATCTAAGACAACTATTCTTCTTTATTTTCCTTGTTTCTGTGATTGGGTGTGTTCGCAATCCGGTGACTGGAAAAAGGGAATTTCATATGATTTCAGAAAAAGCTGAAATTCAGCTTGGGATCCAGACAAAAAAAGAGATTATTAAAGAGTATGGGCTTTATGTGAATCCACTGGTTCAATCTTATGTGAATGAGATTGGAGAACGGATTGTGGCTGTCTGTGATCGTAAAAATATTTCTTATGAATTTGTTGTTTTAGACACGCCTTTGGTGAATGCTTTCGCGGTGCCGGGAGTTGTTTTTTTAACGCGGGGGATCTTGCAATTAATAGATGATGAGGCTGAACTTGCTTGCGTGATTGGTCATGAAGTGGGGCATATTACTGGGTTTCATTCGGTTAAAATGATCCAAAAAGCGTTTGGCTATCAGTTTCTTTCGACCCTTTCTACCGTGGCGATTGCTCTTTACGGTCCCTCTGTGGATGACCCTAGAGCTTACGCGGTATTAAATCAGGCGACTCAA
>OBEQ012214905.1_pt1 | contig 29049 bp, 30 predicted proteins | sample 1670901 | NCBI WGS metagenome assembly OBEQ01 (sample SAMEA104232315, study PRJEB22302) | groundwater metagenome | biome: forest; feature: aquifer; material: groundwater | place: USA | collected 2011-08-07 | depth 5.4 m
GGAACGGCATAGAGCAGATCGACGGCCTCATACCCGCGACGGGACTGTGGGATATTTATTTATCCGATCGGAATTTTGTCAGGTCCGGCAGGAACGGACAGGAGAGGGCGTTGCGCATCGCTTCCCTCATCAAACAAAGGGGCATCAGGTTCGGCATCGAGGCCCGCGTGAACGACATCCATGACGAGACGATCGCTGTACTCGTCGATGCCGGTCTCCGCCATATCCTCATCGGCATCGAGAGCGGCAGGGACGCGTCCCTCCGGCGCATGAACAAAATGACTACGGTCGCACAGAACGAGCGGGCTATCACGGTTCTCAGGAAACACGGAATGGAACCGAACGTGGGATTCATCATGTTCGAGCCCGATTCCACCCTGGAGGACATCAGGACCAATTTCGAGTTCCTGAGGAGAAACGACCTTCTCCGGAACCTCTCCGTTACCGCGAATGTGATCTATCACCACCAGATCATCCTCGAGGGGACCGATGCATATCATGCCCTCAGGAAGGAGGGGCGGCTTGTGACGGGACAGGCTACTTACGAAGGCACAACCTATTTCAAGATTCCCGAGGTCGCTTCTCTGGCCGACATCATGCGACGGATCACGAATACCCTCTTTTCATGCATGGATGGTATCTGGTCAGGACATATGGTCGAGCCACCCGGGGCAGGGACAGGATATGAAAGGGTGAACCGGCTCCTCGTTAAGGTCTTCGAGGATAGTCTCGAGGCCCTTGAATCGGGTGAAAGGTTCACTGATGACCAGGCGTCTTCCAGGGTCTGCGAAACGGAAAAAGAGATGCTTAAAATTATAAAGCATGAGGTATATAAATTCTGATAACCAGAACTACAAGTTGACAGGGAGTTTTCTAAATGCTATAAAAAAGTATACCTCAGGTGCCGCAAGGCATAAAAGGGAATCCCGTGAGGGTCATAAGACCCAAGCCGGGAGCGGTCCCGCCGCTGTAACCGGGACGAAAGCCAACTGAGCCACTGAATTTCGATTCGGGAAGGCTGGTGAGTAGGATGAACCGGGAGCCAGAAGACCTGCCTGAAAGATGGTCCGCATGCAAGTATGCGGACACCTCCCGTGGAGGAGCAGAGGATGAAGTGAACCAGGGTGCAATCCTCAGGTCCCTTTTTCAAGGGGTCTGAGGATTTTTTATTTTAAGGAGGCTACAGATGACACAGTTGGAAAGAGCAGCAAAAGGCGAAGCAACGGATGAGATCAAGGCGGTAGCCGCAAGTGAAGGTTTGTCGGCGGATCTGATCAGGGAGCGCGTGGCGGCCGGGCAGATCGTGATCCCCGACAACAGAAACAGGAAGAAGAACGTCGTCGGCATCGGCAAGGGCCTGCGGACGAAGGTAAACGCCTCGATCGGGTCTTCGACGGATATCGCCGATATCGCGATGGAGGTCGAAAAGGCGAAGATCGCCGAAAAGTACGGCGCCGATACCTTGATGGACCTGAGCGTGGGAGGAGACATTCCGGGGATAAGAAAATCAGTCATGGATGCGATCGGCCTTCCCATCGGCACAGTACCGCTTTATGAGGCCTTCGCGCTTGCGATCGAGAAATACGGCGCAGCCGTGAATATGCCGGCGGAACTGCTCTTCGAGATCACTGAAAAGCAGTGTCAGGAGGGGGTCGGGTTCATGGCGATCCACTGCGGGATAAACAGAAAGACGGTCGAGATGCTGAGGAAGCAGCACTACCGCTATGGCGGACTCGTTTCAAAGGGCGGCTCTTACATGGTCGCATGGATGGAGCATAATAACAAGGAGAACCCGCTCTATGAACACTTCGACAGGGTCGCCGCGATCATGAAAAAATACGATGCCGTTCTCAGTCTCGGAAACGGATTCAGGGCGGGCGCGATCCATGACGCGTCGGACAGGGTCCAGATACAGGAGCTCCTCATAAACTGCGAACTCGCCGAACTGGGAAGGGAGATGGGATGTCAGACGATGGTGGAAGGTCCGGGCCATATCCCGATCAACGAGATAGAGGCGAATATCATCATGGAAAAGAAGATGAGCGGCGAGTCTCCGTTTTACATGCTTGGACCGATCACGACCGATATCGCGCCTGGATACGACCATATCACCGCAGCGATAGGCGCGGCGCTGTCCTCTTCCTACGGTGCCGATTTTATCTGTTATGTAACTCCTTCGGAACACCTCGGCCTGCCCTTCCCTGAAGACGTGAGGGAGGGCGTAATCGCATCGAGGATCGCGGCACATGTCGGCGACATGATCAAGCATAAAAACATGCATGCCGACAAGACGATGTCGAAGGCGCGGCGCGATATGAAATGGGATACGCAGTTCACTACGGCAATCGATCCGGAAAGGGCAAGGGAGATAAAGGCGAAGAGGGGCAACGGCGATGAGCATTCCTGCACCATGTGCGGAAAGTTTTGCGCCAACGATATCCTCCGCGGCATGTTCGAGGCCGACATGAAGGGAACGGACAAGAAGTAATGGCCGTCATAAATGGGAGGACTGTCTTTGTGATCGGGGGAACGAGGAGCGGAAAGAGTACCTTCGCACTGGAGAAGGCAGGATCGTTCCCCGGCAAAAAGGCATACATTGCAACCGCAGAGCCCCTTGACGACGAGATGAGAAAAAGGATAGAAAAGCATAGAGCGGAAAGGGGCGGAGACTGGGAGACCTTTGAAGAGCCCGTTAAAATAGCCCGTATTCTGAAGGAGATGGGAAGCGGCTTCAACGCCGCAGTCATCGATTGCTTGACGCTATGGCTGTCTAACCTGCTTCTCGGCACAGAAGACCCCGAAGAAGAGATCGAGTCGTTTCTTGCATCACTCGGGGACGGAGGTCATCCGCCGCTCTTCGTTGTTTCGAATGAAGTCGGAATGGGCATCGTCCCTGATAACGCGTTATCGAGGAGGTTCAGGGACCTTGCCGGCCATTTGAACCAGAAGGTGGCGGGAATCGCCGATGAGGTATATCTTGTGACCGCGGGAATACCGGTGAGAATTAAACCGTGAGAATGACATCTGTCACGAGGAGGGAAAATGGATCTTCTTAAGAACACGGCAACGGCCATCAAGCCGGTCAGTGAGGAATGGTATGCCGCAGCCCAGAAACGCCTCGATAATCTGACGAAGCCCCCCGGAAGCCTCGGAAGACTCGAAGAGTTTGCGCGTCGGATTGTGGCGATTACGGAAAACAGAAAGCCGAGCCTCGACAAAAAGGTGATCTTCACCCTTGCCGGCGACCACGGCGTTGTGGCCGAGGGGGTCTCCGCATATCCGAAGGAAGTCACTCCCCAGATGGTATTCAATTTTCTGAGAGGGGGAGCCGGCATTAATGTCCTTGCGAGGCATGCCGGGTCGGAAATCGTTGTAGTGGACATCGGCGTCGACCACGATTTTGGCGAGGTCGAAGGGCTTATGAATATGAAGGTGATGAAGGGGACGAGGAACTTCGCCAAAGGCCCGGCCATGACAAGAGACGAGGCGGTGAAGTGTGTCGAGTCCGGGATAGAACTTGCGAACGGGTACTCAAAGAAGGGATACAAGATAATCGGGACAGGCGATATGGGAATAGGGAATACCACGCCTTCAAGCGCCATAGCGGCGGTGCTGACAGGGACTCCTGTTCCAGACGTCACCGGCAAAGGCACGGGTATATCCGATGAGGCCCTGCTGAGGAAGATCAAGGTCATCGAAGATGCGATTCGCCTCAATAAGCCAGACCCCAAAGACGCGATTGACGTGCTTTCGAAAGTGGGAGGCACCGAAATCGGCGGCATCGCCGGGGTGATACTCGGGGCAGCATCAAACAGGATACCGGTCATCATTGACGGCTTTATCTCGACCGCAGGCGCGCTGGTCGCTTACACTATCCAGCCCGCAGTGAGAGATTACATGTTTGCGGCACACAATTCGGTCGAGAAGGGCCATCGGGTGATGCTCGAAAGGATGGGGCTGACCCCCATCATCGATCTCGGTCTGAGACTCGGGGAAGGGACGGGCGCCGCCCTTGCGATGCTCATGATAGAGGCGGGTCTGAAGATATATAAAGAGATGGCGACCTTTCAGGAAGCGGGCGTATCGGACGAGATCATAAATTGATGAGACAGGTGCTTCTGGCGTTTCAGTTTCTGACTATAGTGCCGGTGAAGATTACGGGCAATATCACCGAAAAGGATGTCGCCGGCTCTGCGGCCTTCTTCCCTCTCGTCGGCGCTTTTCAGGGATTACTGACAGCGGCGCCTGCCTTTCTTCTGATGAAGGTCTCGCGGCCGGACATCGCAGCGGCATTCGCCATTGTATTCCTTATCCTGGGTAACGGCGGCTTCGACCTCGACGGACTCGCCGACACCATCGATGCCCTCGCAGTGAAACCATCAGGCGACGTTAAAAAAGACAGGGCAAAAAGGCTATCGGTGATGAAGGACAGCGCCACCGGTGCAATGGGTGTGATAGCCCTGATAATGACGATCCTCATGAAATTTGTCCTGATGCAGAGGCTTCTTTCGGATTTTCCTCTCCCCGGTGTCGTTTCGGTATTTTTCCTGATGCCGGTATTTTCGAAATGGATCACGGTGCCTGCCATGTATCACGGCACTTCCGCGAGGGAAGACGGCCTCGGTAAGATATTCATCGAGTACACGGGTTTGGCCGGTGTAATCATTTCAACGGCGATCATCATCTCGTTGTCCATTTTGGTGTCTTCGCTGAACCTTATCCCGACTTCCTTCATACACAGCATTGAATTTTGCGGCGTTTCTGTTATCTCATTCTATATCTTCGGCCTCTTGGCGGTAAAATTTCTCATGAAGAGATTCGGGGGTCTGACGGGCGATCATTTCGGCGCAATGACAGAGATCTCAGAAGTCCTTTTCTTATTGGCGGCATATATATGGTTACAATCTGTCATTCGGATATAAAACTCCTCAACGGAGGCGTAAATGGCTAAGGCAATGATGATTCAGGGAACCGGCTCCGGTGCAGGCAAAAGCCTTATCGCCGCGGCATTCTGCCGGATATTCCGGGATATGGGGCTGAAAGTGGCGCCCTTCAAGTCCCAGAATATGGCCCTCAATTCCTACATAACTATCGAAGGCGGAGAGATAGGAAGGGCCCAGGCGCTCCAGGCAGAGGCCGCAGGTATTGAACCTTCCGTTGACATGAACCCTGTCCTCCTCAAGGCATCGGGGGAAATGGGTTCGCAGGTGGTCCTTCAGGGCAAGGTCCATTCCATGATGAAGGCCCGGGACTATTATGCATTCAGGAAAGAGGCATGGGAAGTGGTGAGAAAATCCTATGCAAGGCTCTCGCGGAAATACGGCATGATCGTAATCGAAGGCGCCGGAAGCCCGGCTGAAATAAATCTTATGGACGTGGACATCGTGAATATGTCTGTCGCAAGGCATGCGAAGGCCCCCGTGCTTCTCGTCGGTGATATCGATAAGGGTGGTGTGTTCGCATCGCTTTACGGTACTGTAAAGCTCCTTGGAAGGGACAGCAGATATATAAAGGCCTTCGTGATAAACAAGTTCAGGGGCGACATCGGGATACTCAGGCCCGGCCTCGAAATGATCCGGGAGAAGACCGGCATACCTGTCATCGGAGTGCTCCCCTTTGTACAGAATCTGGGGCTGCCCGAAGAAGACGGCATGGCCCTTTCTCAGAACATAAAGTACAGGAGGCAATCCGCTTCGGGTGCGGTGAGGATCGTTGTTGTGCGGCTGAAATACATATCTAACTTCACAGACTTCGATCCCTTTTATCACGAGCCTGATGTGGAGATCCTGTTTTCGACCCATGCCTCCGATATCGGGAATGCCGATCTCGTGATCATCCCCGGCACAAAGAATACGGTAAAAGACCTCCTGCTCCTGAAGGAAACCGGACTCGACAACTGCATAAGGAACGCCCATAAGAAAGGTGTTATGGTAATGGGCATGTGCGGAGGCTATCAGATGCTCGGCAGAAAGATTTACGACCCCCATGGAGTCGAGAGCAATCTCGGGGAAATCGAAGGCATAGGCCTCCTCGACATCGAGACCACCTTCGGTAATGAAAAGAGGACCTGCAGGGTCGAGGCGGAGATGACCGGGACTGGGGACTGGGGATTGGGGATTAACAAAGTAAATACTGACACACGTCCCCCAAACCTTGATACCATCATAAAAGGCTATGAGATACACATGGGCGACAGCTCAGGAGATATCGGTATGTTCAGAGTGAGAAGAATATCAACTGACTCCTGTAAGGGCGCGGGTACCCCGCCCCTACCAACCACTCTGGACGGTTCGCAAAAAGGAAACTGCTGGGGCACGTATTTACATGGGCTTTTCGATAACGACCTTTTCAGGAGGGACCTCATTAATGCCCTCAGGATACGGAAAGGCCTGTCGCCGCTTAAGGCGTGCTGCTGTTATTCCGACGTCAAGGAAAAAGCGATAGACCGTCTGGCCGACGTTATCAGGAAGAACACTGACATGGATTTCATCAGGGAGATGCTCGGTTTATGATAGGGCCTTCCGAACTGTTGCTCGCATTCCTCGTAGACCTCGCGATCGGCGATCCGCGATGGCTGCCCCATCCGGTGAGGATGATGGGGAAAGCGGTCTCTCGTTCCGAACTCTTTCTACGCCGCCATCTCAGCACACCTTCAGGAGAAAAGAAGGCCGGGATATTTCTCGTGCTCATGATCGTCGGGCCGTCTTTTTTGATCACACTTGTGCTCCAGGAGGCGATTTTCCGGGCTTCGGACAGGACTTGGGTTTTCGTCGGCACCGTAATCCTTGTCTACCTTATCGCCTCAACGATTGCGGTCCGGGGGTTGATACATTCCGCAGGGCTCGTTATCGAGTCGGTAAAGGACGGGAGTCTCGTGTCCGCCCGGCGTAAACTGAGCATGATCGTAGGACGCGATACCGAAAGTCTTTCGGAGCAGGAGGTCCTCAAGGCGGTGACCGAGACCCTTGCTGAAAACCTCTCAGACGGCGTCGTCGCGCCCCTCTTTTATCTCGCCCTCGGAGGGCTTCCCCTCGCGATAACCTACAAGGCGATTAATACGCTCGATTCGATGGTTGGTTACAAAAACAATACCTATATCAATTTTGGCTGGGCTGCTGCCCGGCTCGACGATATCGCAAACTATATCCCTGCGAGGATCACGGGCCTTCTCATCGTCCTCTCGGTCTTCGTGACCGCGGTATTCAGAAGAAACGATAATCCTCTTCCCTCGGCATGCCGCGCCTTCCGGATCATGCTGCGCGACGGCAAAAACCATACGAGCCCCAACAGCGGTATCCCCGAAGCTGCGATGGCCGGAGGACTCGGCATAAGGATGGGGGGCCCTTCGAGATACGGCGGTATCCTCGTTGAAAAGCCTTATATCGGCGAGGCAGAAAAAGAAGGATATCTCTCCGCCTCTGAGGATGCAATAATGATAGTACAGGCCGCATCCGCAATGGGCGTCTGGATCGCGGCGACTCTCTTGTCCCTGAGGAGTTCATTGTGATGCAGGAGTCTCACGGCGGAAATATCTATCTCCTTGCCGAAAGGCTCGGTATAGCGGAAAGCGATATAGTCGACTTCAGCGCATCGATTAATCCCCTCGGCGTCCCGAATAGCGTGCAAACGGCGATGAAAGAGAATATGCAATATCTCTTTAATTATCCCGACCCAGATGCAAAAAGACTGAGGCTCAAGATCTCGGAGCATATCGGTGTAAGCGCAGATTCTCTCATATGCGGAAATGGGAGTACTGAACTCATATACCTGATTGTGAGGGCGTTGAGGCCCGTGAGGGTGCTAATCCCGGCGCCGACATTTTCGGAATATGAGAGGGCATGCAGAATGACAAGTAGTGGCGGGGTGATCCCGCCCTTACAAGGGTCAGGGGCCAGGGGTCAGAGGCCGGAAATAGAATATTTCTATCTGGAAAGAGAAAATAAATTCGATATAAACGCCGATGAATTTATATCCGAAATGAGCGGTAAAAAGAACCCATCACGCATCACGCATCACGAATCACGGTCTTTTGATATGGTCTTCCTCTGCAACCCCAACAATCCCACGGGGTCGATGATCAAAAGAGAGGACATGCTCAGGATCGCCGCTGTAGCGAAGGAACTCAAATGCGCCCTTGTCGTGGATGAGGCCTTTATCGATTTCTGTCCAGGTGCTTCGATAATAGACGAAGTCGGTAATAACCCGTACCTCATCGTTCTGAGGTCGCTCACAAAAATGTATGCACTTTCCGGGTTGAGGGTCGGCTACGCGGCCCTTGCACCTTCATTTCTGAATGCGGTAAGAGAAGCGAAAGAGCCCTGGACAGTGAATAGCCTGGCCCAGGTAGCGGGGATCGTAGCCCTTGATGACGAGGCGTACAAGGCCGAGACTTTCGCGGTAATCGAGAAGGAAAAGAAGGCACTGGAACAGGGCTTAAAACGGTTGGGGGTCACTTATTTTCCTTCCTCTGTCAATTATTATCTCCTGCGATCCAATAGGGCGCAGGAGCTCACATCTTTCCTGAAAGAAAGGGCGATCCTGGTGAGGGACTGCTCGAATTTTCCGGGTCTCGACAGCTCATACATCAGGATCGCAGTGAAGTCGAAGCATGACAACATGAGGCTTCTGGAGGAGATATCTTCATGCGCGGCGTAGTGATCGCGGGGACCCATAGCGGATGCGGGAAGACGACCGTCACCCTCGGTCTCCTTGCCGCTCTTAAAAAGAAGGGATTGACGGTCCAGGCCTTCAAGGCCGGACCTGATTTTATCGATTCCGGACTCCACAGGATTATCACCGGCAGGCCTTCACGGAACCTCGATCTCTGGATGTGCGGGGAGGACTATGTGAAAGAATGTTATGCGAGAAATTCTTCGGATGCCGATGTCGCTGTCGTCGAAGGGGTCATGGGACTCTATGACGGAACGCTCAGCACCGCATCTCTTGCAGCGCGATTGGACCTCCCCGTCGTCCTCGTCATCGATTCGTACGGGATGGCCGAGAGCGCGGGCGCTCTGGTAAAGGGCTTCTCCGAATATGCGTCGGAAGAGAAAATCGAACTCGCAGGAGTTATTTTCAACAGGGTCGCATCCGGACCCCATTATGATCGTCTCTGCGCAGGCACCCGCAATGTGAAGGTGTTGGGATATCTTCCGAGGGAACTGGAATTCGAGATCCCCCACCGCCACCTCGGCCTCACTGTCGCAGAGGAAAATCCTATTGCCGGGGAGAATATCGATACACTCGCCGATGCGGTGTTGAAATATATAGATGTGGACACGATCATGGAGTTTGGAAGGCAAAAAGTCGATGAAAATAAGCAACCCACCCCTTCATCCCTCCCAAGAGGGGACTTTCGAGACAAAGACATAGACTGTAGCGTTACTCCGGACTTCGGGACCTCCGCACCCCCGCGCTCTCCGGTCATCGCAGTCGCCTATGACAGGGCCTTCTGTTTTTATTATGAAGACAACTTTGACCTTCTCAGGGATGCGGGTGCCGAGATTATACGTTTCAGCCCCCTTGCCGGCGCCGCGGTTCCTGAAGGAGCTGATGCGATATATATCGGGGGCGGGTATCCCGAGCTTTATGCCCTGAAATTGTCCTTGAACCGGTCGATGATTAACGCAATCGCTGCATGGGCGGCCTCGGGGAAACCGCTTTACGCCGAATGTGGCGGACTGATGTACCTCTCTAGAGGCATACATGATTTCGAAGGGAATTTTTTCGGTATGGCGGGTGTCTTCCCCTTCGAAACGCGGATGAAAAAGGGAAGGTCGAAGCTCGGATACCGGGAGATTTTGTTGAGGGAAGACTGCATTATGGGAAAAAAGGGAGCGATGTTGAGGGGCCACGAATTCCATTATTCGGAAATAGAAGAGGGTGCGGATGGAGATTCCGTCATTTCGGATATCTATACTGTAAAGAATGGCTCAGGGCAGGAGCTGCACGGTGAAGGTTATCGATACAGGCAGACCCTGGCCAGTTATATCCACATCCATTTCGGAAGCAACCCCAGGATCGCGAAGGAATTTATCAGTTTATGCAAAGAGAAAGGTAATTAATCAGGTGGAAAATATCATACTCATTGGACACGGCAGCCCCAAGAAAGAGGCGAACAATATCGACCTAATCGGAAGACTTCTTCACAACGCGATCCATCCTGAATGCGAAGGCGAGTGCGTAAGAATTGCGTACCTGCAGTTTGCAGAGCCCGACATCATGGCAACAATAAAGGGATGCGTCGACGGCGGGGCAAAAAAGATAATCGTCCATCCCTTTTTTCTCAGTTCCGGCATGCACGTGACAAAGGACATCCCAGAGATGATCAGCAAGGCGAGAGGGATGTATTCCGGCGTCGAATTCGTATATACCGAGCCGCTCGGCATACACGAAAAACTTGTGCAGGTCGTGATCGAGAGGATACAGAGCGAAAAATTCTCCGTTCCCGGGGACATCGAAAAGAGGAGCTTCGATATAATCTCCGGGGAAATCGACCTGCATGACGTCCCGGCCAAGCAGATGCCGATTATAAAGCGGGTGATACATTCGACCGCGGATTTCGAGTTCAAAAACACCCTCGCCTTCCATCCGGATGCGGTAAGGGCGGGTCTCGATGCGATCAGGGCGGGCAAGGATATCCTCGCTGATATAGAGATGGTGAAGGCCGGGATCAATAAGCGGCTCCTCAATAAATGGGGAGGAGAGGTAATCTGTAATATTGCCGATGAAGAAGTCGTAAGGACCTCTGCGGAGACCGGCACGACCAGGGCCGAGATATCGATGGTGAAGGGACTAACCGAAAATGTCGGGATCGTGGCGATCGGGAATGCGCCTACAGCCTTGTTAAAAGTGATCGAACTTCTCGCAAAGGCGCCCCTGCAAAGTCTGGTCCCTCTTGTCATCGGGGTTCCCGTGGGCTTTGTGAAGGCCCTCGAATCGAAGGCCCTTCTTTCGACCCAGAAGTTTCCTTTCATCACGAACTTAAGCAGAAAGGGCGGAACACCGGTAGCTGTGGCGATTGTGAACGCCCTATTGAAAATGGCTGCGGAGGAAAAATGAAAACGCGTGATTCAAAAACTACAATTCGCGGCCCGAAGTTGAGGGTTTTTGTCCTTTCACTATTTGCCATCCACTATTTACTATTTGCTGTCTCTGATGCTTATGCCATGCATATCTCGGAAGGGATACTGCCCTTTAACTGGGCCGCGCTCTGGTTTGTCGTTGCGGCCCCGTTTGTGGCCTTTGGGCTGTACAGACTGAAAAAGCTCTCGGCCGTTGACCTGTCTTTCAAACCACTTGTCGGGCTCATGGCCGCAGTTGTCTTTATCATCTCGTGTATGCCGATACCCGTGCCCACTGCAGGCACATGCTCCCACCCCTGCGGAACAGGGCTATCGGGAATACTCCTCGGTCCGCCGATAAGCGTCCTTGTTGCAGCAGTGGCGCTTCTCATTCAGGCGCTCTTTCTTTCGCACGGAGGACTGAGTACACTCGGGGCAAATATTATTTCAATGGGTATTATGGGGTCATTCGCCGGATTTTTGACCTTCAAAACGTTGCGATCGATGAAGATAAGCATTACAATTGCGGGCTTTATGGCCGGACTTTTTGCAGACTGGGCAACATATATCACAACTTCAGTTATGCTTGCGTCGGGCATTAAGGGCGATTTTCCGTTCATGCCGCTCTTCTGGAAGATCCTTATCGCCTTCATCCCAACGCAGCTTCCGCTTGGAATACTCGAAGGAGCTATGACGGCGGGTATGGTCGGTCTTCTTTATAAAAAGAGACCCGATCTTCTGGTAAAGATGCGTGTTTTAAAGCCTGAAGAGGTGACGCAATGAAATTTCAAATTTCAAATTTCAAATTTCAAATTGTTTTTATTATTATTTTATTATTTACCATTCACTTTTCACTATTTAATGTTGTTTGTGCCTCTGACAAATGGCAGGGTGTTGATGAATCGGTGGTCGAAAAATATGCAAAAGAATACGGCAGGGAAGCGAGAAAGCCGTTCATCAATACTGACCAGGGTGACCTCCTTCTCTTTGCCTTTCTTGTCGCAGGCTCTGTCGGAGGCTTTGCTGCGGGATATTACTGGCGGGCGCTCACTGAACGGAAAAAGGAAAATGGAGAGTGATCGATGCATTTCTTCTCTGAACATTTGAAAAAGGACCATATGTTTTCCGGGATTGACGCGAGGATAAAACTGATCGTTGCCCTCGTTGTTCTGGCTATGGTCCTTACATACAAGGGTTTCTTTTTTCCTCTGCTGGTGGTCATGGTCTGCCTCGGCCTCTGCGTGAAGATGAAGATACCCCTCAAAGTCTTTACGCTCAGATTTTCAGAGCCGATGCTTCTCGCTTTTGTACTAATACTCATAAAACTCTTTTTTACAGGCAAGGAAGCATTGTTCTCAGTCCACTTTTTGGGGCTGACGATAGCCGGCCACAGGGACGGTCTCATGGAAGGGTTACTGCTCGCAAGCAGAATAACAGGGGCCGTTTCCGTAGTTGCGGGCCTGGGATTCGCTACCCCTTTCACCGAAGTGACGGCCGCTCTTTCATGGTTCAGGGTGCCGAAGGGCTTCATTGAAATATCGATGTTTGCCTATCGCTACATCTTCATGCTCTTCGAAGACGCAATGGTTATCTACAGTGCGCAGAAAAACCGGCTCGGTTATTCGAGTCTGAGACGCGGCATGAGTTCTTTCGGCATCCTCACCGGCTCATTGACACTCAAGGCCTTCGAGCACAGCCAGAACACTACAATCGCTATGGTCCAGAGGGGATACGACGGAGACATGCCGGTCCTGAGGCATAAGCCGTTCAAGCTGTCAGAGGTCGCCGTGTCGGCCTTCTTCATCGCCGTCATGGGATTCATATGGAAAATATAATCAGGCTTGCGGTGAGGATAGATTCGTTTCAATATCCCGACGGGACGATGGCAATGGACGGAATTACTCTCGATATCAAAGATGGGGAGTTTGCGGGCATACTCGGATCGAATGGTTCCGGCAAGACGACCCTCCTCAAGATCATGGACGGACTGATCAAGGACATTAAAGGAAGCGTTCATCTGGACGGTTCGGATATGAAGAAACTCTCGCCGAAGGAGATATACCGGAAGGTCGGCCTTATATTCCAGAACCCGGACGAACAGCTCTTCGCGCCGACGGTATTCGAGGACGTCTCCTTTGGCCCGCTCAATATGGGCTTTACCGAAGAGGAGACCGCAGAGAAGGTGAAAGATGCGCTCAGGGACGTCAGTATGGAAGAGTACGGAAAAAAGTCGATCCATAACCTGAGCTTCGGCCAGAAGAAAAGGATCTGCATCGCGGGGCTCCTTGCGATGGGACACGAGATACTTCTCCTCGACGAGCCGACCGCAGGTCTCGACCCAATGGGTGAATACAGGATGATGAATCTCCTGAAGCGACTGAATGCAGAAAATGGGGTAACGATCGTTATGGCCACGCACAGCGTTGACCTTGTGCCGCTGTTTCTTGACAGGCTCTTCATACTGAGCAAGGGCAGCATTGCAAGGGGGGGAGTCCCGGAGCAGGTCTTCACCGCCCCCGAAGAGATGGCCGAGGTAAAACTCAGACTCCCGCAGATCGCTGAGCTTATCTACAGGCTGAAGCATGAAGATAAGATGCCTTTTGAGAGGATACCTCTCACAATCGGCGAGGCCCGCAGGGAGATTATGAGGAGCGTCGACTTTCGCAGCGATGAAGGGACTTAGAAGAAGATGAATAAAGGCTACATACAGGTTTACACCGGAAACGGAAAGGGCAAGACAACGGCGGCGCTGGGGCTTTCCCTGAGGGCCGCGGGCGCAGGGCTCAAAGTCTTTATAGCCCAGTTCATAAAGAAACGGAGATGCAGCGAACACGATATAATCCAGGAGCGGTTCTCGGACCTGATAACTGTGAAACAGTTCGGCGCAGGGCTTATCTTGAAACGGGCGACGACGCAGTCTGACATAATAGCTGCACAGAAAGGTCTTGCCGAGATCAGAAATACGATCGAGTCAAATGAATATGACATCGTGATTCTCGATGAGGTAAATGTGGCGGTGCACTATAATCTTATCAGCCTCGCCGACCTTCTCGATATTATGGAGAAGAAGCCCGAAGGCATAGAGCTCGTCATCACGGGAAGATACGCTGACGAAAAGGTGATAGAGAAGGCGGACCTCGTGACCGAGATGAGGGAGATCAAGCATTACAAGAAAAAGGAGATCAAGTCCAGAAGTGGTATCGAATGCTAAAAAACTGAGGTCCGGATATACCACAGGGGCGTGTGCTGCCGCTGCCGCAAAGGCTGCAACGATACTTCTGCTTGCTGCTGAGGCGCAAAAGCAAAGAAATACGGAAGTGGAAATTCCATTTCCTGACGGAAGCAGGGTAAAGTTTGCTGTCCGTTATCTTGAGATTACAAACGGTTCTTCGGGACCGGTGGCATCGGCATCAGTAATTAAGGATGCAGGGGATGACCCTGATGTGACGAACGGTGCGGAGATCATGGCCTCGGCGAGAATCTTTACAGCCTCCGAAGCTGGGAGCGAAAGCATTTTGCTTAAAGGCGGCAGCGGCGTCGGAAGAGTGACTAAGCCGGGACTTTCGATCCCGGTCGGAGAACCCGCGATCAATCCGGTACCGAGGAGGATGATCAGGGAAGCGGTGGCCGAGGCGCACCGGGAATGCAGATCAGAGGACGGGCGCGGGATCGAAATCACGATCTCTGTCCCAAAAGGAGAGGAACTGGCGAAAAAGACGCTCAACTCGAGGCTCGGCATAATCGGCGGCATATCGATACTGGGTACCTCCGGCATCGTCAGGCCTCTTTCGACAGAGGCATGGACATGCAGTATTGTCGCTGCGATGGATGTGGCCAAGGCCTCGGGAATCGCAGAGATAGTCCTCTCTGTGGGCAGGGTATCAGAAAAGTCGCATATGAAAAAATACAGGATGCCCGAAGAGGCATACGTGATGATGGGCGACTACTTCGAATTTTCCCTGGCGGAGGCGAAAAAGCATACTTTTGAAAAGATCCATATCAGTGCGCACTGGGCAAAGATGCTCAAGATCTCGATGTCTACGCCCCAGACCCATGTGAGGCACGGTGCGATCGACATAAAGAAAGGGGTCGCGCATCTAAACCTTATGGGAATCGCCGTCCCCGAAGACCGTGAATTCAACACCGCCCGGGAAATATACGACTATCTCATTTCGACATACGGACTTTCACGACCGATGCTCCGCAAGGTCTGCTTCGCTGCAAAGAGATATGCCGAAGGTATCACGGCCGGAATTCCGGTAATGACTCACCTCGTTTCTTATGAAGGAGATATAATAGCAGACAGTGAATAAGATCCATGTCATAGGCGTCGGCTACAGGCCCTTCACTGAAAGGGCGTGGGAAGTCCTGTTTAAGGCAGACCATATCCTCGCGTCCAACAGGCTCTTTGAAGTCTTCAAGAGATATAAGGATTTTTCTTCGCTTGAGGAGAAAGTCAAAGTCATTAACAGGATAGACGAGACGATGCAGTTCATCCGAAATAACTTCGAGGAGAAGGCGGTTGTTCTTCTCGCCTCAGGAGACCCCCTGTTCTTCGGCATCGGCAGAAAGGTCATATCGGAATTCGGTCCCGACCGCGTCGAGTTGCTTCCGGACCTATCGAGCATCCAGATCGCTTTTGCCAAAATCAAGGAGCCCTGGGATGACGCATTTCTGATGAGCCTTCACGGCGGACCAGATCCTGAAAAAAGGCGAAGGCTTCCTTATGAAATCGATGATATCCCGTCGCTACTTGAGGCGCATGACAAAATCGCCATCCTCACCGACAGGGAGAATAACCCTTCCGGAATCGCGAAGCGCCTGAACACTGCCGAGTTTTCTTTGCTGAAGTTTTTCGTCTGCGAAAAACTCGGCTATCCGGATGAGAAGATCACTTCCGGAACGCCTGAGAAAATCGCGGGAATGACCTTTTCAGATCCGAATGTGGTCATTCTGGTGAACAGCGAAGAAGCGCGGAAGAAGGGAAGCGCGGAAGGGGAAAGTATCGCGAAAAATACAGAGCCGCCTTTCGGACTTTCTGAAGGGGAAATTGCCCATTCCCGGGGACTCATTACAAAAGACGAGGTCAGGGCGGTATCGATTCACAAACTGAGGCTCCCGAAAAAATGCATATTCTGGGATATCGGCGCGGGTTCCGGTTCGGTATCGATCGAGACGGCAAGGCTCTATCCTGAATTGAAGGTCTTTGCGATCGAGAAGAATGAGGAGCAACTCGCACACATCAAAGAGAACAAAATGAAATTCGGCACGCGAAATATTGCGATCACATCCGGTGAAGCGCCTGAAGTCTTGAAATACCTGCCTTCTCCGGACAGGGTCTTCATCGGCGGAAGCGGTGGCCAGCTGTCCGGGATAATGCGCCGCATCAGGGAGAGGATGCCGAGGGGAGTCGTTGTGTTGAACGCGGTAACGCTCGAGACCCTGAATGAGGCATTAGTGGTCCTGGAAAACAACGGCTTCGAAACGGATATTTCGCAGGTTTCGGTATCGAGATCGAAACTCCTTAACGGCCAGAGGCAGATGGCTGCACTGAATCCTGTCTTTGTAATCAGGGGGGAGAGGAAATGAAACCAGGTAAACTCTACGTGATTGGCGTCGGTCCGGGAGACCCCGAGTTGCTGACGATAAAGGGCATGCGGATCCTTAACGGGATCTCCTGCATCTGTGTGCCGAAGGGCAGAGAAGAAGGGAGCAGCCTCGCGCTTTCGATCGTAAGGAAGATCGTGGACCTCGACAATAAAGAGATTATCGAGGCCTATTTCCCGATGAGAAAGACAAGAGAATCGGTGCATGGCGTCGAGCTCGATGCGAAGTGGGATGAGACAGTGAGAACGGTGTCGGACAGGCTGAATAAGGGCGCCGATATGGCGTTCATCACGATAGGCGACCCTACTATCTACAGCACCTTCTTCTACCTGTACGACAGGCTGATCGAATCTGATCCGAACGTTGATATCGAGATCGTCCCGGGCGTTTCTTCGATTACCGGGTCCGCAGCGAGGGCGAGGATCTCACTGGGGCTTGCGGACGAGAAGATCGCAGTGCTTCCCGCCACCTATGTCGGGAACCTGAGGGAGACATTCGAGAAATTTGATACGATCGTGCTCATGAAGGTCCACAGGGTATTCGGGAAGGTCATCGAGATACTCGACGATATGCATCTGACATCAAATGCTGTCTATGTCTCCAGGGCAGGCATGGAGGACGAAAAGATAGTCAGGGACATCAAGGCGCTGAAAGAGGAGGATATGAACTACTTCTCGATGGTGATAGTAAGAAAATGAAGGACAAGGCGATCGTGTATTTCGTTGGAGCAGGCCCCGGCGACCCGGAACTTATTACCCTGAAGGGGAGGAGACTTCTCGATGAGGCCGATGTAGTGATTTATGCCGGAAGCCTCGTCAACCCGGAACTTCTCAATGGTATAAAAGCGGAGGTCCTCGATTCGGCAAAGATGGACCTCGACGAGATAATAGATGTTTTGGAAGGTGCGATAAAAAAAGGCAAAACGGCAGTGAGGCTCCATACCGGAGATACTTCTTTTTACAGCGCCATATCGGAACAGATCGAGAGGCTGAGGGAACTTCATATCGACTACGAGGTAGTCCCAGGTGTCTCTTCCGCCATGGCGGGCGCTGCAGTGCTCAAGCAGGAACTCACGATCCCGGAGATAAGTCAGACGGTTATATTCACGCGAATGGAAGGGAGAACGCCGGTGCCCGATTCCGAAAGATTGGGCGAACTCGCGAAACACAGGGCGACGATGGTCGTCTTTCTGAGCGTCGGCATGATCGAAAGAGTGAGAGACGAGCTTTTGCAAGGCTATGATGAGGAGACGCCTTTTGTGGTCGTCGAAAAAGCATCATGGCCTGAACAGAAAGTAGTGAGGGGAAGGCTGAAGGAGATCGTCGAGGTGGTGAAGGAATCGGGCATCGAGAAGACTGCGCTCATCTATATCGGCGATTCCCTGAGGGCCTCGGAGGTCTCTCTCGGAAAGGAATCGAAGCTCTATCACAAGGATTTCACCCATGGGTACCGGAAATAATATCGCGGCCTTCTTTGTTACCGATAAGGGCCGGCTTCTCGCCGAGAGGATGAAGTGGCTTTATCCCGATCTGGAGATAATAAAGTTTTCGGCGAGCGCCGCAAAAAAAAAGTGGGATGAATGTAAGAGCTTTATCTTCATCATGGCGGCGGGTATCGTGGTCCGGACAATAGGGCCTCTCATAAAAGATAAGAGGTCTGACCCGGCGGTCGTTGTGCTCGATGAAAACGGTAAATACGCCGTCAGCCTACTGAGCGGTCATCTCGGCGGCGCGAATGAGAGGTCGAGGGAGATCGCCGATTTTCTCAAGGGTGAAGCAATCATTACCACGGCATCCGACGTGAACGGACTCACGTCGATCGACCTCTGGGCGCGGGACAATGATCTCGTGATCGAGGACTGGAAGCTTCTCCCACACACCGGCACTTTTCTCTTAAACAGAGAAAGTCTGAATGTCTATACCGATATCGAGATCACACTGCCCGATGAGTTTGTTAAGGTGGCCGACCCAGCAACTGCCGACCTGCTTATAACTCACACGAAATCGCTTTCCTCTGACTCCGGTCTTTACCTTAGACCGAAGAATCTCGTCGTAGGCATCGGCTGTAACGGCGGGACTTCGGCAGGTGAGATCGAGGCGGCGGTCAGAACCGTACTTGATAAATATAATTTCTCTTTTTTGTCGGTCCGCTCGATTGCGACGATAGATTTGAAGGCTGAAGAGCCGGGGATGAAGGTATTCGCCAGGAAATATTCTTTCGGTCTTCTGTCTTTCCGGCCCGAAGAACTTAATAATGTGACCGGCGTATCGTGGTCCGATGCCGCCTTTAGGGCCACAGGGGCGAAGGCGGTGGCGGAGCCTTCCGCCCTGCTGGCGGCCGGCGCGGAAATGCTCCTTGTCCCAAAACAGAAAATAGGCAATGTAACCGTTGCGGTAGCGGAAATTAAAAGAGGAGCGAAGAAAGTGAATAAAGAGAAAGCTTTAGGAAGAATTTATGTTGTGGGTACCGGGCCTGGATATGTCGAACATATCACTCCTTACGCTCAGCAGGCGATCCGGGAATCGGATACTATTGTGGGCTACGGCACCTATACTAAGCTCATTCAGGAAATCATCAAGGACAAAAAGGTTTTCTCTACCGGTATGACCCAGGAGATCGACAGGTGCAGGAAAGCCGTTGAACTGGCTCTTAGCGGCAAGACAGTTTCCGTGATAAGCGGCGGAGACCCCGGGATATACGCGATGGCAGGGCTGGTTTTTGAACTTCTGAAGGAACAAGACAGCGGCACACCATTGCCCCACGTCGAGGTGATACCCGGCATTTCGGCGCTCAACGCCTGCGCAGCGAGGCTCGGAGCGCCGTTGATGCACGACTTCGCTTCCATAAGCCTTTCCGACAGGCTGACACCCTGGGACCTTATAGAAAAAAGGCTCGATGCCGCAGCCATGGCCGATTTCGTTATTATTCTTTATAACCCCAAGAGCAAGGGCAGGGCAGGGCATATTGCAAGGGCGAGGGAGATCGTCATGAAGCACCGGCCGCCTGAAACACCTGTGGGGATCGTCAAAGGGGCGATGCGTGAAGATGAAAAGATCGTCCTCGCGGACCTCAGGACAATGCTCGACCACGAGATCGATATGCAGACGACCGTGATCATAGGCAATTCGAAGACCTTTCTCTGGAACAACTTGATGATTACGCCACGGGGATATGAAAAAAAGTTCAAGTCCTGAGAAGACCGCGATGAGCAAGGTTGCATTTTTTTGGGACGAATCCTTTCTCTGGGGGCTGATGTCCTACAAGGCGCTTCGTGCTAATAATCTTTCCTGTGATCTCATTCGTTCCGACGATATTAGAAGGGGAAAGCTCAAAGATTACTCTATGCTCTTTGTTGCCGGAGGATGGGCATCGAACAAACTGAAATCCCTTGGTGATGATGGGGTCTCGGAGATAAAAAAATTCGTCCGCAGGGGAGGCAATTATCTCGGATTTTGCGGTGGCGCCGGTCTCGCTACTCTTGATGGGATGGGTCTTATAAATGTAAAGAGAAAACCGACGAAGGAAAGGGTCCCGAGTTTCAGCGGTAGGATACGACTCGATCTTGTAGAACACCCGATCTGGAAAGGAATCGGGGAGAACGGGCCTAAAGGGGGGGACGATCCTTCATCTCAAATCTTTCAGGCATGGTGGCCCTCCCAGTTCCTGGTAGAAGGGGAAGAGACCAAAATCCTTGCGACCTATCGCGATGCGCTGCCCGATTCCTTTAGTGCGGACTTGAATGTCGGAGATACGGAGGCAGCCGGCAACTGGGATGAAATGGAAAAGATCTACGGTATCAAACTCGATCCTGATCGTTTACGCAATGACCCTGCTGTCTTAGAGGGAAAATATGGGGAAGGCCGTGTCATTCTTTCACTTATTCACTTCGATACCCCATGCGATGAGAACGGCTCTAACGTACTCAGGAATTTATGGGAATATCTCGCCGGAGAGAAGTCCGCAGGACGTGAATCTGGAAATCATCCACAAAACGAAACAGGCCATAGCGAACATGCTGTTTATGATGATCTGATGAAAACGGTCAACGAATTCGAAGCCGAGGTCGAGGAATTGATCTCCCTCGGCATGAGGAATTTTCTCTGGTTCTGGAGAAACCCTATGCTCTTACAGTGGCGGAGGGGAATCAGAGGCCTTGAATACTGTACTCTGTTTATAATGATAAGGGAGATCGCCGAAGTCATGCGCATGAAAAAGGCTCCCCTGGACGGCGACTTTATATCCCGGCTCGAAAGAGGGTTGGGTGTCGCGAGATCTCTTCTTGACCCCTTTATTAAAGACGCGAAAAGGCTGCTTATCATGGAGAGGTCAGCTTTGCAAAGCGGCCATATCACCTATGATAGATGTGAAGATTCAGAAATCAGGAAGATCAGGACGGAGCTCTTCTCGCATTCGAAGAGCTACGGCGGATTATTCAAAGACCTGCTAAATGAAATCGATCTGGTCTTATTCATGCTGATATGCTCCACTGCGAATAAATAAGTCAGATTGAATAAGTGATCAGCTGCAGCAAATTACTGTAAGAGCCAATCGATACTCCAGCCTTTTCGCCCGGACCTCACAATCAGGAAGCGCGGGTGTCAGACAAAATTCGCGCATCCTGCGGCCGGTCGTGATATAATTCATGATATCATTTGAGGAGGCTTTACCATGGCGAAACGTGCAGGCGCTTATAAAAGCGAAAAGAGAAAAAAGGAGTTGATGCGTCAGAAGAAGCAGGATGAGAAGCGAAAGAGGCGGTTATACAAGGCTGACGGAACGCCGCAAGATGCTGAGGGTTCGGAGCAGACAGATGGTCAGGAGCCGGCAGTTACAGATGAGGCCGCTGCCGAAACCGAGCCAAAAGAGTAGCCTGCGGAAAGTCACCCGGGAGGCCAGTGCATATGTCTTCCGCCCAGAATGTGGATATGGACATGATACACGGTCTGGCCTGCCTCCGGATTTGTGTTTACCACCAGGCGAAAGCCCCTTTCCGCGATTCCTTTCCCCTTGGCGATTTCCCCTGCCGTCCGGATTAAATGACCGATGAGCGCGTTGTCTTCGTCTTCTATGTCGAGCGTCGTGGGAATATGTTTTTTGGGGATCACCAGGGTATGCACGGGAGCCTGGGGGTTTACGTCTTCAAATGCCAATATGCGTTCATCTTCATAGATGATCTTTGCCGGGACCTTCTTTGAGACAATTCTGCAAAACAAACAGTCAACCATCCTATTTTCCCTTTCTCCCGAACCTGCCCTTGAGTTCTGCAAAGACTTCCTCGTGGCTTACTCCTTCATCTGCCATGAGGACGAGGCAATGAAACCACAGGTCGGCCATCTCTCCTACGATTTGTTTTTTGTCCCCGGCCTTTGAGGCGATGATCACCTCAATCGACTCTTCGCCGATCTTCTTCAGTATCTCGTCCTTTCCTTTTGAAAGGAGCGAGGAAACATAGGAATCCGTACCGGGGTTCTTCTTTCTTTCGAGAATTACTTGGTAAATATCATCAAATATCATAATCAGCCGCCAGCTATCAGCATTCAGCTATGTGATATTATAGATCAACTTTCCGAAGCTGACAGCTGATCGCTGACGGCTATTCTTTTTTCCCATAGACATCTTCCGCCGAAAAAACTTTTTCTTCGATCTCTCCGCCCTCGATATCGGTAAAGAAGCAGGACCTGTGTCCGGTGTGGGAGGCTCCGGGTCCCCTCTGTATCCCCTTAATAAGCAGTGTGTCTCTGTCGCAGTCTAAGAGGATCGTCTTGACCTCCTGCACATGCCCCGAAGATTCGCCTTTTTTCCAGTATTTCTGTCTCGACCTCGACCAGAAGTGAGTGAACCCGGTGGCGATCGTTTTGCCGAGAGATTCGGAGTTCATGTACGCCATCATCAGCACCTCATTGCTTACAGCGTCCTGCACTATCGCAGGAATGAGGCCTCTTTCGTCGTATTTGAGATCGGGTAACATCCAGCCTCCTAAAACTTACTTATTTCCGAAAGATGCCGGAAAAGCATCCGCCAATCTGCCCTGATTAGCCGTGAATGGTGAGAACTGCCTGTTATAGACGGCACTGCCCGGTCTATCGTCAGGCGATATATTTTGCGGCAGTTTGGTGTCCCCGGTCAAGTTGTTTGTTCCGTAAACAGATCAACATAATATACCGCCATTACTTCAATGCGTCTTCTGAGCGGCGGTTTTTGAACTGCTTTAACAACAGGAACCCTCCCCAGGAAACCGCGCAGATCATCAGTAATGCCCCGAGCACATGGGAGGTTTTCGCTATGATATGATCATATTCAAGCAACCCCAACTTGCGCAGGATAAATTCCCAGTCGTGGTAGTCGTCTACGTCTCTTCCCGTCACACCTCCCAAAAGTACTAATTTAAGGTCCCTCGCATCATTGATGTATGGCGCCAGGTCAATAAGGTTCTCGCCCATCCACCATAGGGAGACAGAAGCGCCAAAGGGATCTCTTGTCTTAAGAATAAATGTCGAAAGGCAAATCAGCGGCACCAGTAACTGTGTCACACTTCCGCCTGCTGTCATTATGAACTGGCCGAACATGCGGAATAATATATGGCCCGCCTCATGAAAGGGAAGATTGATGAGATGCAAAAAACTCTCTCCTGAATAATTGCTCTCGATAGAGGAAAAAATGAATTTAAGCCCCCAGGAAAAAAGTACCAGGAGAAGAAGTGCCCGGCCCAGCAAACTAAAAATGCCTGATTCGGGATTGACATAAAAAAACAGCTCTCTGCAATAGCCCGGCGTTTCTTCAGGCCCGTTATTTTCTCCTGCCTGGGAAACGGGTTCGGAATCGGTCAGGATTCCCTCGGCAGTCGTTTTTTGTTTCGTGAAATATTTAGAAAAAACGATGCCGCATTTATTGCATTCGGTCCCGCCGTCAGATTGATCAAAGCCGCACTTCGGACACCTCATTGCTGTTACCTTTTTGCAGATATACTGTGCGGGATTTTCATCTGACGCATGGACTACTTTAGCAGATTGAAGTATCCGCGCTAGAGCTTGTACCCTATCTTCCTTAAAAACTCTTTCCTGTGTGCCTTGTCTTCAGGCGTCTCCTTGCCCCTCGGGGAGAAGCCGTCTATCACGCCCATAACCCCTCTTCCCTGGGGCGTCTCTGCGACGACCACCTGTACCGGATTTGCCGTTGCGCAAAAGATACGGCAGACCTCAGGACAGTTTTTTATCTGGTTTAGGACATTAATCGGGAAGGCGTTTTTCAGGATGATACAAAATACGTGGCCTGCGCCAACGGACTCGACGTTTTTCACGCTGGCCTCGACGAGTTCAGGGCTGTTCCCTTCCGTCCTGATGAGACATGGCCCCGACGCCTCGGTGAAGGCGATGCCGAATTGGGCCTGCGGCACGGTTGTTGCGATGATTTCGTAGAGGTCTTCAGCCGTCTTTATGAAGTGGGTCTGGCCGAGTATGATATTGCTGTCTGCGGGCATTTCGAGCGTAATAGTCTTTATTTCCATGGTTTCCTCCTTGGGTCTCTTAACGATTACTATACATATCGATATGCTATAATGAAAATAAATTTTTTCGGAGATGTCAAGTTTTATGTTGCGAATACTCCTCACAGCAGCTCTTTTTCTCTCGGTGCTCATCCCCCCCGTGGCCGAAGGTCAGGAGATATCAGGTCCCGAGGTGAGACTTGCCAACAACGATGTATATGTCAGTTTCTCCCTTGTCCCTGGCGCTAAATACATAGAGGAGATAAAGGAAGGGATAGACAAGGAGCTGAAACTCTACATAGACCTTTTCAGGGTATGGAAGATCTGGCCCGATGAGTTTGTTCTGGGGAAGTTTTATTCAAGAAGGATGAAGGTCGATCCTATCAAAAAGGAATATGTTGCAACATCTTTCGACGGGAATGTCATCATCGAGAGAAGGTTCAGGTCCTTTGAAACGATGCTTGCCTGGACATTGTCCGTCAAAGACCTGAAACTCACCAACACACGGGAACTCGATCCCGGGCAATACTTTGTGAGGATCACGGCGGAATCGAAGATAAGGAACCTCCCCCCGATGATACGGCAGTTTTTTGTCTTCTTATCTGAAAACGAATTCAAGCTCAGCAAGGACTCCGGCGTTTTTGTCATCGAGGGCGGAAAATGAGAAATGTGCGGCTTACTCTGCTTATTGCCGCGGCGGCACTCCTTATCCTGTCCGTCTTCGGGATAGAACTCCATTATATGAAGCTCGAAAAGGTCCCCTTTTTGACGAAGGTCGTCCTTTTCATTCTCCTGAATCTGAGCCTGATAGCCCTTCTGGTCCTGATGTTCTTTGTCGGCAAGAGCCTCCTGAATATCTATTTTGAAAGAAAAAACAGGGTGCTTGGATATAAATTTAAGACGAAGTTCGTGGTGGTGCTCGTGGTCCTCACGATGATACCCTCCGCGTTCCTCTTCATAGTGTCGAGCGGGATTGTCACGAATTATCTTGACCGGTGGTTTGACCCCCAGATAAAGCAGCCTTTGAACCTCTCCATAGAGATTGCGAAGTCCGCGTACGAAATGCAGCGGCGCCAGGCGCTTGCGTTCGCGGAGGCGATCGCCTCCGGCAAGGCAATACCGGAGAATTATTCGGTGCGGCATCTCACTGCAATCCCGGAGGATGCCTCGGACACCGTTAGGACAGGCTTTGAGGGGAGAAAGGACGCAGAAGTGATTACGGGTGAGCAGGGAGATATTGTCAGGGCTGTTGCGCCTGAATTTAGCGGGACGAAACAGACAGGGGTGGTGGTGGTCGAATTTCTTATTGGAAGGGACATCAGCAAGAATTCTGAGAAGATTAACGATATGTACAAAAATTATATGACGCTCGAGTCGTGGAAGACCCCGATAAAGTTAAACTATCTCCTGGTGCTGAGCTTCTTTACCCTGATGACGATATTCATGGCCTTATGGGTGGGACTCAGAATATCCCGCGGGATTACCGACCCCATCCAGGCGCTCGCCCAGGGGACGGAGCGGGTTGCAAAGGGGGACCTTGAGACCAAAATCGATATCCAGCGGGAGGATGAAATCGGACTGCTCGTGAGGTCTTTCAACAACATGGTGAAGGAGTTGAAGGAGGGCAAAGAGTCCCTCCAGCGCGCCTGGGCCGAATCCGACAGGAGGAGACTGATCATAGAGATCATCCTCGAAAATATTAATTCGGGTGTTATTTATCTCAATGCACCGGGTGAAATACTTGCGATAAACAGTGCCGCATGCAGGATACTTGACGTATCGTCCGGGGAGATACTGGAAAAGAATTATTCCGTCCTGCTTACGATGCTCAGGTCTGAGGAGCTGAAAGAGACCGTAAAAAACATAAGGGTCAATGAGTTTAAAGGCCTTGAAAGGGAGATCAGGGTGACGGTGGGGGACCGCCGCGTCCTGCTGAGGATATTCATTACGACCTTGATGGACGGTCATAATTTCCTCGGGACCCTTGTCGTCTTCGACGACCTTACCGAGATCGTCAGGGCACAAAAGGCGCTGGCCTGGCAGGAGGTAGCGCGCAGGATCGCACACGAGATAAAGAACCCGCTTACCCCCATCAAGCTTTCGACGGACCATATGATAAAAAAGTGGCAGAATAAAGATGAGGACTTCGGCCAGGTCTTCGATCGTTCTACGAAAACCATCATCAAAGAAGTGGAGAGCCTGAAAAGGCTGGTCAATGAATTCTCGAGGTTCGGGAAGATGCCGGAGATCCATAAAACACCGGTGCTCATTTCGCGGATCGTCGAGGGGGCGGTAAATCTCTACAGGGATTACAAGGAACTGGAGATCACCATCGGAAGGGTGGAAAATGAGCCTGTTGTCGAGGCCGATGCTGAACAGTTTAAAAGGGTTATAATAAACATCGTAGACAACGCGATACAGGCGATGCAAAACAAAGGAAAGATCGTCATTGACATCAGGCATGATATCGCACTTAACCGGCTATTCATCGACATCGCCGATGACGGTCCAGGCATTCGTGAGGAGGACAGAGAGAAGCTCTTTCTCCCCTATTTCTCGACAAAGAGGGACGGGACCGGTCTCGGCCTGGCAATCGCATCCAGGGTTGTGGCAGAGCACAGGGGGTATATCAGGGTGAAAGACAATAAACCCACAGGAACGATCTTTACGATAGAACTGCCCGTGAAGGAGGGATAGATGGCAAAGCCGGTCATATTGATAGTCGACGATGAAGAGGGCATCCGCACGACCCTTTCGGGCATATTTGAAGACGAAGGCTACGAGGCGGTCACCGCGGGATCGGGCGAGGAGGCCTTGCGGGTCGCAAAAGAGGCCAATCCCGATATCGTCATACTGGATGTTTGGCTGTCCGGCATGGACGGCATTCAGACTATGGGGGAACTCCGTGAATGGAACCGTGACCTCCCGGTGATAATCATCTCCGGCCACGCCAGTATCGAGCTTGCGGTTAAGGCAACTAAGATAGGCGCCTATGATATCCTCGAAAAACCCCTCTCGATGGAAAAGGTCCTTCTTGTCGTCGATCGGGCCCTCGAGAAGAGGAAGCTCGAGATCGAAAACAAGGCGCTTAAGGAAAACCTCGTCAGAAAATCGAGGCTCATCGGAAATTCCGTCAAGACCAATCAACTAAAGGAACAGATAAAGATGGCGGCTGCAAGCAACAGCAGGGTCCTCATACTCGGCGAAAGCGGTTCGGGCAAGGAACTCGTTGCACACCTTCTTCATGAAAACAGCACCAGAGCCGACAAGCCTTTTATCGAAGTGAACTGTGCAGCTATCCCCCAAGAGCTCATCGAGAGCGAACTCTTCGGCCACGAGCGAGGCTCCTTTACAGGAGCCTTCGAAATGAAGAAGGGGAAGTTTGAACAGGCTGACGCCGGCACACTTTTCCTTGACGAAATCGGAGACATGTCCCTGCAGACACAGGCGAAGGTGCTCAGAGTTATAGAGACCCAGGAATTCCAGCGTGTCGGGGGCAATAAGAATATAAAGGTCGATGTGAGGATAATATCCGCCACTAACAAGGACCTGTCCGAGGAGGTCAAGAGGGATGCTTTCAGGGAGGACCTTTTTTTCAGACTGAATGTCATCCCTCTTAAAGTGCCGGCTCTCAGGGAGAGACCCGATGATATCCCGGTTCTGGTGGAGTATTTCCTCGAATCCTTTGCCTTGGAATACGGCCAGCAGCCGAAGAAAATTGCTCCTGAAGCCGTCAAGATACTCCAGAAGCAAGTATGGCCGGGCAACATCAGGGAACTGAAGAATGTCCTGGAAAGGCTTGTTATCATGACCCCGTCGAAGACGATTACTCCGGGAGATCTTTTCGTCCCCGATGCGAAAAGGGCGGATTATTTCGCTGTCGATTCCCTAAAGGACGCAAGGGAGTTGTTCGAGAGGGATTTTATTGCGAAGAAGCTCGAAGAAAACGCCTGGAATATCTCTAAGACCTCCGAGGTGCTCGATATCGAAAGGAGCAACCTCCACCGCAAGATAAAGGCCTATGATATTAAGATACCTTAGCCGGACCGCTATGGCCCGAAGAACCATCTCTTCCAGTTCCAGAAGTGGATGAGCTTCTGTGTGAAGGCCGTATCGTCGACTTTTTCCGCCAGGTCTTTGAGCTCCGCCCGGTTTTTCTCTATCTCCCTGAACTGCTCTTTTTCGAGCCCTCCGTCAAGGATAAAATGTCTTATCTTTTCAAGCTCCCCATTATCGAGCCAGACGCCGTGCCTTCCGCATTCGTCTATTATCACTCCCGATATATGTCCGTAATTCTTCTTTACCATAAGCTTCCCGCATCTTACACAGGGGATGTATTCGATCCTGTCCGGAAGCTGAGGGCGGCTATATTCCTTCTCGAGTTTTTCCTCCCTATAGACCGTCGATTCTGCGGTAAGGACTTCGAACTCTCCCCGATCAAGCCATAAGCCGCTGCATCGCGGACAGGAGTCTATCTCTATATCATCCTTCCTCCTGCAGTCAAGTGCTATATTGCACCTTGGGCAGACAGGATGTTCGAGAATTTTATTCTCGCCGAGCCGCCCTCCACAGAAGGGGCAGAGGGCACTTTTAGGGTTTACATCTTTTCCGCACTGAGAACATTTAATAAGATCCGTCATCTCACTCCCTTGGCCGGCATTTGTAATATGCACTAACAAAAATTATAACATGTAATGGGGATCAGAGAAGGCCGTAATATTTCTAAATCGGCAATCCAACATTTTTTTGCACGGATGCAAAGAGATTTGCGCGAATGCATTCTTTAGTGAGACTTGAATTATTTAAAATCAATAGGTTGAAGATGGCATGGCGCATGCATTATTTGTTTGCAAGAACTTAAGAAGGAGGACAAGGAGATGAAAGGCACAAGATACA
>OBEQ012869395.1_pt1 | contig 29046 bp, 32 predicted proteins | sample 1670901 | NCBI WGS metagenome assembly OBEQ01 (sample SAMEA104232315, study PRJEB22302) | groundwater metagenome | biome: forest; feature: aquifer; material: groundwater | place: USA | collected 2011-08-07 | depth 5.4 m
CATATTTAGACCCTTGCATATACATACCTGTCATCCCAGAAATCTTTTATCGGGGATCCAGACACTAAATGCAGCATAAACCTCGTGCCTGGATTCCCGCTTAAAGCTTGCGGGAATGACAGAATATTTGTTACTGGAATAATCCTGTTTTACTATTTATAAACATCAAGAAATGCAAAGACAAAAAGTAAGATTCCGATCCATCCGTTGATCGTAAAAAAAGCAGTGTTCAGCCGTGAAAGGTCGCCATCGGCCACCAAGTGATGTTCGACCTTTAGCAAAATGGCTGTCACCAAAACGCCAAACGCATACAAAATTCCCAAATGTGCAACAAAACCAAACAGCGTCAAAAAAACCACGGCTGCGACGTGGCAAAAGAATGAAATTTTAAGGGACTGGGTCACGCCAAACTGGGCCGGAATCGAGTGAAGTCCCATGGATTTGTCAAAATCCATGTCCTGTAAACTGTACAAAATGTCGAAACCCGCCACCCAGCACATCACGGCCAAAGCCAGCGGCAGAGGCAGCCAAGAAAAATGTCCCGTCGAGGCGATCCATCCTCCGAGTGGCGCAATGCCGAGTACGGCGCCTAAAGCGAAATGGCAGAGAAAACTGAAACGTTTCACATAATGGTACCCCGAAAGAAGAACCAGCGCAATCGGGGATAACTTAAGACATAGAGGATTTAACCAAGAAGCTGCGACAAAAAAAATAACGATCGACACTGCCACCGCGATCCACGCTCCAGATGTGGAAAATTCGCCTGTCACGAGCGCGCGATTTTTAGTTCGAGGATTCTTGGCATCAATAGCACGGTCCGCTAAACGGTTCAGCATCATCCCCGCCGTACGCGCGCTGACCATCGCAAGCGTCACGCCAAAAAAAATCCGCCAGGACGGCCAGCTCTTTTTCGCGATCCACAAACCCATGTACGCAAACGGCAAAGCAAAAATCGTGTGTTCGAATTTAATGAGTTCAAAAAATGTTTTGATTTTATTCATTCAATTTGTAGTGCGAATTTTCCTGGGGCGACGGGCTCGCCTTCGTGTGGGTGCCATGCACCGGCGAGCCAGGCTCAAAAAGCGAGCCCGGCACGCCGGAGCACGGCACCGTAGTGTCAAATAAGAAAACTACCGGCAGTTAACAACGCTGCTAAAATAAAAGACAAAATTAAAATTTTTGATACTCGCTTACGCATGGCGATCGTTTGTTTTTGCGCGATCACTACGCAAAATTTTTTCCGTGCCTGAAAGACGCCGAGAAAGCCCGCAAAAAGAAGCGGAAAAAGAACCAACTTCGTGATTCGTGGCACCACGTGCGTCTCAAGCCAGAATAAAACCAATACGGCGAAGCCAAAACCCAGCATCCCAAGTGCGAGTCGTTGTCGAATTTCCTCGGGACCGATATTTGTCTCAACCAAAGCTTCGGCAGCCGCTACGGTGCCTTGATCCCGCACAGCTCTCTTAAAATATTCCAAACATTTCGGACAAAAACCGTCTTCGGTGATCCAGCTCGGATGCAGTCTCTTGACTTCGTCGACGATGTGCTTATCGGTGTGGTCCATGAAAAGCGAAAGATCTCTTTCCATTTTCTCGCCGCAAGTGGGACAAGTGTAAATTTGCATTTTTACAGCTTATCGATATCCTTTTTCATCTGATCGGCCGCTTTTTTAGAATCTTTTTTCATTTGATCCATCATTTTTTCACTCTCGCTTTTTTGCGCGCAACCCATGACGCTCAACACCGCAAAAATTAAAACTGCTCCTGTGAATTTTTTCATTTTTTCTCCTTTTGACTGAGTTTTCCTTTAAGCTTAAACCCTCTTTAACTGAATCACTGTCGGCGGCATGGCCTTTCCTTCGGCGTCCTGCGCAGTCCAAGTCTGGGTCAACGTATTCTTATCGGGGTACTCAAGGGTCAGGGAACCCATTCGCATTTGTTCAGCCAGCAAAGCGGAACTGGCGCCTGATTCTTTGAGTTCCAATTTTCCTGCCGCGGAACTTTTTAATTCCAGCTGCGGCTGATTGCCGAGCATGCAATAATGCGTCATGGAAAGTTTGCCTTTCACGTCGTGATACATTGAAATCATTTCATGCTCCGTCCCGGTGAAAAGTTTTTCCTCGACCGCGCTCCCACCGGACGTGACACGATATTCAACAGTGGTCGGTCGGTCTTGTCCGTTGGCTTCTTTGGCAGTGCCTTGCCATTTTCCTTCAAGCGATTTGATTTCTTCAAGCTCTGAAGAAGTTTTTGGCGGTGTAAAATTCGCTGGCTGGTTGGCCCAAGCGTTCACCGAAACAGCCATCGCTAAAATGATCCATAGGGATTTTTTCATGTTTGCCTCCTTGGTTAAAGGGTTAATTTAGACAAAATTTTCGCAAGCTCTGCACTTAAAGAACGAACGGCCGCGTCTTGCTTTGCATCTTTTAAAATACCGTTCGCATCGAACGCTTCATGTGCCCGAGAGATCGCCACTTGTCCGGGCAGAACCAAAACGCCAATATTTTCTAACATCGCCCGCAAAGGAACCAACGCTCTCATCCCACCCAGTCCGCCGGGCGAAGCGCTTAGAATTGCCGCCACTTTTTTATTGAAGCAAGCCAGCGGCGGCTCTTCTTTGGTTTCCGCACGCGACACCCAATCGATCATGTTCTTCAATCCGCCCGGAATAGAACTATTATACTCCGGCGAAGCGATCAAAAGTCCCTGATGTTGCAAAAAAAGTGTTTTGAGTTTTTTTGCTTCCGCAGGCAATCCTTGGGTCGTCTCCAAGTCCTCATCATACACCGGCAGCGGAAACTCTTTTAAATCAATCAAAGTTACTTCGGCTCCGGCTGAACGCGCCCCTTCCACAGCCACTTTCACGAGCTTTTTATTGTAAGAATCTTTTCTTAAACTTCCTGCGAAGGCTAGGATTTTTATTTGGGCCATATATTCTCCATCAATAATTTCTAACTATGTACTTTTGGGTTGTTTGGGACTCCGGCTCAAAGATTATCTTGTTAGATCTTAGAAATCCAAAAAGATTAGCCGAGCTCATTTACTTCGATCCTTTAAAGCCGAGCTGGCGCATCATTTCGTAGGGATTTATCGTTTTAACGTCGAACTGTTTGCACACGTTGGGGATCTTGATCCTCTTCGACTCAGGCTGTAGCGTTTCATGAGTAACCACCGTCGCCCCGTCCTTTCGCGCTTGTGCAATAACCCATGGGTCGGCACCGCCAAGGAATAAAGCTACGTGGTGTCGCTCGTACTTTTTGTTTACATGGTCAGCGACTTGTTGGTAAATCTTTTGTGTGGCTTCGTCGGGGTCAATAATGAACTTACCTTTCAACTTTTTTGCCCATCCAGCCAATTCATCGTCGCCCGCAGTAAGCTCGTCGTGCACTGCCCTGGATATACAAATCGTGCCCTCGGCGAACTCAGCTTCCAGCCATTCCCAAAAATTGGGCATGATGTCGAACCCATACGGACCATTTTTTGCCTGAATAAAAACATCAGAATCCAGAGAGTAGCGGGGCATGGGATAGCTACTTTATCCCTAAATTAGTGGCAATGCCGTGAAGAGTCTCGGCGTGGACACCCAACAAACGGGACGCTTCTCTGTATAGAACCTTCCCCTCCAGAGCTCCGGCAACTATTGTGGAAGTCAGCAACCCACTGTTGCGCATCAAGAAGGTCGAATAAAAGTTTCCACCCGATTCTTCCTTACCCCTGCTTTCGTGCTGTTTGAACTTCTCCTCTTCCACATCACAAGCTTCACGGTACGCCTTTAAACTGATCAGCTGAAGATCCAGAACCCTCCGAAGAACCACCAGAGAACTGACACGATATTTACGAACTAATTTATGAAGATTATCCTCGATAGAAACCCGCTTACTCCAATTCTCTAAAAAGCTTTTTTCTGGAACAAGTATTTCGGCGGCAACGCTGTTGCAAAATAATTCGATTTCTTTCTGATGAAGCACCTCTTCGCGAATATCCAAATTAGAAATACCACTCGCCCCCAACCATAAATGGACAATTTCATGTGCGAGTGTAAAGATTTGTGCGGCTTTGGAATCCTTGCCGTTTAAGAAAATTAAGGGTGCTACATCGTCGCTGATCGCAAAGCCACGGAACTCTTCAACACTTAAAGGGCGGTGTGTGTTATTGCCGACTATGCCGCTTCTCAGAACCAAAATCCGATTCGCCTGAGCAACATCAATCAACTCTCTTAAAAACTCTTCCCAACTGGAAACTTTTTTTCTTAGGGACTCATTTATGCCGAGCACCTCGCTGATATCAGCGGCAACCTTCTGAACGGCGTTTTTGACGTTGAATCGACCGATAAACTTAACGGGTTCCGTTCCTTGTTGCAGTAGATACTCTTTGTACCAGTCCCGCTTTCTTAAAACATCGTCTATAACGTCTTGCAGTTCGGGCGAGGGGAATTTCAACTCTTCGTTGCGAATAGTTCTCAGATCAGGAAGTGGTAAGTCGTCTTTAGGGGGTTCCGACAAAAAGAGATACCCAAAAGGAATATGAAGAACTTGAGCGAGGTGCTGTGCCTGGCGAATTGTCGGCGGTGCCTTTTTCCCTTTTTGCCACGATTCGAGATCCGCGACTTTCACATGGGCGCTTTTCGCAATATCCTCGAGCGGCGCATGGGATCTTTTCAAAGCCCAGCTTAATGTCTTTGGTTGAATTAGTGCAACGGTCATTTCAAGCGCAACCTTCTCCTATCGCTTCCTTGTGAACTAGCAACAATCGCGCAACTTGGTCACATTTTTCTTTATTCGCTGGCGCCATGCCCATTGTATTTACTTCTGTTTCTGCGAGGTAAGCGGAGATTGCGCCGGCGTCATTTTTTTCAAGAAGTTCTAAAATCCGAGGAACATATTCTTCGTATTCCGCGCGAGCAAAAGGCTCTTGGGAAACCCCAATTGGATCCCACACATAGAACAAGACTTCATCGACCCGTTTACGAAGTTCGTCTTTACCAAAGTTTCGAGGGCGCGAGTTATTCTCCATCTTCACTCCCTCGATATTGAGCTGAGTCGATTTCCAAATATTTAATTTTTTCATAATCCATTCGCGCGTCATACAGCCACACAAAGTTGGCGACTAAGTCTTTTGGCACCGGCATTTGAAAGGACTTGCCTTCCTTTCCCGAATCGTATCGTATGCCAATTGTGCTTACCCCATCCTTTGAAGGTGCTAAACTCCCATTCCAAAAACGTTTATACTTTCGATTCAACTTATCAAAAGGCGCATGATCAAATATCTGTCGAAACGCTATATAGCCGTCTCGTTGTAAACCAATGCGAAAGAAACGACGCTTATCAAAGTTATGAGCGATAATGAGAAAATACTGTCCCGCAGGATCCTCTCTTAGGTCGATAAGCTCTGTTGTTCCTTCAGAATTGTCTCTCACGCATTCTCCAGCAGTCCTAGCGCAAAATTATTGTTTTTACTAATTCGCGCGGTGCGTCTCCGCGTTTAAGCGGTAGCTGACACAAAATCTGACCCCAAGAAAATATTTTTTTGCCCACAACCCGATTTATACCTGTGTCGTATTTTCTCAAAACATATAACAAAATTTCGTCAATATAATCAATCCAAGCAGGTGCCAGGCACCTTTGGAATCGATAAAAAGCCTAACATTGTCCTCTCATCAAGAGGATAAAATTTTTTGGATGGCCTTCACGAATAGTTTAGCGTCGGTTAATTTTTTGGAAGATTCTTTCATGGGAATTTCTTCACGAATATCATAATCGGCTGTTTCGCGAATCGGATCAGCGTCTCCGCGACCTTGATGGAATGCTCCGCCTTCCTCATCAATTCTTGAGTTTCTTCTGTTTTCAAACGGATACGCCTTTCAGTGCTACGTGACGATAAAACGAGAATCCTTTACGAAGAGACTTATTAAACGCTGTTTGTGCAAAAACTTTGAGCGAAATAACCGGCTTGAAATCATGATCCCACATCACCTCATAAGCCGTGTCATCCAAAGCTTTCATCAAATGAGTATTTTTTTTATCTACCAACACCGCCAAGTCTAAATCTGAATCCTTTTTAGCTTCTCCGTGCGCTCTGGAACCAAACACAATGACTTTTTTCATATGACAACGAAACGTTTTGGGGATTTTTCCTTTGAATTCTAGAACTACTTGCCTATCATGACGTACCATCATTTTTCTCTCCTACTCTTTGGAATTGTATCACGAGCAGGTGCCAGGCACCAAAGCGAAACCGGTATTTTGAAAACAGCGGGCATTGGCTGCTTTGGAGCCAGGCACCTTAGGGTTACTTAATTCCAAGTTTTTTCCAAATCTCATCTACTTTTTTCTTCGTTCCCTCATCCATCTCAATTTCTTCCGGCCAAACGCGAACATAGCCTTCTTCTTTTAACTTTGCCGTTGCATCCATGCAAACTTTGGATCCAAAATCTCTGACGGGCGCGGCATGATTCAGCGTATCGACCGGACCCTCCACAAAAGACATGTCTCGTTTGGGATCGATGTTGTTAAAAACGGTCAGCGTCACCGCGGATAAATCGTGGACGTTCACACTTTTATCCACGACGATCACAAATTTCGTGAATGAAAGCTGCCCAAGTCCCCAAATCGCGTGTGCGACTTTGCGGGCTTGGTAAGGATAATTTTTGTCGATCGAAACAATGACAGCGTTGTTGAACGTGCCTTCCATAGGAAAATTCATGTCGATGATTTCGGGAATTTGTTTCTGCAAAATCGGAAGAAAAGTCCGTTCGATGGCTTTGCCCATGTAATAATCCTCCATTGGCGGTTTTCCCACGATCGTCGTGAGATAAATAGGGTTTTTCCGGTGTGTGATGCACTGAACTCTAAAAACAGGAAATAATTCGGTCGGCGTATAAACGCCGGTATGATCGCCGAATGGTCCTTCCTCGCGCAAATCTTCTGGATCGACGGTTCCTTCCAAAACAATTTCGCTTTCGGCCGGCACCTCGAGATTCACGGTCTTACACCGCACAAGTTCCACCGGCGCATTACGGACAAAACCGCTGAACAAAAGTTCGTCAAGTCCGTAAGGCAGCGGCACCACCGCCGAAAATACAGTTGCTGGATCAGCGCCAATCACAACAGCTACATCCAATTTTTTTCCCAAACGTTTTGCCTTTTGCGCATGGATCGCGCCGTCTTTCTGCGTTTGCCAGTGCATGCCAGTAGAACGGTCGTCATAAACATGCATGCGGTACATACCGACGTTGCGTTCGCCCGTTTCTGGGTCTTTCGTGAATACGAGCGGCAGCGTGATAAAACGGCCGCCATCCTTGGGCCAGCACTTTAAAATGGGAAAATCCGATAAACAAACATTTTCTTTCAAGACGACTTCTTGGCACGGCGCCTGTGAAACGAGCTTCGGGGGAATTTTGGACAAATCCACAAGTTGTCCCAATAGATTTATTTTCCCACTAAAACTTTTGGGCATTCCCTTGATGGAAAGAAGCGCTGATATTTTTTGAGCGGCTTCTTCAATATTGTCAGCGCCCATGGCCATCGCCATGCGCCGATAAGAACCAAACGCGTTGATCAAAACCGGGATTCGGGAGCCTTTCACACTCTCGAAATAAAGCGCCTTACCGCCTTGGGACATTTTGGAAACACGGTCGGTGATTTCGGCAATTTCAAGTTCAGGATCCGTCAAATGTGAAATGCGGACGAGCTCGTTTTCTTTTTCGAGCTTGTCGATAAATTCGCGTAGATTTTTAAAACTTTTTCTTTGTGTCATTGCGAGAAAACCATGCCCTTTGTGTCATTGCGAGGAGACCGCAGTCGACGAAGCAATCTCTGCGATATTAGTTACCGCATAGATTGCCGCACCCGCCAAAAGCCGCGGGCTCGCAATGACAATTCATTCAGTTAATATTTTTTTGCCTGATACAACACAATAATACCCGACATGAATTTTTTCACGGTGATGTTTTTAAAACCAGTTTGTTCAAGTTTCTGCGCGAACTCGGGCGCTTTGAGGAAACGTTCAGCCGAATCCGTCATATAAAAGAGCGGGAAATCTTTTCCGAAAAGCAATTTTCCATAAAATGCGGCAACCGTATTCATATATGTTTGCCACATTTTTTTAAGAAAAGGGTTTGGCGGTTCTGTGAAATCCAATAGACTGATTTCGCCGCCCGTTTTCAACGAGTCATAGATGCCTTGTAAGATAGAATCGATATTTTCGTAAATATTCCTCAATACAAAAGCAGACAACACTAAATCATACGGCTCTTTTTCGAACGGCAAGTCTTCGGCGCGTCGCTGTTCAAAACGCAGCGTCTTATTTTCGGAAAAAACCCCCATTTTTAAAGCGCATTGCCTGGCGACCGCCAGCATGTTCTCCGAAAAATCCAGCCCGACCACTTCCCCGTTTCCTTGGAGTCGTTTGGCTACCTCCAAACTCAAATCACCGGTGCCACAACCCAAGTCCAGCACACGCATTCCAGTTTTCAAAGGTTTCAGGGCTTTCGATCTCCAGTAACCATCTAATCCAAAACTTGTTAATCGATTGAAAAGGTTATAACGATCAGATAATCGGTTGAATATGGATTGAATTCTGATTTGGTCGGGCGCAGCAGCTGTGGATGGCATCGATAGGTTGATTGGTTTTTCCAAAAAAATTGTGGTAATATCTTACTATGGAAGAACTTAGATTACAAGAAGAACTCCGAAAAACTCGGCAAGAGCTTTTGCTTCTTTATGAAATCGGGAATCTGATCCGCACAACTCTTCTCCTGGATGAGGTCATTTATCTGATTTTAAGCGCCGTGACCAGTCATGAAGGGTTGGGCTATAACCGCGCCCTTCTTTTTATGGTCGATGATACCGGTACGATTCTCGAAGGGAAAATGGGAATAGGTCCCATGCACCCCGAAATCTCGCCTCATGTTTGGAAAATGATCGAAGAAAATAAAATCACGCTTGAAGGCCTTTTAGATGTTTACAAAAAATCCAATAAAAAAATAGACGTCGAACTCAACAAGGTCATCCAGCAAGTTCGTTTGCCGATCGAAAAATCTTTCGGCATTTTGCCGACAACGGTGATTCACGACAAGCCCTCGGTTGTCCACAAGGCGGACGTGAATCACGAACTGTGTGATCCGTTGTTGATCAGTTTAGGGATGGATGAATTCGCGGTCGTGCCTTTGCGCGGCAAAGACAGCGTAATCGGCGTGCTGCTCGTGGACAATATCACCACCAAAAAACCACTCGCCGAGGCTGACTCAAGACGGATCATGATGCTTGCCAACCATGCAGGCCTGGCCCTCGAGAACGCGAAAACCTACGGCGAAGTCGTGATCACTTCTCAGCAAGATTCACTGACAAAGCTTTGGAACCACGGCCATTTCCAAAATATTTTGACCGAAGCGTTTATCGAAGCAAAAACCAAAAAACTGCCTTTAAGCCTCCTTGTATTCGACGTGGATGATTTCAAAGCTTACAACGACAATTATGGGCATCAGGCCGGCGACCGGGCCTTGGAAACCATTTCAGGAATTTCAAAAACCGTGATCCGGCGCATGGACAACCTGGCGCGCTATGGCGGGGAAGAATTCGTGGCAATTTTACCGGGCACCACGAAGCCCGAAGCCATGAAACTAGCCGAACGCCTTCGTGAAACCATTGAACGCGACACAACGGCCGCGCTTTCTAACGGCATGCCGAAAAAGGTCACGGTTTCGATTGGCGTGGCTTCTTTTCCCGAAGACGCGGATGACAAAGACAAACTAATTTTTTGCGCCGACGGCGCGCTGTATGAAGCCAAACACGCGGGAAAAAATTTAGTCCGAGCCTACCGAAAAACCGTCAAACGCAATTAAAGAGATTCGACCTCGGCTTTTTCTTGTGACACCGCAACTCTCGAAGCAGATGAAAATTTCACCGAAACGATCTTGCTGATCCCGGTTTGGGCCATCGTGACGCCGTAAATGGCATCGGCGAGATTCATTGTGCGCTTGTTGTGCGTGATCACGATGAACTGAGAAGCGGCGATGAATTCTTTGAGCACGTTGCAAAAACGGTCCACGTTCGATTCGTCGAGCGGCGCGTCGATTTCGTCGAGCACACAAAACGGACTTGGTTTTACTTTAAACAATGCAAACAAAAGCGCCACCGCCGTCAGAGCTTTTTCTCCGCCGGACAAAAGCGTGATGTTTTGAAGTTTCTTTCCGGGCGGACGCGCCACAATGTCAATGCCGCTTTCCAAAATATCGTTTTCATCCAATAACACGAGTTCCGCGGAACCACCGCCGAACAGAAGACGATAATATTCCGAAAAATGAATTTGAATTTTGGCAAATGTCTCGGCGAAAAGTTCGCGTGTCGTTCGGTTGATTTTTAGAATGGCTTTGTGGAGATCGTCTTTGGCCTTCAAAAGATCCTGCTCTTGTTGCGTCAAGAAATTGAAACGCTCGGTCATTTCCTGGTGCTCTTCGATCGCCACGAGATTCACCGGACCCATACGATTCATCTTTTCACGGAGCTTTGAGACTTCCTGTTTGGCTTGTTCGATTTCCATCCCCTCAGGCAGCGCAAATTGTTCAATAGCTCCCTGACCGGCCTCGGCCGCTTCGGATTGTAAAGCCAGGTCTATTTGGTATGAATTAAAAATACGTTCCTTGAGACGATCGATCGCAAAACGGATTTCAGCGCTTTGCATTTGAAACGCGTGAACACGTTCCCGAGATTGAGTCAGAAAGTCGTTTTTCTCCTGGCGTTCGCGTTCCAACTCGGCCAGCGAAGAAGCTGCCTTGTCGCGGTCGCGGCGCAACCCCTCCACTTTTCGCAATATTTCATCGCGTTCAAGACCCAAGCGTTTTTGATCCGTTTCCAAACGCTCATTTTCTTCTTCCAAGGATTGCTTCTTGACCAAAGATTCTTCGGATTCATGTTGCAGAGAGACCAGCAATTCCTCCTGGCCTCGGCGTGACTCCTGAATCCAATTCCGCTCGCGTTCAGCTTTTTCTCTTTGCGAAGAGATGTTGTTTTGCTGTGAGCGTATCTCCGCCACACGGACAAGCATCGTTTCTTTATTTTGCTGCCTTTCAGCGTAAAGCGCTTGAGCGTTTTTATATTTCTCAAGAAAAGCCCGCTCTTCTTCGCCGAATTGAGGCAAAACAGCTTCTTCGTTTTTTTCGTGTTCGCGTAGAGAAGTTTCGTGATGTGAAAGCGTTTCCAATTCATGCGCAAGAGCTGAAAGTTTCTCTTTGGCACGATGGCGGGACTCACGCAAATGCCTGTTTTCAATTTCACGCGCGTCCGGCGTCCCCTGAAGCTTGCCAATTTCATCGGAGAAATACTGAATTTCTCGTTCCAACACGGCCTCTTCTTCGGCGCCGGGCTGAGAAAGCTGGCGTTCAAACCAAGTCCGTAAAATGGAGAAAATCTTTTGTTTGAATTCCTGCAACTTTGTTTCGAGCGTACCCTCGGTGACCGAAACACCGGCCGCATCAAAAAGAGGCAGAGTCAGGCGTTCGTCGATTTTTTTGATTTCGTTCAGCAAGCTTTCTTCTTCATGCTTTAAACGCCGGAACTGTGTCGCTGCGGAAGAAAGTTCAGTGCGGATGCGGGCGATATTATTTTCAACGGTGGATTTGCGACGGGCCAAATCTTGAATCGCCGATTGCGCCGCCTCTTCCTCTTTTCGCGCCGAACGGTAATGCGCGTCCAAAGCTTCAAATTCAGCCTGGACCGTCTGCAGAAACTCGGCTCCCTTGGCTTCCTCGGATTTAGCGCGTTCCAATTCATTCTCGAGATTGGAAGTCTCGGTCTCGAGCTCTTCGAGCCTTTTTTTCGCGCCTTCCATTTGATGGACCAAATTGCCTTTTCGTTCCAAAAGCTCGCCAACGCGTTCGCGGTTCAAAAGAATCCGGTCCTGATTTTTGCGTATTTCGGCACCGGTCCACACTTCCTGGGAACTTGCTTCCGCAAGCGACGTTTCGATCCGGTGGACTTCGGTTCTTTCCACCGAACATTTTTCTTCGATCGAACGGACAAGCGACAAACAGTTTTCTTCCTCGTGCTTTAGAGACTCTAAATTTTTTTCCTTCTCGCGCCGGTCCTGATCAAAAACCAAAAATTCCTTCGAAGCGACCGCCAGTTCAAGACCTTTCATTTTTTCAAATTCAATTTTGTATTGTTCGGCTTTTTTGGCCTGGCGTTCAACCGAAGAAATCTGACGCTTCACTTCTTGGACGATGTCGTTGATACGCAGCAAATTTGCATCGGTTTGTTCGAGCTTGCGCAGCGCTTCTTTTTTCTTGGATTTAAATTTCGTGATGCCGGCCGCCTCTTCAAAAATAACGCGCCGGTCTTCGGGTTTCGAGTTCAAAATCACGTCCATCTTTCCCTGTTCGATAACTGAATAACTTTCGGTGCCGATACCCGTCCCTAAAAGAAGCTCATGAATGTCGCGCAAACGGACGGTATTTTTATTCAGAAGGTATTCGCTTTCACCGGAACGGTATAAACGGCGAGTGATTGTGATTTCGTCGTAGTCGATCGCGAAAATTTTGGCTTCATTGGAAAGTGTCAAGGAAACTTCGGCAAAATTCAAAGGCTCTTGGGCGGCGCTGCCGTTAAAAATAATGTCTTCCATGTTCGAGCCGCGCAGGGATTTGGCGCTCTGCTCCCCGAGCACCCAGCGGATCGCGTCGGAAACATTGGATTTGCCGCAGCCATTGGGACCTACAATCGCAGTGACGCCCGCTTCAAATTGAATCAGCGTTTTTTCTGCGAAAGATTTAAAACCAATGATCTCTAGTTTCTTAAAATACACGAAAATTCCCCATTGAGATGTAATAGTTAAGATTAGCTTATCTTAGTGAAAATAAACTAACATGCTTGGGGTAGGAGGTCAAGAAGAATACTATATATGGTGTAAAAACTGACTAAAAACCGACGATATTATAACCGTTATCGACGTAGATGACTTGCCCGGTAATCCCCCGACTGAGCGGACTGAATAGAAAAAGGGCCGTGTCGCCGACTTCTTGCGGTTCGGTGTTTCGTTTGAGTGGGGATTTTTCGCGCGCTACTTTTAAAATTTCGGTGAAACCGGAAATACCTCGCGCCGCAAGAGTGTTAATGGGTCCGGCGGAAATTGCATTCACACGAATATTTTTAGCTCCCAAATCATGCGCCAGATAACGCACGCTGGACTGAAGCGCTGCCTTTGCCACGCCCATCACATTGTAACCAGGCATCACGCGTTCGGCGCCCAAATAGGTTAACGTCAAAATACTTCCCCCGCCTCTGGATTCCATAAGCGGCGCTGCTTTTTGACAAAGCGCGGTCAAGGAATAAGCGCTCACACCAAGCGCAAGATCAAAACCTTCTTTACTTGTTTTGGTGTAGCCCCCCTCAAGTTCTTCGGCTTTCGCATACGCAATACAATGCGCCATAAAATCCAACCCGCCCCAGGATTCTTGAATTTTTTTGAAAGCGGCGTCGACTTCCTCTTCTTTCATCACGTCGCAAGGCATCACAAGAGAACCCGGCAAAGTCCCTGCAAGATCCCTAACGTTTTCCTCCAAACGCTCGCCTTGAAAAGTAAAAGCCAATTGCGCGCCTTCTCTCGCTGCGCTTTGTGCAATGGCCCACGCGATGCTACGCTTGTTAGCTACACCAAGAATAAGACCTTTTTTTCCTTCAAGTAAATTAGACATAAGTAATTGACCCGCTTACGTAGTCGGTAGTCGGGATTCGGCAAGATTAAAAACTGCCTAATTCCGACTACCGACTACCGTCTACCATTATTTATCCCTTAAACTTTCTCACAATCACTGACGTGTTGTGCCCGCCAAATCCATTAGAGTTAGATAAACAAACTTCCACCGGTGTATTTCTGGCTGTATTCGGAATGTAATCCAAATCACATTCAGGATCCGGCGTGTGATAATTAATGGTTGGGTGAAGTGTTTGATGTTTCAAGGAAAGACAGCAAGCAATAAATTCAATGCCGCCGGCAGCACCAAGCGTGTGACCTATAATAGATTTCGTTGAACTAATTTGAAGTTTTTTAGCATGATCTTTAAAAACATTCTTAAGTGCGAGCGTTTCGAGTCGGTCGTTCATTTCGGTCGACGTTCCGTGCGCATTCACATAAGTGATCTCTTCCGGTTTTAAGCCCGCATCTTTGAGCGCCGATTGAATGCAGCGCGAAGAACATTCCGCGTCGGGCCGCGGAGCCGTCATGTGATACGCATCGCCGTTCATCGCGTAACCCACAAGCTCGCCGTAAATTTGTGCCCCTCGTGCTTTCGCGTGCTCCAATTCTTCCAATACCACAATCCCGGCGCCTTCTCCCATCACAAAACCGTCGCGATCTTTATCAAAAGGTCGCGAAGCGCCTTGAGGATCGTCATTCCGAAGCGACAAAGCTTTCAGCGCGCAGAAACCGCCGATTCCCAAAGGAGTGATACAGCTTTCGGTTCCGCCGGCTACCATTATCTTGGCTTGCCCGTGCTGAAGAATACGAAACGCCTCGCCGATTGCATGATTACCGGTGGCGCATGCACTGACGACAGCCATGTTTGGACCTTTGAGCCCGTGTAAAATGGAAACCCAACCGGCTGCCATATTAATAATAAGAAGAGGGATCATGAAAGGAGAAAATTTTTCAGGACCGCGTTCAAGATAAATAGAGTGCGTTTCTTCGACAATACTCAAACTTCCGATCCCTGAACCGATCAGAGTCCCGACTTCATACGGATCTTCTTTGGACATATCAAAACCGCTGTCGGTAATCGCTTCTTTGGCGGCCGTCACCGCAAATTGGGAAAAGCGTTCCATGCGGCGCGATTCTTTTAACGGAATGGATTCTTTAGCATCGTAATTTTTGACTTCGGCGGCTATTTGACAGTCAAATCGGGCAGGATCAAAATAACTCAAGCGGTTGACACCGCTTTTTCCGGCGACAACGGAGCTCCAAAAATCGTTGACATTGTTACCGACTGGCGTGACGGCGCCCAGACCGGTAACGACTACACGGAAATAGGACATGCGACGGCTTTATTTGGAGCTTTTGGCCGCTTTGGACTCCACGTAACGAATGGCTTCGCCGACCGACGTCATCTTTTCCGCTTCTTCATCGGGAATTTCAATGCCAAACTCTTCCTCGAGAGCCATAACTAGCTCCACGGTGTCCAAAGAATCGGCGCCCAGGTCATCCACAAAAGAAGCGGTATCCGTCACCTCTTCAATTTTGACACCCAGCTGTTCCGCAATGATTGATCTAACTTTTTGTCCGGCATCGGTCATCGAGTTCATTCCTCCTTTATTATTACATTACCATCCCGCCATCGACGGTAATGATTTGACCTGTGATGAAACTGCTATCGTCCGTGGCCAGGTAAAGCGCGGCTCTGGCAACGTCGTCCGGCTTTCCCAAAAAACCTACCGGAATCGATTTTAAAATGGTTTTCTTGATTTCGTCGCTCAGCACCTGCGTCATTTCCGTATCAATAAATCCAGGCGCAATCGCGTTGACGAGAATATTGCGAGAACCCAGTTCCTTGGCCGCGGATTTTGTCAGCGCAATCAACCCCGCTTTGCTTGCGGCATAATTGGCCTGACCTGCATTGCCGATCAACCCAATCACGGACGCCATATTAATCACGCGGCCGGCTCGCTGCCGCATCATGGGTTTGGCGACAGCACGCAAACAAAAGAAAGCGCCTCGTAAATTCGTGGTTAAAACCTCATCCCAATCTTCATCGCTCATGCGAAGCAAAAGGCCATCGCGTGTGACGCCAGCATTGTTGACGAGTATATCAACACGCTTAAAGTTGTCAAGGGTTTTGTCCACCATTTCGTCCACTTTTGTGGAATCTTTGATATCCAATGAAACCCACAGCGGTTGAAGTCCACCGTTTTTTTTGATTTCATCCGAAAGAGACTGAAGCAACCCCAAATTTCGGGCCGTGATGGTCAATTGCGCGCCATGAGCGGCAAATAAAAGCGCGATTTCGCGGCCGATCCCGCGGCTGGCGCCGGTCACAATCGCCACTTTTCCTTCCAATCGCTTATCTTTCGATGACATGAAAATCCTCCAGCGTGCCGAGCGAGATTGTTTCAGCGGTGGGGTCGATTTTTTTCAACAAACCTTTCAAAACTTTACCCGGTGCAAATTCAATAAACGTGCGGACGCCCTCGGACAGAATGAAACGCATCGAGTCTTCCCATAAAGTGCGGTGATTCATTTGGCGAACAAGATTTTGTTTGATTTTGACGGGGTCGTGCTCCACGTTTGCCGTCAAATTACTGACCACTTCAATTTTGGGTGGCTGAATCTGAATATCTTGAAGCGCTTTTTCGATCCGGATGCATGCCGAATCCATACATCGAGAATGAAACCCTCCGCTCACGTCAAGCGGAATCACTTTCTTCGCACCGTTCTCACGGAGTTTTTCAATCGCCTCTTCGACATTTTTCCGGTACCCCGAAATCACGATCTGCCCGGGCGCGTTCAAATTGCCAACCTCTGCCCCAGTTTCAAGGCAAGCGGCTTCGACTTCCTGTAAGTCTGCGCCTAACACTGCCGCCATCAATCCCGGCTTTTCAAGCGCCGCTTCGTCCATCAATTGACCGCGTGCGCGAACAAAACGCACCCCGTCGTCAAAAGAAATTGCTTCAGCCGCGCAAAGCGCAGTCGCCTCTCCAAGGCTCAAGCCCGCCGCGTAACGAGGATGAAACTGTTTCATTTTTGGATGATATTTTAAAACTTCCAACGCCGCGATGCTGGTGACAAAAATAGCCGGCTGACTGTAACGCGTTTGTGAAAGCATTTCGGCGGGGCCATTAAAACAAACCGAGCGGATATCAAAATCCAAAAGTTCCGCTGCGCGGTCGAAAGTCTTCTTAGCGGCAGGATAAGTTTCGTAAAGATCCTTGGCCATGCCAGTAAATTGGGAACCTTGTCCCGGAAAAAGAAACGCGACGTCTACCATTCGATCACCAAAGCGCCCCACACGAGTCCGCTGCCGAACGTGGCCAGCACCACTTTGTCTTTTTTCTTGATCCGACCTTCTTCAACGGCTTCGCAAAGCGCGATCGCGCACGAAGCGGCCGACGTATTGCCATATTTTTGAAGATTGACGAAAACTTTTTCTTTGGGAAATTCGAGCCGCTCCGCCACGGCGTCAATGATTCGCTGATTCGCCTGATGCGGAATAAAACAAACCACCTCTTCTTGTTTGACACCAGCCTGCGAAAGCGCTTTAACCACCGCATCGGCCATTCCGCGCACAGCCAGCTTAAAAACTTCGGAACCGCTCATTTTTAAAAAATGACCTTTCGCATCGACGGATTCGTGGCTCGCCGGCTGTTTCGACCCGCCGCAGGAAATTTGAAGCAATTCCGCATACTGGCCGTCCGAACCAAGAACGCTCGATAGAATCCCGCCGGAGGAAGAAGACGTTAAAACAGCTGCGCCCGCCCCATCGCCAAACAAAATGCAGGTCGAGCGGTCCGTCCAATCAATATAAGGAGAGATGACATCCGCACCGATCACCAATATTTTTTTATAATGCCCGTTTCGAATAAACTGTTCGCCGGTTACCAGCGCGTACACAAATCCGGCGCAAGCCGCTCCCAAATCAAAAGCCGCCGCGCGCGTTGCGCCGATTTTTTGCTGAATAAAACAAGCGCAGGAAGGCAGCGGCATGTCCGGCGTCGTCGTTGCCGAAATAATCAAATCCAGCTCCTCTGACTTAACGCCGGCATTTTTGAGCGCAATCTTTGCGGCTTGCGAAGCCAAGTCGCTCGTGCCCACGCCCTTATCAGCCACGCGTCTTTCGACAATGCCGGTACGCGTGCGAATCCACTCATCGGAAGTTTCGACCATTTTTTCAATGTCACGATTGGTCACAATGGTCTCGGGCACGCTAAATCCCAATCCCGTAATCGCCGCGCGGAGACTCATTTCGCTTTAATCCCTACTATTCTGAAGTGCTTCGACAATGTGTTGGTTGATTTCATATTTGACGAATTCGGCGCTCACGCGGATCGCATTTTTGATCGCACGCGAGTTCGAAGAGCCGTGGCAAATAATGCACGTGCCTTTAATGCCGAGCAAAGGCGCGCCGCCTTGTTCGGCGTAATCAATTTCGTTTTTCAGCGCCGTGAACGCCGGTTTTGCCAAAAGCGCGCCGAGCTGAGTGATCGGATTTTTTTTCAATTCCTGTTTCAGTAATTTTCCAATCACGTCGGCAATCGATTCTGAAACTTTTAAAACCACATTGCCCACAAATCCGTCGCAGACAACAATGTCGACGCGGCCATTAAAAATATCGCGCCCTTCGACGTTGCCGATAAAATGAAGCCGGCTTTTGCTCAAGAGCTGATGTGCTTCTTTGACAAACTCGGTTCCCTTGCTTTCTTCTTCGCCGATGTTCAAAATCCCGATCGACGGACGGTTTTTCCTCAAAAGATAACGGAAATAAACGTCACCCATGAGCGCGTACTGAAATAAATGAATCGGCTTCGTGTCGATGTTGGCCCCGACGTCGATTAAAAAAGTAGGTGTGCCGATCGTCGGAAATAAAATCCCGATGCCGGGACGCTCAATGCCCTCGAGAAGACGCAGCTTAAGAGTGCAAGCAACAACAGCCGCGCCGGTGTGGCCGGCCGTGACCATCGCGTCCACGACACCTTCGCGGCAAAGGTCCGCGCAAATGGCCACCGAAGCATCTTTTTTTTTGCGGATCGAAATGGCCGCCGATTCATCCATGCGTACAAAACTTCCGGCATGGTGGATGCTGATATTTTTCGGGACATTTTTATGTTTTTCTAATTCGGATTGCAGCAAGTTTTGGTCACCGACCAGCACAATCCGATAGTCGTATTCATGCGCCGCTTGAACGGCTCCTTCTACGACAGAACGCGGCGCATCATCGCCGCCCATTCCATCCAAGGCTACTCTCAATTCAAATTTCCTCGTATCATCCAAGGTGGCAACAAGTTTGCAAGAAGAGAGGCGGCGTCAGGCGGGTTTCTTTTTTTCTTTTGATTTGATTTGAAGCACCGGGCGGCCCTTATAATAACCACATTTGGGACAAACACGGTGCGAGGCATGCGGAACGCAATTATCCACGCCGAGTGGACAATTAGGGTCAATGGCTGTGGCCATCGCACGCATCACATCATGGGTGCGACGTTTACGGGTACGGGCGTTCGAATGGCGGCGTTTTGGGTTTGGCATTTTATTCCTTTTCTATCATTCTGGTTTACAATCACAAGAGCCATCATTCAGATTGGCTCCGCAAAAAGAACACAAGCCGCGGCAATCCGGACGGCACAGCACACGAATCGGGTGATCCAGCATAATCTCCTCGCGAACCTCCTGGTCGATCGTCACCGAATCCAGGCCTTTGATATCATAATGAAGCGTCATGTCTTTTTCAAATACATTATCAAACTCTTCCAAACATAACGAGCAGGTAAACAAACGGCCGCCTTCGACATGCACCTGCACCGTGAGATCTTCCTTGTTTTTCCAAACTTCCGCTTTCACATGGATCGGCTCGGGGAAGTGCATCACACCAATGTCGACGTCCAGTTCTTCGGCATCAATGTCTTCTTCGAAGATTTGGCTCTCGTCATCACTGAATTTTTTTAAAGAAATTTTCATTGGAGTCTCTTCAATCGAGATTAAACGATTATTTTCCGGATTTATTACGAAGAGCTCGTTCCACGTAATCGGGCACGAATGAATGAATATCGCCGCCCAGCAAAGCGATTTCTTTGATCAGCCGGCTCGAAAGGTAGGCATAAGCTTCGTGCGGCATTAAAAAAATCGTTTCAATATCGCCTGATAATTTACGGTTCGTGAGCGCCATCTGGAATTCATATTCAAAATCCGACAGCATCCGGATGCCGCGGATCATCGTGGTCGCGCCAACTTTCTGAGCATATTTTACCACTAAACCTTGGAAAGGTTCGATCCGAACTCGCGAACCCAATTTCTGGGTGGCCTTTTTCAGAAAAGCGATGCGTTCGTCCGTGGAAAAAAGCGGCTGTTTGTCCGTGCCCTGCGGTGCCACGGCCACAATCACCTCATCAAACATGCCAAGCGCGCGCTGGATCAAATCGATGTGGCCAAACGTGACCGGATCAAAGGTGCCGGGATAAATGCCGCGCGTTTTTCTTTTTTTTGCCATGATGCTCGCATTATAGTGAATGGCCGAAAACGTATCAAGAAGTTTTGCTATGTTATAATGGCCCTGTGAAATCACGACGCGTTCCCTTGGTACGTCTTTTTTTCGTGTCGGCTTTTTTATTTGGCCTTGGCGCCGTTTATTGTCATGTGGGCCTGTTTCCAGGCCGTTTGATGAATAAAGCGCTGGCAGAAATTGAAAAAGTGACGCACAAAAAGGTATTCTGCGACAAAATTATTTTTATTCCGTTCCATGGATTCACCTTCGACCACCTGAAAATTTTTGATAAAAACGGTTCTCTCATTTTTTCGTCCCGCTCTGTTTCAATCAACGCGCGAATCCTTCCCTTTTTCCGAGAAAAAAAAATTATCATTGATCGTTTTGTAATCGATTTTCCTGTTTATGACACTTGGCCCGAGCCGGAAAAAATGCCGAAAGAACTTCCGCCCAAAACCGTGATCTCAGGTGAAATTGATGTCCCTGTGATTCCGGAGAACCCCCGCCTAAATCTGAAGTACCTTGCCAACGGCCCGGATTTTTTTCTTCCCGAGAACGTCTATATCGAACAGATTGAGATCAAAAACGGTGTTCTTTTCGTCCGTAAAAATAAATGGGCTGCGCCAGAGGAAGAAATCCAGTCCATCAATATCCGCATGGGTTTCGATAAACCTCCTTTGCTTCGCTTCGAAGGAGAAGTCAAGCTGGGCCACGATTCTTATGCGACTGTGGATTTAAAAGGACAATGGGACCTTGAAAAAGACCGCTATGATTTTTATTTGTCCACATTGAGCCGTAAAGTTCCCTCGTGGCTGGTCGAATATCAGAAAAAGCATTTCCTGATTCTCCGCGAAGGAGAGTTTTCCCTCAAAACCCATCTCATCAGCGGAAAAAGAAGCGAAGTTTTATTTCAAAGCGAGGCTCATTTAAAAAATGCGTTGATGCAGGTTTCTCCGACCCAGTATTCGGGACAGATGCACTTGGAAGCTAAAGGTGTTTTCGACACGGCGTGGAAACGGTTCGAAAATTATAAAGGACGGTTAGAGCTTGTCCGTGTAAGCGCCTCTCAAGTTTCGCCTAAAATCGAAAAACTGGACAATCTCAGCGGACTTTTGACTTTCGAGCCTGATCTTTTCATCGTGCAATCGATACGCGGCAAATACAAAAACGTCGATTTTGAAGCCAGTGGTTCGGTGCGCTCTTTTCGGGATCTAATTTTGAACGGCAAAATCCACTCTCACCTGGCGATCGATGAACTCATGGCGCTTTTGCCTCCGGAAGCAGTTGAGAAACTCAAAGACTTCAAAATCAATGGCAACTGTGAAGCTATTACATTTTTAAACGGTTCTTTGAAAGGGCTGGCTAAAATTCAAACGGACTCCATGCTTTCCATTCGCAACGCGACCGTGCAAAACGAAACCAAAAAAATCAACTGGACCAATCTTTCGGGCCAGCTTCATATAAGTGCTCAAGGCATTGAAATTAGCCGCGCTCACCTCCTGCTGGCCAAGATACCTTACGCGCTCGACGCCTTCATCCCGAAGAAAGAAGAAATCCCTGGATGGTTTCGCGTTCAGTCCAAAAATCTTGCCGTGAAATCGGATTTCACAATGCATGGAAACGATCTTTGGCTCGAACACGCGAAAGCGCTTTTGCCGGGCGCTTCGGCTTCGTTTAACGGCAAACTCGTCGGCTGGAATGATCCTTGGCTGGATCTGCGCGGCGAGGCAGAGATTTCTTTAAATCAATTGGCGTCTGAGTGGAGTTCCAAAATGCCGGCCCTAAAATCTTTCGCGCCAGAAGGAACGCTACGCGGTCCGTTTATTTTGAATGGACGGTGGAACCAACCGCTCGAGTGGGAATTCAAAATGGATGCCGAAAGTCCGCTCGTCCGCTTACAAAAAAAAATATCTTTAGAGCAGTTTCAAATCCAAATAAGAATGAAAAACCATCTTCTCAATGCGCCCTATATTCATGCGCAATTTGGCGGCGGAACGCTGGGCTGCCGGGCTTTGTTCGATTTGAGCAAACCAGGGACTTTTTTTGACAGCCGGTTTCGTTTGAGCAATGTAGCCTTAGCCAAAGTCGGCTTAGATTTGGATCCTTCGAAGAAAAATTTATCAGGAACTCTTGTGGCTCAAGCGGCGCTGCGGGGGACTTTGGAACATCCGGAAAGTTACCGTGGACAGGGCGCTTTCAGCGTTACCCAAGGCTTGCTGTGGCAAACCACGCAATTCAAGGCCATGGGAAATTTACCGCTGGTTCGAGTCGAAGGCTTGGATTTGGTGACATTCCATGAAATGAATGCGACGTTTCAAATCCATGACAAAAAAATTCACACCGAAGATCTGTCGTTATTGGGTGACAGCGTGAATCTATCCCTGCACGGAAATATTTCGTTTGACTCCAAACTCGATATGATGATGAACATCCAATACTCCGACGCTGTTTATCGCGGAGCGGCGGAAACTGGAGGATTTGTGCCAATGGTGGTCGAGCGAGCAGGAGATTTTATTTCAAAATATCACGTGCATGGAAACTTGAAAGAGCCTAAATACGATAAGATGTTATTGCCAATATAGGTGGGGCGCCGGGTCCCTGCCTGCCGGCAGGCAGGCTGTCGTTATTCCCTAGAAATATATTCCGAAATAATTTGCTTTGCTGCTTTCAAAGCTTTCGCGCGGTGGCTGATTTTATTCTTGGCTTGGCCTAATTCTGCAAAAGTTTTTTTGAAACCTTTGGGGATGAAGACGGGATCGTAACCGAAACCGTGTTTTCCGCGTTCTGACAACGCGATGGTTCCCTCGCATTCGCCTCGAACCGTATTGACGCGGCGACCGTTGTCATAGAGCGACATCACACAGACAAACTTCGCTTTTCTTTTATGAACGGGAATTTTTTCTAAAAGGCGGAGGAATTTTCGGTTATTGTCCTGATAACTGCAATTTTCTCCGGCAAAACGCGCAGAATAAACGCCTGGCTTACCGTTCAGATAAGAAACCATCAACCCCGAATCGTCTGCCAGTGTCAACGCGCAGGTATATTTTGAATATCCTTTGGCCTTTTTCTCGGCGTTGGCAACAAACGTCTTGCCGTTTTCAATGACCTCGGGACAATCGGGAAAATCCGAAAGAGATAAAACACGAACCGGAACGTCTTTTAAAAGCGTGCGAATTTCGCTCGACTTGTCCTTGTTTTTGGTTCCCACGACAAGAGTTTTCATCCGCCTATATTTCTCCATTTGAGCCACGGTTATTCAAATCTGGGGCCAGAAATCGGATTTGCTTATTTTTACAAATGACGATAATTCTTTGCGATCATAAAGATTCCACCTACCATGAGTAACGCCCCGGATATACGATGAATCCAAAGCCCTTTAGCCGCGATCTTTTCTATCAGGACAAAAATACTGAGGAATGCGACCCAAAACAAATTCATGACTCCCACAACAAACAGCAACGCCATCAACATCCAACAGCACCCGGTGCAAAAAATTCCGTGCTTCAATCCCATCACGAATGCGCCCCATCGGCCTTCCCGCCAGCGGGTCATAATGAAATCTAGCGGTGACTGGCAGTGTTTAAGACAAGCATTTTTTAGCGGGGTGAGTTGAAAAATTCCTGCGCTGATCAACAAGAGCCCGCCAAAAAGGGAATTGGTGTTTTCCATCATCGGTGACAGAATCGCCAGCGAGTGCAAACCCCATTGTCCCAGCGTGGCCAAGACGCTGAATATTGTCCAAACAAAAAGATATCCGGAAAGAAATATCCAAGTCGGGACAAAGGGGCTTTCATTTTCGCGCCGTTTGCGATTTACCGAGGTAAACATCAGTACCATGGGCGCGGCGGAAGGAACCATCATCGCGACCATCATGACGGCCCACATCACAAACAAGCAGAAAAGATCAGTGAAACGCCACAAGTGTGTATCCGGCATCAGCACCGTCGCCTGGTCCATATGGGACATGCCCCAAGCTTGGTAAGCCAAAAAGATCCAGGCCGTAAGAGACAAAACAGCCAAAACGGAAAATACGACGGCTCGGTCTCGTCTGACCGTTGAATCAACTCCTGCAACAGTATTCATTTTTAAGTTCAGTTTGCGTATTTGACCTTTGTCACAAATCCGTTCTTATTCGGATAGGAGAAATCCAATTCCCCCACACGGGCCTTGCATACTTTCGCCGAAACAACGTCCGCTCCCTTAAATATAAAACCGGTCCCATGCTCCACGCGGATACTTTCCTTGGCTTTAGTGACAGGATTTTTAATCGGCTCAAAAGCCATTTCTGCCGACTTACCGATCTCGACACTACTATCCTTGCCTTTTATTTTGAATTTAAACGGCACAAATTGCGGATCCAAAACTTTCGAAAAAGTAGTCACGATAATTTCAAAAGGCATTCCGCCCGCTTTGCCGCCGGCGATCTGCAAGAGCGCATCTCTTTGCTCAGGTTTGGCCTTTTCATCAAAGAACAAGGCGGCCGTTCCGTTACCCTTATGAATAGCTTCCGGCCATTTGGCGACAAAACCAAAGCCAAGTCCGTCCAGAGAAACATTTCCATAACGGCCCTTTTTGATCTTCCACGCGCCCATACCTTCGCAATAGCCCGGCGTCGGAGGCGCTTCAAATTCACACGGACAGCCATAATCACAGTTACAAGCCTGAAAATAATCCGCTTCGATAGACCATTTGACTTTTTTCTCTTTGGACATAGTTCCCCCTTTTTTCACTGTTTAAAAAGTTCTTTGAATTTTGCATAACCCTCTTTTTCTAAATCCTCTTTGGGCACGAAGCGAAGCGCCGCGGAATTCATGCAATAGCGAAGCCCGGTCGACGCGGGACCGTCATGAAACACATGCCCCAGATGAGAGTCGGCTTGTTTGCTTCGAATCTCCGTTCTTCTCGTGAAAAAACTTATGTCCTCTTTCTCGACTATATTTTCCGGCACGAGGGGCTTGGTGAAACTTGGCCACCCGGTCCCCGATTCAAATTTATCAAGGGAGCTAAAAAGAGGCTCGCCAGAAACCACATCCACATAAATACCTTCTTCGTGATTATTCCAGTAGGCGTTGTCAAATGGTTTTTCCGTGCCTTTTTCTTGGGTGACTTTGTATTGCAGCGGAGTCAATTTTTTTCTCAATTCGTCTTTTGAATCAACATCTTTCGCTTCGGCTACATTGCCCCATATCTTCTTTAAGTATTGGTCACGGCCGGAAGCAAACCGGTAAAACTTATATTTCACGGGATGCGTTTTATAATAATTTTGATGATAGTCTTCTGCTTTATAAAATTTTGAGGCCTCTATAATTTCTGTCACAAGGGGTTTCGGATAGATACCCAATTTACCCAACTTTTCTTTTGACTCTTCCGCTAAACGTTTTTGATCACCCTTGTGATAGAAAATCGCTGATCGGTACTGTGGCCCGCGATCGACAAATTGGCCGCCTGGATCTGTCGGATCGATTTGTCTCCAAAACACATCCAAAAGTTCTGCGTAAGAAATCTTGGAGGGATCATAAGTAATCTGGATGGCTTCGACATGGCCCTTCTCTGCGTAATCCTCGTAAGTAGGATTCTCACCGGAGCCGCCCGTATAACCCGAGATCACCTCTGTAACGCCCTTGAGATCTTTTTCTTCAAAACCCGACTCCATGCACCAAAAGCAACCGCCCGCGAAAGTAGCTTTTTCAGGCGGCTGATCGGCGTAGAGAAAAGAAGTCGTCGTAAGAAAAATAAATAATAGGATAAAATTCCTGAAAAAATTCTTCGCTATCATAAGCGGCCTATCACGTGGGTTAAAATCCTTGAAAGCGGACGTTGTGCTTCTTGAGCGATTTGTAATATTTTCGGCACATCGATGGGCTCTAAATTATCGGGGTTACATTCATCGCTGATAACGCTTATTACCAAAACCCTCATACCCAGTTGTCGAGCAACCAACACCTCCGGCACTGTGGACATTCCGACAAGATCGGCTCCGATCCTTTTCAGATAACGATACTCCGCCCGCGTCTCGACATTAGGTCCCAAAACAGCCGCATAAACTCCTTCCTTGAGTTTAATTTTCTCTTGGCTCGCAACTTTCTTCGTTAGGTGGATCAATTTTTTATCATAGGGCTCTGACATATCGACAAATCGCTCACCCATCCACGGCTCATGGGGACCCGCCAGCGGACTATTTCCCATCAAATTTAAATGATCTTCCACCACAACAAAGTCGCCGTATTTAAAAGAGGGGTTCATTCCGCCCGCAATATTGGTCGCGATCAGAATTTTTGCGCCGAGGGCGTGAGCCACACGAATGGGAAAACCTATATCGGAAAAAGAATGGCCTTCATAGACATGAAAGCGCCCTTCAAAGGAGATCACGCCTTTTTCTTCTATTTTTCCTGTAACCACTCGATTTTCCTGGCCGAAAGCTGTCGGCTTGAGAAACAAAGGAATTTTGGAATAAGGAATTATTTGACTGTCCTTCATCTGGCTAGACAAAGATCCAAGCCCCGTACCCATAAAAAGCGCGATAGAAGGTTTTGTCTTTGATTTTGACTTCAAATAATAGACGGAGCGATCGAGTCTTTTTTTAAGCGCTTTGCAGTTTTCCATGTTCACGAGTATCCCGATACCAACTTTTCTTAAAACGATGAATCCAGGAATTTTTAAAACCAAAATAGACCATCGAGGCGAGTCCGATGTTGATGAGCTTCTGCCGAATGATGCCATTTTGAAAAAAACGCCGCGGTGAGGTAATCACCGCGTCCTTCAAAATCACGGGTTCTTCGATTTTCAAAAGCCGCCGATAAAAATCAATATCTTCAAAAGGAGCCTCCGCGCTGAAACCTTCAAGCTTTAGAAACATTTCTTTTGTGACAAAAAAGGCTTGATCGCCATAAGAAAAGAAATGAAAGCGCGTGCAAGACTGATAAAAGCGAAGCAAAGGGTGCGGATGTCCGAAGCTCATACGGAATCGTCCGGACTGCTTTGACCCGTCTTTCAATACAGCCTTTATTTTTTTGATCGCTCTGTCAGGTAATTTCGTATCCGCGTGAAGAAAAAGAAAAATATCCCCGTTGGCGACGGCTGCTCCCGCGTTCATTTGATGGGCTCGTCCCCTTTCGGAATGAATGACTTTTGCGGATTGCGAGGCAAACTCACATGTTTTATCCGAACTCCCACCATCCACCACAATGATTTCCTCGGGCTTATGGCGCTCTTGCAGATCCTTAAGGAGAGAAACTATATTTTTCTCTTCATTCAAGACCGGAATGATGACGGACACGGACTTTTCGCAAGCATAATTTCTCTTGGATTGAATCCATCGATTCCAATCTTCGACAGTGTCTACATCCGCTTTCATGGGAAGCGTTTCGAGAGACAGGCCAAGATTTTTTATTTTTTCGAATGTTTTTTGAAAAACCTGAGGTGTGCTCCAAGGAATATTTTCAAAAATGCGCGCGGAAGAAACGTTATTTATTCCGACGAGATAATAACCGCCATCTTCCGTTGGCCCAAGCACCGCTTCTTTTCGGGACAACGCCCAGAAAGCACGATTAACTGTGAACAAATCCATTTCGGGACAATCCGTTCCGATCATCACGATTTTAGAAGCGCCGTCTTTGAACGCAGCCTGAGCCGCGCTTGACATTCGCTCGCCGAGATCTCCGTTTCCCTGAGCGCAATACTGGAAATGACCGTGAAGCCAGTTTTTAACGTCAGTTGCGCGTTCCGGCGGATCAAAAAAGATCATCACGTCTGCCGATTTTCCGGCGAGTGGCCTTATCGTATCGACTGTATCCTCAACAAGCTTCTTGTAAATACAAGCCGCCTGCGCGGCTCCGACCGCGGTAGCGAGCCTCGTTTTAACTTTACCCACTTCCGGGTATTTTAAAAAAATAATTAGTTTCTGATTCATAGAAATTGTCATTCCCGCAATCTTTTAGCGGGAATCAAGGCAAACTTGATCCCCGATAAAAGCATTCGGGGATGACCTCAAGTAACCGAAATCCTGTTGTCTTTGTCATCATACGTGTAACGTGGGTTTCCGTTATCTTTGTGAATACGAACCGCCGCGACATCGAGTTTGCCTGCGTGATCTTCGATGTCAAAATCAAGATCCAGTAAATCACCGGTTTTCACGTCTTTCATGTCCGTGCAGGAATAGTAATAATTCCCGGTTTTACCGACTCTCTCATGAACTCGGACAAGCTCAAGCCTGCGCGGCTCTTTCGTCCGTTCATCAATGATGAGAAATGCGCCCTGATTTTTTTCTTGGGTCTTCACATAATTCGCGATGGTTCCGCGAAGATCCGTCGGCGTCGGTTCTGCAAAAACCGGCCCTGCAAAAAACATGAGAGTTGCCATTGCCACCAACCCGAACATCGTTTTCTTCATTTGTATTCCTCCTTTTTATTTTAGGTTCTTGTAAGAAAACTCCATTTTAGCGGCATTCTCCAAAACTTTTCCATCCGCTTCGACGTAAGGATAAAAAAAGATATTCACCGGCTCTCCTTTCTGACGCGGCACAAGATCGATGTCACGCCCCAGGCTTATCAAGAATTTATTGGGGTCAAAATGCGCAAAATAAGATTCACGGTTTTCGGGGTGTTTCCAAGCCTCAGAAGCATCAATCGGATTCCAAGCTTTGTTGTCATCGGAAAATTCAGCCCAGCAATGATACCCCGCAATCACCCCTTCGGAGCCTGGCGGAACTTGAAACCCTATCTTAAAACGCGCAGGGATATCTGCCGCGTGCGCCACGGAAATAAAAAGAGAATGAAAATCGGTGCAATTGCCTTTTCCAACAACACAAGCCCGCCAGGTATCTCCCCGGCCCCATCCGGGAGTGGATTTGTCGTATTGCATATGACGAATCACATA
>OBEQ010367183.1_pt1 | contig 29040 bp, 23 predicted proteins | sample 1670901 | NCBI WGS metagenome assembly OBEQ01 (sample SAMEA104232315, study PRJEB22302) | groundwater metagenome | biome: forest; feature: aquifer; material: groundwater | place: USA | collected 2011-08-07 | depth 5.4 m
GCGATGAAGTCGCGCACCTGCTCGAAGCCGCGCAGGTTCGACGCGAACGAGCCGACCGATTCGGGCCGGTGCTCGAGCTTCATGCCGAGCACCTTTTCCATCAGCGTCGACGAGATCTGCACGTCGATGCGCGCGCTGGCCTCGTCGACGAAGTGGCTGCGCATCAGGCGCATGAAGAGGTCGGCGCCGAGCACGAGCAGCACGCCGATCGCGAGGGTCCACAGCGTCTCGATCGCGTTGTTGGGCACCACGCGGTCGTAGACGTTCATCGAGAACATCGGGAACGCGAGGGCGAAGATGTTGATCAGCAGCGCCGCCCACAGCACGTCGCGGTAGACGAAGCGCTGGGTCGCGATGGCGCTCCAGAACCAGTGGCGCGCCGCGACCTTGCGGACCTCGGGCGTGCGCGCATCGAAGCGGAAATGCGGCCGCACGAACAGGGTGACGCCGGTGTAGCGCTGCGCCAGCTCGTCGCGGCTCAGCGCGACCGAGCCCTGGCCGGTTTCGGGCAGCAGCAGCCGGGCCTTGGCGCCGTTGTCGTCCCAACCGAGCAGAACGCAGGCCTGGTTGTCGCGCAGCACCAGGATCGCGGGCAGGGCGGCGCTGTCGATGCGCGCCAGTGCCACCCGCTGCAGCCGGGCCGACATGCCGGCGCGCGCCGCAGCACGCTCGGCCAGCTCGAGCGTCAGGCGGCCCTGGGTGTCGGTGCCGATCGGCAGCCCGGCCGACAGCGACGCGCGCGACGCCGCCTGGCCATGCAGGCGGCAGACCTCGATCAGGCAGTCGAGCAGCGGGTCGGGGTGGATCAGGTCCTCACGCAGGCGCTGCACCGTGGCGGTGCCGGCAGCGCTGGCCGGCGCGGAGGCGGGTGCCGTGGAATCGGTCATGGTGAATCAGCTGATATCGGCGCAATGCACGCCGAATTGACCGGTCTGGCGATCCTCGAAGTAGCGCAGCAGCGTTTCGCGCACGGTGCGGAAAGCGAGCTGGTCCCACGGAATTTCGTCCTCGCGGAACAGTTGCGCCTCGATGCTTTCGGGCCCCGGCGCGAAGTCGGTGTCGCGCAGCGCGGCGCGGTAGAACAGATGCACCTGACCGACCCGAACCACGTTCAGCACCGTGAACAGGCCCTGCAGGTCGATGCGCGCGCCGGCCTCTTCCTCGGTCTCGCGGATGGCGCCTTGCTCGGTCGTTTCGCCCAGCTCCATGAAGCCGGCCGGCAAGGTCCAATAGCCGTGGCGCGGTTCGATGTTGCGCCGGCACAGGAGCACCTTGTCGTTCCAGACCGGCACCGTGCCGACCACGTTCAGCGGGTTCTCGTAGTGGATGGTTCCGCACACGCCGCAGACCGCTCGCTCGCGGTTGTCGTCGGCCGGAATCCGGTACGACGCTTCGCCGCCGCAGGCCTTGCAGTGCTTGATGCTGCGCGCTTGAAACATGGCGGGCAGTTTAGCCCCGCAACGCGCGCGCTATGGGGCTGCGTGGCATCATCGAATGAGCAGCAGTTCTCACTTGGAGCCCCTCTCATGAGCTTTGTCATTCCTGCACCCGCCGCGGCTTCGGTGCGCGTGGCCGGCGCTGCGGACGGCGCGCTGTTTCCGGTCCACCGCATTTACTGCGTCGGCCGCAACTACGCCGAGCACGCGATCGAAATGGGCCACACCGGCCGCGAGGCGCCGTTCTTCTTCATGAAACCGGCCGACGCGGTGCTGGCGCTCGAAGGCGGCGAGCTGCCTCCGGTCGGCACGATGTACTACCCGAGCCTCACCAAGAGCCTGCACCACGAGGTCGAGCTGGTGGTGGCGCTGGCCAAGGGCGGACGCAACATCCAGCCCGAGAACGCGCTGGGCCATGTGTGGGGCTACGCGGTCGGCATCGACATGACACGCCGCGACCTGCAGAACGAGATGAAGAAGCAGGGCCGGCCGTGGTCGATCGCGAAGGGCTTCGAGCAGTCGGCGCCGATCTCGCCGATCAGGCCGGCGGCGCTGTGCAACATCGCTGCCGACACCCGCATCTCGCTCGACGTCAACGGCTCGCTTCGGCAAGACAGCGTGATCGGCAAGATGATCTGGAGCATCGCGGAAATCATCGCCCACCTGTCGACGGCTTGGACTCTCGCTCCGGGCGACCTGATCTTCACCGGCACGCCGGAAGGGGTGGCCGCGGTCGAGCGCGGCGACACGCTGACGGCGCGGGTCGATGGCGTCGGCGCGCTGCGGCTGCGCATTGATTGAATTGGCTCCCTCTCCCGCGAGCGGGAGAGGGAGCAAGGCAGAAACAGCATGCAGCTCTACAACTACTTTCGCTCGTCGGCCTCGTACCGGGTGCGCATCGCGCTTGCGCTGAAGGGGCTGGACTACGAGTACGTGCCGGTCCACCTGGTCAAGAGCGAGCAGCTCAGGCCGCCGTTTTCCGACATCGCGCCGGCCAAGCTGGTGCCGCTGCTGCGCGACGGCGAGCACCTGCTGAGCCAGTCGCTGGCGATCATCGAGTACCTCGACGAAACCCACCCCGAGCCGCCGCTGCTGCCCGGCGATGCGCTCGCACGGGCGCGCATCCGGGCCCTCAGCTTCGACATCGCCTGCGAGATCCACCCGCTCAACAACCTGCGCGTGCTGCGCTACCTGGTGCACGAGATGAAGCTGAGCGACGACGACAAGAATCGCTGGTACCGGCACTGGATCGAAACCGGGCTCGACGTGGTCGAGAAACAGCTGGCGGCGTCGCCGCAGACCGGCCCCTTCTGCCACGGCGATGCGCCGACGCTCGCGGACATCACGCTGGTGCCGCAGATCTTCAACGCGCAGCGCGTGGACTGCAGGCTCGACCACGTGCCGAACGTGATGCGGATCTTCGCCGAGTGCATGCGGCACGACGCGTTTGCCAAGACCCAACCGTCGGCCTGCCCCGACGCCGCCTGATGCACCCCGACTGGCTGCGCCCGGACTGGCGCGCCGCCGGCGTCGGCGGGCTGATGACGACCCGCCGCGGCGGCTTCAGCGCCGCGCCCTTCGACAGCATGAACCTGCGCGACGGGCTTGGCGACGAAGCGCTCGCGGTGCGGCGCAACCAGCAACTGCTGCGCGAAACGACCGGCGCCACGCCGGTCTACCTGAACCAGGTTCACGGGGCGCGGGTGGTCCGCCTCAGCGCCGCCGACTGCGCGCCCGACGCCGCCGTGCACGAGGCCGACGCCAGCCTGACGACCGTTGCCGGCATCGCCTGCACCGTCCAGGTGGCCGACTGCCTGCCGGTGCTGTTCGCCGCGCCGGGCGGCGTGGCCGGCGCGCATGCGGGCTGGCGCGGGCTGGCCGGCGGTGTGCTCGAGAACGCCGTCCTGGCGCTGTGCGATGCGGCCGGCTGCGCGCCGGCCGAGCTGCATGCTTGGCTCGGCGCGTGCATCGGGCCGACACGCTTCGAGGTCGGTGCCGACGTGCTCGAAGCTTTCGGCCAACGAGGCGATGCCGCCGACCCGTTGCGCTTCAAACCGCACGCCGCAGGCAAGTGGCTCGCCAACCTGCCATTGCTGGCGCGCGACCGGCTGGCCGCGCTTCGGGTGGGTGCCGTCAGCGGCGGCGGCTGGTGCACCGTCGAAGACGCGTCACGCTTCTTTTCGTTCCGCCGCGACCGCGTTACCGGCCGCATGGTCGCCGCCATTTGGTTGAACCGATGAGATCTCGAGAAGACACTGCTCCGCGGCCACGTCATCCCGGCCCTTCGACGAGCTCAGGACAGGCCGGGCTTCGCCCGCGCCGGGATCCACCGCTGCTTCTCCGCGCGTCGGTACAGAGTGGATCCCGGCGTTCGCCGGGATGACCGACTCTTGCGCCGCCCGCCGCGCCGCCCGCCGCTGCGGCGTCGCCAGCAGGTACAGCACGATCGCGAGTGGCATCACACCGTAAAGAATGAATGTGAAGATGGCGCCGAGCAGCGTTCCGTTGCTGTTGGTGGCCTCGGCCACCGACATCATCAGCACCACATAAATCCACGCGATGGCGACCAAGTGCATGTCGTATTGCGAAAGTTTGATCTACAATATGAAAAATGGCGTCAACACGGGGTAAGCATTCGGGCGTACAACGTGCACTGCATCACACGTTTGATGGATGTTGATCCGAATTGAGGAGACCCGTGAGTAGCAAGCCTTTTGCCATGCCCGCCATGCCCGCCATGGCCGATGCCGAACAGACCGCCCGTGCCTTCGGCTCGAATGTCGGTGAAGTGTGGAAAGCGATGGCGGGGCTGAAGCTGCCGCTGCCGGCGCTGACCGAAGTGCAGAGCGAGTATCTCAAGCAGGCGACCGACCTGTGGAACCAGTCGCTGCTGCGCTTGCAGGCGCCCGAGCCCGGCAAGTCGCCCGCCAAGGGCGCCGTCACCGATCGCCGCTTCGCCGGCCAGGACTGGGAAGCCAACGCCAGCGCCGCCTACCTCGCGCAGATGTACCTGCTCAACGCGCGCACGCTGATGCAGCTGGCCGAGCAGGTCGAAGGCGACGAGAAGACCAAGCAGCGCATCCGCTTCGCGGTCCAGCAATGGATCGACGCCGCGTCGCCCAGCAACTACCTGGCGCTCAACCCCGAGGCGCAGCGCAAGGCGCTGGAGACCAAGGGCGAGAGCATCGCGCAGGGCCTGCAGCACCTGTGGAAAGACGTCCAGCAGGGCCATGTCTCGCAGACCGACATGAGCATGTTCGAGGTCGGCCGCAACGTGGCGACCACCGAGGGCAGCGTGGTGTTCGAGAACGAGCTGTTCCAGCTGCTCGAATACAAGCCGCTGACGGCCAAGGTGCACGAGCGGCCGATGCTGTTCATCCCGCCTTGCATCAACAAGTTCTACATCCTCGACCTGCAGCCGGAAAACTCGCTGATCCGCTACACCGTCGAGCAGGGCCACCGGCTGTTCGTCGTGAGCTGGCGCAATGCCGACGAGAGCATGTCCAAGCTGACCTGGGACGACTACATCGAAGACGGCGTCATCAAGGCCATCGACGTTGCGCAGCAGATCAGCGGCGCCGAGCAGATCAACACGCTGGGCTTTTGCATCGGCGGCACGCTGCTGTCGACGGGCCTCGCGGTGCTGGCGGCGCGCGGCGAAAAGCCGGCCGCGAGCATGACGCTCCTGACCACCTTCCTCGACTTCAGCGACACCGGCATCCTCGACCTCTTCATCGACGAGGCGATGGTGCAGATGCGCGAGATGACGCTCGGCCCCGCGAGCCCGAACGGCGGCGGCTTGCTGAAGGGGACGGAACTGGCGTCGACCTTCAGCTTCCTGCGGCCCAACGACTTGGTGTGGAACTACGTGGTCGGCAACTACCTGAAGGGCGAAACGCCGCCGCCTTTCGACTTGCTGTACTGGAACAGCGACAGCACCAACCTGCCGGGCCCGATGTTCGTCTGGTACCTGCGCAACACCTACCACGAGAACAAGCTGATGCAGCCGGGCGCGCTGACGGTGTGCGGCGAAAAGCTCGACCTCGGGCTGATCGATGCGCCGGCCTACATCTACGCCTCGCGCGAGGACCACATCGTCCCGTGGGACGGGGCCTACCGCAATCTGCAGGTGCTCAAGGGCAAGAAGCGCTTCGTGCTCGGCGCTTCGGGCCACATCGCCGGCGTGATCAACCCGCCGGCCAAGAAGAAGCGCAGCCACTGGATCGGCGGCAGCGCAAACCCGGCCGACCCGAAGGCCTGGCTCGACAAGGCCAAGGAGCACCCCGGCAGCTGGTGGACCGACTGGTCCGAGTGGCTTGCCGGCCATGCTGGCGAGCAGATCGCCGCGCCCAAGCTGCAAGGCAGCAAGCAGTTCAAACCCATCGAGCCGGCACCCGGCCGCTACGTCAAGCAGAAGGCTTGACCCTCATCCAACCCTCATTCGTTTCGACTTCAGGAGATTGACATGACCGACATCGTGATCGTTGCAGCCGCCCGCACCGCCGTGGGCAAGTTCGGAGGCAGCCTGGCCAAGATCCCCGCCACCGAGCTCGGCGCGGCCGTGCTGGTCGAGCTGCTCAAGCGGGCCAAGCTGGACGGCGACCAGATCAACGAGGTCATCCTCGGCCAGGTGCTGCAGGCCGGCGCCGGGCAGAACCCGGCCCGTCAATCGGTGATCCGCGGCGGCCTGCCGCATGGCGTGCCGGCGCTGACGATCAATGCGGTCTGCGGCTCGGGCCTGAAGGCAGTGATGCTGGCCGCGCAGGCCATCCGCGACGGCGACTCCGAGATCATCATCGCCGGCGGCCAGGAGAGCATGAGCATGAGCCCGCACGTGCTGCCGAACTCGCGCGACGGCCAGCGCATGGGCGACTGGAAGATGGTCGACACGATGATCGTCGACGGCCTGTGGGACGTCTACAACCAGTACCACATGGGCATCACCGCCGAGAACGTGGCCAAGAAGTACGAAGTGAGCCGCGCCGAGCAAGATGCGCTCGCGCTCGCCTCGCAGCAGAAGGCCGCGGCGGCGCAGGAGGCCGGCCGCTTCAAGGAAGAGATCGTGCCCTTCATCATTCCGCAGAAGAAGGGCGACGCGATCGTCTTCGCGAACGACGAGTTCATCAACAAGAAGACCAACGCCGACGCGCTCGCCGGCCTGCGCCCCGCCTTCGACAAGGCGGGCAGCGTGACGGCGGGCAACGCCTCGGGCCTGAACGACGGGGCCGCCGGCGTGGTGGTGATGACGGCCAAGAAGGCCGAGCAGCTCGGCCTCACGCCGCTCGCGCGGATCGCGAGCTACGCCACCGCGGCGCTCGACCCGGCCTACATGGGCATGGGCCCGGTGCCTGCGTCCAGGCGCGCGCTCGAGCGGGCCGGCTGGAAGGCGAGCGACCTCGACCTGCTCGAGATCAACGAAGCCTTCGCCGCCCAAGCCTGCGCCGTCAACAAGGAAATGGGCTGGGACACGAGCAAGGTCAACGTCAATGGCGGCGCGATCGCGATCGGTCACCCGATCGGTGCGTCGGGCTGCCGCATTCTGGTGTCGTTGCTGCACGAAATGCAGCGCCGCAACGCCAAGAAAGGCATCGCCTCGCTGTGCATCGGCGGTGGCATGGGCGTTGCTCTGACGGTCGAGCGTTAAGAACCCGAATGACCTTACCTTCGGGGGAACCCGATTGACCGAGCGGCTGGGCGCGACGACGCTTGCAGCTGCGGCATCACTTTTCAGCAGGACAGGAGAGACAAAATGGCTCAAAAAATTGCGTACGTGACGGGCGGGATGGGCGGCATCGGAACCACGATGTGCCAGCGCCTGCACAAGGACGGCTTCAAGGTGATCGCAGGCTGCGGGCCGAGCCGCGACTTCAAGAAGTGGATCGACGAGCAGGCGGCGCTCGGCTTCACCTTCTACACCTCGGTGGGCAACGTCGGCGACTGGGATTCGACGGTGGCCGCGTTCCAGAAGACCTCGGCCGAACACGGCCCGATCGACGTGCTGGTCAACAACGCCGGCATCACCCGCGACGGCATGTTCCGCAAGATGAGCCGCGCCGACTGGGACGCTGTCATCGAGACCAACCTCCCCAGCCTGTTCAATGTGACCAAGCAGGTCATCGAAGGCATGCTCGAGCGTGGCTGGGGCCGCATCATCAACATCAGCTCGGTCAACGGCGAGAAGGGCCAGTTCGGCCAGACCAACTACTCGGCCGCCAAGGCCGGCATGCACGGCTTCACGATGGCGCTGGCGCAGGAAGTGGCCAACAAGGGCGTCACGGTGAACACCGTGAGCCCGGGCTATATCGCGACAGAGATGGTCAAGGCGATCCGCCAGGACGTGCTCGACAAGATCGTCGCCGGGATCCCGGTCAAGCGCCTCGGAACGCCGGACGACATCGCGTCGATCGTGTCGTGGGTCGCGTCGGATGAATCGGGGTTTGCGACCGGGGCCGACTTCTCGATCAACGGTGGACTGCACATGGGTTGAGGCGTGTCGTCCCGGCGAAAGTGTCACCCCGTGCTACGACACGGGGCCGGGACCCACTCGAGTGGACCCCGGCTCGGGCGAAGCCCGGCCTGTCCTGAGCTTTTCGAAGGGCCGGGGTGACGGTTCAGGGGGCGAGGCGGCTAGCCACCGCGCCCAGTACCTCATGCGAGCCATCCACCGGCTCGATCAACTCCGCCTTCTTGAACCCCGCGAAGTTCCTCTGCATCGACTGCAGATACACGGGGTCGTAGTGCCGCACCAGCAGATCGCGCACCACCTCCTCGACGCGGCCTGACTTGGCCGCCTCCTGCCAGCCGTTCACGACCTCGTTGCCGCGCAGCGAGCGCAGCGCATCGAGCCGCTCGCAGAATGCCGGCACATCCTTGACGAAGAAGTCGTAGTCCTCCATCAGCAGCGCCACGCGTGCATCCAGGGGCAGCTCGATGCGTACACACGGCGCTTCGCGCATGCGCTCGACCAGCTTGTCGGGTACGCGCAATTCGCCGACCTTCTTGCTCTCGCTCTCGATCCACACCGGCCGCGCCGCATCGAAGTGCCGCAGCGCGTCCCACACGCGTGAGTCGAATTGCTTTTGCCCCGGCTGCGGGCTGCCCGGCACCAGGCCCAGGACAGAGCCGCGGTGGTTGGCGAGCTCTTCGAGGTCGAGCACCTGGGCACCCCGCTCGCGCAGCGCGGCCAGCAACCGGCTCTTGCCCGAGCCGGTCTTGCCGCAGACGACGCGGTAGTCGAAACGCAGCGGCAACTGCTCCAGATCGGCGCTCACTGCGCGCCGGTACTCGCGATAGCCACCTTCGAGCACCTGCACCTTGAAGCCGATCTGGTCGAGCACGATGGCGAGCGACCCGCTGCGCTTGCCGCCGCGCCAGCAGTAGACGAGCGGCTTCCAGTCCTTGGGCTTGTCCATCAGCTCGCGGTCGATGTGCGCTGCGATATTGCGTGACGCCATTGCGGCGCCACGCTTGCGGGCGACAAACGGCGAGACCTGCTTGTATTCGGTGCCGACGATGCGCCGTTCCTCGTCGTTCAGAGTCGGCCAATTGACGGCGCCGGGCAGCCGGTCTTCGGCGTACTCGCTCTCTGAGCGCGCGTCGATGATGGTGTCGAAGGCGTCTAGCTGCGCGATCGCGTCGGTGGCGGTGATGGTTCCAAGGGGCATGGGCATATTCTCGGCGTTGCCAGTCGCCGGCCGTCGGCCGGCTTGTCATCCACGCTGGAGCCCCCGCTTGGCGGGGGCTGGGGGTGCAGTACGGACCGCGTAAGCGAGCTTCTCGATGCGATCACGCCTATGGCGTGATCGCATCGAGAAGCTCGCTCTCGATCTCGAGCTGCAAGCGGTTCTGCTGCAACGCCGAGCCGTCGACGAGGAAGGTGTCTTCGACCCGCTCGCCCAGCGTCGTGATCTTCGCCAGCTGCAGGTTGATGTGATGCCGCGCCAGCACCCGCGCAATCGCGTACAGCAGGCCCGAACGGTCGCTGGTCGAGATGCCGAGCAGCCAGCGCTGGGCTCGCTCGTCGGGCCGCAAGGGGACCCGCGGCGTGATCGGGGACGGCTTGCCCCGACGGGAGATCCGCCCGCGGCTCGGCTCGGGCAGCGCGCCGGTGCGCGCCAGCGCTTCGGCGAGCTGCGTTTCGACCAGCGAGATCAGGTCGCGGTAGTGGTGATCGACATGCGGGCTCGCGACCTGGAAGGTGTCGAGCGCATAACCGGCCGTCGTCGTGTGCACCTTGGCGTCGAGAATATTGAAGCCGGCGCCGTCGAAATAACCGCAGATGCGCGCGAACAGGTCGGGCCGGTCGGGCGCGTACACCACCACCTGCAGGCCTTCGCCGAGCGACGACAGGCGGGCGCGAACGACCGGCTCTTTCGAGGCGACCACGCGGAACAGCGAGCGCGCATGCCAGGCGATGTCGCCGGCGTCGTGGCGCGCAAAGTAGCTGATCTCGAGCGTCTTCCACAGCGGCGCTTCGGTGTCGGGCAGCATCGAGTACAGGTTCAGCGTGTGGCGTGCCTCCTGCTTGCGCGCCTCGATTTCGGCGTCGACATTGGGCCGCGAGCCGCCTAGAGCGCGCAGCGTCAACCGGTACAGGTCTTCGAGCAGCTTGCCCTTCCAGGCATTCCACACCTTCGGGCTGGTGCCGCGGATGTCGGCCACCGTCAGCAGGTACAGCGCGGTCAGGCGCCGCTCGTTGCCGACCAGCTTGGCGAAATGATCGATGACGTCGGGGTCGGCCAGGTCTTCCTTCTGGGCGATGCGCGACATCGTCAAATGGCCCTTGACCAGGAACTCGATCAGCGCGGTGTCTTCCTTGCCGACTTCGTGGTCGCGGCAGAAGCGCCGCACTTCCTTCGCACCCAGGTCCGAATGGTCGCCGCCGCGGCCCTTGGCCACGTCGTGGAACAACGCGGCGATGTACAGCACGTAGGGCCGGTCCCACTGTGCCGCGAGCTGCGAGCAGAACGGGTACTCGTGTGCATGCTCGGGAATGAAGAAGCGCCGCACGTTGCGCAACACCATCAGGATGTGCTGATCGACCGTGTAGACGTGGAACAGGTCGTGCTGCATCTGCCCGACGATGCGCCGGAACACCCACAGGTAGCGCCCCAGCACCGAGGTCTGATTCATCAGCCGGAAGGCATGGGTCTGGCCTTCGGTCGCGTGCAGCATCTTCATGAACGTCGCGCGGTTCACCGGGTCGCGCCGGAACTCGCCGTTCATCAGCTCGCGCGCGTTGTACAGCGCGCGCAGCGTGCGCGCCGACAGGCCTTTCGGCCCGAGCGTCGTCTGGTAGGTCAGGAAGGTCTCGAGGATGGCGTGCGGGTCGCGCTCGTAGAGGTCGTCGCTCGCCACCTCGAGCATGCCGCCGCGTTCGAGGAACTTGTCGTCGATCGGGCGCATCGGCGCGTCTTGCAGGCCGTTGACACGCTCCTCGATGTTGAGCATCAGGATCTGGTTCAGCTGGTCCACCGCCTTGGCGGCCCAGTAGTAGCGCTTCATCAGCACTTCGGAGGCGCGCTGGCCCTTGGTCGCCTTGTAGCCGAAGCTCTCGGCCACGGCGGTCTGCAGGTCGAACACCAGCCGGTCCTCGCGCCGCCCGGCCACCATGTGCAGCCGGGCGCGGATCAGCTTCAACAGACCCTCGTTGCGCTGCAACTGCTTGACTTCGAAGGCGGTGATCAGCCCCTTGGCCGCGAGCTCGTTCCAGGTCTTGCCGAGCCCGGCCGCGCGCGCCACCCAGATCACTACCTGCAGGTCGCGCAGCCCGCCCGGGCTTTCCTTGCAGTTCGGTTCCAGCGAATACGGCGTTTCCTCGAACTTCTGGTGCCGCTGGCGCATTTCGAGTGTCTTCGCGCGCAGGAAGGCCTTGGCGTCCATCGCCTGCGCGTTGGCCACGCGGAACAGGTTGAAGACGCGCCGCGAGCCGCAGATGTAGCGCGACTCGAGCAGCGCCGTCTGCACCGTCACGTCGCGCTCGGCTTCTTCGATGCATTCGTCGACGGTGCGAACGCTGGAGCCGATCTCCAGGCCGATGTCCCAGCAAGCGGTGATGAAACCTTCGATCGACGACTTCAGCGCGTCGTTGGCATGGGCCTGGCCGGGCGGCAGCAGCACCAACACGTCGACGTCGGAGTGCGGAAACAGCTCCGCGCGGCCGTAGCCGCCAACCGCCAGCAGCGCGGCGCCGGGCGGCATCAGCGCGTGCTGCCACAACCCGCTGAGCGTGTGGTCGACGTGTTTGGTCAATGCCCGGACCAGCCGTGCCGCCGCCGGCGCCGTGGGGCGCGAGACGCGGAAATGCTCGAGCAGCTCGCTCTTGCCCTGGCGGAAGCGCGATCGAAGCTCGCTGACGCTGCCGGCTGGCTGGGCTGCGCGGCCTTCGGGCAGGGCCGACATGTCAACCCGCGACGAAGGCGGGCGGCGGCGGGCTGCCTTCGGACAAGGTCAGCACTTCGTAGCCGCTGTCGGTGACGAGGATGGTGTGCTCCCATTGCGCCGACAACGAACGGTCTTTCGTGACGATGGTCCAGCCGTCGCCCATCTCGCGGATCTCGCGCCGGCCGGCGTTGACCATCGGCTCGATCGTGAACACCATGCCCGGCACCAGCTCTTCGAGCGTGCCCGGGCGGCCGTAGTGCAGCACCTGCGGCTCTTCGTGGAAGTTGCGGCCGATGCCGTGGCCGCAGAACTCGCGCACGATCGAGAAGCCGTTGTTCTCGGCGAAGGTCTGGATCGAGTGGCCGATGTCACCGAGCCGCGCGCCCGGCTTGACCTTGACGATGCCCTTCCACATCGCTTCGTAGGTGAAGTTGCACAGCCGCTTGGCCGCGATCGAGCCATCGCCGACGATGTACATGCGGCTCGTGTCGCCGTGCCAGCCGTCCTTGATGACGGTGACGTCGATGTTGACGATGTCGCCGTTCTTCAGCGGCCGGTCGTTCGGGATGCCGTGGCAGACCTGGTGGTTGATCGAGGTGCAGATGGACTTGGGGTAGGGCGTGTAGCCCGGCGGCGCGTAGTTCAGCGGCGCGGGGATTCCGCCTTGCACCTCGGTGATGTGGGTGTGCGCCAGCTGGTCGAGCTGGTCGGTCGTGATGCCGGGCTTCACGTGGGCCGTCAGCATGTCCAGCACTTCGGAGGCGAGCTTGCCTGCGATTCGCATGCCTTCCACGTCGGCGGCGGTCTTGATGGTGATCGTCATGGCCTGAATTATCTCACTCGCCCCGTAAAATCACGGGTTCACCCCCTCTCTCCGCCGAGCCGCCAGCGTGACCCACAGCCCCAAGCACCTGCTCCACTTCGAGGGGGGCAATGCGCTCTCCAACTTCCGCGCCCTGGCGCTGCTGCCCCGGCTGCAGGCCGCCAGCCCGCGCATCACCGGCGTGCAGGCGCGGCATGTGCATTGGGTCTGGAGCGCAACACCGCTCGCCAACCAGGTGGCGCAGCTCGACAAGCTGGCCGCGCTGCTGCGCTACGGCGACCCCTACACCGGCGCGACCGACGGCACGCTGATCGTCGTCGCGCCGCGCCTGGGCACGGTGTCGCCGTGGGCCAGCAAGGCGACCGACATCGCGCACAACTGCGGCCTCGCGATCAAGCGCGTCGAGCGCGTCACCGAATACCGCTTGACGCTGAAGAGCGGGCTGCTCGGTGGCACCAAGCCACTCGACGCCGAGGAGCTGCAGGCGGCTGCGGCGTTGTTGCACGACCGCATGACCGAAAGCGCGTTGTTCGAGCGCGACGCCGCGGTGCACTTGTTCGACGAACAGCCCGGCAAGCCGATGGCGCATGTCGACGTGCTCGGTGCCGGCCGCGCCGCGTTGGTGGCGGCGAACACCGACTTCGGGCTGGCCTTGAGCGACGACGAGATCGACTACCTGGTTGCAGCCTTCGTCGGTCTGAAGCGCAACCCGACCGATGTCGAGCTGATGATGTTCGCGCAGGCCAACAGCGAACATTGCCGCCACAAGATCTTCAACGCGCAGTTCACCATCGACGGCGTGGCGCAGCAACGCTCGATGTTCCAGATGATCCGCAACACCCACGCGCTGGCGCCCCAGCACACGGTGGTGGCCTACAGCGACAACGCCTCGGTGATGGAAGGCGGCGCGGTCGAACGCTGGCTGCCCGAGGGTTACACCGGCGCACCGAAGTACGCCGCGCGCCATGAGGTGGCGCATGTGCTGATGAAGGTCGAGACGCATAACCACCCGACGGCGATCTCGCCGTTCCCCGGTGCTTCCACCGGTGCCGGCGGCGAGATCCGCGACGAAGGAGCGACCGGCCGCGGCTCGAAGCCGAAGGCCGGCCTGACCGGCTTCAGCGTCTCCAACCTGCACCTGCCCGGCACCAGCGAGGCCTGGGAACAGTCGCCGCTCGGCAAGCCCGAGCACATCGCGAGCCCGCTGCAGATCATGGTCGAGGGTCCGCTCGGCGGCGCGGCGTTCAACAACGAGTTCGGGCGGCCCAACCTGGCCGGCTACTTTCGCGTCTACGAACAGACGGTCGGCGGGCAGCGCCGCGGCTATCACAAGCCGATCATGATCGCCGGCGGATTGGGCAGCATCTCGGCCGACCAGACCCACAAGATCGAGTTCCCCGCCGGCACGCTGCTGATCCAGCTCGGCGGCCCGGGCATGCGAATCGGCATGGGCGGCGGGGCGGCGAGCTCGATGGCGGCAGGCGCCAACGCGGCGGAGCTCGACTTCGACTCGGTGCAGCGCGGCAACCCCGAGATCCAGCGCCGCGCGCAGGAGGTCATCAACCATTGCTGGGCGCTGGGGGCGAACAACCCGATCCTCGCGATCCACGACGTCGGCGCGGGCGGCATTTCGAATGCGTTCCCCGAGCTGGTCGACGGTGCGGGCAAGGGCGCGCGTTTCGACCTGAGCCAGGTGCCGCTCGAAGAAAGCGGCCTCGCGCCCAAAGAGATCTGGTGCAACGAGAGCCAGGAACGCTACGTGATGGCGGTGCAGGCCGACGCGCTGCCGGTGTTCCGCGCGATGTGCGAGCGCGAGCGTTGCCCGTTCGCGGTGGTCGGGGTGGCGACGGATGAGAAGCGATTGGTTCTCTCACCGGCAACCGTTCGCACTGAGCCTGCCCTCCCTTCGACAAGCTCGGGGCCATCGGAAATGCAAGCTCAGGATGATCGGAACACCTCCGTTCGCACTGAGCCTGTCGAAGTGCCCGGGGGGCTTCCTTCGACAAGCTCAGGACAATCGGAAATACAAGCTCAGCCCAAACGGGACGAGGTCCCCATCGACATGCCGATGGACGTTCTGCTCGGCAAGCCGCCCAAGATGCACCGCGACGTGCAGCGGGTCGAACGGTCGCTGCCGCCGCTGAACCTTCTCGATGTCACGCTAGACAAGGTCGCCTTCGACGTGCTGCGCCACCCCACGGTGGCCAGCAAGCGCTTCCTCATCACGATCGGCGACCGCACGGTCGGCGGCATGAACCACCGCGACCAGATGGTCGGCCCGTGGCAGGTGCCGGTGGCGGACTGCGCCGTCACGCTGGCCGACTACGGCGGCTTTCGCGGCGAGGCGATGAGCATGGGCGAGCGCACGCCGCTGGCTGCGCTTGACGCACCGGCCTCGGGCCGGATGGCGGTCGGCGAGGCCATCACCAACCTGCTCGCTGCACCGATCGCACTCGAGCGGGTGAAGCTGAGCTGCAACTGGATGGCGGCCTGCGGCGAGCCGGGTGAAGACGCGGCCCTGTACGACACCGTGAAGGCGGTCGGCATGGAACTCTGCCCGGCGCTCGGCATCAGCGTTCCGGTCGGCAAGGACAGCCTGTCGATGCGCACGCGCTGGAACGACGGGGGCGAAGCCAAGCAGGTGACCGCGCCGGTGTCGCTGATCGTCTCGGCCTTCGCGACGCTCGACGACGTGCGCCCGACGCTGACCCCGCAGCTGCAAGCCGGCGACACGACGCTGATCCTGATCGACCTCGGCAATGGCAAGAACCGCCTGGGCGGCTCGATGCTCGCCCAGGTGCTGAACCAGTTCGGCAACGAGGTGCCCGACCTCGACGACGCGGCGCAGCTCCAATCGCTGGTGGTGGCAGTCACCAGGCTGCGTGATGACGGCAGGCTGCTCGCCTACCACGACCGCAGCGACGGTGGGCTGTGGGCGACGGCCTGCGAAATGGCCTTCGCCGGCCACCTCGGCCTGAGCCTGAACGTCGACATGCTGGTCACCGAAAGCGACGGCATCGCCGACAGCCGGGCCGAATACGGCGACTCGAAGAACTGGGCCAGCCAGGTGAGCGCGCGTCGCAACGAGCTGACGCTGTGCGCCCTGTTCAGCGAAGAGCTCGGCGCCGTCATCCAGGTCCGCACCGAGCAGCGCGACGCGGTGATGCAGACGCTGCGCCAGCACGGCCTCAGCAAACACAGCCACGTCATCGGCAAGACCAACGAACGTGGTCTGGTCGAAGTCTGGCGCGACGCGAAGCCGGTCTTCAGTGCCGCGCTGCGTGACTTACACCAGGCCTGGGACGACGTGAGTTGGCGCATCACGAAGCTGCGCGACAACCCCGAATGCGCCGACGCCGAACACGCGGCGGCTGGCCGCGAAGATGATCCGGGCTTGCACGTTCAGTTGAGCTTCGAGGCCAACGCCCCGGTTGTCCACACCGCCCGCCCCAAGCTCGCCATCCTGCGCGAACAAGGCGTCAACAGCCACGTCGAGATGAGCTACGCGATGGCCCAGGCCGGCTTCGACACCTTCGACGTGCACATGAGCGACCTGCAGGCCGGCCGCGCCCGGCTCGGCGACTACCAGGGCTTCATCGCCTGCGGCGGCTTCAGCTACGGCGACACGCTCGGCGCCGGCGAGGGCTGGGCCCGATCGATCATGTTCAACCCGGTGCTGGCCGACCAGTTCGCCGCCTTCTTCGCGCGCCAGGACACCTTCGCGCTCGGCGTGTGCAACGGCTGCCAGATGATGGCCGCGCTGTCGTCCATCATCCCGGGCGCTCAGGATTGGCCGCAGTTCACGCGCAACAAGAGCGAGCAGTTCGAGGCCCGCCTGTCGCTGGTCGAGGTGCTCGACAGCCCGTCGATCTTCTTCGCCGGCATGGCCGGCAGCCGCATCCCGATCGCGGTGGCGCACGGCGAGGGCTTCGCCGACTTCTCGCAGCGCGGCGATGCGCAGAATGTGAAGCGCGCGATGCGTTTCGTCGACAACTGCGGCCGCCCCACCGAGGCCTACCCGTTCAACCCCAACGGCAGCCCCGACGGCCTGACCGCGGTGACAACGCCCGACGGCCGCTTCAGCGTGCTGATGCCGCACCCGGAGCGGGTATTCCGCAACGTGCTGATGAGCTGGACCTCGGGCGACAAGAGTGCGCCGAGTCCGTGGATGCGCATGTTCGGCAACGCACGCCAATGGGTCGGCTGAGAACGAAGGAAATCCGCATGACCTCGCTGGTAGTCCGCCGCTTGCTGATCGACCTCGAAACGCCGTTCACGCGCCACTGGAACGGCGGCGATGCGTTTCGCAGCGCCTACTTCGACGCCTTGTCGATGAGCTTCCCGGTCGGCGAGCAGTTCTTCATCGACTCGGTGCGGGCCGGCATCAAGGCCCTGCCCGAGGCGCAGCGTGCCGAGTTCGACGCCGTGGGCCAGGGCTTCATCGGGCAGGAGGCCACGCACCGGCGCATCCACGCGCTGTTCAACGGTCACCTCGACCAGCAAGGCTACGTCAACACCTGGGAGCCGCGCATCCTGCGCCGGCTCGAGCGCCTGAAGGGCTTGGCCGACCCGCGCCATGCGGTGGCCATCACCGCTGCCACCGAGCACTTCACCGCGATCCTGGCGCACCACCTGCTCGCCCACCCGCAAACGCTCGAAGGCAGCGAGCCGCGTCTGCAGACGCTGTGGCTGTGGCACGCGTCGGAAGAGTCCGAGCACCGCAGCACCGCCTTCGACGTCTACCGCGCGATGGGCGGCAACGAGCTGTGGCGGCGCCGCTGGATGCACCTCGTGAGCTTCCACTTCATCACCGATGTGCTGCGCCAGACCGCGCGCAACCTGTGGCACGACGGCGAGCTGCTGCGCTGGCGCACTTGGCGCAGCGCAACCCGTTTCTTCTTCGGCAAGCACGGCCTGGTGCGCCAAACCTTCGGGCCGTGGCGCGCCTACTTCAAGCCGGGCTTCCATCCGTCGCAGCAGGATGCGCAGGAGGCGGTCGACTGGCTGCGCGAGAACGCGGCGGTGTTCAGCGTCGTCGCGGAGCGTTAGTTAGTTGGGGCTCAGGTCAGAGGCTGAGAGTCTTTCTATGGTGTCATCCCGGCGCACGCCGGGATCCACTCTGTGCCGAGGCGCGCGGCGGTGGCTGCGAGTGAGGATGGACCCCGTGTCGTGGCACGGGGCAACGCTTTCGTCGGGATGACGGCTTGGGATGTGGGCTGACACTTGCACCGCTGCCCCGCCCAGGACCGCGTTGCCCGACAGCGGGTCCCAGGCACGGTCGTCGAGCACCACGTTCAGGTTCACGCCCGGGTGCTCCGCCGCCAGGCTCAGCTGAACGTCGGGCAGGTCGTGGCCCCAGCCGTGCGGCACACTGATCACGCCGGGCATCATCGTGTCGCTGAATTCGACCTGCGCCTCGACGGTCGTGCCGGCCTTCCCGCTGATGTGTGCCATGCCACCGTCGACCAGGCCCAGGCGCTGCGCGTCGGCTGGGTTGACCAGCGCGGTGCAGCGGAACGGTCCCTTGGCCAGCAGCGGCAGGTTGTGCATCCAGCTGTTGTTGGACCTCACCTGGCGGCGCCCGATGATCGCCATCGCGTGCGCCGGTCGTTGCAGATCGGCGGCGGCACGGGGCAGGTCATCGAGCAGCATTTGCGGCGCCAGCTCGATCTTTCCGGACGGCGTGCGCAGCATCTCGGGGATGCGCGGCTGCAAGGCACCGAGGTCGACGCCTTCGGGTCTGTTCATCAGCTGCGCCAGCGTCAGCCCGTCGGGCCGCTCGCCGAAGCCGTCGCCGTAGGGTCCTGTGCGCAGCGACAGATCGAGCAGCCGCTCGGGGCCGCGGCGGCCGTTCAGGCCGTCGATGACGGCATCGGTGCGCTCGCCGGCGAGACGTCGCACGTCGTCGGCGAACATCTGCTCGTCGAGCGCGTCGATGTCGGCTGCCGCGCCCTGGCCCTTCACGATCGCGATCAGCTTGAGTAGGATCTGCCATTCAGCCATCTGCTGCTGCGGCAAATCGAACACGACCGGGCTGTAGCGTGCGTGGTTGCGGAAGCTGAACTGCGGAAACCCGAGGTCATAGTGGCTGTCGTTCAGCGGTGACACCCCCGGCAGTATCACGTCGGCATGGCGCGAGGGTTCGTTGACATAGATGTCCAGGCTGAGCATGAAGGCTAGCGTGTCGAGCGCCGCCGCGACACGCGGTCCGTTGGGTGCCGACAGAACAGGGTTACTCGCGATCGTGATCAACACCTTGACCTGCCCGGGGCCTTCGGTCTCGATTTCCTCGGCCAGGCAGTTCATCGGGAACTCGCCGAACACCTCGGGCGCGCCGCTGACCCGGCTGTTCCAGCGCCCGGTCACGATGCCCTTGCCCGAGCCGGGCTTGCCGGCGGTGTTGGCCGCGAAGGCCGCGGCCTTCGCGAACATCGCGCCGCCGGGTTGGTCGAGGTTGCCGGTCAGCACGTTCAACACGTCGACCAGCCACGAGTTCAGGGTGCCGAACTCGTTCACGCAGGTGCCGATGCGGCCGTACACCGCGGCGCGCGGCGCGGCCGCGAGCGCGCGCGCCAGCGCGCGGATCGCCGGCGCGGCGATGCCGCAGCGCGGCGCGACGAGCTCGGGCGCGAAGCCCTGCACGGCGGCTTGCAGCGCGTCGACACCGTTCACGTGTTCGGCCAGGCGGCCGAGCTTCACCAGCTTCTCGTCGAACAGCGTTTGCACGAGGCCGAGCAGCAGGTACACGTCGGCGCCCGGCCGGATGAAGTGGTGCTGGTCGGCGATCTCGGCGGTCTCGCTGCGCCGCGGGTCGATCACGACCAGCTGGCCGCCGCGCGCGCGCATCGCCTTGGCCTTGCCGCGGAAGTTGGGCACGCTCCACAGGCTGCCGTTGCTCGCGAGCGGGTTCGCGCCCAGCATCAAGAGGAAGTCGCAGCGCTCGATGTCGGGCACCGGCACGCTCAGCCAGTGGCCGAACATCAGGCCGCTCGACAGCTGCTTGGGCATCTGGTCGAGCGTCGACGCGGTGAAGAGATTGCGCGAACCGAGCGCCCGCAGCAGCCGCGTGCCGTACAGCGCCAGACCGAGCCGGTGCGCCACCGGGTTGCCGAGGCTGACGGCGACCGCGTCCTTGCCCTGCGCCGCGATGATGGGCAGCACGCGCCGCTCGATCTCGGCGAAGGCTTCGTCCCAGCTCGCCGGCACGAAACGGCCGTCGCGCTTGATCAGCGGCGTGCGCAGGCGGTCCGGGTCTTCGTGCAGGTCTTTCAGCGCGACGCCTTTCGGGCAGATGTAGCCGGCGCTGAACACATCGGCGTCGTGGCCGCGGATGCTCGTCACCTTGCCGTCGCGGCTGCGCACTTCGAGTCCGCAGCAGGCTTCGCACAGCGGGCAGATCCTGTGAGAGACGGTTTCGGCGGTCATGGCTTTCCCTCGCGGATGGATGGGATGGTTTATCAGCCCTGACCCGGGTTCTGTCCGTCACCCAGGCGACGCAGCAATTCCGCTGTACGCGCATCGGCCGGGAAGAAGGTCTCGAGCGCGAGCTCGGCGAGCGTGATGTCCACCGGCGTGCCGAACACCGTGATCGTGCTGATGAACGACATCACGCCCTGCGGCGTGTGGAACTGGATCGGAATCGCCACCGGCGACGATTCGACCGGCGCGTCGAGGTCGGCGTTGGGCGGCGCCGGCAGCGCCTGCAGCTCATGCAGCAGCTCGACCAGGCCGGCATCACCCGACGCCGCGATCTGCTGCTTGAGGCGGGCGAACAGGTGCTCGCGCCATTGCGCGAAGTTGACGATGCGCGGCGCCAGGCCGTTCGGGTCCAGGCTCAGGCGCAGCACGTTGACCGGCGGCAGCAGCATGCTCGGGTCGACGCCGACCAGGAGCTTGGGCACCGCGCTGTTGTGGGCCAGCATGTTCCAGTGCCGGTCGACCGCGAGCGCCGGGTAGGGCTCATGGCCGCGCAGCACCAGCTCGACCGCCTGTCGCGCCGCCGACAGGGCCGGGTCGGCGAGCGGGCGTTCGCGATAGATCGGCGCGAAGCCGGCGGCGGTCAGCAGCTGGTTGCGCTCGCGCAGCGGCACGTCCAGCCGCTCGGCCAGGTGCATCAGCATCTCGCGGCTCGGCGACGCGCGGCCGTTTTCGACATAGCTCAGGTGGCGCGTCGAGATGTCGGCGTCGCAGGCGAGGTCGAGCTGGCTCAGGTGTCGCCGCTGGCGCCATTCGCGGATCAGGGGGCCGACGGCGGCGTGGGGCAGGGTGGCTTGCATGGGGCCGACGATAGCCCAGCCCGCGATGCGCTTCCATGACCTCCGAGGTTATCGACCGCGGCGCACTGCCGGCGCGACGATGGCGCCACCTCAACCTCACCAGGAGCTTCAAATGTCCCTCGTTGCCATGTCTCCCCTGCTGCGCCGCGCCCTGGTGGCCGACGCCTTGATCAGTGCCGCCGCCGGCGTGGTGATGACTGCCGGCGCGAACCTGCTGCACGACCTGCTGCAGCTGCCGCACTCGCTGCTGATGGCGGCCGGCCTGGCGCTCTTTCCATGGGCCGCCTGCCTGCTGTGGATGGCGCGCAAGCCTGAGCTGCCGCGCGCGGCGGTCTGGTCGGTGATCGTGCTGAATGCGCTGTGGATCGTCGACTCGGCCTGGGTTGCGCTCGGCGGCGGCTACGCGCCGAACGGGCTGGGCCAAGCCTTTCTCGCGGCGCAGGCGGTCGCGGTCGCAGTGCTGGCCGAGCTCGAGTTCATGGGGATGCGGCGGGCGAGCTTCGCGATGGCTTGAGGCCGCCACGGCCAGTGGATCCCGGCTTTCGCCGGGATGACCGGTCTCCGGGCCGTCATGCCGGCTTTCGCCGGGATGACCGGTCTCCGGGCCGTCATACCGGCTTTCGTCGGGATGACCGGTCCCCGGGCCGTCATACCGGCTTTCGCCGGGGTGACCGGTCTCCGGGCCGTCATACCGGCGAACGCCGGTATCCACTCTCTCCGCCGCCGACGATGCTGCGGCTGTGCGCTATCGTCGCCCGCGTGACCCACGACCGCTTCGACCGCCTCGACGCCCTGCGCGCCGTCGCCATCGTCTGGATGGCGCTGTTTCATTTCTGCTTCGACCTGAACTACTTCCACTTCACCCACCAGAACTTCTACACCGACCCGTTCTGGACCACGCAGCGCGCCTGCATCGTCAGCCTGTTCCTGTTCTGCGCCGGCCTCTCGCAGGCGGTCGCCCAGGAACAGCGCCAAGGCTGGCCGCGCTTCTGGCGGCGCTGGCTGCAGGTGGCGGGCTGCGCGCTGCTCGTCACTGCCGGTTCGGCCTTGATGTTTCCGCGCAGCTTCATCAGCTTCGGCGTGCTGCACGCGATTGCCGTGATGCTGATCGTCGTGCGGCTTAGCGCCGGTTGGGGCAGGTGGCTGTGGCTCGCCGGCGCGATCGCGGTGCTGATCCCGCAACTGATTCAGCATCCGTTCTTCGACACGCGGTTGACCAACTGGGTCGGCCTCGTCACGCACAAGCCGGTGACCGAAGACTATGTGCCGCTGTTGCCGTGGATTGCGCCGATGTGGTGGGGCCTCGCCGCCGGCCAGTGGGTGCTGGCGCGGCGGCGCGGCTGGCTCGGCGGGCCGTTGCCGCAGCGGCTCAAACCGCTGGCGCTGCTCGGCCGCTGGAGCCTGAGCTTCTACATGCTGCACCAGCCGGTACTGATCGGCCTCTTGATGGCCGCAGCGGCTCTGCTGCGTTAGTGCTTCAGGCGGAACATCGCGCGCGCCGCGAACGCGGTGTCGGCGAAGTCGGCGAACACGCCGTCGACGCCGAGCTCGTAGAAGGCCAGGTACTCGTTGACCGGGTTGCCGTTGAAGTCGCTCGCCAGGCGCCGCTGCTCGTTGCGGAAGGTGTAGGGGTGAACGACGAGGCCGAGCGCATGGGCGTTGGCAACGATGTCGGTCGGGGCCAGCAGCTTGCGGTCGCGCTCGTCGACCAGGCCGTCGCCGCTGGTGTCGACGCAGGCGCCGGCGACGACCTGTTTGCAGGCGGTGCTGATCAGGTAGTACTTCCACGGCCCGATGCCGTCGGCATAGCTGCGAACCTCGGCCAGGCCTTGCGGCGTCAGCAGGTCCTTGAACAAGCCGGGGCGGCCCGACACGACCCAGTCGTAGGGCTTGTCGAAGGGCGCGTTGAAGGCGAGCGTGCCGTCGGGGTTCACGTCGTCGGCGTCGACCAGCTGAACCAGCCGAACGCTGGTGCGGCTGCGCAAGTACTTGAGGTTGGCCGTTTCGAATGACTGGATGAACACCGGCGCGTTGCGGTGGTTCCAGCCGGCGCGTGTCAGCACCGCGAGCAGCCGGTCTTCGAGCGGCAGGCCGTGGGTCTGGTGGTAGGTCGGATGTTTGGTCTCGGGGTAGATGCCGATCACACGGCCTTCTTCCTGCGACTTGCGCTTGACGAAGTGGATGATCTCTTCGAGCGTCGGGATCTGGAACTTGCCGTTGAACGACGGGTCTCGCTCGGCCAGTGGCTGCACCGCGCGCAATTGCTTGATCTCGGCCAGCGTGAAGTCACGCGCCCAGAAGCCGACCGTTGGAATGCCGTCGAGCAGCTCGGTTCGTTTGCGCGTGGCGAACTGCGGCAGGTCCTTGACGTTGGTCGTATCGATCAGGTTCGGTTCGTGGCGCGCGATCAGGTGGCCGTCCTTGGTCGCGACCAGATCGGGCTCGACGAAGTCGGCGCCCAGCTGGATGCCGAGCGCGTAGTTCTCGAGCGTGTGGTCGGGCAGGTAGCCGGTGGCGCCGCCGCGGTGGCCGATCACCAGCGGGGACCGCTCGCGGTCGTGCTCGAAGCCCGGGTCTGCGAATGCCGGCTGCTGGCTGCCCGCGAACAAGGCGCCGGCCACCAGCATGGCCACGCGCAGGGCTGGAAATCGCTTCATGGTGTCTCCTGTTGTTTGACGGGCGGACGCTACGGGGCCGACATGACAGGGCAGTGAAACGACCGGCCACCCGGCGCATCCGGGTTGATTCTCGGGACGCGCCGCCGGCCTGCGGCGAACCCTTGCAAATGGTTGCAGTGTCGCGATGAAGTTTTCGCGCCGGCGAACCGAAAACTCGCACATCGACGCGGTCTCGCCGCGACGCCCAGGAGTCGTTCATGTCCATCTCGTCGCTTTCGCTCACCTTCGTCAGCTGCTACGCCGCGCAGCCACCGTCCGCTGCCGCCGCACCGATCGGCCCGGTGCCGCCGACGCCGGCGCCTGCACCCGCGCCGGTCGCCGACGACGGCTGTCACTCAAATGCCGGTGGTTCGCGGCGCAACGTGCTCTACGATGCGATGTTGTCGGCGCTGCAGAGCCTGGGCGTCAGCGCAGCGGCGCCGGCCGTGGCCCCGGGCTCGCCAGCGGCCACCCCTGCCGCCGCCCCAGCGCCAAGCGAAGCCACCGAAGCGCCGGTCAACGTCAAGGGTGCCGTGTTCGACTTTGCCGACGCGCTGTTCCAGGCCTTGCGCAGCGCGAGCGGCGCACGTGGTGCCGAAGGCGATGGCGAGCACGAACAACACGAACATCGCGAAAACCAGGGGCACGGCCACGGCTCGCATCGTGTTCGCGACGGCTATTCCGGCCTGGCGCAGCGGCTGGAGACGCTGGCCACGCAGCTCAGCCCGGCGGCGCCTGCCGCCCCTGCGGCGAGCACCCCGCCGGCCCCCCAAGCGGCGAGCACCCCGCCGGCCGCGTCCAGCGTCGCGCCGCCGACTTCCACTGCCGCCCCGGTCGTTGCGCAGCCGCCAGCCGCCGCACCGGTCGCTGCGCCGGCGGCGAGCGCGACACCGCCCGCGGCCCCATCGGCCGAGCCGAAGTCGAACCCGCTCGTCGAAGCCTTCGCCAAGCTGATGAGCGCCTTGCACCTGCCTGCCGCGCCGGGAGCGACCGGCAACGATGTCGCATCGCGCCTCGGAGTCTTTCTGCACCAGCTGGCGCAGGCGCTGCAACCGACCCCCGCGGACCCGTCGCCGCCGGCGCTGGGCATGCTGATCAATCTGAGCGCCTGAGCGAGCCGGCGCGCCGGCTACCATCGGCGCATGAATGACATCTACAAGCTCCTGCGCATCGACGAGTCGCTGACCACCTCGGGCCAGCCGAGCGAACGACAGCTCGCGGCGCTGGCGGCCGAGGGCTTCGAGCTCGTCATCAACCTGGCGCTGCACGACGACCCGCGTTACTCGCTGCCCGACGAGGCCGGCACGGTGCGGTCGCTGCAGATGGACTACGTGCACATCCCGGTCCAGTTCAAGGCGCCGACACTGGCCGACCTGACGCAGTTCTTCGACGCGATGGACGCCGCCAAAGGCCGCAAGGTGCTGGTGCATTGCGCGGCCAACATCCGCGTCACGACCTTCCTCGGCCTGTACCGCGTGCTGCGCCTCGGGTGGGATCAGCACGAGGCGTTCGAGCCGATGCGCTCGATGTGGCAGCCCGACGAGGTCTGGTCGGCGTTCATCGCGCAGGCGCTCTCCAACGAGGGGCACCAATGAGCAACAAGATACTGTTCGGCTTTCACGCCGTCACGGTGCGGCTGAAAACGGCGCCGAAATCGATCGTCGAGATCCATCTCGACGCGACCCGGCGCGACCAGCGCATGCGCCAGTTCGTCGAGCGCGCGAGGGAGGCCGGCGCGCGCCTCGTCGACAGCGACGACGAGCGCTTGCAGAAGATGTGCGGCACGCACCGCCACCAGGGCGTGGTGGCGCGGGTCGAGGCGGTGGCGATGAGCACGTCGCTCGACGACACGCTCGACGCCGTCGAGGGCGACCCTTTGCTGCTGGTGCTCGACGGCATCACCGACCCGCACAACCTGGGCGCCTGCCTGCGGGTGGCCGACGGCGCCGGCGCCCATGCGGTGATCGCGCCCAAGGACCACGCGGTCGGAATCAACGCGACGGTCGCCAAGGTGGCCAGCGGCGCGGCCGAGACGGTGCCGTATTTCATGGTCACCAACCTGGCGCGCACGCTGAACGAGCTGAAGGAACGCAACATCCGCGTCGTCGGCACCTCGGACGACGCGCAGAAGTCGCTCTACGAGCTCGACCTCACGGGCCCGGTCGCGCTGGTGCTGGGCGCCGAAGGGACCGGCATGCGCCAGCTGACCGGCCGCACCTGCGACGAGCTGGTGCGCCTGCCGATGAAGGGTGCGGTCGAGAGCCTCAACGTGTCGGTGGCGTCGGGCGTCTGCCTCTACGAAGCGCTGCGCCAAAGAGGAGGCTGACATCGTGCCCGCCGACGCCGCGATCGCCGAGCTGCGAGAGCGGCTGCGCAACGCGCGATCGGTCTGCGTGCTGACCGGCGCCGGCATGTCGGCCGAAAGCGGCATCCCGACCTTCCGCGACGCGCTCACCGGCCTGTGGTCGCGCTTCGATCCGGCGCAGCTCGCGAGCGACGAAGGCTTTCGCGCCAACCCCGAACGGGTCTGGGGGTGGTATGCCGAGCGCCGCGCCGGGCTGCACGCCGCGCAGCCCAACGCCGGCCATCTCGCGCTGGGCGCGTTCGCGGCGGCTCGCCCGGGCGTGCTGACCCTCGTCACGCAGAACGTCGACGACCTGCACCAGCGCGCCGGCAACCGCGACGCGATCCGGCTGCACGGCGACATCCTCCAAGACCGCTGGCTCGACCGCTGCCCGCGCCGGCCCGCCTGCGACCCGGCCCGCGCCATGCCCGGCGCGCCGCCGCGCTGCGCCGACTGCGACAATCCGCTGCGCCCGGGGGTGGTCTGGTTCGGCGAGATGTTGCCGCCGGCCGCCATCGCCGCGGCCGAACAGGCCGCGGCGGGCTGCGAGCTGATGCTGGTCGTCGGCACCTCGGGCGCCGTCTGGCCCGCTGCCGGGCTGGCCGCATTGGCGCGCCGCGCCGGAGCCATGGTGGCGATTGTCAATCCGCACGCCAGCGACATCGACGACAGCGCCCACTGGCTGCTGCGCGGCAGCGCGGCCACGCTGCTGCCGGCACTGCTGCAAACCTGACCAGCGAGGGAAAGCGCTCAATTTGCCCTTCTTTTCCCCTCAAGTCCGAGCGCGCGATTGTCGAAACTACGACGAGCCACTGCGATTAGCGCGCGGCATTCAACGTCGACGGACCTGAGGGTCGGGGGTTTTGCAATGTTCAAGGATCCGGTGCCACTCACCGCGCTGGCAGCCCTGCTGTCCGCATTTGCAGTGTCGTCATGGGGGGGCAGTACGGCAGCACCGGCCTACGCGCCCGCGCCGACCCAGGCCGACCACGCCTGGCGCCTGCCGACCGCGCCGATGCCCGCGGACAACGTCAGCACGCCGGCCCGCGTCGAGCTTGGCAAGAGCCTGTTCTTCGACCCGCGCATGTCGGGCAACGGCGCGATGTCGTGCGCGAGCTGCCACAACCCCTCGCTCGGCTGGTCCGACGGCCTGAAGACGGCGGTCGGCTGGGGCGGGCAGGTGCTCGGCCGGGCCACGCCGACGGTGGTCAACACCGCCTACAACACCCAGTTCATGTGGGACGGTCGCAAGAAGTCGCTCGAAGACCAGGCGCTCGGGCCGATGAAGACGCCGCAGGAAATGAACACCGACTTCGCCGTTTCGCTGGCGCGCCTGCGCGCCGTTCCGACTTATGTCGGGATGTTCGAGAAGGCCTATCCGGGCGAGGGCGTGACCGAAGAGACGATCGCCAAGGCCATCGCCGCCTTCGAGCGCACGGTGGTGTCCAACGATTCGCCCTTCGACCGCTGGCTGGCCGGCGACAAGAAGGCGATGACGCTGGCCCAGTGGCGCGGCTTCAAGGTCTTCAGCGACGCCGGCAAGGGCAACTGCGCCGCCTGCCACTCGGGCGCCAACTTCACCGACAACGGCTACCACAACATCGGCATCACGCCCGGCGCCGGCGACTCGGCAGACCCGGGCCGCTTCGCGATCCGCAAGGTCGCCAGCATGAAGGGCGCGTTCAAGACCCCGACGCTGCGCGACATCGAGCTGACCGCACCGTACTTCCACGACGGCTCGGCGGCGACGCTGCGCGACGTGGTGGACCACTATGTGCGCGGCGGCGTCGACCACACCAACCTGTCGACCAGCATGAAGCCGCTGGACCTGAACGAGCAGGAGAAACAAGACCTGGTCGCGTTCATGCAGGCGCTGACCGGCCGTCGCAAGGCGGTCGCCGTTCCCAACCTGCCGCAATAGTTCGCCAGGCTCGAGTTTCGGGACTTCACAGATGGCTCACAGCGCCACGACAGGGCAACGCCCGGCGGGCGGCGGCGTTTCGCAGTGGAAGCGCCAGGTCACCGTGTTTGCGATGCTGATGATCCTGCTGGTCATCGGCATCGCCGCGGCCTCGGGGGGGATGATGTGGCGCATGCTGCGCGACGTCGCCGCCAGCGAGGCCGACGGCGACGCCAAGATGCAGGCCGCGACGCTGACGCGCCAGACGATTCTCGAGGTCGACCGCCTGTTGATGAAGGCAATCGCGCTGAGCGACCCCGACGCCGTGCGTGCCGCCGCGGTCGCGTCGATCGGCGCCGCGTCGCGGCTCGAAGACTCGATCACCGCGCTGCGCCAGATCCTGCCCGACAGCGCCGACGCGGCCGAAATGGCGCGCCTGGTCGAAAGCGTGAAGGGCCCGCGCATGAAGGTGGTGGTCGCCGCGCGCAAGCGCGAAGCCGCCCAGGCGCTGGAGCTGCTGGGCGGCATTGCCGAGCCGCTCAAGCGCATCGACGAGCTTTCCAGCGCGATCCAGAAGGCCCAGGCCGACGACCAGTTGCGCGACGCTGCGGCGCGCCAGGCGGCGTTCCAGAAGATGCTGCTCGCCTTGCTGGGCGCTTCGGCCGGCGGCGTGGCGCTGGGACTGCTGTTCTATTGGCGCCTGATGAAGCGACTGTCGCGCACCGACGAAGTCGAGCGCCTGCTCGGCGAAGTGCACCAGAGCGCGCAGCAGCTCGACAGCGATGGCCGCCAGCTGTCGCAATTGAACTCCGACATGCGCCAGGCCAACGACCAGCTCACCGCGATGGTCGGGCGCTTCCGCAGCTCGTTCGACGCGATGGGCGAGGACGCGCAGCGCGCGCAGGACGAGCTCAACTCGCTGACCGAGAGCTGCAACAACTCGATGGCCACCTCACGCCAGCAGGCCGGCGAGGCGAACGTCGTCGCCGAGCAGGTCAAGGCCACGGTGGTGCAGATGCGCGGCCTGCAGGACACGACCGAAGCGCTCGGCCGCAGCCGCAGCCAGATCGCGGGATTCACCGAAAGCATCGCGCGCATCTCGTCGATGACGCGGCTGCTGTCGATGAACGCCGCGGTCGAGGCGGCGCGAGCCGGCGAGGCGGGGCGCGGCTTCAACGTCGCGGCGCTGCAGAGCCCCCAGCTGTCAGAAGACACCCAGCC